>ENA-ORXR01001403-ORXR01001403.1-marine-metagenome-genome-assembly--contig:-NODE-1403-length-25608-cov-4.105480_pt1 | contig 25608 bp, 40 predicted proteins | sample MGYA00237866_ERZ511479 | MGnify/ENA metagenome assembly ERZ511479 | reverse complement strand
ATTCACACTGTTGACTCTTCCCTTAATGACTGTAGGCTTGATTAAGCTTTTTACAATCTGAATTATTATTTGTCTAATCTTCAAAATTGTTGAATTTTCAGTATTTTATTTGGTATCAATTCCTGTTATTATATTTATTTTGCCGCTTTCGTCTCAGATCCTCTTCCCATCAAGTCCATGAAGGCCATTTTAAGACTGCGACACAAAATTATGTTTGGTATTGTGAATTATTAAAACTAGTTTTCAATCTTTCGTCCACAAATCATTCTTCTTCTATAGCCACGCACTCCAAACATGGCAATGACACTATCTACAAAGTAGGTTCCAGCACGTTCAGGATATTCGTTATCTTCAATTCTCACTCCATTTGAATGCTCCACAACTGGAACACCAAACCCTTCAAAATTTCCTCGATAGCCTTTTGCTTTCAAAAGACCTATCTGTGATTCAGCAATCTTTTTTAATTCTGCCTTATCGCTTATATTATAATAATGCAGTGTCCTAACTTCTCCCTCAGGATCTCCTAGTTCAATTTCAATTTTCGTGTTGTCTGGCATGATTGAAATCGCCCTAACTCGTAATGCTAAATCATCATCCAGTTTATATTCCAGATTGCTCTTTGCAATGTTTGATTGAAAATTATAAACTTTAATTTCTGGGATAGCCGGATACGGGAATCCAACATTTAAACTTCCATTTCTGAAAAAAGAAACTAAACCATATTTCTCTCGTAAGACTTCCAGCACTTTTGCAGGCGTCACATTATTGATTCTAAAACTACCGAGCTCCAAATCTAAAACATTGCCAATATCGACAGCGCCAGGAGTAATGTTTCGAATCATTTCTTGAAGGTTGACCGAATCCCAACTCATAACTAAATTGGTCTTTTTCAGCAGCCACATTTGATCTTCGCACTGGATCTCAACTGGAGTGTTTGCTTTTATCCTGGTTACATATCCATCAAACTCTGTGTTCAGATTGCCATCATATCCCAACTCAATTTTTATGGCGTCTCCCTTCTTAATGAGGTCGTGTAAGTTTTTAGATTTTAGCTGTAAGTTTTTAGGTAGAATTACAGTTGCATTATCTGTCAGTTTCTTCCAACTTTTTTCAATTCGAACTTTATGCACGAATCTAATTGGCTTCAATATTTCACCAATTGTGATCTTTGCAGTTAACTCACGCATGGCCTGAGCTTACTTTGATCTCGTTATCTCGAAAATGATTCATGATATCACTATCAATTAAATCACTTTCTGGACTAGATCTGTATTTGAAATAAGAGCCAGGAGGAATTGTGCCATCTAGAGATGTTATTGCATCAGCATTGTCATCAATTACAATAAAGATAGCCTTTGCGGTTCCGTATTCCTGAATTGCCAGATCAACAACGTTCTGACCTTCTTCTGTATATTTGAAATAATAGATCATATACTATCTCTCAATTCTAATTCAAAAGGCTTGTCGCTTAAACAGTCAAGAATGTAAGGCTGGGTTCCAGGCTTTCCTTCCAGCCGTGGAAAGCTGACGTTTTGAATGACCAGGTTGTAAATTCCTATTGCATTCAAAAGCTTTGCCTCAACTTCAATTGGCGTTTTTAGCTCGCACAGCTGATTAAGTGATTGTATTTTCTGATAAGCTGGATAATCCTGATTATCATAGTTTATGATCAACCCTCTAATTCTTACTTTATAATCATCATGAGAGATGAATTCCTTGAATGTTCCATCTCTTCCAGCCACAGAAGTCTTGACAATGTTTTTCGCTCTTGATATGTCAACCAATGGATGATCTAACATTGTGTAATCTTCAAGATCCTGATGCTTCCATGTAATAACCTCGTAGATTGGTGTGCCAAGAATTGATGTAACAAAAGGCTCTGAGCCTAATGCCAGCTGTGGAACATTAAATTCCAAATCAACACTATCTTCAGCCAAAACAGGAACATAGCCTTTGATACCAAAAGCTTCTTGAATCAAATTTGCTATATTTACCTGAAATGTCATTTTTTCGCTTTTTCAAACTCCCTAACCCATTTTAATTGTTCCCACTTTTCCCACCATAGGAGATCTGGCAGTTCTTCTGGAAAAGGAATTTTGAAGTAATAAGATAGTAGTGCATTTGCTTTCCTAAAGAAGTGATCGCTCTCTATGGCGACTACTCGACTTTGGAAAGCTCTGCTGGCAGGAAATCAAATAAGTCTCCAGCTGTTAAAACTGCACTGTCATAAACTTTGTCGTCAGTTTCAAATCGCTTATCACCACCAACTTTGCAATTTGCTAGGATGTATTTACCAACCTCGTAAATATCTGATTTAGCCATTTTTTGAGCCACATAGGATTTGTCATTCCTAGTTAGGCCCCTTAAGTAGCAAACAGCTTGCTCATTGTCATTTAAATCAACAACAATCTTGAACAGCTCGCCATGCTTCTTCTTAAGTACTTCGATTTCTTTTGCACTTAAGACACCATGAACCTTTAACTTTTTATTTTCCATAATATTAAATTGAACAGATTATACTAATTGATTGCCAAATGCAATCTTAACTATGACCACTCTATATCGCCAATTGCTAGCTCCAGCTCAACATTAACTTGAGTGTCGCCAGTTGATGCGCTTCGTCCATTATTCTTGAACAGACACGAGCATAATTTATGATTTGACATCAAGCCTGTGGACGCACTAATAAAAGCCACATTGATTGGGAAAGGCGGTATGTCTTGCAACCGGTCCACTGTAGCGGAATCAGAAATAGCCTGCACTTCTTTTGACTCTAGAGTGATAGTTCCTGAAAACTGGATAGACCCCTTGCTGTAACTTACAGGCTTGTTTCCAGCACCAGGATTCATTGTGATTTCTTGTTCGTCTGTGTAACTAATAGCCGAAATTCCTTGCACTGTACGCCCGAAGAGCCGCACTTGTATGTTATCCCAGCTATGTGCTTCACCATTAATTAATGCCATCTTTTATAAATTTTGGGGCAGTTGTGGAACTACAGCAAATTGAACTTCAATTTCTTCTGCGCAGCCAATTGGCACCACCCATACGTTAACAATAATTTTTCCATTAGATAACACATCCTGCTCTGGGTCGATATAGACCCTGAATCCAGAAAGCTCACCAAGTCCTACCATGTAATCGAGCGCATCATTGCCTTCGTTTTCTAGAGATTTCGCTGTAATCGCTGCGATTTGTCCTGTATCAGGATCAATCTCAATAGGCGAATTTATGTATGGAAAGTATTCAGCATTAAGCAAACGAACAGCTTTGTTTACAGTTCTTACAATTCGAATAGAATTGTAATCACTTGAAGTACTGGCACAATTTCTATCAGAATAGAAATACGTTCCTGACTGCCCTGGGTAGCTAACAGGGAAAACATATCCCTTGTCGCTTAAGGCCTTCCAGTCTGACTTATAATCCTCTGCCAACTGAGTAGAGGTAAATCTAGCCTCTAACATCTTTCCTTCAGCAGTGTCAGAAAGGTCGCCAGGCAATTCCTGTGTACCGCCAGTCCAGCCAATGTTCTCATGAACAGACCTAGCAGCGATCATGCCCAAAGTAGTCGCAGTTGCAGGCTGTTTGTTAGAGTATGCCAAATACGCAGCATTTGTAAATGCCCATGCATATTCTTTGTCGTGAGCAATAGTGACAAAAACATTCTTTAAATCTTCTGCCGAAAAATCATGTGCTGTTGTGACTGTGCCCGTGAAGGCCCATCCTGGAAGCAAAAATACAATTGGTCGACCTTCGTCAAATTCTGAGTCTGCTAATTGTTGCGCTATTGGCGCAGCGGAGATAACAGTACTCTTTAAATTTGCATTAACAGTGTCGTTGTCCATCCCTATGACTGCAAGTTGCTTGATTTTCCCTCCAGTATACTTTAAGAACTGAGGAATATTTGCTGAGCCTTGAAATAGGTCTACATAAGTAGCAGTGTCACTTTCTATGAAATAAATAAATAGAGTGCCATTTGGGTTAAACCTAAAATATTCAGAAATGTTATAGTGAGGTTTTGAAAATAGGTCTAATCCAGAATCAAAGGCCTCGTCAAACCCAAGGTCAATAGCATCTTGTAAGCTATTTAATTCATAGTGTTTATTAAGATCGATCGGAAGGGGATCTTGTGCTGTATTGGCAATGAAAATCATACCAGAGATATCGTCACCATCTGGCTCCTTTCTTCCTGAATTGCCATCACCCAGTATGAACTTAATTTCGCCCATTGTATTGAATTTTATCTTTAAAAAATAATCCTATTACAAGGATTTTATTTGAAATTCTGACTAGCCTCAATTAACCCTCCTTGGGGTCAGTAGTGACTTTGTCTGTTTTTGAATCAGCATCAGCCTTTGAATCAGCATCGAGAACTGGCTCTTCTTTCTTGAGCTGTGCAAGTTCTGACTCAAGATTTGCATTTAAAGTCTTCATCGATTTGATCTCAGATGTGAGTGCCTTCACCTCTTTTCCAAGATTGGTTTTGTCAGTCTTCAGCGTCTTGATCTCAGATTTGAGTGTCTTCACCTCTGCTCCAAGATTGGTTTTGTCAGTCTTCAGCGTCTTAACTTCAGACTTGAGCGTCTTAACTTCAGTTGCGCCTATAATTGGTTTGATGACATCATCAGATTTCATTGAAATTGTAACCTTTTGACCTCGCTTGACTTCCTCAAATTTGAGATCGTTCTCTTTTGCATGGTTCTTCGCACAATTTTTCCCAAAACCATCTGGTTGAAAACAATTGCCATCAGAGGCAATTATTACACTTTTAGCTTTTGGGTGACTTTTAAAGTAGTTTTTGATTTTTTGATTAAAATCCATTTCAGTTGATTTAGTTAAGGCTTCCGAAGCCTATGTTAGAATTTATTGACTTGAAACTAGAGAACTATACAGTACTGTCATCATCGACCAAGGCTGCGAAACCTCTTTGGGTTTTTGGAGCAGCACAAAAATACTTTCTAAATCCTACTTCGTTTTCTCGAGTTTTTGGATTGTCCTCAGCCTTACTGTAGTACATTTTGTTATTCGTCATTGCCTTCCATGCATTTCGTACATAATATGCAAAAGAAGACAATCTGCTACTTGAAAAGTCAGGAATACTGCCAAAAGCTTCACGATTCATTGTTGTCGCGTCCCCGGCAGTTCCTGTGTAGGTTGCCATATCTAATTCCTCATATACATCAAAGCCATATAAACGCAAAATCTGACCTTCGCGGATGTTCTTATACTGGTTAGAGAAAGCTTCGTTTTCGTCTAGTAAATCTCCAATGTGCTCAGCACAAAGTACGATACGCCTTCCTGTCAATGGAATTTTAGCGTTATTGAAAGCCACTTTCAGTCTTCTAATATCTTGAACTGTTAGTTTTTTTCTACCTGATCCATCTCTATCCGCTCCAGTCGTTAGGAATATTGGCGTTTCAGCAGTATGAGTACTAGGTGAAAAAACAAAATTGGTTAGGGCGATGTTGGTTTCTGAAAGTACCTCTGTATGTTGCTCAACAGTCACCCCAATAGCATCATAGGAAATCCCATACAATTCATCATCAGTAATAATTGTGTTTTCGGTTTCAACTTTCCTCAAGGCTAAAACCGCTTGAGAAGAATCATGTGCACTAGATGAAATAGGATAAACCGTGTTGTCTACCAAAGCTTTTGGGTCAGCCCCGATAACTGCCAAGTTTATTGCAATTACACCCTTATCTATTGAAACTTTACTCGAGTAGTCCTTCATTCCTTCTAAGTGTCGACCAGTTTGATCGCCTCTATATTTTTTCTCAACTTCTGATTCCCAAATTTCTTTATGTACTCCTGCCATGATATTTTGAATTAATTATTGATTAAATTATTGATTAAACTTTAGCTAATTAATTAGCTGTTTATTTATAATGATCTTTAAAAGCCTTTTGGTATGCTTCTGGATTTTGATCTTTCCACTCTGTGAACTTTTCAGGTCCCATTGCAACCAGTTCATCCCATTTCTTTTCAGCTGCTTGTCCTGGAACAACATCAGAGTTGATAACATCGCTAGGTTTTACCACTTTGGTCATTCCGTCCAAAATCGCTTTTGTAGTTTCAAAGTCTCCAGTTGCCAACTTGGTATAATGGTCTTTTGAATCAGCAGTGATCTTTTCGTCAGCAATTGCCTTATTAATTAGATTGTTTACTTGACTTGCTTTTTGGTCATTAATTTGCTTTTCTAAAGCTTCAGTCTTGGCAGCTTGAGTTTGCAAATTGGTTAAGGCTTGTTCAACTTGTGCATCAGTTGCAGTAGTTGGAAGCCCCAGTTTGAGTTTTGCTTCGTTAGAATACATTTGTTGTATTTTTGTAGGGTCATCGCCCAGATTATAGAATTTCGTTAATTTCGAATGGAATGCAGTGTACATGTCGTCAGGAGCTGACTTGTCAGTTTCAACTTCTGCGACTGCATTGTAGACCCTGTCAGCAAACTTGTTTTTAATGGCTTGTTTGGCATTAATCCAAGTTTCTTGATCCATCATAGTAGACAAGGCCTTGCGCTTCACGTTGGTGCGCTTGACGTAGCGATCAAGAAGATCGTTTTTCATATCGTCGAGCAGCTGAGCTGCAGTTCTCATATCGTCTGACTGTCCAGAAGCATAACCACTTGGGTTATGGATCATGATTTTTGCATTACCAGCAATCTCTACTTCGTCAAAGTACGCAAGTAGGTTGCTAGCCATACTAGCCGCAATACCATCGACCATTGCAATTGTGCGCATCGACGAGCGTTCAATTTCGTTTGCGATGGCACTACCGACATCGATGGCTCCTCCAGGACAATTGATTCGCATTCTCATTTCTTTAACTCCATCCATTTCAGCAACTAGCATTGCACGTTGAAATTCATCAGCTGGAGTCGTCCAGTTGAAGATTGGTTTTGTCAACCAGAATGTGATTAGATTTTTATCCTTATTTATGAGATGCTTCATGATTCGATTTTACGACTTTTGATTTTGATGAACGTTTCTCCTATTGCAACCAGATTATGCCATTGACCAGCCTTAAAGGTGAATTTACCTTCATGAACTGTATTTGTATTTTTGTCGAATAACTTACCATACTCAATGTCGAAATCTTCGTCTGCGTCAGGATGCATGTGGTTTGGCAATTCAGCTTTATCCTGCATCTTGCAAGACAAATCAACCTCTTGGTTTGTTTTTTCAGTAGACCAGACTGAAACACCAGCTGCAATGTCAATTGGATCAGTCCCAATAGCGTGAACCATTTCAAAAGTGACCAATTGACCACCTGTTTTAAATTTGTCGATTGTCTCTTTTTGTAACAACAACAAATCATCTAGGAATTTCAGCGCATCATCCACCCTTTTGTTCATCGTCAAATTTCTTTTTTCTTTTCACTAAGAGTTCGTAATACTTGAATGAGCCATCTATGCCTTTCAACATTTCAAGCTTTGCGATTAAGATTTCTAGCGTGAGCTTTACCTCAGTAAGCTCCTTTTCCAATGTCGCAATCCGCTCAACGTAATCCTTTTTTTCCGCACTTAATATTTTTGCTTTTTGTTCATGATTTTTAGAGCCAAGCCAATCCTTAAGCATACCGCCCAAACCGCCTGACCCAATAAGCGCACCCAATAATCCTGTAATTGCAGCTATTATTGTCACTTTAGCCGCAGACATATCATCTGTCATGTTTAAAAGAAGAATATTGAGCAGCGTTAGCATCATTTATTAATTAATTATGACACAAATTTTCACTCTTTTTCTGAGTCATGCAAATTGTGTGTTTTTGCTGGGTTTTTTGACTGCATTCAATTAATAATGAACATTCAACAAAAACATAAATCAATAAGGTGTAGTGTTTTTTTTGCCATTTTTGTAACATGAATTCTGCACAAAAGAAGAAATGGGCGCTCTCTCTGTACATGCAAGGTGAGTTATTGGAATCCATTCTAACTACTGTTGGAATTGGCAGCGATAACACGCTTAGAAAGTGGATTAGAGAGGGCAAATGGGAAGAGCAGCGAGCTGCTAAAATGTTGACTCGTGAAGAGCTTGTAAACGGACTATTGCTCTCAGCAAAAGCAATAATCCAGAAGGCTCTAGAGTCAGACGAATATGGAAACATTGCAGATTCGTTAATCAAGATCACATCATCGATTGAGAAACTAGAACCCAATTCAGTAATTGACTCAATTGGTGTGTTTTCTGAATTCGTAAAGTGGCTACAACATCGCAGGGGATCTGATTCAGAATTGACGATGGAATTGATTAAAAAGATCAATCATTATCAAAATTCATACATAAAAGAGAAATTATGAAGCGCGTTCCAAAATCGATGGTCGAACAGTGGGAGCGCCTATGTAAAGACATTCAGAGCTCCACTATTGTCGATACCTTTGAGACTCCTGCACAGCAACAAGCTCGAATCAAAAGAGCCAAGAAAGACTATAAATTTTTCTTTGAGTATTACTTTCCGCATTATGCCAAATCACCATGCGCTAGTTTTCATATAGAATTTGCAAACGCAGTCAAAGAAAATAAGGTTATTGATGTAGTTTTCGAAGCCTACAGGAGTAGTGCTAAATCCACTCATGCAGTTTTAGGCACTCCAATCTGGCTGTATATAAATGTAGAGTTAAATGGAATGATCGTCGTTGGAGATACTGACAAGAAAGCTACTAAGCTGCTTGGAACAATTCAAGCTGAATTCCAGTACAACAAAAGACTTATTCATGACTTTGGTGACCAGGTTAGTAGTGGCAATTGGACGTCTGGTGAGTTTTCTACAAAGAATGGGGTCGGGTTTTACTCCCTCGGACTAGGCTCCTCTCCACGGGGTGTGAAGGAAAACGAAAAACGACCAGACTATATTCTGATTGATGATGCTGACACAAAAGAACGTTGTAAAAACCCTAAAAGAGTTCGTGAAGCAGTAGAATGGATTTTGGAAGATCTGCGAGGTTGTTTTGATAGTGCTGACTATGCAATTGAACGTTTCGTAATTGCTAACAACAGGATTCACAAGAACAGCATCCTAGTCAATTGTCTTAAAGATCTTCCGGAAGCTTTTCATTTAAAAGTAAATGCACTCGATGAGAATGGGGAGCCAACATGGCCATCTAAGACGAGTAAGGAGTATTGGGAGAAGAAACGCAAGAAAACAACCTACAGGTCTTTCCAAAGAGAATACATGAACAACCCCATTGAGGATGGAAATATTTTCCTGGAGGAATGGATACAATACAAAAAACCTCTACCTCTTAGCGAATACGACTTCATTGTTGGTTATGCTGATTTATCTTATACGTCCACAGGCGACTTTAAAGCCATGCCGATTGTTTGCAAAAAGGGTAAAGAGTACATGGTGAATTTTGTTTTCTGCCAGCAATCCTCCACTACCAAGGTTGTGAAATGGCTTTACACTACACATGAAGACAACTTAAAGGAAGTGCATCCAGAATACTGGTACGAAGGAAGCTTTATTCAGGCTGATTTCTTCAGAGACGATTTCGACAATGAAGGAGAAGCCAGAGGTTGGTACATTCCAATCAGAGCTGATAAAGAAAGTAAGGCAAATAAATTCATTCGAATCGAAAACATGTCAGCTACTTTCGAATTGGGATGGATGTACTTCAATGAAGATTTGAAGAACAGTATTGACATGAAGAATGCCATTGATCAAATATTGGCATTTGAAAAAGGATCTAACGCTCCAGACGACTTTCCTGATGCGCTACAAGGTGCAGTCAAAAAATTAAACAAGCGGACAAAGAAAGAAGCCTTTGCTCCAAAAATCGCGAAACGCAAACCAAGATTGCGCTGGTAAAATTAAAATTATGGTAGTAGAATTATTTACAGAAATCCAAGGGTTGTCAGTAAGTGGTAAAAAATCTTACCACAAGAACGGTGGTGGCATCCTTGTCCAATATCATACAAATGCAACTAGCACTCCTGTGGTGATCCCTTCAGGAGCCATTGAGGTTTATGTTTGCAGTACTGGAGGGTGCTTGGTGAATGGAACTAATATTCCAATTGGCCAATCGTTTAAACAAAAGGTGAACCCTAAAGGAGAATATCGATTGCCGACATACGAAATTTCAGGAATTGGCCACCAGGTTGTGGTGACTTACATTGGATAATCAAAAGATCAACATGAGACTATCAATACATGATTACGCGTTTCTGATCCAGGATGACATCTACAATATTTGCGTAGACAATCAAAATTCGATCAGAACGAAAAGCGAACTTGCAGCTTACGAACAAATCAAATCATATCTAAATGGTAGGTATAATGACCAGGAGATATTTTTAGATGTTCAACCATATAATAACAATGCGACTTACTCGTCTGGCGCCATTGTCGAATTTGATTTTGAGCCTAACGACTACGATGATTCGTTTGCTTACGCTGTGGGCGATTACATTACGTATATTTCCAACAATGACGAACGCAACTACATCTGCACTGTGGCTAATACTGGCAAAATTCCAACAAACACTGCATTTTGGCAGCAAGTTGGCCACACTTACACAGCCATTGCATCTACAGTTAGCAACAATCCAACAAACAATACATTTTGGGAACTTGGAGATAAACGACATCCCTTAATCGTAATGTATATGATTGATCTAGCATTGTATCATGTGCATGCAAGAATCAGCCCTCAAAATATACCTCAAATCAGAGTTGACAGATATGATGAAGCGATGATTTGGCTGAAAGGAGTCGCTAAAGGTACAATTACTCCAGATCTGCCAAAAGCGATAGATCCAAAAACAGGAGAAGGATCATCCAATTTGCTTCGACTAGGAGGTAATAATAGACTTTTTTCGTCTTGGTGATGCAAATTGTTTTAAAGTAAATCAAGAATATGCGTTTAAATAGCGTTTAAACTCAAACCTAAGCGATGAAAAACAAAAATGGGTATAATCCCCTTAAGTGGCTTGAAAACTTCCAACAGCAGCGAGATAAAGAAAAGGCAGCTTTGAAATTTATCAACCAGATTCTTCCAAATGGAAGAGTTGGAAGAAAATCAAAACAGGCAGTTGCCAACTTGATGGAGAAAACGAGCTACTTGCGTGAGCAAACAACCAGAAACTGGCGACGCGCAGAACAAATGGCAATTGATGTCAAGAAACCACGTAGATATTTACTAAACAACGTCTATTATGACGTAATGAAAGACCTACACCTTATAGGTGTCAGCCAGCAAAGAAGACTTAAAGCGACAAGTCAGAAGTTTGTCTTAGTTGACTCAGCGAACCAACCCGACTCAGACAGAACTAAGCTTCTGCAAAGGTCTTGGTTTCAAATGTTCCTGCATCTTGCCTGGGAATCCAAGCTGCATGGTCATTCCCTTGTCCAGCTTGGCGATATGGCGTACAACGAGAAATCAAAGCAGCTCGAATTCTGCAATGTTTCACTTGTGCCAAGGCAACACGTAGTGCCTGAGCATGGATTGATCTTAAAAGATCCTACAGATGAAAAGGGTTGGAGTTACAAGAAAGGAGCTTGGACTAAGTGGGTGATGGAGTTCGGGCAACCTAAAGACCTTGGTTTATTGTTAGCAATTTCTCCTGAAGCATTAGCAAAGAAGAACATGATGTCTTTCTGGGATCAGTTTGGTGAGATATTTGGCATGCCTATTCGAATCGCGAAAACTGCCAGTAGGAACAAAGACGATCATGACATTATTGAAAGCTGGCTCAAGGAAATGGGTTCAGCTGCTTATGGCTTGTTTCCCGATGGCACTGATGTTGAAATCAAAGAGAGCACAAAAGGTGACGCCTATAATGTATTTGATAAGCGAATACTTAGGGCGAACTCAGAGGTGAGTAAAGCCCTTCTAACAGTTACTATGACGACAGACAATGGCTCCTCTAAAAGTCAGAGCCAAACACATGCTGAGATGCTGGAAGCTGTGATCGATTCGGATAAAAAAGACATGGCTTACTGGATCAATGACGAACTATTGCCCAGGTTAGTTATGCATGGTTATCCATTTGCGGATCTGGAGTTTCGTTGGGATGATACTCGAGAGCTCTCTTTGAAAGATCAAATGGCAGTGGATAAGTGGATCATTAACAACCTGGAAGTAGAGGATGATTATTATGATCAGCTTTCAGACAGATATGGTGCACCAATAATCGGCAAGAAGAACGCCATACAAGAATAGGGAACAAAAAATAAGTTATGAGCACTAAAAGAACTCAACTAGAATGGATCGCTACTCTCAAGGATAAAATGAAGGGTAGCCTAGGTAAGATGCAAGCCAATATTGACAAAGTCAAAAAGGTTGCAGATGGTACTGAGCGTAGCGTGGGAAAGTCTTATGACAAGATGCAAGGCAAGCTCGCGAAGTTTCAGGCAAAGAACCTGAGCGTGTTCCAAGGGATTCAGGAAGTAATGCCTGGAGCAGCAAGTGCTGTCAGCACGCTTGTCAATCCTTATGTGGCAGTTGGCGCAGCTGCTGCTGGAGCTGTGGCAATAATGAGTTCTAGTGTTATGAAGGCTAAAGAGTTTAAAACACAGTTTAGGGAGCTTGAAACTTTGAATCTTGACAAGACAAATGAGCAGCTGGACATGCTTAAGAACAATGTCCTGGCTTCTGCATTTGAAGCTGGAAAAGGCACAAAGCAAATGACTCAGGCCTATTATGACATCCAATCTATCACAGGAAAGTACGGTAATGAGATTCAAACTATTACTGAAAGGGTTTCGAAGTTCAGCACAGCGACTCAAAGTGATTTCAATAAGCAAATTGAATCCGCATCTACTATTATAGATGTGTATGGATCGAAGGTCAGCGACCTAGACAGCATCCTTGCATCAACTGCCAAGACCATCCAAGTCGGAAAAGTCAATTTCGCTGATTTCGCTAGAGTCCAGGTTGATTACCTTGGCAAAGCCAAAGCGGCTGGTCAAAACATTGATTCTGCAAATAAGCTATTTGCAGTCTTCTCAAAAAGAACAAAGTCAGCTGAGGAAGCTGCCACCTTAACAAAAGGCGCTCTTCAGGATCTGACTAAAAAGTCAACCATCAAGTCGCTTGAAAAAATTGGAATATCGCTTTTTGATAAAAAAGGCGGTGTCAAACAAATCAGTCAAGTCGTGCAGGAGCTGGATGCCCGACTTTCAAAATTGCGTGGCAATGATCAAGCAATATCAAAGATTGTCAATAGCTTCCAGGGCAATGAAGGTTTGAAAGCTCTAATAGCAGAGACGGCTACAAACGGCAATGAGCTGGTGCGTGTTTTTGAGCAGTTTGATAAAACAGAATTCAATATCGATAAGGCTTTTGCTAATGCTAAGAAGGATGTATCTGTGCTTTCAGAGATGATCGGCAACAAGGTCAATGTGTTAATGATCCAGCTAGGCGAACGCATACTGCCAACTGTTCTCAAGGTCTTACAAAAGATAGACAATAAAATGCCACAAATCACATATCACATAGATAGATGGATTATTGGATTTGAAAAAACTGCAAGCCAAATTGGAAGCGTGGTGGCCGTTTTAGAAAAAGCAATAAAGGTCTATTTAAAATTCAACCCATTAAATACTAAATCCCCTGGCGATTTAGGAAACAAGGCTGGCAGTTTCCTAAGAAACTCTTTTGGTGGCAACAAAGACAATGAACAGTTCCTTAAGGATCTTGGCCTATACGAACTACCTCTTGACAAAATCACTAAATTCCGCTTAAGGACGAACGCCACTGAAGCACGTGAAAAATTTAATGGTAATGATGATCTTGCAGGCAATAAGGCTATAGTTAAATTACTTGAAAAGGCGCAAATTGGAAGCATTAAAGGTGGCAATAAAGTTCTTGATTTTTTCAATGACAGGACTCGCGATCTGCGAATCAAAGAGCTTTCTAAAGGCATTGATAGTAAACCGAGACCAGGTAACAATAAACCTATTGCTCCAAAACTTCCAAAATCGATAACCACAAATGAAGTTGACCAGGTTCTTGGGACAAGCAATTCAAGAAGTTCAGAAATCGCTGGTGTGGTTGCTGGAGGTAAAAGCGTGAAGAATATTAATGTCAATATCAATCAGCTAATTGGTGAGGTAAAGAACATCATCGATCAAAGCTCAGGCATCGATGTTGATCAAGTTATGGAAATAGTGGAGCGTGGTCTTATCTCAGCAATTCGCGATGTTGAGGTAACATTAGCAAGTGACCTATAAAAGAGCATAGATGCCATTCAAGCAATCTGGAAAAAATCTAATAGAAGTACAAAAGGATTTTGAAGCCTTTAACAGTAGGTTTCCTAAATTCGTTGGTAAAATTGCTGTTGATTTTTTCAAGCAATCATTCAAAAGTGAAGGTTTTAGTGGTGACTCTGGCATTGATAAATGGCAAAAAACAAAGGATACCAGTAGGCGCACCAGGAAAGGAAAAACACTTGTAAAAACAGGACGGCTGAAACGATCAATCAAGGTCACTAAGAAGCGTCCAGGCTTCGTTGTAGTTGGAACTAGCCTTCCTTATGCAATTGTTCACAACGAAGGTCTTACAGTCAAAGCCACTGCCAAAATAGGACGACACAGACGTAGAGCCTACACTCGCAAGGGTGCGCCCATCGCAGCCTCGACCGTGCAGGCTCACAAAAGAAATGTACATTTTAAAATGCCCAAAAGGCAATTCATGGGCAATTCAAAAATACCTAACAAAAGGATCACTTCGCAGACTGTGAAGCAAATCACAAAACTATTCACATGAGCACTATTAAGACCAATTTCATTTATAACGCAGTGTATCGGAGCAATTACGATGGTGATACCATCCGCTTCGACTTTGACCTTGGACTAGGTAACTGGCAGCATGGCCAAAGAGGCAAAGGTGTCGCTGTTCGTCTAAAGGGTGTAAACTGTAAAGAGATGAGGGGAGGCACAGGCAAGAGCAAGGAAAGTGCAAGAAAAGCACAGGAGTATGTAGAAGACATGCTTACTAGATATCCTAATGTTGTGGTACAGACATTTAAAGACACTAAGAGTTTTGATAGATATATCGCAGATGTATACATCACAGTAGATGGTGTTCAGGTTTCATTAGCTGATTTATTAGTAGCTGATGGATTGGCTATTAGAGTGGATTATTAACTATAAAATAACTACAGCAATAATGGTAGATACATATCTTGAATTAATTGATCATCTTAATAGTACATTAAATCTTAACTATGCCAGTTTGTTTCCTGTGCCAGCTGGTCAGAAAGCTATATCTAAGAAGTTGATGTGGATCGACAAGTACGGTGGGCAACCTGAAGCCATTCGTGACAGGGAACCACATGAAAGTCTCCCGATCCCCTTGCCTGCAATATTTATTGAGTGGGTTGACCAAGAATGGACAACTAAGACGCTTGGCATCCAAGAAGGGCTCACAACAATTAGATTCCATATTGTCCAGGAGACAGCAGCTGATTTCTATTTCAATGCGCATCAACAAAAGGCAAGCTCCAACCAGGAGCAGGCTCTTAATATTGCCAGGTACCTGAAGCAGGTTCATTCCAAATTACAAGGTTTTGCAACTTCGAACATGGTTAATGCGCTCAGTAGAGTAAATCAAACCTTTGACACTTCTCACAATAATGTACATGTTGATTTGATTGACTACCAATGTGTGATCTGCGATGATTCTGCGAACGTTCAGAATGGGTATGAAACTATCATTCTGGATGACGTGGTTATCGTTCCTGATCCTTCTCTTGAGGTGATCGGAAAAGGATTCAACGAATCTTTTCGAGCTGACAAATAATTGTAAATTTGACGTATGATCCGAATTCATACAAAATTTGTGCAACTCGATTTTCGGTGGCTTATAGATGAACAAGTATTCTGGAGAGAAGAAAATGAAACTCTTTGGCGTCCTTGCACCGTGTCTTCGTATTCCTATTTAATTGACACTACCACGGTAATAAATAAGAAAGGATTCAACATACAGGAGTTTCGACGTGTTGGTGATTATTATGTTTTCAAGAAAAGACTCAATGATAAACGAACTGACCTGGTGGATGAATTTGAGCGATACAATGTAGACTTCCAGAAGGTTCTTGAAACATTTAAAAGTGTGCTCAATGTCAATGACAAATAAAAAAGGCTGTGCAGATCTGCACAGCCTTTAATTATTCTTACAAATTGTTTACTTCCAAATGGAAATGAATCGCATGATCGTCTTCACAACCTTGACTACAGCGTCCTTGTGGTATTCTGGCAGCTGTAAGCTTGCTATCCAGTTTGATTCTTTGTAAACCTCCATTGTAAGGACGCCAACTTCCCCCTTTTCAGCGAAACCGATTGCAAGCGTAAACTTGCCAACAATAATTTGGTAGTCTTCAGTACCGCTAGGATTCAGGCTTTCTAATTGCTTAACAATTTGCCTTTGGTATTTATACCGGGCAAATATGTTTTCAAATGGCACCTGAATAGCTTGCGCCTCTTGGATAAGTTGATTTTTTGATCGTTTTTTCATTCTAATATATTTAATGTTTAATAATTACTATTCTGGTGGCTGGATAAAATCGATCAGTGCTTGAAGATCGGACTTGTCGTCTATCTCAATCTTTATAGGATCGGTTTCTAATCCATTTGAATCTGTTCTAGTTAATTCTACTTCATACCAAGCATCGATTGAGATAGTAAACCCATTACGCTTAAGTTCCCACCAGTTTCCTCTATGGTCTTCTAGATCGTGAATTTGAAAAATGAAGCCCAATTCCTGAAACCTGAATTGGTGTGATGCTCTAGCTAAATTGTGGTTGAATGACATTTGATGAATTGTTTAAATGGTGATTAATAGCTTTTGTCAGTCCAATGGATAATCCTTCCTGAGAACTCTTTGTCAGGCGATTTCTTAAGTATTGGATAAAACCAATTATAAAATTCTTCCCAAGTTGCAAAGCCATCATTATTGGCAAATTCAAGGCGTTCAGCATCACCAAATAGATAATGACCGCCTACAGTAACATCTATGGTGTCGTCATGTTCAAGACTCATAAAAACACGTTGAACGGATATGCATTCTGTTTCCTTAAAGCAATTATACCTTGAGGTTCTAACGCCTGTCGCCATGTGGATTTTCATACCTTTTCTCCATCTCCTGTGTTTGTCTTCTCGGATGGTGTGTATCTTGGCCCGTTTAAGTATGGGCTTCTTAAACTTATAATTAAATGCTAGAATCATTCTTGAGTAGTTTTATTGTTTGTTAATTCTTATTTCGTAAGCCATGCATAGATCAAATTGGCGTTTGAATACCTGGTACCGCATGAAGTGAGTTTTTGAATGATGGTGTAGATATAGCCACCAACGTCCTTTATTGTCTTTTTGAGCTTTGAAGCGTTTTCCCTTTTCGGAAAATTCAAATTCAGAAATGTTTTCAAGTCTTTTCTTGATCACGACCATTCTGTCAATAATAGCAGTCTCAAGCTTCTTCAACTCATTGTTGTTTCTTTCACTTCTATAATTATCGTAATACTTATACCACATTACCAGCTTATGAAGTGGCTCAAAAATTTTGTGTGTAAGCCCCATAGTTTGTAATTTTAATTAGTTGATTAATCCTATCCAGTAAGTCCGTACTTAGTTAATTCATGCCACTTACTATCCAGCTCTTCCCAGGAGTCGCATTTGATAGCAGCTATTTGCTTAGCTATAGAATAGCTTGCGTGAGCTGGGAGCCTAAAGTATTTGACCTCCTTTCCTATTCTAAATTTGAATTGAAAGTCTTTTGTCATGTTTGATCGCAATCGTTGAGCTTCCTTTAGCTTGTCTACATCTCCACTTTCCTTGTAGTCTTGGAGTGCCTTTTGCATTAATGGGTAGCGTCCAAATCTTGCAAGACCGCTTTTTACTTTACGATAGCTTTTCGTTTTTCGTGTCTTCTTTGATACGATCTCAGCTACTTGGTCAGCTGTGGTACCAGGAAACTCTTCTTGCATGAATTCTGCTGTAAAAAGTGGAAATCGCTTATATAGACGCTTAGCAACTCTTATCCTTCTTGACTTTCTACGTCTGTAGACTTCCTCAAGAGTGATAGTGTCTTCTGATAGGATCGTATCAGAATCATCGACATATATGATGTTGTGAATTGCCATTACTTTCTAATCCACTCAATGGATTCGTTGTTCTTGATAAATTTATTCTTTAGTGAACTGAATGAAGTAAAGTGCGCAGATGGGAAGTATAACTTCTTGTCTAGGTTTAGCTTTTTTGCTCCACGCTTTCCTAGCAATTTAATGTATCTGGCTTTTTCCTTTGCTGTGTAGAGGTTCTTGGTTTTTACAAAGTAGAACCTTTTACAAATTTCATTTTCAAGTTTAAGGTTTTTTCCTTCCATCTTGCCATTGACCCAGACCATGTAGTAGATCTTGTTTTTACCGCGTTGGGTTTGAATCGATATATTATATCCATCAATCTTTAATTTCTCTAAATGTCCTATGTGTGTAGAGAAGCTTTGTTCCAGTTCCTTCCAATCTTCCTTATTCATGAGTTGTATTTATTAAGACTTATATTAAATTATCATATCGACTCTAACCAGAAATAGCTCCGTTAGCCCTGTTTCAACCCAAACATCAGCACCTTCGAAAAAGTGTATAATGGCGGGCCCCCAACCAGAGTCTGTGTGAACGAATACTTCTTCACCGCGTATAAATTTGCGTTTGAGGTATTGACATTGTTCTATCTGCCTCTCCCTCTCCTCTATCTTTGAAAGTCGAAAAGAAGGCGTTATGACTCCTTTATCCTTCTTCTGGTATTTCGTTTGCTTCATGAGTTGTAGATGATTTATAGCCTACGTGTGATTCAAATATTTTCCTGTATTTTTCGCAGGCACAAGTAGCTGATGCGCACAGTTCAACTCTACCATTGTGCTTAATCGCAAACCGACCTCCTATCATTCCTATTTGTAGCGTATGCCCATTACCTGAACTCTGTGCGTAGGAATAGAAATTATCTAAGTGTGCCAAACTCATGCTGCCAAAGGTGAACCATTTCACATGATCTTCCCATCTGTCAGGAGAAAAATGACCACACATCCTTGCTGTTTTTCTTGATAGAATTAGCAGGCAGAAAGGAAGCTTACCCATGAATAATTTTTGATTGAAATATTCAAACAGCTTCTGGTATTTCGTGAACTGGTGTTGTGTAGGTGTATTCATTGTATCGTACGATATAATTTAATGCTTGAATAAAACATTGAATGCACTCAAGAAATTCGAGGTACTTGCTTCAGGTGTCCAGCATCTGTAGTACTTCTTTCTATTGAGGTATATCTCCAGGCTATTGACTCTGTCACCATAAAAGAAGTCATATTCAAGTTGTTGTATTTTCTTATCGTAACGCTTGACATCTATTAGCTTCTCGTAATCTAAATGGTACCTTTCGAAGATCACTTTAAGCATTTGCTCCTCAAGGCGTTGGTATTCTGGTAACAATATCTTAAGCGGCTTGATCATGTCCCCTAAGTAGGCCTCAGCTGCATCATGCATCAATGCTTCTTTTTTAAGGTGCTCAGGTGCGATTTCAGCCACTAGCCATGAATGTTGCGCTACAGAAAAGAAACGCTTTGTCTGCCCTCCAAAATGGCTTGTATTGCCTAGAGCGATTGCGATATCATTGATGCTTATTTGGTCTGTTTTGGGGTTTAGTAGATCAATCTTATTGCCTGAGGCGGTATTAATGCATCCATCTAGTTTTTCAAGTGGATGGGGTGTTAGGTTATTCATCGTTATTAATTTAATTCTATTAGATAATTCCTTGCTAAGGTTGCGTATTCGTAAAGCTCATGCAATTCAAGTTGATGAAATGTGCATCTGACATCTTGGGGTGTTCCTAGCATTAACCAGAGAATAAATTCCAAGTCAGTCATTCCTTCAACAATGCTTTTAGGATTGCAGATCTCTAAATATTTCTCTTCAATTTCTCTGAATGGCATCCTTAAGATAATTTGAACATCGATATCTTCTGATGATTTCTAGTATGGACGCTTTTCGGTACAGTAATTCTTGTTGTTCTACTTAGTAATGCTTCATCACTATGACGCTTAATCACTGCCCTGAAATAGTAGTTGTGAGCATCTTTCTTAATCTCTTTAACTAGAAATGTAAGTTCCGTTACCGCACCTCTCATAAACGTAATGAAGTCTCCAGTGTGAATGTATTCTGGCCTTGAAACTAGCTCTAATTTACTGCTTGGTATGGCTGAATCTTGCTTGATCTTATGTTTCAGCCTAATGAGTTTCCATCTTATGGATTCTTCAGTACGAAAATAGCCGTTGTCGTTTAATTCTTGTAGAATTGCTTTTCTGCTCTTGTGTAAATTCTTCTTAATTATCTTCAGCTCCTGCCTACTAAATCGCTTCCATTTTTTATCATTCATGACTATGTTTTTTAATTAAGGTTGATTATTTTTCTATAGGTGGGCATATCTTTGTGGCGTTAATTGAGCCTTTTATTACAACGCGATTATTGTCTATAACCATCTCAACACCATTATTTATCCCTTCTAATTTCGTTGTCCTGTAGTGCATACTGCTGTTACTTGTATAGTGTATCACGTCATAATAACACTCTATTTGAGCTCTTTCATAGATCGGTTTGAATTCAAAATAAATTCTTGAAAACATATATATTGCCACTATGACAAGTCCAATTATTGCCAATATCTCTAATTTGAAATGCTTCATTTCTCAGTGATTTAAAAGCTGTGATTAATTTATTTCAGTAGTTAGATTCAAATAAATCTCAACATCTCCTGAGAAGGTGCTAGTAGGATAAAGCTCAATTAAATTGCTATTTTGAAAGCAAAACACATTAATTTTGTCGGTTGTAGTTAGTTTGTCCATCGCTGCACCGCCAACAGAATTTTTAACAGTAACACCAGTTGGAAGTGCAACTGTAATAAAGTTAGCCGAGCCTGTGATCGTAGCCTCTACCTTTACATTTATATGCATTGTTTTGCCTATTATTTTATGCTTCAAGTAGGCTTCTGTGACGCTAATTGAACCCCCATTTACCGCGACCGTTGGCGTGAGGTATATCCAAGTGGATTCAATTTGATTGATCTTAACAATCGCACCTCCATCTGTAAGCTCACTGAGGTATTGAGCGTCTACGGCTAATGAATTTGGTGGCTGGGTGGTATCGCCAATTACATGCGCTCTCCGGATGTAATAAGTGTCACGTGATATGGCGTCACCAAATAATTTATATCCGTCTGCATCTGGCACACCTCCACTTCCTGGAGTATTCTCCTCTAGTTGAAAGTAGTAATCGTTTCCTGAAACATTAGTAACTGAGTGTGCAACAACTTCCATTACTTCGCCACCTATAACCACATACCCGTCACTTATGTCCAGGTTAGTGCCGTTTACAGTAGCAACCGCTCCAGAGAGTCGGTAACTATCACCAAAAGCACTCAGGACGCCTAAAAAGGCATCTCTAACGCTATCGTCAATCCATCGTAGATCGTCTACGACGAATGGCATTCCTCCATTTTGATCTGTCTTTAATTTATTCATAATTCTAATTTTGTTTGTGTTGGAAATTTGGATTCTATTTTCTTAGTTTCTCGCAGGATCTTAAGTATCGTCTTTTCATTTAAGAAGAATTCCTCCTCAGATAGCTTGTGCAATACGTCATCATATCTGAGCCTTTTCTTGTTATACCAATAATCAAATCGCTTTAAAATCTTCTGATTGCGATTGATTAGAAGCCGATCATTTTTAGTGCGTGGCATGAGATAAATTTTTTCTATATATCAATGCAATGTCATTTCCACTCAGCTCCTGAACCAATTGATCATTCATGTTCAGCAAAACTGCGCGTGCGTATGGAGTCAACAAATGTTCTATGTGGCAAAACCAACCTAAGAATCCATAAGCATCTTGTATCCTCAGCTTAATGGCTATATTCGAATTGCGTTGATACTTATTATGAAGGTTTACTAGTAAAGTGTACAGGCAAGCATTAGTCATGTTTTGATCATTTCCAGTAGGATCGCTAAACATAAAATTCTTTAATGCCTGTATTATTTCCCTGACTTGATTAGGTGTTAGTTTCACCTTTACTTTTTGCTCCTGTAGTTTAATCATCAGTTAATAGTTTAGGGATGTACGATTCGAGAATATTTCCAAATTGAGTGACTAGTAAAGGCAGCTCCTCATAACTGTAGTCGTTCAATGGCTTCTTGAGATAGCCACTTTTGATACAAAACTGATAAAGCTTATCCATAGTCCATCCAAGCTCGTGTACCATCATGGAAATGATCTTCTTTCTCATCCGATCGGATCTCTTTTCTGTCATGCTTTTTTGACCTCTCAAATCGATCAACATTCGCTCACATTCCGCCTTGGTCATTTTGGATGAAGACTCAGTTCGATGGTTTGTATAGATTAGAACTAGTTCAGATTTTTGATCCAATATTTGAAGCCGATTAAGCAACCCATACAATTCTTTATTTTGACTAATAGTACGTTTCATTATTTCTATATTATTGCTCCGATGGTGGGATTCGAACCCACATGGCGCATGCTCCCATTTTGAGCTACATCGGAAACCAGTTCCCCAACTACTTCAACTTGACAAAGAAGGAATCTTCTTTCTTAATTCTTATGCCCAGCTCGTCCATTAGTTCTTTGATCCTAGGGTTTCCGCTGTTGGTGATAAATGCACTTTTGGAGATGTCGGTTTTTTCAATGAGAAAGGTGTTAAGCTCACGCTCCTTAAGGGTTGCAATTGCGATCTCCAGTTTTTCCTTAACTGGAAGCACAACCTTAGCTTTTCCAGATCTAAAGCCAACAGAGCCACCAAGAACTTCAAGACTCTTTTTGTCTGAAAACTGATCTTTGTTTTCAGTCGCCCAGGCTTCCATTTTTTCTAAGAGGTTAGTTTTAATTTCAGCCAACACGTTTTTCTTTGTGCTATTCTTTTTAAGGATCTTATTAATCTCCTCAGTTTCTTTCGTCTCGATTTTAACGAGCTCAGCCGTAGCGTTTGAATAGCCTTCATAAAGACCTTGTAGGCTATCCTTATGGATTTTTTTTGATGTAAACATTTGTATAATTTTTTATGATTGAATAATATGATTGTAGTATTTGTCGTAGCTATGCACAAGGAATGCCTTGTGACAGAACCTTCTTAAATCAGTCCTGAAATAACATCTAAGCTGTTTTAGGTACCTCAGGGAAGGGTTAGTGCTGCTCAAGTTGTCATTTGCCCACTTGATACAGAATTGATTTACTTTGAGCCTAAACCACGTCCAGTACGCTTTCTTTTCACACACCAACTTGTACAAATCTTGCTCGTTTGCTTTTGCGAATTCAATACCTCTATCAGCAATGAGCCAGAACCATTCGTCCTGCTCGAATTGCATGGTTTTCATAAACCAATGCAATTCCTCTCGATATGTTACAGTAGCAGTTTTCATTAGCTAACTGCAAGTAAGTGGTCATAAGTAATAATGTCGTTTTCAGCTTCAAATGCAGCCTCTTCAAGTGTGTCTTTGAGACTAGCTAAGTTGCCACAGTTGCGATACAAGAACTGAATAGACTTCTTATCCTGGATACCAAAATCAGAAGCCATCTGACCATACTCCGCGACTGTTGGTTTCTTCAGGTCTATCCATCTAGCAACTCGACGATTGAATTCTGGAAATCCTCCTCGTCCTTTACCTCGCATTTTATTGACCTTGCTTCTTAGTTCTTCAACTCCAGCAATCACGATTGCGCCATGACCTCTATTGACAGTCAAATCATACAGATTCTGTATAACAGGAAATAAAAGATTGTTCGCTTTACCCATGTCGTCTAACAGAAAGACCGGGTTTTCTTTTTTCTTCAATTCGCTGACAACCTTGTCTCTGCAATACCCTGCTTTGCCCTCAACATGTAGTCCCATCGATTTGCCGATGTCACGAAGAAAGGTTGGCGGTCTGTGGTACTTATCAACTAAGAGGTAGTAAGTTTCGTCTGTTCGACTTGCTAGGTATTCTAAGGCAGTTGTTTTGCCATAACCAGGCTCAGCAACTATTGAATACATCTTGTTGAGCTTACGAGCTCTTTCAACTACATTTTGTACAGTGACTAGGTTTTGAGTTGCTCTAACGACATCAGTTTGGATGCCAGTGAACACTTTTAGTCGTGCCCACATTTCAGTAGAAATAAGGTTGATTTTTGTTTCCCACTTTCGCGTAAGTACATTGTTGATTGTGGCAACATTGACACCTAGCAGATCAGCTACTTGACGTTGACTCAATCTTTTTTTTGCGATGTGTGATTTGAGACTGTTTGTGATCTCATTTTTTGTTTCGAAATACATAATTAGTTACATTTACAGTGTTAGGGAAATATTATTCTGTTCAAGGGATTTTATTTTCTATTCCAGGATACGCCCATCTGCACCTTGGGCGTACCTGGTTGTTTTATTTTTCTGTTCAATCAATCCAAGCTCAATCAAGGTTTCTTCGCTCTCGAACCTATTCAATGCGTCTTTATGGAGGTCATGGAAACCTAGTTCAGGGATTCCCATTTCTTCCAGCTCAGCTCTGTTTTCCTTCCAAGCTTCATCACGCTCTTTTCTTTTGCGCTTCTGCTTGTCCTGGTAAGCTCTTAATCGTTCCGTTTCTCCTTCTTCACGATCGACAATGGCTTCTGCAAATTCTTCTTTCTTGACTGCGTATCCAGTCATTTTGCCATTGTGGTACAGTTCAATACTGCCCAAGTCATGCACATCAACATAAATGTCGAATTTGTAACCAAGCCAGTTCTTTCTGAATTCAAAGTCTCCTACACCATCATCGTCCAGCACCCAGTAGTCGTGTTTCTCTTTGTTGATTTCAATCCGAATTCCTGTTGTTTTGTAGCTGACTTGGTTCTTTCGCTTAGTCATGAATAGGTGAAATAGTTCATCATATTCAAGCACTTCTCTGTACTTGTGATCTACCGCATATCGCTCGTTTGGCGTCATGTCGTCTCGCTTTCCTTTAGTGTTATTCCAGATGTCGATGGCTAATCGCATTTGTAGCATGACACGGTCACGACTTGGTAGTTCTCCTTTCTTCTTCTGCGCCATTACAAAGTCAGGGTTTGCCTTTCCTTGTATCGATGGTGAGGTGATATTACTTCCTTTGAAGTTTTTGAAATTGCGTAGGATGTGTTGTTCAATTCTTCCAGTCAATTGCTCCGCTCGTTTACCTCTTGGGCGATGGGGAGCCGACTTGAAGTGGACTCTTGAAGTTCTATCCATTAACTCTTTGACTGTTGTTGCCAGGATAGCAGATCCGCCATCGTAATTCATCTGATAAGGCTTGCGCATATTGTCCTTCAATGCCGCTCTAAGGGTGCGCTCTACTAGGTGCGCGTTTTCCGTTTCTGCAAAATCAAATGCCAGTACTCTTTCGCTGTGAGCATCAAAAACATAGAATATATACAGATCATGTACCAGACTATTATTGATCAACTGCACTGTTGTGCCATCTATCGACCAAAGCGCGTCAGCATAGCCAGCTCTGCGTCTTTTCAACTGTCCTTCCAGCTTATTGTAGCTGAATTTACCTCCGTGGCGTTTCATATACCAGGCTTCGCGAGCTGCTGGACTGTTCAAATAGTTTCGGATCGTTTTACAACACACCTTCTTA
>ENA-ORXR01001402-ORXR01001402.1-marine-metagenome-genome-assembly--contig:-NODE-1402-length-25608-cov-4.222044_pt1 | contig 25608 bp, 21 predicted proteins | sample MGYA00237866_ERZ511479 | MGnify/ENA metagenome assembly ERZ511479 | reverse complement strand
ATATAATAAAAATGAATTACGATTCAGGAAAGATGCATTCAAGGCTCATAAAGAGCTCAAAATAACTATAGTAGAGAGTTTACGTTACCTCTTGAAGTCATATTCTTTTGACACTCCCCAGAGAAGGAGTTTCGGAAGTACCGCCATCACAGATAACACAATTAAGCTTTTGCCCTAACTTGGACATCCGACTATGCTCAGACTCAACCCATGGCCGACTCACCCAAGGTGGGTTATGCCTCACATGCTGACAGTGACCACAGCTTAATTCTGCTACCCAGTCATTTTCTTCATCTTTATGGTAGCCAGTAATTGCTTGCAGCATGGTATTTCCCTAATCCCCAAAGTGGCGCATCGCCTCACTTTCATAATTTTCAAGCTGCTGAATCGCTTGATCCAACTCATTTCTAGCCTGTTTCAATAAACCGATGCGTTGCGCTGCTTCCAGCGAATAGTCTGGGGTATTCACCAGTGGCTGCAACTGCTGTGCACAGCGTAACGCCAAGCTTCTTGAGTACTCAGCACATGACAGTTTAGCGGGGTCTGCGTGTACCAACTGCCCCAGCGCCGTGTAATCGGGCACGTCAATATCAGCATAAGTATAGCCATTGACCAGAGTGATACGTTCACCTTCAGCTAACAATGCTTTGGCCTGATGCACCACATAATTACCCTGAATCAAAACCGCATATCCTGCACCCGGAATGTCCGGTGCAATCACTCGCTCCTCAGGAAATGGCTGGCCGGACTTTTTCAATGCGGCCATTTCATCACGCGTGCCTTTGAAATACTGAAACTCACCACCTTCGACTTTATTCGGATCAGTTACAAACATCACGTAATCCACTTGCAGGGTATCGTAGTGCCACTTATCAATATTTTCCCCGACGGTAAGTGGTTGATAATTCAGGTGAGACAACTGATGCGGCATAGCATGAGGCAGCAAGGGTGTCTTCATGATCTGTGATAAATGCTCAGTGATATCCGTGCTCAAACTAAAGTCTCGTAAAAACGCCGAGCGATAGACGCCACCACGGGTATTACGGGAAATTCGAGGATTTGAAGTTGTGTAAGCTTCAAGTTGTTTGCAAACGTGGTACATCGCTGCCGCGCCTTCATCGCTTAATAGGCGAAAGCAAGAGGTTGCAGCAATTTCCGTCGGCGTGGTTCCGTCTACTTCGTCACCATAGCCAAGGTCCTGAAGCGTCATTATCGCTTGCGGCGTTTCTAGTGCTAGATGGATAGCTGGGTCGAAAACGGGATCATCTTTAATCTGCTCAAAGTCAGGCTGCACCTCAGGAAAACGTTTTAAATCAATTGCGTAATTCGACATCTCAATGATCCTCTAGCGTTAAATGACGGCTCCACTATGTTAGCTGCTATCAAGTTCAGTCTACGATACTAATCAGACTGCCAATCAAACACAATGCCCTATAGAATAACCACAGCTTAATTCACGGGATGATTTTTTTGACAGCAGAACTCAATCAACGCAAGGCTTATGCCTTTGGCATGGGTGCCGTGATCTGCTGGTCGACGGTGGCTACAGCGTTCAAGCTAAGCTTGGAATACCTTAGCCCCGCGCAACTACTCCTCTATGCAAGCCTGACGTCCTGGTTATTTTTAGCGACTATTCTTCTATTTAAAGGGCGTTTCAGATCAACCCTATCTAGCGGTGGCTGGAGGCCCTATCGCAAAGCTGTCATATTTGGAGCATTTAATCCGCTAATCTACTACCTGATTTTGTTTCGAGCTTATGATCTATTACCCGCTCAGGAAGCGCAGATTCTGAACTATAGCTGGGCACTCACCATGACCCTGCTTGCGATCCCCTTGCTTGGTCACAAGCTACGTTGGCAAGATGCGGTGGCAGCCCTAATTTGCTACAGCGGCGTATTGGTGATTGCCACGCATGGCGATGTCTTGGGGTTAACCTTCGCCAACCCAGAAGGCGTATTCTGGGCGCTGATTAGTACCGTCATTTGGGCGCTGTACTGGATTTTTAATAGCAAGCAGGAAGGCGATGCCGTCGGTGCATTGTTTCGTAACTTCAGTTGCGCTATTCCACTCACCCTGATGTATTGCTGGATTACGGGCGAGTTAGTGGCAGTCCCTTGGCAAGGCTTAGCAGGCGCAGCTTATGTTGGCATTTTTGAAATGGGATTGAGCTTCATTTTTTGGTTAACGGCCATGCGCCTGACTAAGAGCACAGCAAGCATTGCCAATCTGATTTTTATCGCGCCGTTACTTTCGTTAGTGATCATTAGTCTATTGCTTAAAGAGGCAATTCTGCCTTCGACACTGTGGGGGCTAGCTTTAATTTTAGGTGGCCTAGCCATACAACAATTAAAAGCTAAACCATCAGAAACATAAGCAAATGATGTGCTAAACTGTGGCGGAAAACAGACAATGAAAATAATATTATCATGATGCGTTATGAGACAGGGGGTCTTGACTATAGGACTGCTCGCGCCTGCCACGAGTGCGATCTGCTCCAGTACATCCCAATACTTAAAAACCGTGAAGTTGCCAGATGCCAACGTTGCAAAGCGCTGCTTAAGCGAGTCCATGTTCTATCGTTAGAGCGAAGCTTAGCTTTTGCTATCACCGGATTAATTCTGTTTTTTGTCGCCAACTTGTTCCCATTAATCTCTCTGAAAGCCTTAGGAGTGATGCAGCACGGCACTTTGTTTTCAGCTACCTTGTCTCTTTTTGAAGCAGGGATGCCATTTCTCGGCATGCTGATGTTATTTACGACCATTCTGTTTCCGTTATTTAGTTTATGCGGAACAATCTATGTGCTGCTATCAATCCGTATGAATCATTATTCACAATGGATTGCTCCGATGTTTCGTTTTTTACGCAGTACCGATGCCTGGGGTATGTTAGAGATTTTTTTACTGGCGTTAATCGTCGCCGCCGTGAAGTTAGTAGATATTACAGAGCTTTATATTGGCGTTTCCCTGTACGCGTTCCTATTGCTAATCGGCACTCTGACTATCCTCAATCTTGTCTTAAACCCTGAGGATGTTTGGGATCATTTGCGGAAACACGCGATATGATAACGGCACGAGAAGCGGGCTTGATTTCCTGTGATTTTTGTCACAGTTTAAATCGCCCCTGCATTGATGATGCAGACGGGCAATCGAAGCTGCAAATGCACTGTCATGTCTGCGGCTCTGTCATCCACTCACGCACTCCAAATAGCATCAGTAAAACCTGGGCGTTGGTTATCGCCGCATTGATTTTGTATATTCCGGCCAACGTGTTGCCGATAATGACGGTGGTACTCTGGGGAAATGGCGCACCTGACAATATTATGTCAGGAGTACTTAGCTTACTGAGTGCCGGTATGTGGCCATTAGCATTACTTATTTTTGTCGCTAGCATCGTCATACCCATTGCAAAATTACTAACCTTGTTTGGCTTATTGATCAGCGTGCAGGTACATTCCACCTGGCGACCAGCTGAGCGAACCCAGCTATATCGACTCACTGAGTTCATTGGCCGCTGGTCGATGATCGACATTTTTGTTATCGGAATACTCGTCGCCCTAGTGCAATTTGGTAATGTGGCCACCGTTACGCCAGGCATGGGCGCATTATGTTTTGCGGCCGTGGTTATCCTCACCATGATTGCAGCACACACCTTCGATCCCCGTTATATCTGGGATGCGATAGAGAAGGAGTCAACGCATGAATGAGTACGTCCTGCCAGAAGCCGACGTTGCTAGAAAGTCACGCTTCTCACTAATCTGGCTCATTCCCTTACTTGCTGCATTAATCGGTTCGTGGCTGGCGTTTAAATACTATACTGATCGCGGCACGATAATCATCGTCAACTTCGAACAAGCCGCTGGTATTGAAGCCAGCAAAACACCGGTGAAGTACAAAGATGTCGAGGTAGGTATGGTGCGCAGAGTCAGCCTATCACCTGACTTAAAAACGGTGCGCGTTAAGATTGAGATATACCCAGACATGGAAAGTAACCTTGGCCCTGACACCCGTTTCTGGACGGTGACGCCACGCATTACCCTAAGAGGTGTGAGTGGTTTAGAAACGCTACTGTCGGGTGTCAATATCGGGATGGAGCCAGGGTCGACTGGCATCGCTAAGTACGAATATGCAGGATTAAATCAACGACCTAATATCGACATTCAAAGCGCTGGACAACCCGTCGTTTTAAATGCAGACAGGCTGGGCTCTCTGGATATTGGCTCACCTGTTTACTATCGTCAAATTCAAGTGGGTGAAGTGACAGGCTACACACTCAATCCAGACAACCAAAAGGTTGATATTGATGCCTTTATCTTCGCGCCATACCATGAGAAAATCCGCACCAATTCCAGATTTTGGAACGCAAGTGGCTTTGAGCTGGACATTTCTACACTTGGGGTAACCGCTAGGCTTGAATCCCTAACGTCACTGCTGATTGGCGGAATCGCCTTCGAAACGAATTTTGATGAAGTTGGCTATCCACTAACGGGCAAATCAGCGTTCAAGTTATACGAAGGTTTTAAACGAGCGCACCAGGACACCTCTTCTGAAAATAAGCTGCTTTACACCCTATACTTTGATGACACCTTGCAGGGTTTAGTCGAAGGTTCTGACGTTAAGTATCAGGGAATAAAGATGGGGCAGGTCGAAAAAATCTCTCTATCTCAGGATCACGATAACGCCAGTATCCGCACTCAAGTGCTGGTTGCGTTGTATGTAGATCGACTCTCAAGCAATGGAAATCGTTTGGAAGCTGAAAAACTACTACAAGCATTAGTCGAACAGGGTGTTCGTGCACAGCTTATGTCAGATAGCATCGTAACAGGTGCGCAGTTTATCGCCATGATTCAGGATCCCGCCAAAAAGAATCTACAAACACTCGCGCGGCTCGATGGTAAATTCGACGTGATTTTCCCAAACATACCAGCTAAAACGTCGATTCTGAATTTTGATCCTTCAAGTGTGACAACTGAATTAAACAAAGCCATTCGCAGCGCTAATGGCTTGTTATCATCTCGTGATCTGAAAAACACGATGAAAAACCTATCGTCGACCATGCGTAGCATCGACACCATCACCGCAGAGCTGTCACGTCAGGGGATTTCCGGCGAAGTAATGGAGCTACTCAAGGAAGCGAATAAAACAGCGAACGGCTTAACATTGGCGCTTGGCGATGCCCGTAAAGTCATCGGCACTGTTGACGGTGTAGCACAGACGCTGCAAAAGGATGCCAGCAAAGCTATGATCGATGCGAGAGTAATGATGCAAAGTGCAGGCAAGGCTGCAACCTCACTCAGCAGTAGCGCTGATGTCCTGCAACAGGATGCCAGCAAAGCCATGATTGATGCACGCGTCATGCTGCAAAGCACCGGCAAGGCTGCAACCTCTCTTAGTAGTACTGCTGGTGTGTTGCAGAAAGATGCTAGCAAGGCGATGATTGATGCACGCGTCATGATGCAAAGTGCTGGTAAGGCAGCTACCTCGCTGAGCAGTTCTGCTGGCGTGCTTCAGAAAGATGCTAGTCGAGCAATGATTGATGCAAGAGTAATGATGCAAAGTGCTGGTAAGGCAGCTACCTCGCTGAGCAGTACTGCTGGCGTGCTTCAGAAAGATGCTAGTCGAGCAATGATTGATGCAAGAGTAATGATGCAAAGTGCTGGTAAGGCTGCGACCTCTCTGAGTGGTACTGCTGCTGTGTTGCAAAAAGATGCCAGCAAAGCCATGATTGATGCGCGCGTTATGCTGCAAAGCACCGGCAGAGCGGCAACCTCACTCAGCAAGACCGCAGGCGTGTTACAAAAAGATGCCAGCAAAGCCATGATTGATGCGCGTGTCATGCTGCAAAGTACCGGCAAAGCTGCAACATCACTGAGTAAGACCGCTGGCGTGCTACAAAAAGATGCCAGTAAAGCCATGATTGATGCACGCGTCATGATGCAGAAAGCCGGAAAATCAGTCACTGTCCTGCAAAAAGATGCCAGTAAGGCGATGATTGACGGGCGCGTGATGCTGCAAAAAGTGGGCAAGTCTGCCGAAGCACTACAGAAAGATGCCAGTAGAACACTTTGGCATATTAACAAGGCCAGCCTCGCGGTTGAAAAAGGCGTAAACTCGACCATGAGCGAGGACTCAGCGTTGCAGTATCGCTTCCAGCAGTTAATTAATGATCTCGGTGAAGCGGCAAGCTCATTCTCTGTATTGGCAGATACCTTGCAACGTAAACCAAACTCTTTGATTCTTGGTAAGTAGGGACGGATATGTCAGTTTTAGAATGCTTAAAAACTCAGTCAGCTAGTCAGAATCATTTAATAAGCAAAAGCTTTGCTAAAGGCTACAAAGCAATTGCACTATCAATCGCTGCAGGATTGCTATTGAGTGCTTGTGGTGGAGGTGGCGGATCACTCGGTGGAACCCGTTTTTATTCACTTCAATCGACGGGCTTAGCACTGGCTGCCAAACCTGGCAAAACCAACCCTAATATTAAAATGGGCGTCGGCCCGATTCGGCTGACACGTCTGCTGCGTCGACCACAGATCGTCACCCGAAAGTCAGGTACTGAAATTGCCATGGCTGAGAAACACCAATGGGGCGGCTTGCTAAAAGAAGACCTTACACAAACGCTGGCGGACAATTTTGCAGGTCTATTGGGCACAGAAAATATTGAGCAGTATCCCTGGAAGTTAAGCTTCAAACCTAACTACAGTGTGCGGGTGGACATTGATCAGTTGGATGGTGATCTGGGAGGCGTTGTCACCCTAAAAGCTCACTGGCGATTATCCAAAGGGCGCAAGGAAATCGTCGTACGAAACACCACGCTGAGGCAAAAGGTACGCGGCGGTGACTTTAATGCTTACGTCACCGCACAGAGCGAAGTCTTGTACAAGCTGAGTGAATTAATCAGTAAGGAAATGCGTTAGTTTCTGGTTCCTTGCTCGACATAAATCAGACTTTCCACTGGAAAGCCTAAATCTTTCGCTTTTCGTATCAAACGTTTTTGAATAGCAGGATTTAGCTTGGCATTTCGTGACAGAATCCACATATAGGTGCGGTCATTACCCACGACTAACGCATACTGATAATTCTCTTTATCCAGCTCAATGATATTGTAACCACCATAGATAGGGTCAAAGAAAGATACCTTTAGCCTCCCAGTACTGGGAGCCGCAACGAATTTTGCCTTACCCTCGGCATTCTGCCAACGCTGCTTCCGCTCATTGTAGCCGCGGTTAAGCACTCTAATATCACCATTACTTTTTAGGCTATAGGTCGCTGTCACATTACTCAAACCACGCTCAAAGGGGTGGTTAAGTCGCGCCACTTCATACCATTTTCCAAGAAAGCGGTTAACTTCAAAACCCTGTATAGGCGTCACGCCCTCAGGAATACTCGCGCAGGATGTGAGTAATACGACTAAACCTGCCAATAAATACTTTCGCATACCAAACTCCGGTGTTTGAACGAATTTTCTAACATATAAAAGTTAGACTATCAGCTCTCACAATGTTTAGTGTTATTCAGTACTTTTACTGGGGCGATCAAACATCCTAAGAAGTGATTGATCTAACAGATAATTCAAGCTTATATAGGGCCCTTGATGCGTATGGTTTTGACTAGAAAAATCATCATCCCTGAATCCATCAACATTATAGCCTAATTCTATCCGAGTATTTTTAGCAGGTGAAAAACCGACTGACAGACCCGCAAATCCAGAGACGGTATTAGTATCCCAGTGGTGCAGATATCCTGCTTGGGCACCGACATCCCAACTTTCAGAAATGTCATAGCGTAGGCCAAGTTGCAGCGTATCGGTTAATCCCCAGTGATCGAGATTGGTGTCTAGCTGAGTAAACTTGGCACCGTGATGAATGCTCATCTCCAAATGGTCGCTGAGATCACGGTTGTAGTGCAGGTTATTAATAAATTTACTGGTGCGCGATTTTAACCCCGCAGTAACTGATGTATCGTTTAAATAATCTAGTTGATTCAATACGGTGTAATCATAGTCCTTGGCTCGCACCGCAATGCTAAATCCAAACTTAGCCTGTCGCTTGCTATCACCATTGGCTTGCTGAGTATCCAGAACACGCGCCTGCTTTGAGACAGCGTAATGATCGCCTAGTTTGCGCACGGCGTTATATTGTAATGAGCGACGGGTTGAAGCTTCACTATCACGATATTCCGCTCTGGCGGCTGCACTCCAGGCCTTGTTATTCCAACCTGCGCCTAATGAAACAGCCAGATAATCATCGGTATTAATGGTATTGGTGCTGCTGGTACTAAGTGGTGTGTAGCTCAACTGATCAATGGTTTTAGCTTTATCTACATTCAAATCAAAATGTAGATGTTCATCAACCTGCCAATGCTGGCTGAGTCCGAGTACGGCGTAATTTCTGGCAGAGCCATCATTTTCATCGTTATCCTGACGGACTAAGTCAGTATGGATGTTGCCACCTTCCCACAGATTACTCTTAAGGCCGATGCGGGAATTACTGTGCTTCTTCAGATCATTGCGAACATATTCCTGCTCTGCAAATATGCTCACTTTTTCTGACAATTTGTAGTCAAGCCCCACTCTAAAGCGATCTGGGTTTTGTTCGGTGCTGCCAAGGCTTTCAAGCGTTTTTTCTAACTGTGCTGACAATGAAACCTTACCGGCATTAAATGACTTATTACCGCCAATGCGAATGCTTTCACTGGATTTGTCAACGCTAGCCACTTGCTCTTCAAGCTGGTGATAGCCCACTGAAAACTTTGAATCATCACCAGTATTCTGCCACTCCACTGAACGCTTGATGCGCTGATCATTATTATCCAGCTTGTCCAACTTACTGACAGAGCCAATCAATGCCTGGCGTTTAGTCAGGTTATAGTATGCAGTCAAACCGACATTACGTTCACCTTCGGCAAGGCCGGATTGTTGATCCAGACCAAAGCCAGTTTCCTGCTGCCTGGCAAATAGTCGTGCCTGCCATTTTTCATCCCGATACTCAGCTTCTGCCAACCAAGCATTAGCATCAATCGCTGCTTTAGAGCGTGCCACTTCAGCTTTTAGTCTGAGCTTATCGTTTACGTCAAATTTTGCATCAACGGCTAAGAGCTGATCCTTGTCTTCACGAAGATAAGTTGCGCCTGCTTGCAAACGATCATCCAAGCGTTTGATGCCGACACGACCGCCGACTGCAAATACCTTTTCACCCGTGTCATCTTCTGACTCGTAGTTAATCACAATAAAGATTGGATTGAATTCATCATCACTACCCGAAATTGGGAATTTGAAGAAAACAGTTTTCGCCTCATAATCCATCTCGTAGTCGCTATAACGGCTCAGCGTGCGTGAACTCAACACACTACCCAGATCATCACGATCGCGTGTTTCCAGCACAATTTGCTCACTGCCACTCACCGGCAAACGACTCAGATAGTATAATCCTGACGTACCATCACCCTGAATTTCATCACGCTGTGAACGACGACTGGTTTCACTAGCGAAGGCCGTGTACTGGAATTTTTCACCTTCATGAGAGGATTTCAGACCGTGCAAAACCCGTTCGTAGCTACCCAGCTCTGTGATATCCATCTCCGTTGCATAGTCACCAAATAAGGCGTAGAACTGCTGCTTCTCAAGCTTTACATACAGCTTACTACTGCTTGGCGTTTCGTGTTGATGCTGCTGCTCGTCACCATACAAGGTGTACCAAGCTTCAGGATCAATCACACCGTTGAGTTGCTCTCCCACTTCACCTATCTGCTTATCGCTGTCATAAGCAACTGTCAGCAGATACTCGCCTTTAATGCGGCCTTTAGCGAAGAAGCTGAGCTGTGCATCTTTGTAGATTCCTTCTTTCTGATCTAAATCAGCCAGAGACTGCATATTACCCGTTAGACGCTTATGACCCACCGTGCCGTTAGCAAAACCAACCATAATCCAGTCGCGAAGTGCGGGCTTCAACCATGCCTTGACTGAGCCTGTCTTACCGTCATTTAAGGCAATATTAATAGTGATATGACCTGACCTGGCAGTGGGTTCAAGCCTCACACGAACCAAGCCATCATCGCTGACGGTGTATTCATATTTGCCGTCCTGTGATTTATTTAAATCAACCGAGGCAGACTTTTCACTATCGGCATTTTCTACGACTTTCCAGTGATTCTGATCAAAGCTGAAGAAGCCATGGGTACGAGGTCTTGGTGTAAACCCATCCTCATCCTCCAGGCGAATCGCAATGACAGGTTGGCTAACACCGTCGGCGGTTAGTACTGATTCCTCAGGCACTAGTGTTGCCTGGGTGCTGTGTTCGGTGAAATGTACATAGCGTTCGATGCGCACCAGCTCCTTGCCTGACTTATTTTGTAGAATCGCTGTGAGGGTGTTTTTCTTTTGCTTGATATCAACACCGGTCCAACGCCTAATTGCCACTGTTTTAGCTTTATTTGATTCGCTGCCTTCTAAGTTCACAGCGTTTACAAGTTTACCATTCAATAATAGCTTCAGACGATTTTGCGGAGGATACTTCACAGCAATTTTCAGTGATGAGATGACTGGCACATGGCGCTTTGGCGGCCAGACTATTTCGAATTCAGGCTTGGTACTTTCTGCATATTCGCTACCGTACAGATCCAAAGGATTCTCTGGCAGTTTGTACTCAGCTTTCTTATTGACCGCTATTTTAGGGGCTTTCGCCTGCTTCTCTTCAGATGGCGCAATATGAAAATTCGCCTGCCATAAATGACCTTTTTGTAGCGTCAGCAATTGACTGTGTGCCTGCTTAACATGTCGTGAGGTTAGCTGACAAGGCGAGGAAACCATACCCTTGGGCAGTGAGGTTTCATCCAACTGAATCGCATGGGTACCAGGATTTAGTCCTTCCAAATGCCAACGACCGTGCTTATCTGTTAGTACTGTTCGGCCATTATCTAAATACAATCGAGCATTCTTGATGGGCTGCTGCTTGCTCGTGTCCTGACAATCACCACTGAAAACACGCCCTATTAGAATATTTTTAGTGCGCATCAACTGATCGCGCATCTCTACAGTTGCCCTAGCAATGTTTGACGCCACGTCATCGCTGAAGCCCTGTACTGTATTGGTAGCTTCATCCGCTGGGCTTCCCGCTCCAACAACAACACGGTAGCTGATTTGCTGCGAGGTATTCGCGGTAATAGTACCCAGTGAAAAGCTCAGTGAACGGCCATCCACCGTCACATTATTTGCTGATAATAAAGTACCTGCTGTATTTGTGGCGCTGCCCTGCTGATATCTGAATCCCGGAGGCAAGGTATCTTTAAGAATAACATTGTGTAGTGAGTAGCGAGGATCATTATTCTGGGCAACCACGGTATAGACCAACTCATCGCCTGTTGATACAGTCGTCTGGTCAACTTTTTTCTGGACACTAAAACGCCCATTAAAAGGATCTAAAGGAATATTTAGTAACACGGCACCGAGTGCATCGACAATTGAAAACTCCTCACCGCGAGAACCCGTTGCAACCTGATTGGCAATAGCGCCAAGTTGCTGTAACTGAGTCTGGCTTTGCTGCGAGGGATAGCGATAGCCCACTGGCGGAATCACCCTGAGCTCATACTGACCGTTCAGAACTCTTGGGAACTGGAACTCGCCGTCTCCCATGGGAATGCTTCGTGATCCGTTAGAGGCCGAGACAGGCGCACCTGAGACAACCGTGCTTGGCCAGTCTTCATTGAATTGATCATAGACTCGCGCGCCCAGCTGACTATTTGCAATATGAACTAGCGTAATGATGGCACCATTAATTGGCTGCCCCGTTGTACTGTCAAACACCAGACTACTAGGGTCAACAATACCGACCGTGGCTACCGTATCTGTCGCATCTTCACGGTCAATATATCTAGCATCAATTTCGCTAAGTGTTTCAACACTCAGTTGACCATTGTTGGTGCTATTTAAAGAAGTATCGACTAACGGCACTACGCCAACAAACACACCACTAGACGGCGCAGTCTCAGTGAGCATCAATCGCTCTGTATCACCCGTATTGCTAATCCCCAGGTCGATAATAATCGTTTCCAACACACCGGAATCAAGGTTCTGATCAAAATCCTCAACCCGAATAATCAGTGGCTCGCCTGCACTGAAACTAATCGTTTGAATTAAAGGGGTATTGCCCTGAACCGGGCTACTGATCAGCTGCCAGTTGTTATCTGAGCCATCAGGGCTATATAAAGTAGGTTGTACATTGAGTATATCACCGCCAGCAAATTCAGAGAAAAAAGCAATCTTAGCGGGTGTTCTCGAACTGGTTGTTAGTGAGACACTAGAATCTGTTTTGATTGTTGAACCACCGCCCACCGTGTAGTTGACCACGACTTTGTTAGTCAATGTGGTATCCGGTTCCGTAGCAGCCATTGAAGGCGACGACGAAATAAAAAATCCTACGACGATCAACAGCATGGGAAGCCAGCGATTGGCCACAGTATTTCTACAGTAGTCCATCGGGGTGATTAGACTGCCCAGCGCCGCTATTGTATTTATTATTAAGCGCATGGTTTTTTACCCGTGAGACGAGGGTTATTTTAGTTTTAATGAAGCCTGGGTTGGGGTGCACAGACTTCATTGATAGTATTTAACGTCTTGTTATTACAGCATTACAGGATAGTGACCTGGAAAGTGACCACTGCAACACCAGGGGTAGCTAATGTGCCTCCAGTTACAGTTATACCCGTAGCTTCAACGGTATTAGTTGCCGCATCAAACGTCTGTGCAGTACCTGAGGCATTCACAATAGAACCTGCGATGAACTGGACTTCTCCAGCAACCGCGGCTGTCAGTACGTCAGTCACCGTTAAACCCGTCGCAACACTATCTGAAGTATTTTCAACGGTAATAGTGTACTCAACCACTGCACCTGGAATACGTTTAGGCTGAGTAGTCCCGTTAAATGGGTCTGAGATCACAGCGGAAGTTTTAACAACGGTCAGCATTGGTACATCGATCTCATAGGTCTGAGTATCAGAGTGCTTCGCATTTCGATCAGCGCCATCGGTAATGGTGATGTTACCCGCTATCGTTGAGCTGTCGCCATCTGCAAGCACAACATCCACATCATCTTCACGATCCGCAATGGTACTTTCAGCCATTATTACACCCGCCGCGTCGACTGCTGTAGCCAATACATCGATTGTTGATTCATGACCGTCATCAACATCCGGACGATTTGGCATGGAGCACATGACTTCAATCGTCGCCGTTGCATCTTTCGCCAGAGAAACGGTTGGTGTTGCTGTTATAGCGTTAGCAGCACCACCGTCGATCGTAAACTGACAAGCTTCCGGTGTTTGTGGAGCAGCGGTTGTTCCAGTACCCGCATCAAAATCTTCAGTGCTTAAATGCGTCACATCGATTTTAAAATCCTGAGGCGAATTACCATCATTACTTAGTACGTAAGTCAGTTTGTTACCCGTAGTGGCACGCGCTGTACTTGGCGAAACAATAATGTTTGAACCGCTGTTTCCTGTAACCGTTAAGTCAACCTTTTGGTCAACCTTAAAGTCAGCGACAGCACTGGTAATTGGAGCCTGAGCCGCACCGCCTACTGAATAGCTAATCGTTGCGGTGTTTTCAACAACGGTTCCTGCATCGGTACCGCCAGCAAAGCTTGTCTGTGACAGAAGTAGGGCTGCCAGACTCACTGACAATTTGATTGGGGTCGTTAGGTGTTTCATAGGGGGATACCTTTTTATTATTATAGGGGTTGGTTGGTTGCTACGGCTTACTGCGAATTAAAGTAGTTTTGTCTGAAAGCTAATAGTCTTCTTCTCTGATGGTTTTAGTGCACGGTTGTACTTCCAACGGATGTGCGTGTAATCAGCAGCAGTTGCTGCTCGGAACGTGCCGTCTTTTTTACGAACTTTTAACGTCTTTGCATCACCCCAAGCTCTGCCACCATCAACAGAGAAAGTAATAATGCAATGCTCACCTTTGGCTGTATCAGGCAAGTAACGCGTATGGGTTGGAATTGGATTGGTAATAATCACGTTATCCGATGATTTCTTACCGTTGTTTTTAAAACTTGTCGTAAACAGAATCCGGTCACCTGGGGTGATTTCTTCAGCAGCGATCATTTTTTCTTGCAGCTTACCTTCTTCATCTACGACCTGAATCAACTCGTGAACCTCTGAGCTAATATCGAGGGTAGATTGCTTGGCCTGTGCTGGAGCAAACAGCACGCTTAAAACTAACGCGCCAATCGGTAGAAGTGTTTGATTAAATTGTCTCATCGTTGTCTCTCTTATTATTGTTTTTATCGAATACTAATCAATGATATAGGTCAGGGTATACTCTTGGGTTAGCGGAGCAACAATGGTACCAGGCGTAAAATAAGCCACTTTCTGCGTACTATCATAGCGTCCGATATCACCATCAGCGCTGTCACTTAATGGATTGCCATTTAACGTCAGCGAATTATTCTTATATTGCATCGAGTCTGGTACTGCGTCGTCAATCACAAGATTATTCGCCGTGCCAGTACCGCTTGCTATAAGTCTAATTTTGTAAGTTACCTCAGAACCCGGCATTGATAAGTCAGTACCGTAAGGGTCTTTGATGCTTAAAATAGTCTTTTCAACATCCAGCTTTACAGTTGAAACGGTGTAGTGACTTGCATCTTGATGACGCGCATTATTTTGAGCGATTACAGCTTCTATACCACCGTCGCCCAAACCATCGAGACTTCCACCAATCAACTGGCTGCTAGCCATATTGGTACCAGATGTTGAAACCAGTGCAACATCACTCTTAGACTCGTCTGCAAGGTTAGGTGGGATATTACTGACCACATAAATCGTCTCAGATTGATCCGCAGCTAAAGGGACACCACCGCTACTTGGGAGGTACAGTGTGTCGTCAGACTGCCAACCCGGCTGCGCATTTGTTTCTATCCAGATGCCGGTAACGTCAGGGGTAAACTGACCGGGCGAACCGTCTACGGTTGTTAACAAAAAGGGCTCATTTCCATTGCCGGTATTGGTTAGTTGGAAACTTAGCACCGCGTTGGTTGCCGGTGTCGATGTACCAATACCCTGAGGCTCCAGTGCAGACACGTTACTGCGGATTAACTCTGAAACAGTAAACGTGTGTGCTGCTTTTTCAACATAGACGGCATCTGGATCAATACCTACCTGATAGGTAACGACTACAAAATTCTTGATAGTCGTTCCAGCAGGTGTACCAGCACTGTAGGCGGGGTTAACCGTATACAAGGATAACGCCAACAGAAGCTGTATGCCTCTTTTTACGTTAGTGCTTCTCAAAATTGTTTGGATAAAATTGCACATAGTTTTTATAATTTTTATATGCTGAAAATGATAGCTAATAATTTTATAAAACTTAATCTATTTTGGATAATCGGCTTTTCTTAAGAAAAAGGGTGGTTTAAATTAACAATAAATACTTTTAATTATTATTTTTGTCTTAAATTAAATATTATGGGGGACCCATTCATTATATGTTAATGACTCACTTAGCATTTTCAGTGGCCAGTTATCTTGATTTTAATACCGAACGTGGTCTGGACGGCACACCTTACTCTTTTTAGGACACTCGCGATTGATATCATGCGCAAAAAAGCCAGCTACAGTGAGCTGGCTTGATGATCAATCGTCGATGATCTATTGGTGACGCGCTTTTAGGAAACGGTTACTTCACGATTTCAAGCAACTCTACGTCAAACAATAAGGTAGTATCTGGGCCGATTTTTGCACCACTGCCACGTTTTCCATAAGCCAGCTCAGAAGGGATGGCCAACTCGAACTTATCACCAACATTCATTAGCTGTAACGCTTCGATCCAACCTTTGATCACGCCTGTCACAGGGAATGTTGCTGGTGTACCACGCTTGTAAGAGCTATCGAACTCAGTGCCATCAATTAAAGTACCTTTATAATGTACTTTTACCTTGTCGCTTGCTTTCGGCATGTCGCCTTTACCCTCAGTGACTTCTTTGTATTGAAGGCCACTCTTGGTCACAACGACGCCTTCTTTCTTTGCGTTTGCTTCCAGATATTCTTTACCCGCTTTCACATTAACAGCCGACTGCTCAGCCGCTTTTTTAGCCTTATTTTCAGCGCTGCGCTTTTGTATTTCCATAACTGAAGCACGCATGTCTGCTTCTGAAAGTGAAGGCTTTTTATCACCCATCACCTCATCAACCGCTAGCTTAAACGCGTCAAATTCAAATTTGACATCATCACGCTTAAATTGCTGAGCAAGGTTACTACCCATGATGTAGCTCAAACGCTGATCCAGCGTTTCTAATGGTGCTGCTGCCATAGCAGTAGAAAGTACAGTGGTCATAGCCATCGCAGAAGCGAATGGAATTAATTTCATTGGAACATCCTCGAATCGTGATTATTGGATTGACGCTAGTTGATACGCCATTTTTTCTTTTTCGGTTGATATTATATATGAAAATAATCCAAGCCATAGCACTCCCGCAAAATATAAGGTAAAACTTGTGTAATGAATTTTGATTTATTTGACCTCAGTAATAATGGCGAAGTCTGGACCGAATCCATTACGGATGATGCCGTTGTTTTACGGCAGTTTTTGGTGAGTCGATCCGATGAACTAGCTGAAGCGATAAAGGCTATTGAACAGCAAGCGCCATTTCGGCATATGAAAACAGCGGGTGGGTTTACCATGTCAGCAGCGATAACTGGCTGCGGGAAATATGGCTGGATTAGTGATCGGCGCGGCTATCGCTATTCCAAAGTTGACCCTGTAACTGAACAGCCTTGGCCTGAAATGCCAAAAATCTTGTATGAAGTAGGACAACAGTGCGCGCATGAGGCAGGTTATAGCAACTACCAACCTGACGCCTGCCTGATTAACCGTTATGTGCCAGGCGCTAAAATGTCTTTGCATCAGGATAAGGATGAGCAAGATTTTACGGCGCCCATTGTCTCGATTTCGCTGGGTGTGCCTGCGACATTTTTATTTGGCGGCCCGCAACGATCTGATAAAACGATTAAAGTGCCAGTCACTCATGGTGATGTCGTCGTTTGGGGTGGAAAGTCGCGGTTATTCTTTCATGGCGTGTCGCCAATCAAACAAGCTTACCATCCGTTTCGCGGCGATAACCGGATAAATATTACCTTTCGGGTCGCTGGCTAAACTGATCCAGCAGCCAGCCACTCATTTCAGAATACAAAGGCATGGATGTCGCTAAGACATTGGCATGGCCCGCATCAGGTACGGTAATCCACAGTTTATTTTTATGGGCGAATGCGTTGTAGAGCCTTCTTCCTTGCTCAGCAGTCACGTAGTTATCCTCCTCGCCATGTGCGACCAAGGAGGGGATATTCACCGACGGTGCCCAGTTTTGCGGCTTTATTGATTTTATCATCGGACGACTACGCAGCTGACGCTCTAAATCTAATAATGGCATCAATGCACTCACTGCACCTTTCCAGCGCTCAGGGATCTGATCTTCCAGAACCTCTGCCAGTGAGCTAAAGCTGCTAACAATCATTAGTGCATCCCACTCTGCGGAGTCTTTACTGGCAGAACTAATGGCAAACGCGCCACCCATCGACATTCCCCACAACGCAGTAGGCTCTTTAGGCAGACCAAAGTGTTGCTTAATTTCCCGTAACGCCTGCCCTGGCAAATCACGTTCCAACTGGCTTTGACCAAAACTCATGGAGTCAATTGAGCTATCGCCATGAGCCGGCATATCCAGCAGCAGGCAGCGAAAGCCCGCCGCGACAAAGCGCTCAGCTACTGGCAATAGGTCTTCCTTGCGCCCATTGCGGCCATGCAACAGAACAATCATGCCTTTCACACGACCGTAAGCCGGTAATTCAAAGTGCTTTTGGGCGAGCTGTTGACGCAAAACCTTGCCTCGCTTACCTGCACCAGCATTAGCGTCTGGCTCGACTAAGAGGCAGGGAGTCGTTCCATTAAGGCAATCATGTGACCTGATGATTAATCCATAGTCGGAGGGGTTGCTTAGTCGATCCATATGATATCCCTGCAATGCGCGGCGCGTTGGTGAGAAAATTGACTCATTGATTCGATTAGCGATACCCAAACCAACAGTCAGCAGTATTAATGGCAAAATAATAAACCGACGCAGACTACGCCAACTGAATATGCAGAGCATGGGCGTCAAGCCTTTGAGACAAATTTAGAAATTCAGTATAGAAGAAGGGTTTGCAGAAACTGTGCAGAGAGACAGGATTAAATAGCTAAGCTTTTGGACTTGTATGGATTTAGTGCTTAGTCGGTGATCTGATCGTGAGCCAGTACTGCGACAATGTGCACACGATCAGATTCTCCGCCGTAAAATTAGGTGCTTTTGAACGCCGGATGGGATGCTGAGAATTCTATTCCCGGAACAAGGCTTTTAGTCTTAGCCAGATTTCGCAGGGGGGCCCGTATTAATGTCCACTGATATCTGCTGAATGATACTGTCCATAGCCCGCTCAATAGCCTGTTTCAGCTTAGACGGATTTTTTGTCAGCCACTCGGTCGCGTTAATTTTTTCGCCCGGCTTAACACCCATATCGATTGGTGCACTTGCCCTAAACCGCCTCGCGTAAACCGATGATTTTTCTGTCTGTTTAATCTTAGCTGTTGCATTGACTCCTACCGCTTGGTGGTTCGAACTTAACACGTAGCTGGTGGCCACATTCAATACATTCAGACCACTCTCGACAGGCACTATATGCCCATTGACCTTCAGTCCAGGAGCGAAGCTAGGCCCTTTTATTGCCGCCAACTTTCTCCTGAAAACCTCGTTAGTATCATAATTACCCAACGCCTTGATCACTGGAATAACGGTATTAGCGCGATTCATATTGATTGCCCCATCAACGCCCATGCCCACCAATGCACCAACGAGTCCACCACCTAACACACTGGTCGCACGGGATGCGCCTTGACTTCGTGTGTAAGTAATTTGCTTGGGAGATGTCAGATCCACAGCAGCAATCTTGTTTGCCGCTAAAGCCTTTCTGTCTAAGCTAGCTGGATTTGACGAACAGCCCGCCAAAATCGTCAGTGATAATGCTAATAAGGTAGCCTTCATTTTATTGCTCATATTATTTCCTTAATAGTGTTTTCTTATTGATACAAAGGAGCGACTATAGAAATCACTCCGCAGCTTGTAGGCCAAGGCAAGCATTTTTATTGATTCGGATATTACTACAAATTAAGCTGCGGCAACAAATGCATCAAGCTTATCAATCATCACTTGCTTTTGATCATCCGGGATAAACGCCGCTTCAAATCCATTGCGTGCCAAGGTTACCAACTCGTCTTTTGTAAGATTTAATGCTTCAGTAAGCTGTAGAAAATTCTCATTCATATATCCACCAAAGTAAGCCGGATCATCTGAGTTCATGGTGGCTTTGAGACCAGCATCTAGCATTTTTCTCATTGGATGATTTTTAAGGTCATCGACTACGCAGAGCTTCAAGTTGGATAATGGGCAAACGGTTAGCGCCATGCCTTCTGCCGCAATACGCTGCGTCAACGCCTCGTCTTCCAGCGCGCGATTACCGTGGTCGATGCGTTCTACTTTGAGTAGATCTAATGCTTGATAGATATATTCAGGCGGGCCTTCTTCTCCTGCGTGAGCAACGATGCGAAAACCTTCGTCTTTAGCTTTTTCAAATACCGTCGTAAATTTTTCAGGCGGGTGGCCAAGTTCAGAAGAGTCTAAGCCTACACCGATGATCTTATGTTTATGCGGTAAGGCTTGCTCTAAGGTGGCCATGGCATCATCTGCGTCTAAATGCCGCAGAAAACACATGATTACACCAAAGCTAATCCCTAACTGCTGCTGACCATCCCGCAGCGCTCGGTAAATACCATTTAGCGCTGTTTCGAAGGCAACACCACGACTGGTATGCCCCTGAGGGTCAAAGAAGATTTCTGTGTGCAGTACATTTTGTGCGTGAATACGCTGTAGATAGGCCCAAGTCAGATCGTAGAAATCCTGCTCTTTTTGCAGCACATTCATACCTTGGTAGTAGATGTCCAGGAAGTCTTGAAGCTGGCTGAAGTCGTAGGCTTTGCGCAGGGCTTCTACATCGCTGTAGGGTAAGTCGATACCGTTGCGTTGAGCGATTTCAAACATCAACTCTGGCTCGAAAGTACCTTCTATATGTAAATGAAGCTCTGCTTTGGGCATGTTTTCGATGAAGGTTTTCATGGGCTCTCCGGATTATTTTTGTTTGATAGCTACGTCAATCAAATTGCTAGCGCGCTGGAATGTTTATCGAAACATTATGTCGCGTTGCACTGCTTGCGGCAATGCAAACGAAGCCCTACACTACTTTTATGCTCAAAACCCTCGCCATCGCTAACTATCGCTCACTGCTAAATCTGACCATTCCACTCGGCCAGTTAAATGTAATTACCGGCGCAAATGGCAGCGGCAAATCCAACCTTTATCGAGCTCTAAGATTACTCGCTGAAACAGCAGACGGCGGCGTAATTAACGCGCTGGCAAAAGAAGGTGGGCTGAACTCTACCTTTTGGGCAGGGCCGGAAAAACTCACCCGAAGCATGCAATCTGGTGCAGTGCCGGTGCAAGGTAGCGTTAGGCAAAAGCGCGTTCGATTAAAACTTAAAAGAATTGGGACAAACCAAGGTTAATGGGGTAGGCATGCTGGACGAGCCAGCCTGCATTGGCCAGATAAAAAGTAAAATCTAACCGCTCAACTCCATTACAATCAACAGATTCAACCAGCCGGAAATCAGATCATGCAAATGTTAATTCCTTACCTAGCCGCTCTTCATGGCATCGCCGCAACCCTATGGATAGGTGGCATGTTCTTCGCCTATGTCGCTATGCGCCCCGCAGCGGTTGCCACACTTGAGCCACCCCTTCGGCTCAAACTGTTCCAAGCGGGCTTTAGTCGCTTTTTTATGTGGGTATGGCTATTTATTGCGGTACTACTAATAACAGGCTATAGCGGATTATTCGCTCGATTTGGTGGTTTCTCAGCGACTTACTTATCACTGATGCACAACATTGGTTTGTTGATGTGTGTGATTTTTGTGTTTCTGTTTTTTGCGCTTTATTTGCCATTTAGTAAAGCAGTTGACGCAGGTGACTTGCCCAAAGCAGCTGGACTGCTCGGGAAAATACGTTGGACAGTGCTGGTTAATTTGTTGCTTGGGATTGCGATTACCTTTATAGGCATTGCAGGACCCTATCTCTGAAGCATAAATTCGTAATTGTTTAACCCTGAGGACTTCATCCATGACGCCAGAAGAATTTCGTATAGCAGGACACGAACTCATCGACTGGATTGCCGATTACCGTCAGCGTGTTCCTGACCTCCCCGTTCGCGCACAAGTGGAGCCGGGTGATGTAAAAAATGCCTTGCCTACCACTCCCCCAGAATCCGCTGAATCATTCGAAGCTGTAATGGCTGATCTTGAGAATATCGTCGTTCCGGGTGTAACGCAGATTCAAAACCCCATGCACTTCGGTTGGTTTCCTTCCAATGCATCACTGGCTTCTGTCTTAGGCGATATCACCAGCGCAGGCTTGGGCACCTTAGGAATCTCATGGGAAAGCTGCCCCGCACTAACCGAAGTCGAGCAGGTAGTTTGTGACTGGCTACGTCAGCTAACCGGACTCAGTGATAATTGGCACGGCACCATTCACGACACCGCCTCTACTGCTTGCGTAACCGCGATGATACTGGCACGTGAAAAAGCCAGCGACCTAAGCAAAAACAAGGGCGGCCTGACGGCACTGAGCTCTCCTTTGATCGTCTACAGCACCAAGCAGGCGCACTCCTCAATCGCCAAAGCCGTGCAACTCGCAGGCTTTGGCAATGACAATCTGCGCTATATCGAAGAAGACCCATACACCCGCGCGATGAAACCTGAGTCGCTTGCCGCAGCCATTACTGAAGACCGTGTAGCGGGTAAAACGCCTGCGGGAATCGTGTGCTCAGTCGGCGCAACTGGTACGACTGCAATGGACCCGGTAGACGCAATTGCTGATATCGCCAATGCTGAAGATATTTGGTTTCATGTTGATGCTGCCATGGCCGGTTCTGCGATGTTGCTGCCGGAATGCCGTGGTTTATGGGAAGGTGTGGAGAAAGCCGACTCCATGTCATGGAACCCGCACAAATGGATGGGCACGTTGCTAGATACCGCGCTGTTTTACGTGCGTGATGTGGATCATCTGGAACGTGTCATGTCGACCAACCCAAGCTACTTGCGCTCAACGGCTGATGGTGAAGTAGTGCAATATCGTGATTGGGGTATTCCGCTGGGACGCCGCTTCCGCGCTTTAAAATTATGGTTCCACTTACGTCTTGATGGGCCAGATGCGATTCGCAAGCGTATTCGTCGTGATTTGGATAATGCTCAGTGGTTTAAAGCTCAGATTGAAGCTAAGCAAAGCTGGGAGGTGTTAGCGCCAGTCGATCTGCAAACGGTTTGTATCCGACATACGCCTCAAGGCTCAGATGGTTCTCCACTGGAAGGAGAGGCTTTAGACAAACACACCCTGGCTTGGGTAGACAAGATTAATCGTTCTGGTGAAGCGTTTATGTCGCCATCGATATTAGATGGGCGTTGGATGGTGAGAGTTTCTGTTGGGGTTGAGGGGACAGAGCGGGTGCACTTGGAGCGATTGATAGGTCTATTAGAGGCAGCAACGAAGTAATAGGGGAATGGTTTGGCCGTGCTTCAATACTCCTCCAATACCCTTCAAATAACAACCCGTCTCGGCGACATCAGCTGAGCGCCCCTTGTATATTTGACGCTTATAGCTGAAAATCCCCTTGTCAGTGAGTGCATCAAATTTCACCAAAATTTATCGGTCAACAGAAAACCAACAATATAGGTTTCAAATGCTAAAAAGTCTTTTTAAGTCAGGTTGGAAAAGTAAATCAGCAGATAAAAGACTGCGTTTTATCGCGGATATCGATATTTCTGTTGCATCCAATCAAGCAATACTCGAAAAGCTAGCGGCCAATGACATTGATGCTGGTGTGCGCGACGCTGCAATGGCTAAGATTTCAGACCCACAGGCTCTATACAATCTTCGTCTGTCACATACAAATTCTGAGAGCAGGGAGGTTGCTGAAACGGCGTTTCGTAACCTAATAAAATCCGATGAGTTTTCAGTAGCAGATTGCAAAGCCTTTCTGGCAAGAAACCCTAAATCTAAATTGCTTATGGCAAAATATTGCCCGGATGCTGACCTGCGAAATGAGATTTTACTAAGCCTTGATGAGTTAACTCAGGCAAAGATTATCTCGGATGTTCAATACAGCCCCACTCGCGTGATGATTGCAGAGAAAATACAGAGCATAGGCCCCCTCGAAATCGCTAGGAAGAACCTGAAAGGGCGGGACAAGAATGCTGAGAAAATTATAAGAACTAAAATTAACTCGATTCATGCAAAGCAGAAGCTCGACCTTGAAAACGAGGCCTCAGCTAAATCAATCCGTGAAAAGATGGAGGCACTCACTCGATATATAGCTTGGAGTGATGAGATCAAGGTCAAGTTTTTCAGCCTCTCTAAAAGCTGGGATGCTTTTGATTTTGATCCGTCCGAAAATGAAAAAGCGCTTTATAAAGCCGCATTTACCCAAGTAGATGCCGATGTGAAGCAAAACATGGCAATCGCCCTATCCGAGCAAAATCAGGAAGAAATTGTTAGTCGATTGGAGGCGATTTGCAGCAACGTTGCCGCTTATCCTTTGGATAAATTGCTTACAGAAAGTGCTGCTCTTAAAGATGAACTTAAGGACTTGAGATGGCAGTGGAGCAAAGCATCTGAAGTCACTTCACACACTGCTGGTGCAGGAGAACGTTTTCTTCAAGCAAGTAAGTCAATTGAGTCAGCAATCACCATTGGTCGATGTATTGGTGATTTGCGCGAAGCCAATAATGACAGCTCAATTCGTCAGGCGAAGGCAGTAACGGCAGCCACCAATGCATCGGATTGGTCAGGTAAGTTCCCTGCCTTAGCCTCATCAAGTGAAGCTGTTTTAGAGGCTAAAAAAGTATTAAACGCTGTTGATGATGAGCGTAAGAAAGCGAAGGATGCATTGGATAATCTGCACAAGAAAATAAACCGTCTGTTTGGAGCAGCTAACCGCGGGGAAATCAATCGTGCGCAAAGAGAGTTAGCATCAGTCACCAAGGCGGCGAGTTGCTACGAAGGAAAAGATAGAAAGAACCTTGATGAAAGGATTCAGGAAGCGACTGAGTCTGTGAAGAAAATGGGCGACTGGAAAGATTTTGCGCTCGAACCAAAATTGGTTGATTTGTGTGATCAGATGGAAACTCTCGCAAAAACTGAAACACCAAATGCGGATAAGCAGGCCATTGAAATAAAGAAGCTGCAACAGGCCTGGAAAGCACTGGGTAGTTCCGACATTTGTGATACGTACTGGCCGCGTTTCAAAGAAGCGGCTGATAAAGCTTATGAGCCCTGTTCCGTTTTCTTTAAACAACGCCGAAATACGCAACGAGACAACCTCAAAAAGCGTGACCCACTCGTTAGCGAGATGAATGAGCTATTAGAATCGACCGATTGGGATGCTAAGCCTGATTATAAGTCGGTAGAAAATAGCATTTCAAAAATCATGCAAAGCTGGAAAAAGATTAAGGATGTTGAGCACGGCCCCGGTCAGAAACAGTGGAACAAGCTTTCTAAGGTCAAAGATAAGATTAATGAAAAGCTTGCGGTCGAGTATGATAAAAACATCGCTGATAAGCATGCATTAACCGTTCAACTCGATCAGATGTTGGAGCAGGATGTGACTGAGCAAAGCTTGGAAAAGCTCCAGTTCATACAAAGTAAGTGGAAACAAGTCGGTGTTACCCGACGCAGCGAAGATCAAGCGGCATGGCTGAAATTTAAAGCCAGTAGTGATGCTGTTTATCAAAAAATTCAAGACCTTCGACAGGCTAAGCGCTCAGTAGAAGATGAGCAGATTGTGGCTTACAAACAAATCCACAGAAAAATTCTTGCCTTGGCTAAATCCACTCAGGATTTGACTGTCTCGGATAAAGAATTTGCAGCATTAGAAGCGGAATATAAAGCGTTGCCAGCCCTACCGAGTTCCCTTCCGGAAAAAATCATAGAGCGACTTAACAAAGAATACGCTCAAGCCTGTCATGCGTATGACGGTGCGAAGGATCGGCTTGATAAAGCGAAAGTTGATAATGAGGTAGCAACGTTGGCTGCCAAAGCCCAGCTTTGCTCAGAGCTTGAACAACTGCCAGAAGATGCTGAACAAGCCGAGATTGAAGCGCTTCAGGATAAGATTAATAGCCTCGAACTGAGTAATCGGAGCTACGCAAAACGCTTTGCGAAGCGGCTTGAAAAAGCGCGAGATATGGATCGTGAAGGCTACAGTGCGGCACGCAGAATGCTATTGATTGAAAGTGAAATTTTGTTAGATATTGATAGCCCTAAAGAAGACAAGGACTTACGTTTGCAAACTCAGCTGGATAAGATGAAGCAGCAAGGTATTGGTAATGCAGCTGCAGATGCATCTGCGAAAATGGCTGAAATTAAAATCGACTGGCTTTGTATGCCGGGAGCCGAAGCTGAGCTGCAGAAACAGTTTGATGAGCGAT
>ENA-ORXR01001400-ORXR01001400.1-marine-metagenome-genome-assembly--contig:-NODE-1400-length-25617-cov-4.320282_pt1 | contig 25617 bp, 24 predicted proteins | sample MGYA00237866_ERZ511479 | MGnify/ENA metagenome assembly ERZ511479 | reverse complement strand
CCGCCAGCGACCCGAACAAGCGAGGTCCGTGGAGTATCTGTCTGTGGACATCAGAACGCAGCCGACCGCTCAATCCCCACGAACGACGATGGCAGACGGCGCTGCTCACCGGCAAGGACAACCCGTCGCGCTGGGACAGCGTGGTAGTCGAACTCGCGGCCCTCGAGAATCTCGCCGACGTCGAGCCGATCGACGCGGCCCCGACCTCGCACGACCATCAGTGGATCGAGGCCAGCATCGCCAACCTCGAAGCCCACATTCACGATCCAGCGACACCAGGAGACCCTTCTTCATGACAGCCCATACCGCGAACGACGTAGCCGGCTACGGAACGGCCATGCTCGATGAACTCGAGAAGGCGGTCGTTGGCAAACGAGATGTGCTGAAGTTGTTGCTCACTGGCATTTTCGCCAGCGGCCATGTGCTCTTTGAAGACGTGCCCGGACTGGCAAAGACGCTCATTGCACGGTCGATCGCCCAGGTCGCCGACCTTGACTTTTCTCGGGTGCAGTTCACCCCTGACCTGGTGCCTGGTGACATTACAGGTTCGACACTCTTCGAAGCCGGAAGCGCATCAGGCACGTTCAAACCCGGCCCCGTATTCGCCAATCTCGTGCTGGGCGACGAGATCAACCGGGCGCCCCCGAAGACACAATCGGCAGTGCTCGAAGCAATGGAAGAACGCCAAGTCACCGTCGATGGCACCAGCCACCCGCTGCCCACACCCTTCATCGTGATCGCAACCCAGAACCCCATTGAATCGGGCGGCACCTACCCACTCCCCGAGGCACAGCTCGATCGTTTCCTGCTGCGACTCAACGTGGGTTATCCCGACCTCGCTGCCGAAACCGAGATCTTGGTTCGTCGCGCCGATCGTGGGCGCGAACAGGTCGACCTCGCTCAGGTCATCGATGCGCCAACCCTGCGTGAGCTACAAGTGACGGTCGAAGAGATCCAGGTCGAACGAAGCGTGGCCCAGTACATGGTCGAGTTGGTTGCCTCGACACGTGATTCGGCTCGCACCGACGCCGGTGCGAGCCCACGCGGCTCGTTGGCACTTCTACGAGCTTCTCGTGCATGGGCGGCACTCGATGGCCGCAGCTTTGTCACCCCCGACGACGTGCACGCCATTGCCGTTCCCGCGCTTGCGCACCGACTGATCCTGAAACCCGACGAATGGCTGCGCGGGGTCACGGGGGCAGACATCGTGGATCACTGCATGAACACCGTCGCCATGCCAGCGTCGCTCACCGCCACCGACACCGGGGCCTGACATTGTCGGACATGGGACCGTCAGACACCTTCGCCGGGCCTTCGACTTCGGTCCGGCTCACCGGCGACCGCGACCTGGCGCGTCGGCTCCCACTCTTCGACGTGTTCAGCCTGCTGGCTGTTATCGGGCTCGGCGCCGCCATTGCGTTACGCCGACCCGACATCTTGGCCCTCACCACACCATTCGTCGTGGCGGTGGCGGCGGCGCTGGCGCTGTGGCACCCAATCGAGGGTGTGGTCGAGATTCGAGCCGACCGCACTCGCATCGTCGAAGGAGAAGACGTCACGATCTTGGTCGACGTGACCAGCTCGACCGGGATCGGGCGCGTCGAGATCGAACTGGAGCCAAGTGCTCGATTGTCCGCTGTTGGTTCGCTTCGGGCCGTCACCACCGTGCAGCCGGGATCGACCGCAACGCTGGCGTTCACCGTTCGTGCCGGCGAGTGGGGTGTCGCCCGCATCAACAAGCTCTCGGTCCGCGTCAGTGATCGCTTTGCCATGTTCGGCGGCGAGGTCGATACTCGTGCCGATACCACGGTGACCATCGGCCTTCCCGAGGACCGGATCTCGGCATCGCTCGAAGCAGAACGATTCCGGCGCATCGTCGGCAGCCATCTGAGCAACGATCGCGGCCAGGGTATGGAGATCGCCGATATTCGACCTTTCCAATCCGGCGATTCGACCCGCAACATCAATTGGCGGATCAGCAACCGGCGCCAGGAACCGTGGGTGACGCTGCGACACCCCGATCGCTCAACCGTGATGGTGGTGATCGTCGATGCCCACGACGGCGAGGACGATGACCAGCGCATCACCCAGCGCCGGTCGGTCAGCGCGGCGATGGCATTGAGTCGCGGCCACCTGGCGTTGCATGACCGCGTGGGTTTGCTCGTTGTTGGGCACACGGTGCAGTGGTTGCCACCCAAGCTGGGCCGCAACCAACTGTTCCAGATCGCTGACCATCTGGTTGCAGTGAGCAATGCGCCCGAAGCCAGCCGCCGCATGTACCGGCCACCCGCCGTGTCCACCATTCCCAACAACGCCATCGTGGTTGCCGTGTCGCCACTGCGAGACCCACTGATGGTGGCGCTCATCGCCGAGATCCGCAGCCGCGGCAATCCCGTCTCGGTATTGGTTCCCGAGTCCAACCAACCTGCGGCATCGGGTGGTCGGCTTCGCTTGGTGAACCGCAGTACTGCTCAGGCTCGTCGACTGGCCGCAGTCGAACAGAAAATTGGCATGCAGTCGCTGCGGGAGCGTGGTGTGGGCATTGTCTCCTGGTCCCCCGAGGAACCTGTCGTCACCGTGATCGATTCGATCCGTCAGCTGCGACTGGCCATGGCGCGAGGCCGATCATGGTGACCTTTCGACGTCTCGAGGATTCGCGATGCTGACCTGGCACATCGACCGCCTCTTCCGTTCGGGGCCGCTCGCTGCACTCATCACCTTTCTGATCCCGATGGCCATGGCGATCCTCGTGAGCTCCCAGAGCGACGAGGAAAACGTGCTCGGCATCTTGCTCGTTTCCGCAGGAGTCATGTTCATCGGCAGCCTGGCGGGATCGACCCTGACGAGCGGACTCGGCGTCGTCCTGTTCTCGTTGGGCACCGTGGTGGGCGAGACGCCGATCGCGATCACCGTCCTTGCCGGAATCGGTCTCTACGTCACCTTGATCATTCACGACCTGTCGGGGTCGTTCCATCGAGCGCCGCGAATCACGTCGGGCGTGTGGCGAACCGCCGCCGTCACCACGCTGGCGGTCGTTGTGCTCAGTAGTGTTGCGTTCTCTGCTGCCTACGCGGTGGCGCGTCTGGCCACCTGGCGAAGCATCGTGGTGCCCTTCGGCGTGGCTGCCATTGGGTTCGCCGCCAAGTTGGCCGCCGACTCACACCAAGCCAACGCTCGACAGCTCACGGCAAAACGCCAGCCCGAGTCTCGTTGAGGCTGATCGCTGCTAGCGGGGAACTGAACTGCGACGCATGCCCAGCGCCACGGCACCAAATGCCAGCAAGCCGGTACCGAGGTAGGCCAGCACGAAGACCTCGCTGCCGCTGTGCGCCAGGCTCGTCGAAGCCGGCTCAGCCACCACCGCGGTGACGGCGGCTCTCTGGGCTGGTGCAATCTGCACATCGGGAATGGCGAAAGGCCCCGACGGCGTAGCCGGCGTGTTCGTGAACGGTCCGGGATACGACACAGCATCGGCGCACGTGGGCAATGGAGTGGCTTCGGCACTGTCGATCACGAAGTCATCGCCGAATACGGGGCCCATGTCGGCGGCGGCATCATCGCCGGCGTCATCATCGCCAGCGTCGTCGTCGACATCGTCGGCGGCGTCGTCGTCCGACAGAGGGTCATCTTCGACCACCGGCTCTTCTGCCTCCACGAAACGACAAGGCGACTCCGCTTGGGCCATTGCCTGAGGGGCCGAAAGCACACCCATCAGTGCAACAGCAAGCACTACCAACAGGCAGAGGTTGCGATACATGCGCTTGCTCCCCCGGATGCTGGTCGATGTCATTTCGCTATCTTACGAGGCAATGTTGCATTTATGGAGATTTTATGCTCATCATTACCGCCTTGGTATCGATTCGCGGGTGAGTTGGCACGCAGACCTACAAATCAGCCGCACCGTGCCGACAGGAGAATGAGTTCGGTCCTGGTCACCTCGACACAAACCGACACTCGAACCAGCACGGGAGGCAAAGATGGCTGCAATGGAAGCGCTGTTCAGCATCCTGGTGACCTTCGTCGAGTTCGTGTTTCGCCCCAGCAGTCGCCTGTTCCCGATTCATCTCCTGGCCATGATCGTCATCAGCTTCCTGCTGTATCTGCGTACTGCAAGATCGACATCGTTTGTGAAGTGGATCTTCCCCAAGCAGACGTACGCCCACCCGTCGCACCGCACCGACCTGAAGCTCTTCGTGCTCGGGCAGTTCCTGACGTTCATCGGCCTGTTCAAGTTGATCGCCATCACCACGGCGGTTGCGACCACAGTCATGGGGCTGCTCGGCGGCCCCCTCGACGGTGTACCCAAATTCGGTGCTCTCCCGGTCACCATCGTCTTGATCTTCGCACTCGACTTCACGGTGTACTGGGTGCACCGACTGCACCACGAAACGCCTGCCCTGTGGCCATTCCATGCTGTGCACCACAGTGCCGAAGTCATGACGCCGGTGACCGTGTACCGCAAACACCCCGTCTACGACGTCATATCGCTGACAAGCAAGGGCCTACTCGGAGGCGTGCTACAAGGCCTGCTGCTGGCGATGTTCGTCGACGAGATCCAGGTCGCGACCATCGCCAGCGCCAACGCCGGCTACTTCATCTTCAACATCGTCGGCGCAAATCTTCGCCATTCACACATCTGGTTGAGCTATCCCCAGCCCATCGAGCACATCTTGATCTCGCCAGCTCAACATCAGATCCATCACTCGATCGAGGCACGCCATTTCAACAAGAACTACGGCGAAGTCTTCGCCTTCTGGGATTGGATGTTCGGCACCTTGTACGTGCCGTCGGCCCACGAAACGCTGCGCTACGGCCTCGCTGATGGCAGCGGCGCTCCCGTCGAGCAGCCGCACACCGGCCTTCGTGCCGCACTGAGTGTTCCGATAGAGGAGAGCTGGCGCACGATTCGTGGCACGGCGGAGAGACCCGCGGGCAGTCCGGAACCCGAGCATCAACTGACGGGAACCAACGAATGATCAAGAAGAACTTGTCGATCTACCTCGACGTGCTTCGGTTCGGGGCCGCACTGGTTGTGCTGCTCTCCCACTTTGCCTATCCCCGGTTCACCGGCGGCCGTTACCTGTTCATTCGTGATCTGAATCTGGGCAGCGACGCAGTGGTGATCTTCTTCGTTCTGTCCGGATTGGTCATCGCGTTCACGGCTCGCAAGAAGGACAAGACGTTGCGGCGATTCACATTCAACCGCGCGACTCGACTGATCTCGGTCGCCGTACCCGCGGTCTTGCTGACATTCGTGCTCGACCGTGTCGGCAGCTCGATCGACCCCGTCGTGTACTCCGGCTGGTGGTACAACCCGCTCGACCTGGGCGACATGTTGCTCTCTGGTCTCACCTTCTCGTCGGAGTGGACGGGTCAAGGAACACGCCTGGGCACCAATGGCCCCTATTGGTCGCTCAGTTACGAGGTTGCGTACTACATCCTTTTCGGCCTGGCGATCTTCCTCAAGGGCCCACTCCGTATCGCTCTGCTGGCCGTGTCCGCGATGGCATTCGGCTTCGACGTGCTCTTGTTGCTTCCGGCTTGGCTCGTGGGTGTATGGCTTTTCCACCGCTTGCAGGACTCGACCAAGGCACCGGGCAACCCGACGGTGCTCGCCATCGGCCCCTGGATCATCTACGCCCTCATGTTGGCGGTCGACGTTCCAGGTTTCCTGACCGCAATGAGCGAATCGCTTACGTCTGTGGCGGCGATCAACGGGCTGCGGTTCAGCGACGAGTTCGCCTGGAACTGGATCCTCGCCGGGATCTTCACTGTGCACCTGTATGGCATGGCCAGTTGGCTCGAGGGCAAGAAGATGTTCGCCGTCTCTGCCATCCGTTGGCTTGCAGGGGCGAGCTTCTCGCTGTATCTCGTGCATTATCCCGTGCTGCAGTTCTTCGAAGCGGTCCTACCCAAGTCCGACAGCTGGCTGATCAACGACGCCGTACTGCTCACGCTCACCATCGCCGTATGCCTGGTGTTCGCCGAACTGTTCGAGCGGCGCCTGAAACCCTTCCGCCATGCCATCCGCAACGTTGTTCCGTTTCGCGGAGCAACACCGCCAAGAACGAGAGCCGAGCGAACAGCGCTGAGGCACGAAGCGCACCAACCAAACTGAAACCACGTCCAGCCAACCCCAGCCCAAACGGGGCGGAGCAACGCCGTTACTGTGGTGTTATGGCAGAGCCGGTGTTGTATGAAGAGCGTGATGACATTGCGATCATCACGCTGAATCGACCTCGTAAACGCAATGCGTTGAACGAAGCGGTGATCCAAGGCATTGCCGACGGGATCGATGCTGCTACCAAGTCGACCGATGTTGCAGCGATCGTGCTTCGCGGCGCCGATGGCACGCTCACCGCTGGCTACGACCTGGGAGCCTCGGCCGAGGAGCCGGACTTTGTGCCCTGGACCACGCCCTACGGAGCCAAGGGTCCGAAGCCACGCGAGGGTGCATGGGACCCGGTGCGTGACTACCAGTTCATGAACAACAATGTGCAGCGGTTCATGAAGATCTGGGAGTGCCCCAAACCCGTACTCGGCGAGATCCGAGGATGGGCGGTCGGTGGAGCTACCGACATGGTGCTGTGCTGTGACCAGTTGTACATGGCCAGCGATGCCCACATCGGCTATGCGCCGAGCCGCATCTTCGGCACACCGACGACCATGATGTGGATCTACCGACTCGGGCTGGAACACGCCAAGCAGTTTCTCCTGACGGGCCGGGCCATCGATGCCGAGACCGCCTACCGCATCGGCCTGGTGGCCCATGTGGTCGCGCCCGATGACTTGGCAGCCACTATCGAGGCCGACGCCCAGCGCTTCAGTCACATCCCGGCCAACCAGCTGGCGCTGAACAAGATGTTGATCAATCAGGCGTTCGAGAACATGGGCCTTCGCACGTCGCAGATGATGGGAACGTTCTTCGATGGCGTGACCCGCCACACCGAAGAAGCACTGCAGTGGGCCGAAGATCTCGAAGCGCGAGGCGTGCGGCCCGTGGTGGCCGATCGCGACCGCCCCTGGCAGGACTACGGCCAACGCCCCCAACCCGAGCCGTAAGGCTCAAGTCGTGGGGTCACAGCCGTGGGGTCAGGCACAGATGATGAGGCTCGAAGTGTGTGAATCGGCGCACACTTGCGAACTGGTCTGCTCTCGATGGAGCAATGCGGCGTCTAGTCGATTTCGTTGAGCTCGGCGTCGAGAAGGACGGTGCGGGTCGCTTCGCCCTGAGCGATCGGCCACTCGACATAGGCCAGGTTCTCTGCCACGTTCGCGGCGAGCGAAGTCCCGTCGCTCAGGTCGACGACCATCCAGGCAGCCGCGGCGGGCGCGTCGGAGACCAGCACGTATGCGAGGTTGCCGCTCGTTCCTTCGGTCGGTGACCCGTCGCCACAGATCGGCGTGCTGCCATCGCGCGGCGGGTCGACGCAGATCTGGTCGGCGTCGTCGGCACCTTCGAGTGGATAGCGAACAAGCGTAAGCGCTTCACTCGAGACCCCCCGAAGCAGGGTGAAGGTCTCGGCCTGTGCTGGTGACGAATCTCGATGGCCAATGATCGTGAAGAACTCACCGGCAGTGGGACGTGACCAGGCGCCGACGGGGATTGGTTCATCGCGGCTCTCAAGCAGGAAGGTGTCCTCGGACGCAAACGGGCCGTAGCTCTCGAAATCGGCGGGTGTGGTCACAGTGTTCAGGGTGTCGAACCTGATCTGGGGTGGCAACGGCAGCTGGGCATCGAGCGGAGCAAGCGCGATCGTCCACACCTCACGGTCGTTCAAGAACCGTTCGCTCGAGAGATTCGTGGTCACGATCGCGGGCACCGCATCGGGATCGAACCTCAGCTCGATATCGGTCTCCCAGCGGCGGATATGCAACACCGCAGGTTCGCCTCCACAATCGGTGCCCTCGGTGAGCACCTGCCCGTCGTCGAGTTCGAGGGTCGAGTCGGTCAGCGTGATACCCATCTCATCGGCAAAAATCCAGAGCTGAGCGTTCTCGCCGGCAGACCATTCGAAGAAGGGGTGGATGTGGATCAGCCCATCACCGTGAGAGTGGATGCCCGAGTTGTCTGTCGTCGACTGGAATGGTGGTACCCAGCCGCCCTCGCCGCCTGCAGCCGTGCAATCCCACACGCCGTAGACCGAATGCCAGTGATCGACATTAACCACCGGCCCGAGGACGTCGGTTGTCGCTCCAGCCCTCACACCGGCCTCGTCGACCACCAACTGCTCGATGCCGTCATCGTCGGCGAAACCGGTCTCGATTTCGTCGCCGCCGAAACCGTTGCTGCCGAACACGAGCGCCAAGACCACAAGCGATGCTGCCGCGGCGACCGGCCAGAATGCGAGCCTGCGACGGCTTGGCTCTGTTTCGCTCTTCTGCTGCCGAAGCGTGTCGGGACTGATGTCGGTAACACGGCGATCAACCGACAGCTGTGCACCGTCGTGGGAGTCCACTCGATCGGTGTTCTCGTGATGACCGACCTGGCTCAGACGGCTCTGAATATCGCTCCAGTAATTCTGGTGAGGAGCTGGCACTTCGGCCCAGAGCATGTCGCGCGCCAGGTCGTCGATTTCGTGGTTTGGTGTCTCGAAGGCATTGTCATTTTCGGTCATTGGGCGGTCTCCTCGTCCTGTCGTTGTGTTTCTGCGAAGTGCCGAAGCGCCTTTCGGGCTCGCCCGACCCGAGACGCAACCGTGCCTCGGGCTAGACCGGCGATAACGGCTGCTTCGTCGAACGAGTATCCGCAGCCGGCGGTCAACATGAACAAGGCCCTGGTCTCGACATCGAGCTGCCCGAGTGCTGCCGCGAGCTCGGATCGGTCGACTGCGGTGTCGCTGGGTGAATCCAACGAAGGCTGCGCCATCAGCACGTCTGCTGATTCGTGACGGCGCCGGCCCTCGTAACGGGCGTGGTCGATCGCCGCCCGATAACAGATCGAATAGATCCAGGTCTTCAGTGAAGAGTCACCGCGAAAGGTGGTGATCGAACGGAACGCCTTTTCATAGGCGATCTGCATGACATCATCGGTCGAGTTGGCTGAGCGAACGACCGACCAGACGACGCCGCGGAAGTGATGATCCCACTCGGCGATCAGCTCACCGAATGCGTGGACATCGCCGCTGCGAGCTCGAGCCTCCTGTGTCGCTGAATTACTCAAAATTGCCTTCACAACCCATCTGACGGCTCAGCCCATCGCCTGTATCCACAAAACACCAGATTCCCCGACGGAGCGCACCAACCGACATGACACCATGTCCGACGAACGCCGGCCCAAGCGGACCGAAGAAACACCCCGACGAGCCGCACCAACCGACACGAAGCCGTGTCCGGCGAACGCCGGCCCGAGCGGAGCAAAGAACTCAGTCGAAGATGGGATTAGCGCCCTCGGACTCGCGGTGCAGTGCGGCGCTCACACCGTCGACCACCGATTGCATGTTTGCGCGATGTTCGTCTACGCGGCGGCGCAGGATTCGTGGCTCCTTGTCTGGCATGGAAGCAATGGCATGGCTGATGCCCGACGGGCCCGGCCCCAGCTTGAGGCTGTAGCGAAGCCGGGTGGCGCCAGCGATGCGATCCATCTCGAAGCACCAACGAGCGCCCGGATTGTCGGCGTCGGACGTTACCCAGCCGAATTCCCGGTGTTCGACATAGCGGTTGACGAAGCAGGAGACGTCCCATTCTCCAATGGCTTCATGCTTGTTCGACCCAATGAACTCGGCGCCGAGTGCGGGCCCATCGAAACCGTCGGCCCAACGAGCGCCCACGAACTCGGGACTGAACGGCACACCGAAGTTGATGTTGGTCACCCGATCCCACACCTGTTCGATCGGCGCCTTGATATCGACCTCGACCACGCAGCCGGGACCGTCGGCCAGACACGGTGGATTGCTGGGTCCTCTCTCCCATGTGTGGGCATACTGATCGATGAACGTGATGTTGCGGGCCGGGTAGCGTGGCGCCTTCTTGAAGTCGGTGCCGGTGTACCAGGCAACCGGAATCATGGCGATCTGCGTGCTGGTCTCGGGAACTCCCAATACGTGTCGAAGCTCGTCTCGTCTGCCGAGAATCGCGGTGGTCCACGCCGTGCCCAGGCCACGAGCTCGCAGCGCCACACAGAAGCTCCACACCGACTGAATCACCGAATCGAAGAGTCCGGGTCGGCCACTGCCGTCGTGAACACCCATGATGGTCGGGATCACGATGGCAGGCACTTCGGCCAGATGCTCGGCCAGGTGGGCGGCCGACTTCATCACCCGTTCCTGGGCGTGACCCGTGCCTGCGATCTTGTCCCGTGCGCCAACCATGAACTCGCCGCCCGTCGCCATGTACAGCTCGGCAAGCTGCTGCTTGATTGCAGGGTCGCGAACCACGATCCAACGTCGACTGCCCTGATTGCCGCCCGATGGGGCTTGCTCGGCAACATCGATGCAGTCGTAGATGATCTCGTTGTCGACCTCGCGTTCCAGATCGAGCCGCAGTCGCACGGCTCGGGTCGTGCTCAGTGCGTGATCTACCGATGACACGTCGATCTCCATAACCATCCCCATTCAGGTAGCAGCCTCGACTGTACGTCCATGACTGTCTTGGGCCCGAACTCGTCGCTGGCCAGCCGGCCATCGATTGGCGACCTCGCAGTGGCGTATCGGCAGTTTCACTCCCTCGCGCTATGCAGTCGTAGCGGCTGGGCTACCTCTCGACCTTGGTGCAACTCAGTGGCGGGCGTACTCTCGATCAATGGTGCAAGACGGTGCTCAGGTGAGTGCAACCTGGGTGCAACGCCTGCCCCTGTACGTCGGCGGTTTCATGGGCCCGTTCGGCACCGTGGTGATCGTGCCCATGTTCCCTGAACTGCGTGAAGAGTTCGATGCTTCCTCGAGCGCGGTCGGTCTGGGCTTCAGCCTGTATCTCATTCCGTTTGCAATGTTGCTCCTGGTTTCGGGCACGTGGGGCGAGCGTTGGGGGCGACACCGGACGGTCCGCGGCACCTACCTGTTGTATGCCCTCGCCAGTGTCGGTTGCGCATTGGCCCCGACCCTGCCCATCTTCATCGCCGCTCGAGCGCTACAAGGCGTCGCCAACGCGTTCATCACGCCGCTGCTGCTGGCAGGCCTGGCCGAGACCGTGCCCGCCGAACGGTTTGGCCGCCAGGTGGGCATCTACTCGAGCTTTCAAGCATTTGGCGGTGGACTCGGTCCGATCATCGGCGGCATCGCCGCCGACACCAGTTGGCGCTACGCGTTCTGGGGCACCATGGCGGTCTCGCTGCTGCTGGCGCTGGCGCCGCCCACCGGCGAACCGCGGCTCGAGGCCGAAGCACCGAGCCTGCGACCGCTTCTGACCCCGCGCATGGTTGCGCTGGGCCTCGCCTTCCTCTTTGCTGCAGCCGGGCCGATCGGCATCAGCGTGCTCGTGGGTGTGGCCGCCCGAGATGTCCTGGATCTCTCGGGCACAACAACCGGCATTGTGTTGTTCGCTGGTGCCATGAGTGCACTTGCGCTCGGGCCCACATGGGGTCGCGTTCTCGACAGGTACGGCACACGAACAATGGGTGTGGTGGCCGCCATTGCAGCCACCGCGGCCGCTGGACTGCCATCGTTGACCAGCAACGTGTGGGCATTCGGGCTGATATGGATTCTTGCCAGCGCTGCCATAAGCGCCGTCATCGTGGTGTTTCAGGCGCTGGGCGCGTCGATCATGCCCGCCAACCGAGGCGGCGCACTGTCTTTTCTGCTGGCCTTCCGCTTTGTCGGCCACGCGCTCGGCCCCATCATGTTCGTGCCGCTCATCGACTGGTCGGTTCGAGGCACGTTCTTCATGGCTGCCGCCTTGGGCCTGGTAACCACCGCAGTGATCGGCACATTTAGAAGTGGCTGACTGGTGGTTCAGGCAGCGATGAGTTCGTCGATGCGAGCGGTCAGGCCCTCGAGGCCCATGCCGCCTAGGCGACTCTCGACCGTGCCGTCGTCGTTGATGAACACGAAGGCAGGTTGCGAAGTGATGGAGAACTCGCGCCACACCTCGATATCGGGATCAGCGATGTGCTCGAACCCATCGACTTCGCGAGACGTGATCCACTCTTGGAACGTGTCGGCTTCGTCGCGACCGGCAACGCCGATCACGGTGACCTCATCGGCGAACATTTGTTGAACCTCTGCGACCGCAGGGGCTTCCAGGGTGCAGATCGGTCACCAGGGTGCCCAGAACCACAACACCACGTCTTGACCTTCGAGCGACCCGAAGTCGATCTGGCCGCCGCTTACCGTGGTCGCAACCAGCGACGCCTTGGCGGGGTCTTCTTCGTTCGGTTCTGGTTCGGCCTGTGCGGGCGCCTCGTCGGCGGCGGCGTTCGAGTCGCCTGCCGATTCGGTGGCGCCGCTGGCCGATCCACCGCATGCGCTGGCGAAAAGGGCGAACCCTGCCAGCAGCGCACACAGGGTGCGCAAGGAGGGGAGGCGAGACGTCATGGCTGACAGCATAGAAGGCGTTGCGTGGAGGCATTCGTCGCCAGTCCTTAAGGACAGAGAAACTCTGCCACCGCCACGCTGCTCCTGGTTGGGATGGATCCTCGACCCGCCAGCAGTGTCCTAACGGTTGAGCAGTTCGACTTCCACGAACGCCACGGTCGCATCGCCGTCGTTGGCAACATTGTGCGCAACACCCTTGCCCCGTTGGTAGGAAGCCCCGATCGTGAGTGGGGCGACGACACTGCCGCCATCGCTGGTCTCGATGGTGAGCTCACCGTCGGTTATCGGCACCACGACATAGTCGAACTCGTGCACATGTGCGCCGGTCTCGCTACCGGGCGGGAACGTCCACTTGGTGACTCGCACCACGCCGTCATCGAGTTGCTGCTCTGCTGTTGCCGATGTACGAAGCCGAACGGCGTCGTAGCCAGCTTCGTCGATCGCCTGCAGAATTGCGCCGCTGTCGCCGCCCACCACCGCCACGGTCTTGGCATCGACATCGACAACCACCGATGCCACGTCTGCGACCTGGTTGACCTCGGCCGTGATCGCCGTTACGCAGTGATCACAGCTGATCTCGGGAACCGAGTACTTCGTGGCGGAACTCATCGTTGGTGTCTCCTGGTTCGGGGAATGGGGTCACTCGGTCGAAACACGGGTTCGACTACAGACTTAGTCACGAGGTCAGCCAGCAGACGCACCGGCTACGGCACGGTAACCACGGAAGCGCCGCAGCCGCAGACTGTTGCTCACCACGAAGAGCGACGACAGGCCCATGGCTCCAGCGGCGATCATGGGATTGAGCACACCGAACGCCGCCAGCGGGATGGCAGCTGCGTTGTAGGCGAACGCCCAGAACAGGTTGCCTTTGATCGTGGTCAGTGTTCGCCGAGCCAACGCAATGGCGTCGGCCACTGCTCGCAGATCACCGCTCACGACCGTGAGATCCGAGGCCTGGATTGCAACGTCGGTGCCGGTGCCCACGGCGATACCGATGTCGGCTTGGGCCAGGGCGGGCGCATCGTTGATGCCGTCACCGACCATGGCGACCCGTTGACCAGCAGCTTGCAACCGCTTGATCTCGTTGGCCTTGTCGCGGGGAAGCACCTCGGCAATCACATGGTCCACACCGATGGCGGCGCCGACCTGATCGGCCGCCTGCTTGTTGTCGCCCGTCAACAGGGTGACGGTGAGCCCTTGGTCATGAAGCGCGGCGATGGCTGCCCGGCTCGTGTCCTTGAGTGTGTCGGTCACGACCAGCACGCCTTCGGCTTGTTCCCCGCGACCTACGAACACAGCAGTTGCGCCACCGGCTTCGGCGCCTGCGGCCAGCGTCTCGACATCGTCGGCAATCTGGGAGAACAACAATCGGCGGCCGACCTGCACGTTCTGACCATCGACCAGACCGGATACGCCGTAGCCGGCATGTGACTCGAAGTCGGTCACCGCCAACAGCGGACCAGTTGTGGCAGGTTCGCCATTGGACGAGCCGGCCGTTATTGCTTGGGCAATGGGATGTTCCGAGTACGACTCGAGAGATACCGCCAACTCGAGCAAATCGGCTGATTCGATCGTGCTGTCCTGGGGCAACAGGACCTCGGTCAGCTGCATCTTGCCTTCGGTGACGGTGCCCGTCTTGTCGACGACGACGGCGTCGATGGTGCGGGTGTCTTCGAGAACCTCACCGCCCTTGATGATCACGCCGAGCTGCGCCCCGCGACCGGTGCCCACCATGATGCCGAGCGGCGTCGCCAGTCCGAGCGCACACGGGCACGCAATGATCAGAACGGCAACCGCAGCGGTGAAGGCGTCGTCGGCACTACCACCGAATGCGAACCATGCGATCAGTGTGACCATCGAAGCCGCTATGGCCAGCGGGACGAAAACGGCAGAAACCCGATCTGCGAGTCGCTGCACCGCTGCTCGGCTGCCCTGGGCCTGATCGACCAAGGTGATGATCTGGGCCAACGCGGTTTCGGAACCAACCCGGGTGGCTTCGACGGTCAAGGTGCCGTTGCTGTTGATGGTCGCCCCGATGACTTCGTCGCCCGTTGCGACATCGACGGGCACGGGCTCACCGGTCACCATGGACATGTCCACTGCTGATCGGCCGCCGACTACCCGGCCGTCGGTTGCGATCTTCTCGCCGGGGCGCACCACGAAACGCATGCCCACGGCCAGGTCTTCGAGCGCGATGTCGCGACCGTCCTCGAGTCGGGCTGTGTGGGCGCCGAGATCGGCCAATGCTCGAATGGCATCTCCAGAGCGCTGTGTGGCGCGCAGCTCGAACCATTTCCCGAGCAGGATCAGGGCCACGATCACTGCGCCGGTCTCGAAATAGATATGGCCACCGTCGACGCCGCCAACCAGGACGGCCGCCGACCAGATCCAGGCCGCCGATGATCCCATCGAGACCAGGGTGTCCATGGTCGTGGCACCTTGGCGTAGGTTCATGTACGCAGCCCGGTGGAACGGCCACCCACTCCAGAACACGACCGGCGTGGCGAGTGCAGCAACGACCCACTCCCATCCGCCGAAGTGCAGTAGTGACACCATGGAGATGACCATCGCGGGTACAGCAAGCGCTACGGCGACCACCAGTCGTTGCCACAGATCGGCTGCTCGACGCGCTTCGGCGTCGTCGACTTCGACCTCGGCGATCACGGCGTAGCCGAGCTTGTCGATAACCGCTTCGAGGTCCACCCTGGTGACCTGTGCGCCATGGGTGACGGTGGCCCGGCCGGTCGCAAAGTTCACCTGTGCGCCCGCCACGCCATCGAGCTTGCCGAGCGAACGTTGAATGCGGTTTGCGCATGCGGCACACGTCATGCCGTCGACTATGAGTTCCACCCGAGCATCACCGATGTCGCCAGCACCTTGCTCGGGGATGGCAGTCGGCGTCGTCATCTACCCAGGATAAAGGCTCTGGCTCATTCCAAGCGTCGCATCCGTTTCGCAGTGTCGGAAGCGGTCATGCGCCATATGACTCACATCAAATCGGGTACGCCATAGCGGCGGTGTACCCCAGGGACGAGATGCACGGAGTCAGCAGGCGCCGGTCCCCGCGTCTTTGCAGTGTCGCGTCGAGAGATCTACGGCCCGTCGGCCCATATTGATGAATTATTCAAGATTGGGGCTTGCGGCCTCAATCCCTGGGTAATATTCTGAGACTCTAATCTCATCCAGGAAACAGGAGTAGTAATGAACACAACAACGCTTCCCGCCTCCATCAGCTTCAGGACCGAGACAACCGAGACCACCGAGGCGAAAGACACCTGTCTTGCACGACTGCGAGAGTTGATCATGGATGCTGACCTGCTCCCCAACTCACACCATCTCATCGGCACACTCGCCCACCGGTTGGACGTCGACGAAAGAGCCTTTGTGAGCGCGGCGATGCGACTGGAAGAGGAAGGGTTCCTCACGCGGGAACCCCGCGGCGGCTTCTGGGTCAACTGTCTGTCACCGGCCGAGGTGACCGATGCATTCCGACAGGTGAGCACGCTCGAGGCCCGGGCTGCGTTTGTTGCCGCCCTCCACAGCCCGTCATCGGTTGGCATGGCTGCGCTCGACGATTCCGTTCTTCGCATGGAAGACGCCCTCTACCGTCGCAATCTGGACCAGTGGGCCCAGGCGAACCAATACTTCCATCGTTCCATCGTGCAGTGCTCGGGTCACACCGGCCTCATCGACGCCGCCCGCCAGCTGTCCCAGCCCATTCACCGAGCCCGCATGCTCGCCTTGCGCCTCGGCCCGTTGCCCACCGACGCCACGAAGAATTACGGTCGGGTCGTCAGGGCAATCCATCGGGGATTGGCAACCGACGCCCGAGATATCCACCTCGCATCGTGGCGCTCAGCTGCCGATCGCATGGTCACCCTGCTCGAGGCCAACCGTCTCCACAGCATGTCAGCCTGAGCGACTGCTCTCGAGCCCAGGCGGGTTGTCACCGGCTTTACACCGGCCGGTCACCGCAGATCGTGATGCGGCGCATCTGACGCCGCTGACCGGCATAGTCGTGCAGCGCGAAATGCTGAACACTTCGGTTGTCCCACATGGCCAGCGAACGGCATTCCCATCGAAAGCGGCACGTGAACCTCTCCTGCACGGCGTGATCGAACAAGAAATTCAATATCGCCTCGGACTCATTTCGCCGTAGGCCCCGAATTCGGGTCGTGAACGCACGATTCACATACAGACCCTTGCGGCCATTCTCGGGATGAGTGCGCACCACCGGATGCTCCACCTCGTGCGCAGCAAGATCGGCATTCTTGGTGCGTATTGCCTTGGATCGAGTCGATGTGCCGCCAGCCTGGTACTGCGAGCCCGCCGAATGCACTGCCACCAAGCCGTGCAACATCGACTTCATGGTGTCACTCAGTGCATCGTAGGCCGCATGTTGGTTGGCGAACAGGGTGTCGCCGCCTACCAACGGGATGTCGACGCCGTAGAGAATAGAACCCAGATCGGGTTCGGGGAGAAACGTCACGTCGGTGTGCCAACCCCCACCGAAGTTGAGGGCGTCATCGGGTTCGGTCACGATGTCGAGCACCTCGGGATGGGCATCGGTCCCATGAACGAACGGATGCTCATCGAGCGCGCCGAATCGTCGACCGAACGCCATCTGCTGTTCGGCGTCGAGTTCCTGATCGCGAAAGAACAGCACGTGGTGGCTGACGAAGGCTGATCGAATTGCTTGCACCGTCTCGTCGACGAGCGGTTGTGCCAGGTCGATGCCGTGAACGACTGCGCCCAGTACTCCCGAGATTGGTTCCAACTCGAGTTGCGTCATGCCATCGACAGTACCGCTGGCACGTTCGCCTCCCGTAATGTGGCGCCATGACACCCAGCGAAACAGTAACCGCGTTCATAACCGCCATCGAGCGGCTCGACATCGACGCCGCGGCGGCAATGCTGGCAGAAGACGTTTCGTACGAGAACGTGCCGATGCAACCCATTTCCGGACGCGAAGGCGTACGAGCCGCACTCAATGGCTTCCTCGGTGCAGCAACCGAGGTGTCCTGGCCGGTGAGCTCGCAACTCGAACAGGGCAACCGGGTGGCCAACGAACGCGTCGACCGATTCAAGATCGGTGACGGCTGGCTCGAGATGCCCGTCGCCGGGTTTTTCGAGATCGATGACCAGGGACTCATCTCGCTGTGGCGCGACTATTTCGACCTGGCCACGTACACCGATCAGATGGCAGTACTGCTTCCGAAGTGACACCCGGTCAGGTGACACCCGAGCGGCAAAGACCTAGGCGCGGCGCGCCTCGAACCAGGTGAGCGCGTCGACGAGCGACCACGCCGGCTGGTCACGCGCGCACAGCGCGACGTAGAGACCAGCGAACATGCTGTCTTCGCTGAGACGCCAGATCGGGCAGTCGGCACCGATCGACCCGGCCGGCTCCGCTTCGGGATCCTGCATCGTGTCGACGATGAGCGAATGCGCCATTGCCTCGCTGTGCGTCACCACATAGGCCGGAACGTCGGCGAGCCCCATCAACACCTGGCCCAGCCGAGCGCACACGAATTCGCGACAATCGGCAGGCACGGGCGCCGCCTCACCTACGTGACTGTCCAGATGCACCACGGCTGTACGCCCGTTGCGAATTGCATGCGAAGCGGCGCGACCCACCTCGATGACTTCTGCTGACACAGTTTTCCAGCTCATCATTCGAGCACCGATTGCTTCTACGCCGTCGATGCTCGAGTGATCGAGCAGCCCATCGATACCCGGCAACTCGCCGGTTGTCGGACCCACGAGCACCAGCGCGCCCTGACCGGGCTCGATGCGTAGTTCGGTCGAAGATCTGTTCATGGTGTTAGCAGCCTCGAAAGGCAGCCAAGGCTGAACGTCACCAGAATCATCATCGTTTTCGGCCCTGCTGTAGAAAGGGTCCCTCTTCGTGAGGGTGCCACCACTCTGAGTAGCCTATACAGCCGAGCCCCGGTCGCAACGCCCCGACTTGGTATCGGTGCAGTGCTTCGCGAGATGGCTAGCCGGCGTCGACGGCATTCCAGCCGGAAACAGACTTGACTTCGAGGAATTCCTCGATGCCCCATTCGCCGCCTTCGCGCCCGTTGCCCGACTGGCCGTAGCCACCGAACGGGGCCCCGGCTCCACGCGACAGGCCATTCATCTCGACCATGCCGGATCGAAGCTGACGGGCGACGCGTCGGGCCTTGTCGTTGTCCTGAGTTTGGACGTAGTTCGTAAGCCCATAGGGCGTGTCGTTGGCGATGGCGATGGCTTCTTCTTCTGTGTCGAAGGGGGTCATCGACAGAACCGGTCCAAAGATCTCTTCGCGGGCAATGGTCATGTCGGGGTCGACGTCGGCGAAGACCGTCGGCTTCACGAAGAAGCCGCTGTCGTGGCCGTCGGGCCGACCAGTGCCACCGGCGATCAATCGAGCGCCCTCGCTTTCGCCGGCAGCGATGAGTGCTTGGATCTTGTCCCATTGCACTTGACTGACGACCGGACCGATGTGGCGACCCTCGCTGCTGGCGATATCGACCGCAGTCTGAGCTGCGACTTCTTGCGCGGTGGCAACCGCCTGGTCATAGATCGGGCGCTCGACCAACATACGAGTCGGCGCGTTACACGACTGGCCGCTGTTGTTGAAGCACTGGCGCACACCCCGGGTGACAGCCTTCTCGTCGGCGTCGGCGAAGACGATATTGGCACCCTTGCCACCGAGTTCGAGTGCGACTCGCTTGACCGAGTCGGCGGCGTTCTTGGTGATGGCAACACCCGCACGAGTCGAGCCGGTGAACGAAACCATGTCGACGTCGGGATGGCCCGAGAGCTGGGTGCCAACTCCGGGCCCGTCACCTTGAACCATGTTGAACACACCTGCGGGGAAGCCTGCCTCGTCGACCATCTCGGCGAACAGTGCCGAACTCATGGGCGCAACTTCGCTTGGCTTGAGCACCATGGTGCAGCCCACTCCCAGTGCGGGAGCTACTTTGAGCGTGACCTGGTTCATTGGCCAGTTCCAGGGGGTGATGAGCGCAGCAACGCCGACGGGTTCGTAGAGAATTGCGTTGTCAGGCGAACGGTCGTTCAGCGGGCGTTCAAATTCGAAGGCTTGCAGCGCTCGGATGGTGTTCTTGATATGTGCCGCACCCGCCCCGACCTGAGCGGTCTGGGCGAGCGCGATGGGTGCACCCATTTCCATCGAGATGGCGTCGGCCATCTCGTCGCTGCGCGCCTTGTAGACCTCGAGCAGTTGTTCGAGTAGGGCGATGCGCTCGTCCATCGGAGTCATCATCCACGGCACGAACGCCGCCTTGGCTGCAGCGACTGCCGCGTTGGTATCGGCTGCGCTGCCGAGCGAGATCGTGGCGAACGGTTGCTCGGTCGAGGGATTGATGACCTCGAGGTCATTTGCAACCGCGGGGGCAACCCACTGACCATTGATGTAAAAATTGCGGCGATCAATCACGAGCTTCTCCTGGACGGTGTTGACATCTCAGGGCAGTCGCCTTGGGACGAACCCAATTGTGACTCACCACAAGCAGCCAACAACATTCAGTCGAGAGATTCTTCGCCAAAAGCGGTTGTTGCGGTCAAATATCGGCTGGCAGTTCGGTTTGCAGGTACGCACATGCCATACACACTGCTTCTCGAATGAAGTCATCGTCGGGATTCTGGGTTGACTGCGACGACTCTGCAGCTTCAAGCATGTGCGCACGCAGCATCGATCCCAACTGGTCGATGATGAAGATCGTCGCCATCTCCGGATCTTGGTGACCAATGCTGTCGGCGCGTGCCAGCAATAAGTCGCGAAGACTTGCATCGCGAACTGCGCCGAGTTCTATGAACCTGCAGCCGATAACCGGTTCGACACGAGCTAGTTCGATCGCGGCACCGACCCGAGACGGATGGCTGCGATGCTTGACGAGGAAGACCTCGAGGTACGTCAACAAGACGTCACCAATGGTGGCGTCCTCCCAATTACCGACGTCGCCGAACAACCGGAGCAGATCTCGGTACTCCTCGATGGAGCGCTCCAAGAGAGCGATCTGCACCGCTCGTTTATCTCGGTAGTGGTGATAGAAGGCGCCAATCGAACAGCCGGCAGCAGCCGAGATCTCGGCGATGGTGGCGCCGGCGATGCCTCTGGCAGCGAACAGGTCTTCGGCAGCATCGAGCAGCGTCGCTTGGGTCTTGCGACTTCGGTCTTGCTTTCCCTCACGAACCCAATGCAGTTCGGAAGTCCATTTACTTCGTTCCACGGCAAATCCTCCCAAGAAGTGAAACAGCGTGATAACTCGGAGCGCCTTGGCAGGCACCGTAACTTTTCTGCCAGGCCAAATTCCAAGCCTCTCGTATCGGGAATCCGACTGCCAGGCGAAGCGTGCTAACGCAATCCGAGCTCCTCGTGGATAGCAGCCGTTTGAGTTCCGGTGAGCCCCAACCCCGAAGCGAGTTGCTTCAGGTAGGTGACTTCGCTGGCCGTGTCGATCTCGATCGGCAACAGCGATGCTGCATACACGTCGGTCGCCATTTCCGAAGGCACCTCGGCGATGAAGGCGGCAAGATCGAGCGGGCTGTTCAGTTCGGTGCGCAGGATTTCTTCGTCCTCGGCGTTGAGATCACCGGCCCGACCAACAATGGCGTCGACCTCGTCGTCGTCGACTCGGCCATCGGCTTTGGCTGCGTTGCACATGGCCTTGATCAGGATCATGGCATCGGCGTCATCCATCTCGGCCGCAGCAACGCCAACCTCTTCCTTGTCGCCCCCACCCATCAGCCCGCCGAGTAGAGAACCAATACCGCCTCGTCCACCTGATCCCATGTTGCGGCTGAGCATCGATCCCGCAACCGAGCCGATCATGCCGCCGGTCCGCCCGCCGAGCATGCGCCCGACTGCCCCACCACCGAAGGCACCTATAAGACCAGTAATCATTCGTGAAGCGCTCATTGGACGCCCTTTCGCAAAGCTTGCCGTGAACCACCATGTGTACCGCCCATTACACTGTGTTGCTACAACGTGTTTCACCGCTCCGCTCGGGCCGGCGTTCGCCGGACAGCCTGCGGGGACCGTCGATAGACGCAGCTCAGACAGCCGCAGCGAAGCAAGGCGTACTACCCCGGCTCCGTGCCTCCGCCGCTACCCGCTCGGGCCGGCGTTCGCCGGACATGGTTTCTAGTCAGTTGCTACCCGCTCGTCCCTCGCTCCTGGCTGCGTACCACCGCTCCGCTCGGGCCGGCGTTCGCCGGACACCTGGCACCGACACGTTCGTCGTGCGCCATACTTCTTTGATGGGAACGCCGATCGAGACGCTTACTAACGAGACTGTGGATCTGCTGCAGCAGATGATTCGCAATCAGTGTGTGAACGAAGGAACAGCCGAATCCGGACACGAGGACCGCAACGCCCGTCTCGTGCGCGATGAACTCGATGGACTGGGAGTCGACTTCCAGACCTTCGAGCCCGAGCCGAACCGCACATCGCTGATTGCGCGGTACGAAGGAACCGACCCAACCGCACCATCGCTGTGCTTGATGGGGCACACCGATGTTGTGCCCGTGAGTGCCGAGGGTTGGGACCATGATCCCTTTGGTGGCGAGTTGATCACCTCGCCTGACGGCACCCCCGAGGTCTGGGGCCGGGGCGCGGTCGACATGTTGAACGTGACGTCGTCGATGTTGGTGGCGTTTCGCGAGATCGTGCGATCGGGTAAGCGTTACCCGGGTGACATCATCTACTTCGCCGTCGCCGATGAGGAAGCCGGTGGCGTGTTGGGTGCCAAGCACATCATCGAGAACGACTGGGATGCAATCAAATCCGACTATGTGCTGACCGAATACGGAGGCACGCCGTCGTTCACCGACGACGGAACCACCGTGTTGTTGACCAGCGGCGAGAAGCGCGGCGCGTTCCGACACCTGGAGATCGCAGGCTCCCCCGGCCACGGGTCCATGCCGTACGGCACGGACAATGCGCTCATCAAGGCAGCCAAGATCGTGGCCCGCATGGCCGAATACAAGATCGCGCCCAAGATCGACGAGATGTTTCGTGATCGCGTTCGAGCGCTCGGCTTCGATGCCGAGACCGAACGTCGCCTCCTGGACCCGGCGGCGATCGACGATGTACTCGCGGAATTGCCACCGGGCATGGCTCGCAATCTGCATTCGTGCTGTCAGATGTCGTTCAGTCCGAATGTGCTGAACAGCGGCGAGAAAGACAACACCGTTCCCGATCACGCCGACCTGATGGTCGACATCCGGGTGTTGCCCGGAGAAGACGACGATGACGCCGACCGTCACCTACGCGAGATCATCGGCCCCGACCTGCTGCCCTCGGTAACGATTCACCGCAAATACGACGACGAAGAGAAGGGCCCGGCGATCTCATCGACCGACACGCCGTTGTGGTCGGCGCTGACCGATGCAGTCCAGATCGCCTATCCCGATGCTCGCGTCGTACCCTCGATCGTGACCGGCGGCACCGACGCTCGTTTCTTCCGAGCTCGCGGAGTGCCTGCCTACGGTGCGGGTCTGCTCAGCAACAAGGTCTCGTTTGCCGAGTTCCAGAACCGCTTCCATGGCAACAACGAACGCATCGATATCGAGTCGCTCAAGCTCACCACCGAACTGTGGCTCAACGTCTGCGATCGCCTTTGGGTCTGACGCTCGAACCGACGTAACGCGATATCCGGCGACGCCCGAAACAGACCGACCGGCGGGGAAGGTGGTCCCAGACACTCACCACAGGATGGCGAGCGCAGCGAGGTATCCGAGCCTCCCCCGAGCGGAGCGGTGAAACTCAGTTGAACGCCACTTCGATGACGTCGTGGACGGTGGCGGCGAAGTGCAGTTCGACGGTTTCGAGCACGTGCTCGGGGATGTCGTCGGCATCTTCACGGTTGCCCTCGGGAAGGACCACATGAGTGATGCCGGCGCGATGCGCTGCCAACACCTTCTCCTTGACACCACCGATCGGTAGCACTCGCCCATGCAGGGTGACCTCACCGGTCATGGCGACATCAGATCGCATGGGTTGATCGCGAAGCAGGCTCAGGAATGCTGTGGTCATGGTCACGCCTGCAGACGGGCCGTCCTTGGGGATGCTTCCTGCGGGGAAGTGCACATGAAATCGTTTGTCGAGCGGGCCCTCGATGCCGAGTTCGCTGGCATGGGCTCGCAGGTACGACAGCACGATCTGACCCGACTCCTTCATCACGTCACCGAGCTGACCGGTGAGCGTCAGGCCGGCTTCGGCATCGCTCGCAGAAACCTCGACGAACAGTACGTCGCCGCCAGCACCGGTCACCGCAAGTCCGGTGGCAATGCCGGGGTTGACGATGCGATCAGCTGGCAGATCACGGGCTGCCGTGCGTCCAAGGGCGGGGCGCAGATCTTCTTCGGCAATGGTGATCACCGAAGTCTCGGGATTACGCACCAACTCGCTGGCACCCTTGCGAACCAGGCGGTCGAGTCGCTGCTCGAGACGACGCACGCCGGCTTCACGGGTGAAGTCGCCCACCACGGTGCGGACGATGTCGTCGTTGATGACAACCTCGTCGGGCGTCACACCATTGCGCTCATAGAGACGAGGCAGGAGATGATCACGAGCGATCGCGATCTTCTCGTCCTCGGTATAACCCTCAAGGCTGATGATTTCCATACGATCCAGCAGTGGAGCCGGAATGGTGTCGAGCACGTTGGCGGTGGCGATGAACACCACCTCGCTCAGATCGAGCTCGGTCTCCAGATAATGGTCACGGAATGTCGAATTCTGTGCGGGATCGAGCACCTCGAGCAGCGCCGACGAAGGATCGCCGCGCCAGTCGTTTCCGACCTTGTCGATCTCGTCGAGCAAGATGACCGGATTCATCGTGCCCGCATCGGTGAGTGCTCGAACCAGGCGACCGGGTCGCGCACCTACATAGGTGCGGCGGTGGCCACGGATCTCGGCCTCGTCGCGAACGCCGCCCAGCGACATGCGAACGAACTCGCGACCCATCGTCTCGGCAATTGATTCACCCAAGCTGGTCTTACCGACACCAGGGGGTCCAACGAGCGCCAGGATCGTGCCGCCGGCCTTGCCGGTTGTGTCGACGTTTCGCTCGGCCCGCAGCTTGCGCACGGCCAAGAACTCGATGATGCGTTCCTTGACCTTGTCCAGACCGGTGTGATCGGCGTCGAGTTGGGCCTGAGCGTCGTCGAGGTCGAGCTTGTCTTCGCTGCGCTTACCCCAAGGGAGCTCGAAGACGGTCTCGAGCCATGTTCGTATCCAACCAGACTCCATCGACTGGTCTCCCATGCGCTCGAGCTTGGTCAGCTCTTTCTCGGCTGCCTTGGCGATGGTGTCGGGGAGCTCACCGTCGGCGATGCGGGCGCGGTAGGTGGCGATCTCGTCGTCGTCGGACTCGCCCAGTTCTTTCTGGATCGAAGCCATCTGTCGGCGCAGGATTGCTTCGCGTTGGTCCTTCTCGAAGCCAGCTTGCACGGTGGAGTTGATGTCATGATTCACGCTGACCTCGGCCAGCGCTTCCTTGACCCATTCGGTGGCCTTGGTGATTCGCTCGGTGACGTCGATGGTCTCGAACAACTCTCGTCGTCGATCGTCGCCCAGGTCAGGCCACATGCCGATGGTGTCGGCCAGTGCGCCTGGGTCTTCGACGCCGTCGAGCATGCCGACCAGCTGGCGCCCGCCAACCAATCGCAGCAGCTCGCGTGCCGTGCCTCGATACTCGATGGCGAGTGCCTTGGCCTCGGCCGTTGGTTCGCCTTCGTCGACCTCGGACACCGTCACGTGTAGTACGCCGTCGCTGCCGGTCTCGCATTGGCCGATATGCACCCGGCGGATGCCGCGCAATACGGCGCCCTCGCCACCGCCGGGCAGCTGACCCTGTTGTTCGATGCGAACCACGAGACCGATCGGCGAGTAGTCACCGCCGGCTTGGGGAACGGCAACGAGCTCGTTGGCATCGTTGTCGGCCGCAGCGGCAAATGCGGCCTTGGCACCGAGACTCTCGGCGGCGACAGTCACCACCATTTCAGGAAAGAACACGCCGTTGGGGATGGGAAGAAGAGGAAGAGTTGTGCTGTTGATCGTGGACACGAAGTACCTCGCTGGTCGTAGAGAACGGCGCACAGAGGCGCCGATTACAGGATTAGAACGGCTCGACCA
>ENA-ORXR01001399-ORXR01001399.1-marine-metagenome-genome-assembly--contig:-NODE-1399-length-25618-cov-13.868956_pt1 | contig 25618 bp, 32 predicted proteins | sample MGYA00237866_ERZ511479 | MGnify/ENA metagenome assembly ERZ511479 | reverse complement strand
GTGCCCTGGTGCGTCGCGTCGTTTTGGTGGCGGCGGTGCGCGTGTCGCTGCTGTGGTGGTGCTCGTGTCGGTGCCCTGGCGCGTCGCGTCGCTTTGGCGGCGGGGGTGCGCGTGGTGCCGCTGTCGTCGTGCTCGTGTCGGTGCCCTGGTGCGTCGCGTTCTTTCGGCGGCGGGGATGCGCGTGGAGGCGCTGTGGCGGTGCTCTTGTTAGTGCCCTGGTGCGTCGCGTCGTTTTGGTGGCGGCGGTGCGCGTGTCGCTGCTGTGGTGGTGCTCGTGTCGGTGCCCTGGCGCGTCGCGTCGCTTTGGCGGCGGGGGTGCGCGTGGTGCCGCTGTCGTCGTGCTCGTGTCGGTGCCCTGGTGCGTCGCGTTCTTTCGGCGGCGGGGATGCGCGTGGAGGCGCTGTGGCGGTGCTCTTGTTAGTGCCCTGGTGCGTCGCGTCGTCTTGGTGGCGGCCGTGCGCGTGTCGCTGCTGTGGTGGTGCTTGTGTCGGTCTCGTGTCGCGTCGCTTCGCTTTGGCGGCGGGGGTGCGCGTGGCGGCGCTGTGGCTGTGCTTCTGTCTGTGCCCTGGTGCGTCGCGTCGTTTTGGTGGCGGCGATGCGGGTGTCGCTGCTGTGGTGGTGCTCGTGTCGGTGCCCTGGCGCGTCGCGTCGCTTTGGCGGCGGGGGTGCGCGTGATGCCGCTGTGGTGGTGCTCTTGTCGGTCTCGTGTCGCGTCGCGTCGTTATGGCGGCGGGGGTGCGCGTGATGCCGCTCTCGTCGTGCTCGTGGACCTTTGCGGGTCAGGATGGACCGTCCGGTGATGGGAGCCCGTCGGGGACCCGTCGTCGTCTGGACTGAGGCGCCGTGTCCGGAGTCAGGGTTGGTCGTGTGAGGTAGCGTGCGCGTGCTTTGTGTTGGCCGGGGTAGCTCCCGGCCGCTTAGCGAGGGATGAACCATGAGATGTCGTACTTGTATAAACGAGGGTTTTTTGTCTCTTAGCTGTCCTATCACGCCTTCTGGGCGTCCCGACCCGGCTCCGCCTTATCTGGGTCCTGCGGGAGTAGCCCGTTGCGACGACAACACCGGTACACAGCTGCCACCGGTAGGCGACCCGAGTTGTGCCAGGTGTCGTCGTCAGGCCCAACGCCGAACCAGCGAACCAGCAACCAGAGCACCTCCTCCTCGTCCCAGGTGTAGTCCACGAACCGTTCTAACGCAAACTCGGACGCACCCGGTTGGAGCGCCTCTGGGACTGCCACTTTCGGTTCCTTGGGTCGGTTTGCGGGGTCCACCGGTCCCGCCGGCACCACGTGGTCGCCGCTAAACCAGTACGGCAATCCGTCTTGGTCGATCAGGTAGGTTCGCCCGTCGGTCTACAGCACCTCGTACGTTCCCGTCACCTTAGGGTCGAGCTTGTGTTTCCTGGTGCGGTTCCGCAGGTACACCCAGTAAACACGGGTCACCGACACGCGGCGAGGGCTGACATTTCTGTCATAGTCCGTCTTGTACCGGACTTGTGTCTTGGCAATCGAGATCCGTACTTGGGGGAGCAAGGCCTTGAGCGACTCCAGGAACGCGTCCTTCGCCACGGCCACCGACTGGCTCCGGTCCGGCATCATGCCGTCCAGCATCCGTTCCAGGGAGACGTTGCTCAGGCGCCGTGGGGTGACCAAGTCCATGGGGGCCACGCCCGTTGTCCGAGGTTGCTTCGAGTTGTACGCCAGAGCCAACGCGGAGACGAGCTCGTCCCAGTTGTCCTTGTGGTCCTTGATGTAGTGCATGAACATGTCCACGAGCGTCTTGTTAAAGCGCTCGACCTGGCCATTGGGCCGCGGGTGGTACGTGGACGTGTACAAGTTCCGGATGCCCATGAGGTTGCGCACACCCTGGAAGAACAGGGAGGCGAACTGGGGTCCGTTGTCCGTCAGGACTGTGTCCGGGGGCCCGTACACGGAAATCCAATCCCGGAAGAACGCCGACGAGACGTCCGTCGCGGTGAGGACAGCGAGGGGGACGGCTCGTACCAGCTTAGAGAATCGGTCGACGATGATCAGGAGGAAGACGTGTCTTGTCTTAGTCTCTGTCAGGGGTCCGAGGAGGTCCATAGACAGGTTCGCAAAGCGGTCCGTCGCAGGGAACAACTTGAGCATCGCCGTGCGTCGCCTTGGTTCCATCCTGTTCCTGGCGCAAGACGCACAACTGGCCACCCAGTCTTACACGTCCGCGGCCATGGAATCCCAGTAGAAGTGGCGCCCGATGGCGGCGTACATCCTGTTGACCGCGGGATTACCGGTGCGCACGACATCGTGTTCCAACCGCAGAAGGTCTTGCCGCAGGGTGAACGGGACGTACACTTGGACAGCCCCGTCCAGGAGGGCGACACGCACGAGTAGCCCCTCCTTGGTATCCGAAAAGAGCGAGATCCGGCTCTGGTCCATCTTATCTCGTAGATATAGGCACCGCTGGTCCTCCTACTGCGCGGCCAACATGCGCGCGCGCGTGACAGGTTGCTTCTTGTTTGGCTCCCGGTAGCTCGGCGCCACCCAGGCACGGGAAGAGTCCCCAAGAGCGAGTCAGGGAATCTCTTCCGGGATGACGGACCGATCCGGTGCCAGTGTCGGGAGACGCGACGTGGCGTCTGCACAGTGGTGCACCCTTCCCGGTCTTGTGCATACCTTGTGCGGGATCTCCGACAACCGGATGCGCTAGAGAGCGAACCGTCCTTGGGAACTGTCCATGTTCAGCAGCCAGCGTAAACTGAAATGGTGCGGCCGGATCAGGAACTCTTGACCCTCGAGGTAGGGGTGGAGAAGAAAGCAGGCCCAGACCACGGCCAGGCATTCGCGGTCGGTCGTGGAGTAATTCTGCTTGTCCAGAATGAGGCCCCGGCTATCGTAGCCGACCGGGAGGATGCTCTTGTCCGGTAGTTGCTGCAGGAGGGTACAGCCAACTTGGACGGCGCAGGCGTGGGTATCCAGGATGAAGAGACCCTCACGTCGGGGGATCGCCAGGATCGGGGTCGAACGTTAAGCGCTCCTTGAGGTACTAGAAGGCTGCCAGCTGGGCGGCATCCAGGGGAGAGGGCACGTGCGGGAGTTTCTTTCTGGTGAACTTGGTCAGTGGCTTGGCGATGTGCGCGTAATCCTTGATGAGATGCTGCTACACGTCACACATGCCCAGGAAGCTCTTGATCTCAGTATGGTTACGCGGGGGAAGCGCTTCCGCCAGGCTCTTGATGTTCTTCCTGTTCATCAGCAGTTGACTTGGACGGAAGACATGCCCCAGGTACTCTAAGTCTTGCTGGATCGGGTGGCACTTGGAGGGCTTGAGGGAGACACCGGCCTTCTCCAGCAGGATGGAGAATTCACGGAGGTGCCGGATGTGCTCGTCCACGGTCCGGGAGAAGACGAGCGCGTCCTCCAGGTACACCAGGCACTTTCGCCACCGTAATCCGGACAAGATGATGTCAAGCGCCCGCTGGAAGGACGCTGGTGTGTTCACCAGACCAAACGGGAGCCGGAAAAACTGGAACAAGCCCGTGTGCGACGTGAACGTGGTCTTGTCTCTGTCCTCGGCCGCCACAGGGATCTGCCAGTACCCGGGGTTCCAGTCCAGGGTAGAGAACACCGGGGCGTCGCCGAGAATTCTAGGCAGTCGTCCATCCTTTGGATTGGGTAGCCATCCTTGACCGTGCGCTCGTTCAGCCGGCAGTAGTCCACACAGAACCGGAAGTGGACACATGGCTTAGGCACGACGACAACTGGGAAGGACCTTCCGACGTCCGAGAGCTCTATGACACCCAGGTCGAGCTTTTTCTTGTCCTGCTTCTCAATTTCCAGGCGAGGGTGTGGCCCAGTCTTATATGGAGCCGAGTACACGAGCTTGGCGTCTGGCTTGAGCTGGATCTGATGCGTGGTGGCCTTAAGCTCACCCAGCTTCCCGGACCACTTGCCGCTGAACTAGTCCAGAAGTCCGTGCACCTTGCCATGGAGTTCCTTGGGCACGCCCGCCCAGTTCACCTCTGGCATCTCCGGTTCCTTGGGGGGCGGCACAACCGAGGGCTCCGGCGGACCCTCCCCCGTGGCCACGGTTGCCTGCGTGTCCAGCTCCTGCCGCGCAGCCAGCTCCTGTTGGACGGCCAGAAGGTCTCCTTGGGAGACGGGTCGCGCCTTGCAGGTACACGGCTCCGCGACCCCCACTCGGGTGCCCTTGGCATACATCTTGGTCTTGCGACCCAGGTTGATCAGAAGGAAAGAGAAGGGCTCGTGCCGGTGCACCTTCTTGTGATGCCCGTGGGCCAAGTGCAGCCCGTGCTTGGCCAGTAACTCCGCCCGGCCCATAATAAGACAACTGCCCCTCGACCGGGTCACAACTTGGACCTCGGTCTGAGCACCAAGGGGAAGGACCGTTGCACCCGCCAGCGTCAGCTCGTTCTGGCGAACCCGGAGCTTGGCCGGTGCCGTGTGCTGTCGCCCCCTAGCTCCAAGATAGTAGCGCAAGATGTCCGAGACAGCACCCGTTGTCCACTCGATCTCGCCGTCCTGGGGCCGGATGACCTTGGTGTACTGGCGCTGGAAGTCTCACCCGATGACAAGCGGGACAGAGAGGCGCTTCAAAACTATAAACGGGAACTGCATAGGTTTGTCATGTACATGCAGGGTGAGGGGGAGTCGAGCGAGAGCCTTGAGAGCCTGCCCCGAGGCATTCACGATCCGGGTGCGGGTAGGCGCACGCCAGGCATGTTCAATCCAGCCCTAAGGGAGCAGGTCCTCGCTGATGACGCTTGGACCGGCCCCTGTGTCCACCACAGCGGCCACAGGAACCGGGTACTCTCCCCCGAAACTCAAGGTGGTCTTGACCTTGAAAGTATCCTTACGCAGGACGATCAGAGTACTCCGACAGGCACACGGTGTCTATGCGGCTTCCTTGATTCGTAGCTGACGACCGCACCGGCCCAGGAATGCAATTGAGGCCGACAAAGAATCACCGTGGGCTGGAAAAGACGGGAGGGCGTCTACGGGCGCCCCTCCCCCACCTCGTTTCCCGATCCCGAGGTACCCATGGTCTTGGTCTCTTCCTCGGGATGGAAATCACAGTCCTCAATTCTCTACTTGTCCAGGTTCTCCTCGATGCTCTGCATGACCGCGACCCGGAGGTTGTGCACCGTCTTCGGGCCCCGCCATCCAGGGAAGACGCCCTTGGCCTGCCAGTCTACCCAGCTGTCGGCCTTGGCGAACTAGATCCCCTGGCGGGATAGCTTTTCCAGCAGCTCTTTCGGCACCGCCGGACAGGCTGCCGCGATGTGTTCCTCCTTGTTACACAACCAGCACGCCCGTACCCTGTTCGTGTGTTCCCCCCCTCGGGTGACAAGAGGCGTAGAAGGCAGGAAGAACCCGCGCCAGCCCTCCAGGCGACCACCGGCCTGGGACAAGGACTCGCCCACGGCCAGAAACGGCGTCTTGGGTCCGGCCCGACTAGACGGTCGTGCCAAGTTCATCTTGGGGGGGGTCGGCTGGAGTCGCTGGAGCGCCTTGACATGTTCATGCTTTCCCTGGGTGAACGACGCGAGCTGCTGCAGGGTGTGCTCCGTGAACTGGATGTTGTACTGCTGGGCGTCCACCTACAAGTGCTTGGGTAGCCTCTGGATGAGCGACATCTTGAGCCGGTCCTCGCCGTACATGTTACGGCAGGCCTCTCCCAGGTCCCGCAAACAGGCTGCGAAGGCATCAGGTACTTCAAGCGCGCCCAGGGAGACGCGGTTCACGTCCGACGCGGCTTGGTTCAGGATGACGGAGTCCGCGTCACTGACCTAGAGCCCGTGCACCGCCTCAGGGAAGGATGCGACAGTGCGGCCCGGGATGTGCCCGGCCGTGTCAGGCAGGATCTTGTTGAACCGAGTGGCGGCTGCGCCGGTAAGGAAGGAGCCAACCAGGTAGAGCGCCCTTCCCTCCCAGGCGTTGCTGTCCTTGCAGGCCCGAACGAACCGGCCCAAGAAGGAGAGGAGTTCTGCCGGCTTGGTCTCGTCAAAGCGAGCCCGGTCCATGGAAACCATTAACTTCTTCCGGTTTTGCGTAATCCGTAGACGCATCCGGATATTAAGATCTGGTTCTGGTTGTCGAGACGGTAGGAGTGCCAGTCGGTCACGGTGTTAAGCATGTTGTCCCCGACTTTATGGACAGGGATCTGGAAGTCCACCAGTGTCCGCCGGACCGTCTCCCCGTCACTCCGGAAATATGCGTCACTCAAGGAGGACCGGAGGCGACGACGCCGATGGCTGCGCCTGCTCCGGCGCGACCGACGGTCCTGACGAGAGTCCCCAATGGCTCTCTCGTCCGGTCGCACGTCGTCACCTCCGCCTCCACCTGTCACCATCTTGTTCCCTGACGGCCCCATACCAGCGCTTGCGGAAGCCAGCTTTCCGGGTGTTCGCCCCGCGGTCAGCGACTCGACTGCCCCAGCCATGTCCGCCCAGAGCTCCTCGCGGAGTGATTCCAGAAAGTACATAACGGCCGCAGAGGAAACGACGTCCGGGGGGACACCGCTCGCATCACGTCGACCCGGGCACGCGGGAGTCGAGGTCCACTCCTGCTTTCCTTTGGACGCGCCGGTGCCCACCACTGCGTGTCTCGGCATCTCGGTCTTGACGGTCGGTGTCACCTGGGAGGAGCCACCAGGCCTAGCCACGTCAGCCGGCGTCGGCGGGGGCGGAACCAGACCCGAGGAAACAGGTATCCCAGCCCCAGCCGGAGCCGGGGGCGTGTCCGTCGGTGTATGCCAGGGCGACGTCTCCCCCTGAGAGAACGTCGGGGTCGGCATAGTGCTCTCGGGCGCTCAACAACCAGGCGAACCGGGAGACACGTAAAACCAAGAAAGAAGGGGTGGCAACGAGGTACGAAGTGGGAAGTCCGACAAGAGTCGGGAGATTGTAATCCCGTCCGGGCACGGCCACGCACACGAGAGCTCACCCGTTACACGGCAGAGAACGCCGGCTACACGCGTACCGGCACCGGATATCAGCCAGAGAATCCCCTGCTGCTCCACCAAATTCTCGCTTAAAACGCCGTGTGACCCCAGCCCACAGAAACTGATAGGGACACCTGCCCAGCTGAGGGAACCCACCCGCACACCCTTGCTCTACTCCCGCCTGGTGACACGGTCACTTAGGGAGACACCCGAAGGCGCAAAGAGGGAGGAAGGAGGTGAGAACGCAGATATTTTTTTTGTGGGGAAGCCGGGCCACGGGCGCCCCGCTGTCCCCTTAAGCTAACCGAGCAAGCGGGCCCAAATGGCCCCGAAGCCCACACAGTAGCCTCCCCATGGGAAGATCTGAGGATCCATACCAGTGGACCCCCCTGCTGTAAAGCAGAGAATTCAAGCAATGGACATACAAATGCAAACGACCCACAATCAATCAAGATCCCAACCAGCAAAGAATGTGCCACCTGTCCGAACCGGGGCGTGGCACGTCATCCGCGTCGCCCGGCGCCCAATCTACCTCCTGGTCGGCAGAAGGGCGTGGACCGGGCCGGGTAATGCGACACCGGCCCCTCTCCCCCGGCTTTTGCCCTGGCTGCCGCTCACCCTGCGGCCACTTCCCGCCCCCCTGGCACAGCCCCCCCCCCCATCTTCGGCCCCCTGCCGCCCGGCCTGCACATCTCAGATTGGGACTGCAGGAGGCGCGCCATGTGGTGTGAAGGGGGGGTGTGGTCGGGCGCGGGGCGATGGGGGGGTGGGGTGTTGGCGGGAGGAGTGATGGGGGAGGCGGGGATGGTCGGGGGAGGTAGGCAGGAGGCGATGACGGCTCTGGGGCGGCGGGGGCGCGGCGCGTGCGGAGCGGGACGGGGCAACGCCGCGGGTGCAGTCCGACTTTGCGTGTGCGAGGCGGATGCGTGGCGCGCGTGCGGCGTGGAGGGGGGTGGTTCTCACCAACGGATCTAGTCAGAATGCACGTCGCTGTCGTGTGATTGGCTGTGTCCCTTGGCACCGCCGATCGCGCGATGGGGGCCGCGCTCCGCAGACGGCATCCGCCAATTTGGTGCCGTCCATAAAATGAAGAAAGTAACTAATATTCACCAGTACAAGCGGCAAGCAGAAAGCTGCGTACCATGGCTTTGTGGTTTTATGGCTAGGTGTGTCTTTGGTGCGTTCGTCTGATCTGACCAGTAGCCCCCGTTGGGGACCTTGTGGCGACACGCGACGTGTCGATGTCGCCACGAAATTGCCAAGAAGTAACCAAAAAAGGTGTAAGGGCAGAACCGCCGATGATGGTGGACGTGGGCTCAGGCTTGCCCTCTATGATCGCTCCCTGCCGACATAGCCGGCCTGACTGTGGTCTCTTGTAGGCAGGGTGCATGCATTTTAGGCCGAGAAGCAAACGGCACGCCCCGGGGTCTCTGAGATGCATGTTTTCGCTGGTGCAAGAGAGACACAGGTCGAACTTCGACAGCCCTTCTTCCCTTTTCCCCACCTCGCGCTCCCCTTTCCCACGGGGATAGTTGAGGATATTTTTCATTGCCACCCCCATACCTGGATCCCACCCGTGAGGCTGCGCTCCCCCGTACGGGCCCCCCCGTACCCCCACTTTCCCCCCCGCGCAGTTAGGCGACCTCCGGCTTCCCAGTGGCTGCGCCCACCAGCTGTGTCTCGCCCATCGCGAGAGAGTACGTTGGTGCGCAGTAAGCCGACCTCACGGCGGGGGGGGGCTGCACAGGGTGTGCTTCGTGTGCTGCCGCGCGCCTGGCGCTTCTGCACGAGCGGGCGCGTGGATCTTCCGCTGTGTCTTTCGCTTCAGCAGCAGCACAGCACGCGCCTGAGATTATCGCTCTCCGACGCCTGGCGCTGGCCTCGGATCATGACGCGTCGATCGCGACCACCCAGCCTCCGACATTACCCAATTGCCAGACATTCCTTGATGGCCTGCTGGCTAGGAAATACAGCGGCAAGAAGACAAGTCCTTCCTGGTGGTCAGCGCCAATGCATTTGTATTGTGCGGCAACAGGCCCAAGATCCGCGCGAAGCACAAGAGCAGGCGAGTGCATGTCTACGCGAGGCAGCTGACGCCTCCAAAATCTGTTGTGCAAAATATTCAGCTCAACAAGCGCCGTGCAGCTTCGCGCATGCTACAGGGCATGGCTCGCATGAAGAAAGCGCGAATGCAGCGTGGTCGGACGCGGCCTTCGAGCCCGCTCATGCGGCTCTCCGTAAAAGAGCAGGTTGGACTTGTGGCCGCCCTGTCCTTGAGCCACGTCGGCTTTAGAGGTTGGCGCCTAGCTCTTGAGGGAGCTCGCAGGGGCCTCACGATCCTTTCAGCCCTGCGCGCAGCGCGCTGGAGGCCGTCCTGTCTACCCGGGACGCCGGTCGTGCGCAAGAGCTCGGGCACTCACCTAGTATCCTTTAAGGCAGCCGTCCAGGAGAGAGTATCAGCTCCTTCAGAAGGCGACAAGTTCGTAGAGCGGCCGGTGAGTAGCGCCTTTCACCTTGCCGGTACGGTGGATCCGCGGACCCTGCCCGGTTAGCCTCCGCCCTTAGTGCCAGATGTTCAAGGTACCTTCGGTCTGTAAAAGGGCTGGAACCCGGCAACTGTGAAATTTTCGGCAAGAATTATCAACCAAGCCCACATCAATAGCCCGTCAAACACCATTTTGGTCGAAGTTTGTCCATGCCATACTGACTACTACGTTGATCTGGCGGCGATGCTCGAGACACACCTCCCCCAGGTTGACGCTCTGCTACAGGACGGGGTCTGCGTAGGGAGTGTGCGCCGGCCTGTGCGGCTGCTGGTGGAGAGCGACTACGCGGCGCAGGGCGTCGTTCTCGACATCGAGGGGGCTAGCGCGACTCAACCTTGTTTCGCATGCAAGAACAAGAGGTGCCCCAGCCATACGCCGCCGCTGTCGGACAGGGCCTACGGAGCACTTCAGGAGATCGTGGTCGATCGACTCTTGGGAAAGGCCACGTACGTTTCAGATCGCTTGGCCGCTGACATCGCCGCGGCGGCGAAGGGCAACCCCGGGACTCCCGAGCACCACAACTCGGTTGAGCGAAGCGCACTACTTACAATCAACCCGCGGCAAATTGTTCCAATTTAGCTTCACACCACCCAAGTAGTTACTCATCGGTATTTACGGCTTGCAATTGAGATGGTCATGGTGGTCAGGAGCGCGCGTAACGGCGCTGCTGCTGGACGGCAGGCGGGGGCCGCTTTTGCCTTGGAGCTGGTCGAGCTCATGCACGAGAATGTGCGTGTGTGGCGGACGTCGTACAATGGCGGACTCTCTATTAGCCGAGACTGCCACACAATTGGCGACAACAGCACATTCCTGTGTTCCACGCTCAAGAGGAAGGTCTCAAACACCCACTTCGCTGCGTAGAAGCAGGCGTGGTCGTTTTGGAATGGCGTGCGCAAAACGCGGAACCGGGCCTCCGTCTGCCTTCGGACGAGGCCGCGCGGTTCCGTGCCGGCACCGCTTAAATGATTACCCTCCTGAAGCGTAGCTTTCCATGGCTCTCAATCTTTTTCAAGCTGCACATTCTCATATGCCACGCTACTGACGTCTAGAAACGCTTTGGTAGTATTGGGCTGCACGAAGAGCAGGGCCTAGAGTCAGGGTACGGACGCTACGGCTCTAGCGCGGAGAAGTACCCCGACGAGACGCAGTTGGAGTGCGCGGCGGCTTTCATGCGGGCGATCGTAATCGCGCGGGAGGCCGGGTCCGACGCGGTGCCCCGTTCCTCTCCCGCGCGAAAGGCGGGAAAAGCCGGCGCGCGCAATGCAACCAAGACAGGAGACAAGCGGCGACGCGAGAAAAAGCCACGGTTGCCGGTGTGCGGGGCCGACACCCGCAAGCCAAGAAAGAAGTGCAAGAAGTGGGCGACGGGGACTGCCAGGAAGGTGGCCACGACCGTACAGGCGCACCAAGAGCTTGAGCGAAACACGAGTGCGCAGGCTGAAAGCATGTTTGTCATTTGGGATCCGTGCACATCGCGTAATGTTCTTCACAGTGTTTGGGCTGTGAGAGTCCGCTGGCAGCACGGAGCGGCCTACGCGAGTCCCCTAAAACGTCCTATATTAATGTGCTTGTCCCATAGGAGAATCTAGGCGCAGAGCGCGCATCCGCCAGTTTCCCGCCGTCGAGTGGCCCTGTGGACCGGGCACCAACATTCCCGGAGGTATATTTTTGTGCGAAACAAATGTGGTCACGCGGCAGCACGCCAAGGATGATAATTCTGCGAAAAAGAAAGTGAGCAAAAGCATCGTCTCGAACGGATGATCAGAGCCAGCGTCGTGCCCGTCTGTTTGCACGGCGCTCGAAACCCCAAGGGACAGATACAGTCGGGCGGGTCTGCAAGCGTTCTGGGAAACTTTGAGAAGGTCCCCCCTCAATATTCTGGGTATGTGGAGTGCGCAGAGGCAGAATGTGACGTCTGTTCACAGATCGGAGCACTTCCGACGCGACGCCGGCCACGAGCATGCAGGTGTCGCTGCCCCATCTATCTTCTTTCTCGACACCGGGCGTGCTCAGCTCACGACAGTTCATGCCGGAGACCGCGTAGCGCAAAAGAATCAGCCAAATGACTCACCAAACTCGCAACCACAACCGCAGGTCTGCCTGTTTCCCTCATCTCGCCCGATACCCCGTATACGAGACCAGGCGGGGGGGGCTGTGCCAGCCATGCCATCGATTCATAAATTCCGCCTATATCCACACGACGTTTCTCGATGCTGTGTGCCTGAATAAGAAGTCAGATTGACGATCCGATCGTTTCCTGCCCTGTGGCTGTCGCGTGCTCACACCTCCAAGATTCGCCCAGCTGTGTTTTTTGTGAGGTGCGGATGTGCTGCCGCTGCACCGCGTCAAGGATGACAATTCTGAGAGAAAGAAGATGAGAAAAAGCATCGTCTCGAACGGATGATCACAGCCAGCGTCATGCGCGTTTGTGTGCACCGCGCTCGAAGCCCTAAGGTGCAAGTACGGTCGGGCGGGTCTGCAAGCGTTGTGGGAAGCTGTCAGATGGTCCCCGTACATGAGGCCCGTTCCGGGACACAGGCAGGCGTTTGTGACGACGTTTGTGACAAACGTTGTCGAACGCTGGTTGGATGAGACATGCAACGCGTCTCATGTGGCCAGGCCGATCCCAGGCCTGCCTGGGATGCGCCGCTCGGCCATAGCCATGTGACGGCGCAGGCCTGCCAGCCTGCCTGGTGAATGGGAAGCGTTGCTAAATGGAATGAGGCGGCAACTCTCAGTAGCACTTCTTATTATGAACCCGTCATGTTGTCGCTGGCCGCTAGTCGGTGAGCGCGCCGCGGTGCTTCAATCGAGCCGACGGTAGCACGGTGCACGCACGTCGCGTGCAGAGCGGCTGCGCGCAGCCTGTCTAGATGGTTGCTTTGTATTCGTACGCTTCCGCAGCAAGGTTTTCCCGCCACTCTCTGGACGTTTGTGTCCTTCGCGCTCCGTGAGGGGAAAAGTGGCTGAGGGCGTCTCGTCTCGAGTGGAAGCGCTCTTAGAAGAATGCAGCCACGGGGGCACGGATAGACCAGTCTTAGTTGTCGGTCACCCACTCGCACTTCCAGGGGGGGCTCTCGTGCATCCTGTGTGGTTGTTTGTTTGGATGCACACTCTGTTGGTGTTCCAGTGTTCAAGTGTTCAAGCGCTGGGCGGGAACGTGGTGGAGCACCGGCGACAGGAAGGGGGTGCCCGGGTGGTGCGAGGGGCACGGGGGGGGTGGCACTGGCATATGGATGCCTCGAACCTGGTGCGGGGGGCACACATGTTTCAATCCGACGCAACGATAAAGGGGCAGATCAGACTAGTGAATCCAAATATATCGATCGCGTTACATTTGGGGCCGTCGCAAACCCGTATCCCAGCGGATGTCCCGGAATGACAGAACCGGTATGACGCCGGGCTCTCGCCGTAACAAGCCTGCGTCACAAACCCGATCTTGTGTCCCGGAACGGAACTATTCTGGGGGCGCAGAGACAGAATGTGAAGTCAGTTCACGGATCGGAGCACTTCCGACGACACGCCGGCCACGAGCATGCAGGTGTCGCTGCCCCATCTATCTTTTTTGTCATCAACAGGCGTGCTCAGGAACCAGCGGTCGCTGCGCAAACGCGCACAGCACAACAAGATGAGCCACGGAGCGCATCCAGACCACGATTTCAGGTGGAGCTGTGTCTGTTTTGTCCGACTGCTGCTGTGTGCATCTCTTCCGTGACTTTCGGAGCAGGCCTGACGACGCTTCGTTGCGCGTCAATTCCCATTCCAAAGTAATTTGGAACCAGATCAACCGCACCGTCCCCTCAGAGCCAATGAGAGGGGATGACCTTTCCACGATGTAATCCTCTTGAGAATGAGGGAGCATGATCTGACACTTCTTCTTGCAACCATTGGGCTGCCATATTTGAGGGGGAAGCCGATCTGGGCCCGCATTGTGCTTGAAATTTCAGAAGAGCAGAATCCCTGGCCCTTAACCAGGCGTGCCCACTCGGCTACCAGTTGCCTGTGTGCTGCGGCCTCTGGAGAAAAACCCACGCGCCGTGAAATGCAGGAAAACGGAGAGAGTGCAGACAAAGCTGGGCCATACTCTCTCCCAAATGATTGACTGTGTTGGCTGGCATCGGGACTGAAGAGCATTCCTACCAATGTCGGGCAAACGCCACATTGGGCCCACGTGGCAGATACTTGTCTCAAATTCGCCATTAGCCAGTTCTCGGGGAGGGTATTAATGTTGAACTTGCACGCGGCGGTGCCAACCGAGGCCAACCGAGTTACAAAGCGAATGACCTTGCGTCCGACTCCGGGTCCGAGCCGTGAGCCCCGGGGCGAACGAGTTGCCAACGAAGCCTTCGTGGGCGCCTCGTTGGCCCTGGGGCCAACGGTTCCGGTGCTCTGATTGGTCCATTGCGGGTTGGCGGTGTTAAAAGCGTGGCATCTGGCAGATTATATTGGCCCCAGATTGTCCATTTTCTTATGCTTTTCTTTCGACATCTACTCAAGGATGGAATAACGCACCTGTCGGAGCTACACGGCCGCGTGCCTGCTCGGTCTCAGGGCCCAGATCGTTGGAGTGCGTCACTTATCACTCGTTCCTTGGCGCAAGGCCGAACGCGCTTGCGGGCCCGTCGGACACACGGCGCGCCCACACCGACACCAGAAAAACGATTGGACCGGAGCGCTCGAGCGGGCACACGAGGCGGGGCCGGGAAAGGCCCTACCCTCGGTCGCAAATCGACCGCACCTTTGCTCACGTATCGAATTAAGCAGGCCGCCCCAACGTATACTGCACTTCAGGGCACCTCTGACATCCGCCACACCCCCTCGGCCACCCGCAGCCGACACAACACAGACGCCTGAGACACAAACCACCCTCTCTCGACCACCCACCGGCGCTCCTCGAGCGCGCGCGCTCTGCCCCCCCCTCACGCTACCGCTGCCAACCGCCACCCCCGCCACCACCGCTGACCGTTGCCCTTGCCGCCGCCTCCGCCGACCGCAGACGCCGCCCGTGCCCCCGTCCCTGTCGTCGCCGTCCGCCCCTCCCGCCGGCACCGACCGCCGCCGCCACCCCCGCCGGCCGCCGGAACCCCCGTCCCCACGGCCGACGGCGGACGTCGCCGCCCGCTGTCACCGCCCCGACCCCCATTTCCGCCATTTCCGTCCGGCCCACACGCCGTCGCGAGCCTCGCCGTAGCCATCCCCGCCACCGCCCACGCCGACCTCCGGCCCCGCGGACCACCGCTCACGCCACGGCGGCCCTGCCGCCGCCTCCTCCCAACGCAGCAAGCGCCGCCCCCCCCGTCCCCGCCCCGCCGAGCACCGCCATCGACGTCGGTCGCCTCCGCCAATAGCCTCGAACCTCCTGATCCTCATTCTTGCCCCCGCAGACCACCTCCAACGCCGACTGTCGCCCCAGACGTCACTGCCAACACCGTGCCCAGCCCCACCAACCTCCGCCAAAGCCGTTTGTCGCCCCGGCCAGCAGCCGCCAACGTCCCGACCCGCGCCCCCGCTGCCGCCGACCACCTCCATCGCCGACCGTCGCCCTCGCCGACACCGCCAACACCGTGGCCAGCCCCGCCGACCAGTGCCAACACCGTGCCCAGCCCGGCCTGGCACCGCCAACGCCGTCAATCGCCCCCGCCGGCCACCGCCAACGTCCCGGCCCCGGTCTTTGCGCCCGCCGACCGCCGCCAACGAAGGCCAACGCCCCCGCCGACCGCCGCCAACGTCCCGACCGGCGCCCACGCCCTCGCGGACCACCGCCAGCGCGAACCTTCACCCCCGCCGACACCGCTACAACCATGCTCGGCCCCCCCGACCTCCTCCAACGCCGTACGTCGCCCCTTCTCATTGCCGCCCCCGCCGACCTCCACCAACACCGTCCCCGGCCCCGCGGCCGCCCCCGCCGATCGCCGCCCCCGCCGAGCGCAGCTCGCGCCGACCACAACCAGCACCGCCACCGGCCCCGCCGTCGCCCCCGCCGATAGAAGCCGACGTTCGCTCCCCCGTCGCCGGCGCCACGGGCGTGGCCGCCGCCCGCGGTGCCACCGACTTCCGACCCCGCCCCTGCCGCCGCTTGCCGCCCTCTCCCCCGCGTCTGTCCCGGCCGCGACCGACGGCCGGACACACCCGGCTCCACCACCGGCACTGCAGTCGCCGCTCACCGCTCCGGCGTTCCCCGCCCCTGATACCGCCGACGGCGCTGGCCGCCTTCGCCGCCGCTGCCACCGACGGCGGCGGCCGCCACAAACGCCGCCAGCGCCATCGGGTGCCCCCGCCGCCGCCGCCGACCGACGACCCCGCGTCCACCGGCGACACAACCGACCGGGGCTGCCGCCCCGGTAGCCACCGCCGACCAACGCCCCCGTCCCCGTCCCCGCCGATGACCGTGGCTGTTGCCCCCGTCGCCGCCGACGACCAACGCCCGCATCCTCGCCGGCGCCGACCGCGAGCGCCCCTGTCCCCGCCCGTGTCCCCGCGACCGGCCAAGACCCTTGCCCCCGTCACCAACTGACCAAAGTCGCCGTCCCCGCCACCACTGGAAACCTACCCGACCACCCTCATCGGCGCCACCGACAACCGAGATCGCTCCCGCCGACAATTAAGACCCCCGCCGCCACCAACGAAGACTCCCCTTGCCGGCGCGGAATTCAATCCCACGCCCGCGCCGCCACCGCAAACCCGAGATTCCGCTGCTGACGACGAGGACGCCGTCTGCTCTTCCCGTCGCCGTTACAGCCGACCAACGCCCCCGTATCTGCCGCCGCCGCCGACCAAGATAACGGCCCCGCAAAATAGCGCCTCGGTGCTCGTCGGCGCTGCTGTGGACCAACCCCGCATCGCCCGCCGGCGCCGAAGCCGACAAACGCTCGCATCCGCGCCGTTGCCGACGCCGTCGGCCGTCCTCGGCCCCGCTCCCGCCGACAAGAAGCGTCGCCAAGGACGCGGGCCACGTCGATCTTTCTTCTAACCGAATTGTCTGTTTCCAGTTCATTCATTTGGTAAAATGAGCTTAACTTGTGTGTGCGGCGTACCGTGTGCTGTGCGGAGAAGCACACCAGCGAGTGTGCTGAGGACGTGGTACGCCGAATCTGACAAGGAATGCCGTTCCACTGCGATTCTGGGCTTCCTGTGACATTGTTGGTCGGCGCGTTCCCCTGCAATCCGGATTTCTTCGTCGATGCAGATCATCGACGTCCACGAACAGGAGCTCGGCGACGACATGGAACGTGCTCTGGACAAGGAAGACCTCTCCTCGGGCCTCGCGATGGCTGTGAGCCACCATCAACGGCTGCTGCAGTTGGCGCGGCGGCTCCGCGGCTATCAGCGCTGGCGGCGACGGCATCACGGGTCAGTTCGTGGGCACGCGCCAAACAAGAAGAGAGACTTCAAGTTGGGTCTGCGGAATATTTTGCGTGACTACTGGGGTGTGGACGGCGAGCCGCTCGTATTCAACGAGGCCGACTATGAGAGCCTCTATAGAATGCCACGCGCTGTCTTCATGCGCATATAGAACGATATAAGGACGAGCGATTTTTCCGCGAACGCGTCAACGCCATCGGGCGCCCTCAGGCACATCTGCTTCAGAAGGTCGTCGACGCGCTGCGCGTTTTTGGAAACGGCGAGGCGGCGGACCGCGCCGATGAGTACGTCCGGCTGTCTAAGTCGATCATCAATGCCACCGTCAGGAGCTTCAACAAGTTGATTGTCAAGAAGTACAAGTTAAACTACCTTCGCGCGCCAACGAACGAGGACTTCACTCGCATCCTGTCGTTCGACATGGAGCAGGGATTTCCAAGCACTATTGGTAGCTTGGACTGCAGCCACTGGTAGTGGCATGGCTGCTGTGAATCGGCGGCCGGACAGCACAAGGGCGGGTCCGGCAAGGGGTAGATTGTTCTTGAAACGGTGTGCGACCACGACCTGTGGATCAGGAATATCTTTGCGGGCTTTCCGGGGAGCAGCCACGACATTAACGTGCTGAAGCAGAGCCCTTTATTTTTCCGGGTTGTGCCGGGGGAGTGGCCGCCCCGTCACTGTTTTTTTGAAGTCAACGGACGGACGTACTCCTATGTATACCATCTTCTTGACGGCATTTGCCCTACTACCCGATTCTTGCTCGCCCCCACCAGGACCCCGAGCCCCCGGATGAGCGGCACTTCAATACGGTGCAGGAAGTGGCGCATAATGAGTTCGAGCGCCTCTACGGCACATTGTGCCAGCCGTTCATGGTTGCGCTCTACCCCGCGCGCCACCACAATGTGGCGCATCTCATCCTGACGGCCACGACCGTCTGCATTATGCAAAGCATGGTCGTTGAAGCTCTGCAGTCATATGTTTTGCACAGTATTCGGCGGGATGGAAGCATTGGTGGTCACTGTGGCGGCGGTGCGGACGACTGGCAGGGCGCGGGCGCTGCTGCGGCCAACGCCTGGGACGGCAGTGGTAGAGAAGACGGTATAAATTGTAGGGATGGTGGCGGTTGCGTCGGTGGCGCCGGCGGTGGCGGCCGTGGCGGCGGTGGCGGCGGTGGCGGTGGTGGCGGCGGTGGCGGCGTCGGCGGCAATGGTGGCGGTGGCCGCGGTCGCGGGGTTTCTGGCGCCGTCGTCGGCGGTGGCGGCGATGGTGGCGCCAGAATTGACGGCAGCAGCGGCGGTGAAGATGGGGATGGAGGCGCCGGCGCTGGTGGAGATGGCGGCGCCGGCGCTGGTGGGGATGCGGATAGTGGCGCTGACGATGGTGGCGGTGGGGATTATTGCGGCTGTGGGGATGGGGATGGTCGGGCAGGCCGCGGTGGAGGCGGCGATGGTGCCGGTGGCGGCGGTGGGGGCCGCCATGGTGCTGAAGGCCACGAGAGCGCTGGCGAGAGTGGCGCCGCAGACATTGGTGGCCGACGTCGTCCGTCTGGGGCATCACAAAGAGGCGATGGCTAGGCCGCTGACGGTCTTCCACGTGACCCCGCGCTCCAATTCAACCACGGCATCCTCCCCCCCCCCGGTTCCTTTCCCAACATTCTTACTTGGGTCCAGGCTGCGGACCCGACCGTCGTTATGAGCATGAGAAACGATCTTACTGCACTTGCGTGGGATCGAAGAAACACACGACGGTCACGGGCTGGCAAATCACGAGGGTCCGTATGTTTGTGTGCGGGTGTGTGCGTGTTTCTGTGTGTTCGTCTGTTCTTGACTGGTTTTTTCGTCAAAGCCGTATGACACGTTTTGTGTACCAATCCTTCTGCACATGCCGGCGCCGCCATACGGGGCTCATGATAGTGCAGGCGGCATGCGCTAGTGCATCAAGCATGACACTTGCACCTGCAATGAAACACTGAAGCGCTTCTCGTAGCATAGGGCGTTGCTAAGAATGAATATACTCGTGCCGGACTCAAGGATGGCACGCGCCCCTCAAGGAGACACATCAGTGCGTCGCGACTCATGGCGTGCGACGCGAGAAAACATGAAGTGGTTGTTGGCACCACCACGTTGGTTCGTCGCCCAGCCAGAGTGACCCCCCGATCAGCTCTGTCTGTCGAAGGAACTGCCCAGGAAAACAACCCCCAGCCCAGCCTTCCCCAACGGGGAAGAGGATCATAGAAAAGCCCAGGGGGGAATCGTCGTCGAAAGCACAGTTGAATTTCTGAGGCGACGACCACAGGGCTCCCGTCCACCCCTAAAGAACCCCTTTGAAAATCACACCAACCACGGCCAAAGTGGCCACCCAAAAGCACTAAAGCATATAATCATTCCGAGACGGCAATTCACAAACAATTCCGGGGGGCTAGGAAGACCATTTGGGAAAAGCCCAACCCCCATCGGATCTGTTCTGCCGGGGACTACTGTGTGCCCACCCGGTCTCCGTGGAGAATTTTCTGGTGGTGACGGCTGACCCGCCAACCGCCACACAGCCCCCTCGTTGCGCGAAGTCCCGTCCCCGCCCGTCTCGTGACGATTCTCGGGAGGCGGTTTCGAGCCACCGCCGCCACCGCTGGGCGCCGCGGCGGCGGCGGAGGCCGTCATGGAAAACCGCGACGACCGACGCGACGCGTCGACAGCGTGGACGATCACATTTGGCCACTTCGTGAAGTCCTGCACCTGCTGGAGAAGGCCGATGTCTCGCTCAAGCCCTCCAATTGTAACCAGTTCCAGAACGAAGTTGAGTACCTGCCGCACGTTTTCCGCCCAGGCCAGCTGCTGATGAACCAGAAGAACATCAAGAGCCTGGCCCAAGCCCTGCCCCCGCGCAACCATACGGAGTTCAAGAGCTTCCTGAGCATGTGTAACGTGTACCGGCGCTTCATAAAGGATTACGCGCACATCGCCAAGCCCCTGACCGAGCTCACCAGCAAGATGCTCCCGCACGCTCTGTTTCCGCTGGATGCCGCCCAGCTGGTGGCCTTCGAGTGACTGAAAGAGCGCCTGACGTCGACCCCGATCCTGGCGCTCACCCGACGTGAGGGTCTCTTCATCTTGGATACAGAAGCCTGCGCCGTCCAAGTTGGCTTTACCCTCCTGAAGCAACAACGGGACAAAAGCATCCTTCCGGTCGGCTACTGCATCCGGGTCCTCATCCCGGCTGAACAAAACTACTAAAAAACCGGCCGAGAGTGCCTAGCCGTGGTCTGGGATTGTTTTCTCCTCCGTCCCTACCTCTAGGGACCAGAGCTCCTGATCCGGACGAACCATTCCAGTTGACGCTGGCTGCTTAACATGGACGTTGCTTCAGGGCGGGTCGCTCGATGGTGCCTCCGGCTGTCGCATTTCCAGTACAAGGTTTGCACCAGACCGGGAAGGGAGCACCTTTGTGCAGACGCCACGTCGCGTCTCCCGACGCTGGAACCCGATCGGTCCGTCGTCCCGGAAGACATTCCCTGTCTTTCTCTGGCCGACTGTTCCCGTGGCTGGGATGCGCCGAACTTCGGGGAGCTGGAAAAAGAAAACCCGGACACGCTCGCGCGCATGCTTGACGCGCAGAATGATGACCAGCGGTGCCAAGATCTACGGCATAAGACGGACCAGAGCCAGCACTCGCTCTGTTCGGAGACCAAGGAGGGGCTCCTCGTGCGCGTCGCTCCCCTGGACGGGGCTATCCAAGTGTACGTCCCGAACAATCTGCGCAGGGACCTCCTCCTGTTGGAACACGACGTCGTGCGCGCCTGTCATCCTGGGGTCAACCGGATGTACGCCTCCATTAGTCGCCACTACTACTGGGAGTCCATGGCCCAGGACGTGTACGACCTGGTGGCCAGCTGTGCGTCTTACCCCCGCAACAGGAGCGCACCAAGGCGACGCACGAAGATTCTCAAGTTGCTCCCGGCGACGGATCCCTTTGCGAGCTTGTCCATGGACCTCCTCGGACCCCTGACAGAGACAAAAACCGGGAACATCTTCCTCCTGATATTCTTTTTCCACCGATTCTCGAAGCTGGTACGAGCCGTCCCCTTGGCTGGCATCACCGCCACGGACGTCTCGTCAGCGTTCTTTCGGGATGAGATTTTCGTGTATTGGCCCCCGGACACAGTCCTGACGGACAACGGACCCCAGTTCGCCTCCCTGTTCTTCCAGGGTGCGTGCAACCACATGGGTATCCGGAACATGTTCACGTCCACGTACCACCCGCAGACCAATAGCCAGGTCGAGCGCTTTAACAAGACGCTCGTGGACATGTTCATGCACTACATCAAGGACCACCAGGACAGCTGGGACGAGCTCGTCTCCGTGTTTGCACTGGCGTACAACTCAAGGCCACACCGGACAACGGGCGTGGCCCCCATGGACTTGGTCACCCCACGGCGCCTGAGCAACTTCTCCCGGAAGCGGATGCCGGACGGCATGACACCGGACCCGAGACAGTCGGTGGCCGAGGCCAAGCACCCGTTCCTGGAGTCGCTCAAGGCCTTGCTTCCCCAAATACGGGACTCGATTGACAAGACGCAAGCACGGTTAAAGAGGGACTATGACAGAAATGTCCGCCCTCGCCGAGTGTCGGTGACTAGTAGGTTGTTGAACGATGGCAAGTTTGGGGCGGATCCGCACCGGAAGGATGACCTGAAATTCTTGAGGAGCTTTAAATTGAATTTGAATACTCCCAAGTTTGGAAAAATATTTCGAACTTGCGGGGTGCGGAAACTCCAGGGGCACCCTCCAAACCCCCCCGTCGTTCACGTTCAGGCTCCGAGATCCGTCCGCGCCCCTCTTAGATCCGCCGCTGTGGAAGACCCCCGATCCAGAGATGCGGATTTTTCAGGGCGAGACCAGCGGAAATCCGCCCCCCCCCCTCAAGATGTCGGAAGGAAGGGTTCACGCAGTCGACTGTCTGCCCCGTGTTCACAGAACAACGGTCTCAAAAACGCTTCTTATAACCTTTGAAGGTCCTTGTGGTCATGCTGCACGCTTGTTGCCTTTGTCACCTGCTAGTATTCTGTTACAAGGTGTCCATATCTCTATGCGGAACCCTGAGCGCCGTGAGATGAAGAGGAAACGACTGTATCTGTTCTTTAGAAATACAATGCGACAGACTGCCTGACATGGCTTCACTTCCTATCTTCATGGCACGCGCGCGGAAACCAAAATAACAAAGTACCTATAGTGATTGTCCTTTTATATTGCATGCTGTCATCTTCCACCATCGCGCCCTACTCCAGATCAGTCCTATTGAACGCATTCTAAAAACTTCGATACACTCCATTGGCCTGCATAAAGGTACACACCTTCTCCATCGTTGCGTTGCGTACTGCGCTGGTGTCCGCTCCAGGTGGAACCCAGGCCTCATCCGGCCCCACCGCATCTGCGCAGCCTAGCGGTGGATCCTCCATCTGTACGCAGATGTTATGCAACACACAGCACGACAGAATCCATCCAGTAGCATCGTCGAAGTCTCTTGGTCCGCTCAAGCGCACCCGCAGCTCTCTCAAGCTGGCAAAGCGACCCTTCAATACGCCGATTGCGTGCTCCGACCGTACACGCAATCGTGCCAGGTGGTAGTTGAAATTTCGTCGATCACTCGACGTCAATTGCGGACGCAAGAATAGTCCGATCACCCAAGAAGAGTATTTCATATCTTTGTCACCAAGCAAATACTGACCTGAAGAACAGTAAATGTGGGAAAATCGATGCCAATTCGAAAGCGTTTGAGCAAAAGCGTCAGGCGCTGCTCCGGTGCACCCCTGCACAACGTTAGTACTGTACCCGAGCCAATCACAAGTTATAACCCCGTTCAGGCTGTACCTACCGTTTCGGTCGTAGTACTACCAGGGGTGCAAAGCAGGCTGGTACGCCAACGTAACAGTCGTCCCGTCAGTAGCTCCGATAAAATTCTGGAAAACAAAGTTATCAGCGGCCCAATCCGCGGCCGCTGCCCTTCACTGCGCGTTTGGCCAACGAGTCTCGAAAGGCGCCAGCCGCTTCAGGCCACGAACAATTCGGCGCGTGGTCTTCACTACCAATCCAGACGACACACCGAACAAATCCGCCACGGCGTCGACTCGACTCGAGTTCCCGTAGTGACCAAACCTGTACAGAGTAATTGCAAGTTGCTTTTTCAGTGGCAACTGGGAGACGCCGCGACGCGACTTGAATACCTGCCCTGCATGGCAACGTAACAAAGACAGCGCGTGGTAAGAATCTGAAGGGTAGATGCGCATATTCGAACTGTGATGGTCGTCAGTTGCGCAGAAAAGAACATTGTCGTACCCATCGGAGCATTCGTAACGAGTACGTCGAGTGATATTCAAGTAACGACGGGAGCTCATTTCTGCAAGAATTAGGTAAGAAACCATCCAAAGGACATGATTAGATTTGTCCTGGGGCACGCCAGGCGCACCAAACAGACGCCCGGGCATGGCATTTGTCTCGCTCATCGCCAAAAGGAGAGTGAAAAAAACAGCACGGGTACGCAAACTGGAACTTACCGGCTTTCGCAAACCGCGGGCCATCCCAGTGAGAGGTCTTGAACCGGCAGGGAGGAAGGGCAGGGATCAAGGGAAGTAGCACAAGCGATAGAGCGTGGGACATGGACGCGCACGTGAGAGTTCACAAGCGGTGTTGCCAAAGCGATGCTCTCCGAGTGCATCGCTGAGTGGTCTGTGTTTGATCAATGGTTCTGTCTTTGTCCGTGTGGCAATCTTGAAGTGCAAGACGAGGGGCCTCGCGAGAAACGATTTTCTTGCTGCTCGATATATCGGTTGCTCCCCGCTTGGCATTCTGAGAAATTGGCTCCCAGCCGCTCGAAATAATCCCCGGTTGCCGCTTGGCACTCTACGGAAGCCGCGCCCAAGCCTTCGAAACGGCCACGAAACTGCTGATGTCGAAGCTGTCCGAAAGTGATGCACTGTGGAGTTTTTCAACGTAAATTCATTATTGAGGCACTATCATCGAGAGTACCTTCGGCGTTAAAATACGGAGAAGTGTCCGTACTTACATGGGTTTTGCCGCCCCCCTTCGTTGAATCCATGACTGTCTCCGCCGCAGCTTCTGTCCGCTTCAACTCTCGCAAGAACAGAAACACCACCGACATCCGCGCAAGACCCAACCACGTCATACCGGCCAATCAAGTGGCTGCAAAAAAAGAAGAGCATGCACAGATACGATATGGCACATTCGACCTGGACAAAGAACGTCACACAACGAACAAACAAGACTCGCCGAGCACAAACACACAGAACGACTCAACATTCGAACACACACAAAAATGCACAACACAAAAGCTCACGACGCAACGAGACTATCAGAGCGCGCAAACACACAAATGGATTCCACGAACGCACATGAGCGCACACAGGCACACAAGCACGCAAGCACAAAAACACAGAAACACACAAACACACAAACAAACAAACACACAGGCAACAATCTTACTGCAACAACTTCCGGAGCTCGTCCGCTATGCCAGGCATGTCGGGGTGCTTCCCTGGACGTCGAGATAACGTCTCAATGCGCTTCTGCTTCATCTCTTCATCTTGGCGGCGACCGCTGTCGCGGAATGTCTGCATCATGCCCTCTAACAGCTCGGCCGCGCCAGGAAACACCGCATTCTCCATCTGCGAGGACCGTGCTGATCGCCCGCTGGCGCCGCCCGTCCCTGACACCGTCCCCGGCCCCATCCTCGTTCTCTTCCCCGTTCCCGTCCCGTTGCCCGTCTCTTCGTCAATCACGATGCCCGTCCCTGTACCCGTCCCCTCCACCTCCAATCCCGTCCCAACCGTGGCCCCCGCTATTTCCCGCCCGTCTTCGCCGTTGGGACCGTCGCCGATGCCGCCGTCCCCCTTTCTTTCACTCGCCGAGCCAAGACGTCCTCCCCCCTTCTCCAGCTGCGCCAGGACAGCCGGTGGGGCTTCGTCAGGGGGGGCCCCTTCAAACACAGCTCCGCCGCGCTGTACACCATGGACGAGGGGGAGCGTTCTGGAAACCAGCGTCACCATCGTCTTTTCGTCCTGGACAGAGCAGCGCCAGTATCCAGCCTGCGCCTGCACACGCCGACCGACAACAGCTGCCGCGGAACCTCCAGCCGCGCCCGACGGTTGCTGCGACTTGTCGTGCTTCACCTTCTTCGCGAACTTAGTCGCCGTGTCGATCAGTCGGCTAAGCGACCTGCTTGTAAAGCTGCGGCGCTTCACGCCCTGGATATGCTCGACAAGGTAGACCGCGTCGCTGGCAGGGTGCAGTTTGAGCGCCGTCCCGCGCAGCGCGGTCATCTGCGAGCGTTGAAAACCCGCCTTAGACCACCGCTCCACAGCCCCGAGCCGCAACACCGCAGGGATGACCCCCTCTGAATTCTTGGAGAGCGCTGCCCTACCGTCTTCGGTATGCGAAAACGCCGCCGCCTCTGCCAGCTTCCCTTCATCAGAAATCCGGCTGTCCTCAGCGGAGGGAGAAGGGGCAGTCCCAGAGGCTTCCGCCTGTGTTGCAGGAAGAACTGCAGCAGGAGAAACGGTCGCCGTGCCGCTGGGGGGTGTGAAACTCTCGGGGCGCCGGGGTGGATATATAGCGGGGCGGGGGAGCGTCGGTGCAGCGGGGCGGGGGAGTGCCGGTACAGCGGGGCGGGAGTGCGCCGGTCCAGCGGGACGGGGAGGCGCCGGTGCAGCGGGACGGGGAGGCGCCGGTGCAGCGGGGCGGGGGGGCGCCGGTGCAGCGGGG
>ENA-ORXR01001398-ORXR01001398.1-marine-metagenome-genome-assembly--contig:-NODE-1398-length-25624-cov-7.261205_pt1 | contig 25624 bp, 21 predicted proteins | sample MGYA00237866_ERZ511479 | MGnify/ENA metagenome assembly ERZ511479 | reverse complement strand
CCAGCCGCTGGGACTGAGATAAGCGTGAGCGTCTTTGACACGGTCTCCCTCAAGGTCGGGGCGGTCTCGGACGAGGTGGGACTCAGTTGGTTTTGGAGGACCGGTCGTATTTCTACGGGTTCTCATCTCGACAAAACCAGGAACGACCGGGCCGCCTTCTGCGATCTCTCGCAACTTTTGTTCACTGTCAGGATGGACGATCCGAAACTCCAATTTGGCGTTACGCTCGAGTTGCCAGCGGACAAGATCGAGTTGTTCGGGTGAAAGCTTCGGTGTCCGGACGATGATCTGATCTTCGCCATTCTTACCCATCGCCACATCCATTCCACTTTCAGAAGAAATACGCTGGTGGAGGGTCTGAATGATCTGATCGACGGCTTCAGAAGAGATCGGAAGTGGTTGCCCCTGAGTGCCCAAGTTGGGCTTCACTTGGATCACGAATTCTACACCGTCTGCCGGGCCCTCAGCGAGGGGCTTTGGGTCGCTGCTAGGCTTACACGAAATCAGGCCAAGCAATGCGACCGAGACAACCAGGAAGGGGGAAAGACGGGCTAGCATTCTAGAGACTACCTGCCAACTGAATCGCTAGCAATTTCAATCGGAATCGGCCGAATTCGCGCCAAATCACCCAGCCCACCTAGCTAGCGCTCGATCTCAATCAACGAGAAATCGCTGCTCGTGGCTTTTGTGTAGAAACCGATGTAGTTGATCTCCTCACCACAAGCGGAGTAGCATTGGGTGAAGCGCACACCCTCGATGGCAAAATGGTCGAGGTTTGGCGACTTGATGGTCTCGTTGCCATAACAAGCGAGATCTCCCCAGCCCATGTCATCGACTAGGAAAACGACGACGTTCGGCTGGTCTGCAGCATGGGCGAGTGAACCAATACAGACGGAGAGGAGAAGGAGTAGTGTTTCATCTTAGAGTTGGCAAATAACATGGAGAAAGCATGATACTTAAGTGTCCACTACCACTCATCAGGGCGGCGCAGCTTTAAGTCATCTGGCCAATGAGCACCCTCGTCAATCCAGGTGATGATCTCTTTGACATCATCGTCGAGGATCTTGTCTGGAGTGGGAGGCATGCTGCGTGTGTCGTGGTGCCCTAGGCGGAGAACTTGGACAAAGTAGCTAGTCTTACCAGAACCAGGAATAATAGTAGGTGCATGATTTCCGGTGGTCAGGGCCAACTCTCGGGTCTCAAGATTGAGCCCACCATTTTGCGCGCTCTTCTTGCTGTTATGACATTCGAGACATTTGATCTCAAGCTCGGGAGCTATCTCATTAGCAAAGTCGACCGTGAGCTGAGACTCTCCGGTTTCACTCGTTGATTCCGTAGTCTGGCAGGAAACCAAAGCGGAAAGAATGAGCGCAGGCAGAACGAGCCTAGTCGGTAATTTCATCACCGAGAATAGGCCGCGTTTCTAGAGATTGCTAGTCGTCTGTTGTCCGCGCCTCCGCGAATCTTGAGTCGGCATATGCTAGTTTCTTATGAGCACGATGGGCGTCTGCACTCAGGGCGCTGTGGACAGCAATGGCAGACCGCCTAATTAACTAGACCTTCCCTAGATCTCAGAGTCAGAATCCACACCATCATCCTTGGGCTCGACATGCTCTTCGACCGTGATGTTGGTCGCTAGATGATCTCGAACTTGGGTTTCAAGAGTGTCGTCCTCGATCGTGTCGACACTCTTCTCAAGGTTCCTAAATTGCTTACGCGTACAAGGCCGCGCGATATGGAGTATTGGGTCTCCTGGAGAAACAGCGGGCATGGTGCTCATCCCAAACACGATTCCATCATGCGGACTAACAATTGTCTCGTGTTCGACACCCAAAAGCCCAGCATTTGTGGCAAGCGGTTGGCCTTTGGTCACGGTGTCTCCCGGAGCAACGTGGAACTTAACGAAGCCGCCGTTTTCGGCCCGAACCCAAGTCGATTTTTGCACCACCATCTGATGCGGTGGCTCATCCAAGGCGGGCTCATCCGGTGCATCTATCATCCCCAACTCCGTCAAGACATTGGCGATCCCACGGTGGGTCAGATCTTGGACGGAAGGCTCGACTTTCCAGACCTCACCAGCTTCTAAAATGATCGTCGGACATCCCGCTTGGGTAGCTTCCCAACGCAACGACCCCTCTGGGCCAGTACTGTTTACGATGACCTCGGCACCAAATACCTTGGCCAGTCGCTCGCATTCGGCGTTGTCCATGTCAGCCCTGACATTTGGGAAATTCGTGCGCCTTACCGCTGCGGTATGCAGATCGATGAGATAGTCAGAACGCGACACGACTTCATCCATCAACAGATGGGCTAAGCGCGAGGTAAGAGTCCCCTTCAGACGTCCTGGAAAACAGCGATTCAGATCCCTACGGTCGGGTGTGTAACGGCTGTGCCGCTCAAAACCCATGATATTAACGACGGGCACAAGAATAAGTGACCCGCGCTTTAGTTCAAAAGGCGGTTCCTCAATCAACTTCCGAATCGCTCCAGTCCCGTTGATCTCGTCCCCATGAACGGCTGCCGTGATACCCACGACGGGGCCATCCTCCGGGCTGCGCCAGACCATCAATGGGAGACGGGCAATCACGCCGGTAAAGCTCTCCCCAGCACCAAGGCGGATCGGCTTTTTCTCTCCGGGAAGTACTTTAACTTCACCCCAATCGCCGATCGGCTTCTTTTCTCGATTACTCAACGTTTTCTGTGTCCCCCAGTGTAGTTCCCTCGGTGACCGGAGTCGCTGGTAGAGGCTCAAGTTTCTTGCGGCGCCTAGGGCGGTCTTTGACCAACATCTTCATGGTCTCTAGTTTGCCATAACAGAGTAACACATCATTGGGTTCCAACTCGCGAGTAGATTTAGGATTAGAAATCACACGTCCACCGCGTTTGAGGGTCAGAACGACAATATCTTTTTCCCGAAGCCCCGCTTCAGCGATGGTCTGTCCCACGAATACGCTGCCCAGTGGAATGTGAATATCAGTCACCCCGTAACCTTGGCTGACGGTTAGACGCTGACGAAGGTCGATCTCGGGCATGTTCGCCTGATCGCAGATGAAGTCGATGATTTCACCAGCAATATCTAACCCAGTCGCTCCTTCAATTCCTTCCAGTCCAGGTGAAGAATTGACCTCCATGATCTGTGGGCCGTTGGCGCCTTCGAGCATGTCGACTCCACAGACTTTCAATCCCAATATCTGAGCCGCTCTGACCGCAGCTTTTTCGTATTCTGGTTCCAGTGTGATCGCTGCGGCGATGCCACCACGGTGGACGTTGCTGCGAAACTCCTGCCCCTGAGCAGTTCTCCGAATCGCTCCTACGACACGATCGTTGATCACAAAAGCTCGGACATCTTTACCTTTGCTCTCAGCGACAAATTTTTGAAGCAGCACCTTCTGGTTGGCGCTATGAAGAGTTTCGATGATCGCTTTTGCGATTTCGGGTTTGTCAGCAAGAATCACTCCGACCCCCTGAGTCCCTTCAATCAATTTGATGATCACTGGGGTGCCACCGACGCGGTCGATCGCATCGGAGACATCGTCTTTGTGACTGACGTAAGCCGTTCGCGGAATCCCGATATCATGTCGCGATAGGATCTGAAGGCTCCGCAACTTGTCCCGAGAGTTGCTAATTCCTGAAGAAGTATTTGGCGTGTAGACGTCCATCTGCTCAAACTGTCGGACTACTGCGGTGCCGTAACTCGTCACCGAAGTCCCGACCCGCGGGAGAACAGCATCGGGGACGTTGATCGCTTTATTCTTATAGTAGAGACCAGGCTCTCCCTCTTCCATTTCGATCGTAAACCGGAGCAAGTCCCTGACGAACACCTTATGACCTCTATCTTTCGCGGCCTCGACAAGGCGCTTAGTCGAGTAGCAATTGGGCGCTCTAGATAAAATGGAAATTTTCATAAGGATGCTGCATTGTGAGGGCTGATCCTATGAATAGATAGGTAATTCGCAACCTATGTGTGGCTAGAAGGTCCACAACAGCAGGGAGACAAGAGCATGCTTTTTATCGTGTTTCTGTGTATGAAAGGCTCCTAGCGCATTCGAATTGCCGATGAAATCTACAATCCCAGGTGACGATTGGAGCGAACTCGCTGCCAATCTGGTCGGCGACCTCCATACGGGAGACCTCGTACGCAGCATCTACTCGACTGACGCATCGGCCTACCAAGAGCTGCCGCAGGCGGTCGCGATTCCCAAACATGAATCCGACCTCGTCACGCTCATCCGCTTTGCCGGGAAACACGGCGTCGGTCTTATTCCACGCACCGCTGGCACCTCGCTTGCCGGCCAGGTGGTTGGCAATGGAATCGTGGTCGATGTCTCTCGGCACTTCACCGATATCCTTGAGATCAATGCGGAGGAAGGTTGGGTTCGTGCGCAGCCCGGTGTCATCAGGAACGAACTGAACCGCGCACTTCTGCCCCACGACCTTCTCTTCGGACCCGAGACCTCGACCCAGAACCGGGCGATGATCGGAGGGATGCTGGGCAACAATTCGTGCGGATCGAATTCCATCCGCTATGGCAGTGTCAGAGACCACCTCCTAGAAGTGACCGCCTTACTTGCCGACGGCAGCAAGGCCGTCTTCGGGCCCCTGAACTCGGATGAATTCGCCGCCAAGTGCGATGGCCCTGAGCGTCTAGAAACAAAAATCTATCAGGAAATCCGCGACCTTCTTTCCCCCGCTGAAACCCGCCTCGAAGTCACCAAGGAGTTTCCCAAACCCTCGATTCCCAGACGCAACACTGGCTACGCCATCGACCTTCTGATGGACGCCTCCTGCTTCATCGAGAAGAGCAACAAGCCCTTCAACTTTGGTAACTTGATCGCGGGTAGCGAAGGCACCCTCTGCCTGATTACCGAGATCAAAGTCCACTGCGATCCTCTCCCTCCGCCGGTAACAGGACTTCAATGCGCACAGTTCGAAACCGTCGATGAGGCCCTTCACGCGACCCAAATCGCAATCCGGCATGACCCCTTCGCCTGCGAGCTGATCGACCACTACATCCTCGCCTGCACCGAGCGCAGTCTCGAGCATAGGCAGAACCGATTCTTCATCGAGGGTTCACCCGGTGCCGTCTTGGTCACCGAAATCCGGGGTGAGAGCGAAGACGAAGTCACCGCTGTGATGGAGCGCATCGAGTCTGAGATGCGCGCCGCCAATCTCGGCTATGCCTTCCCCGTTCTCTTCGGCCCGGACACCGAGAAAATTTGGAATCTGAGAAAGGCTGGACTTGGCCTCATGTCTAACACTCCGGGCGACGAAAAGCCGGCTCCAGTGGTCGAGGACACTGCTGTCGATGTCGCCGACCTTCCGAAATACATTGAGGAATTCGACCAGCTCCTAAAGGACAAGTTCGACATCGATTGCGTTCACTACGCCCACGCTGGAACCGGAGAAATCCACGTCCGCCCCATCCTCAATCTTAAGACGGCCGAAGGTCACCGGCAGTTCCGCGAGGTCGCCCAGACGATTGCTAAACTCGTCAAACGCTACGGCGGCTCTCTTTCCGGCGAGCACGGCGACGGTCGCCTGCGCGGGGAGTTCCTCAAAGAAATGATCGGGGAAAAGAATTACTCCTTGGTCGAACAAGTGAAACGGATTTGGGATCCTCAGGCGATTTTCAATCCCGGCAAGATTGTCGATACGCCGCCGATGAATCAGCATCTGCGAAACGCTCCCGAGGATCGCCCGGTTGAGGTGGATACCATCTTCGATTGGTCTTCAACCAACGGTATGCTAGGCGCGGCCGAAATGTGCAACGGCTCTGGTGATTGCCGGAAGATCCAGTTAGCTGGCGGCACCATGTGCCCAAGCTATATGGCGACCCGCGACGAAATAGATTCGACTCGTGCACGAGCCAATACCCTGCGCCATGTCCTCACCCACGGTCAAGGCGAACACCCACTCGCCAACGACGACCTCAAGGAAGTCCTCGACCTCTGCCTCTCCTGCAAAGGGTGCAAAAAAGAATGCCCGTCGACCGTCGATATGGCGAAGCTGAAGGCGGAGTTCCAGCAGCATTACTACGATGCCAACGGCGTGCCTTTACGTTCTCGGCTCATCGCCAACTTCACAGCTTTCCAGCGCCTAGCTTCTTTCGCCCCTTGGGCTTGGAATCTGATCTTCAGTACTGCCCCCCTACGGCGGCTTGTGAATCGGGTCAGTGGTTTTCACCCCGACCGCACCATTCCACCACTGCCGCCACAAACTCTCAACCGCTGGTTCCGGAGCCATCAGGCACATCCAAGCGCTGGGCAGGCAGGAACTGTGGCCCTATTCATCGATGAATTCAGCAACTACAACGACGTCGCAGCTGGGATCGCGACCGTGGAGTTACTTGAAGGGCTTGGCTACGCGGTCAACGTCGCCTCCCTTGAAGAAAGCGGACGCACTTGGTTGTCGAAAGGCTTCGTCCGCAAAGCCAAGGAGATCATCAACCACAACCTCGGCCTCGTTGGAAATTCCATCACCGAAGAGGCCCCGCTCATTGGCATCGAGCCCTCCGCCATCCTGACCTTCCGTGACGAAGCACTCGAACTCTGCGATCCAGACCTCAAAGACATCGCTGAACAAATCGCCCCCCATTGCCTTCTGCTCGAAGAGTTTGTCGCTCGTGAGGTCGCCGCAGGAAAGATCACCTCCGATGCGTTTACCACCGAGGCGCGCAACGTGCACCTCCACGGACACTGTTTTCAGAAGGCGCTCGCCGGAACCAGCGCGTCCGAGATCGCGCTTGGGCTCCCCGAAAACTACGTCGTCGAAGTCATCCCCAGTGGGTGCTGCGGCATGGCGGGTTCTTTTGGCTACGAGGCAGAGCACTACGAGGTTTCCCAACAGATCGCTGAACTTGTCCTCCTTCCAGCAATTCGCGAAGCCCTCCCCGTCGATCTCATCGCCGCTCCTGGCACCTCGTGCCGACATCAGATCCACGACGGAGCCCAACGCGAAGCCTTGCACCCCGCCCAGATTCTCCGAGACGCACTGATCGCTACTCCGACCCACTAAACGCTAACACCGAAAGAGACTATGAGACTAGAGAGCCAAGTCATCCTCGTCACTGGAAGCACCACCGGCATCGGCGCGGCTATGGCACACCGGTTCATCGCCGAAGGCGCTACGCCTGCCCGGTTCCGCCTCATTCCGCCAGGATAGTGGCACCATCTGGCACCAATCAACATCGTCGATCTCGGGCAATAGCTGGGCATGAGCGGGCAATCGGCGCGGAGCCAGGTTCGCCGCGTGGGGCTAGCCTTGGGCAACAATCAAGAAGCCATGGAAAGATACCACCAAATCGTTGTCGGATTCGACGGCTCGCCCTGTGCGGGCCGCGCAGTAGTTGAAGCCATGAAAATCGCCGGATGGAGCGTCGCTCCACTTTGGAGTATCCGTGCAATTCCGAAAGTCGATCTCAAAAACCTGGCAAGCGCGACTTCCCTATCCGACGAAGCCTTGCTCAAGACTCGAGAGCGACAGGACATAGCTGGCCTGAAAGTCCTATCAGAGCCGCACCCCGAAACGGAGTGGCACCACTCCTGCCGCGTCGGCAAGGTTATATCCACTTTGCTCGATACAGTGAAGGAGAAGTCCGCTGACCTGCTAATCGTGGGAACGCACGGTCACACCCACGCGGAAATTGATGCCCTCGGATCCGTCGCCCGAGAATGCCTCCAAGACGCCAGTTGCGATGTACTGTTGATCCGAGAGGCGCTCGTTGGTGACATCTGCAAAATCGTTGCAGTCGTCGGTGACGGCACATCGGATCATGATCGAGAGACCTACCGAAAGGCCGCAGCCGTGGCATCGCGAGGAGGCTGCTCGCTAGAAGTTCTGAGCTGCTTCTCCGAAACGTGGCGGGAGATCCTAGCGGGAGATGTCGATTGTGATCTCGCTGAAGTTTCCCGCGAAGGAGTAGCCGAACGCACAGCACGTCTCGAAAAAATGATCAGTACCGAGCACGTTCCTCCGGGAACTCCATCGCCTCGACTGAGTGTCGTTGCCAATCATTCTCCAAGTCTCGGAACTCTGGAAGCACTACGAAAGCGGAATCCAGACCTCATCGTCCTCGAGTCTCAAATGATCTCTGAATTGCCGACAGTTGAGCGGATTGTGGCAGAAACGACCAGTTCGATTCTGATGGCCAAGAACCCACCCAAACATCAGGACCCAGCGGTGCTTGATGCTGTTGCCTCCACTGAAGTGTAAAGATCGTACCACAGACTACCGAATAGAACTATGAAGATCAGCCCCAGCAAATGCCTCGCCCTCCTCACTGTCCTCGCTTTGGCGTCGTGCCAGAATCTATCTAGGTCTGACGATCCCGTCGGGGCAGCGGCAGAAACCACCAACGATGCCCAGAACCCAGTTCCAAAGCTAGAGGCCTACAGCTGTGGTGACATTGCTCGAGTCCACTACTCAGATGGAGTGCTCCTCGCTAGCCAACCCAGTGTCGAAGGTCTCGTCGCAGCTCAGATGGATGGAGTTCAGACGATTATTAATCTCCGCCACAACGAGGAACCGACCATGCTCCAAGCAGAACAGAATGTGGTGGAAGCCTTAGGTATGAAATACATCCATGTTCCTTGGGAAGGCGGAGAGGAACTGACCGATCAGGTCTTCGACACGATGATCCACCTGCTCAGAACCGAGCGTCGCCCGATCCTACTTCATTGCGACAAATATGCCAACCGCGTCGGTGCCGTATGGCTCCCTTACCGGGTTCTTGAAGACGGGTTAAGCGTCGATGAAGCCACGGCCGAAGCGGTTAAAATCGGAATGCACAGCGACGACTACGAAGCCCTAGCGAGGGAGTATGCCGAAGCCTACTCAACGTCGAGATAATCAGTTCCACCATGAGCTTCGCCTTGTGCACTATGCAATCATCTCTCCATCGCCTGAAAGCACCCGACGGTCACCAAATTCTTGTCCGCGAGTGGACGCCCTGCGATTGCGATCCACAGGCTACGATCCAAATACTCCACGGTCTAGGAGAACACTCGGGGCGGTATGAGAGGTTTGCCCGTGCTTGCACGGCCGCCGGCTTTGCCGTAGTCGCTCACGATCACCGTGGCCACGGGGTCATCCCAAGCGGCGAAGCCCGCGGGCACTTCGCCGACACTGATGGTTGGAGACTACTCCGCGATGACTCCCATTTAGTCGCCCAAGATACCGTTCAGAGACACCCGGCGCTTCCCAGGATTCTTTTCGGCCACAGCATGGGATCCTTTCTCGCTCAGGGGATCATCGCACGGTGGCCTGCGGACTTCGACCTCCTTGTCCTGTCCGGATCGACATTCCCCAATCGCTGGCATCTGCGCCTTGGCCGCGCCCTCGCTGAGGAGGAAATTTTGCGGCTTGGAGCGAGGGTTGGCAGTCGTTTTCTCGGAAAGGTTGAGTTTGGGGAATACAACCGACACTTCTCTCCGAACCGCACCGAATATGACTGGCTATCCAGCGATGCTGAGGAGGTCGAACGCTACGTCGCTGATCCCTTATCTGGTGGAGTCTTCAGTGGCCAACTATGGCTCGACCTGATCCGTGGCGTCCTCGATGCCTCGAAACGAGAATTGCTCAATGCTATCCCGTCTGGATTTCCCATCCTGATCCTGGGTGGTACAGACGATCCAGTCGGCGGAGCCCATGGGCTTCGTAGGTTATATGATGCTTATCTCAAGACCGGCCATTCAGACATCACCCTGCTTCAGTACGAAGCGGGCCGCCACGAGATGTTGAATGAGCGAAACCGCGACGAGGTTACTAAAGATATTCTCGATTGGCTCGCATCCCGAAACGCTCCGCTTTCCCAAATGGAACAAAGAATGCCAAGCAGAGAACAATCGGTGGGAAGCAACGACGGACGAGTTCATCGAGCATAAAGAAGTTATGAGCACTCGAACCCACATCCTCGCTGCCACCGACTTCTCCGATTCCGCCCAAGCGGCCCTAAAAGAGGCTGCTCGTTTGGCGAAAGCTCGCGACGCGCAACTCTCCGTCGTCCACGTCGTCTCCGAAGAGCTACTCAACCACGGAGGACTGCCTGGTCTTCCCTCTTGCCAAGCATTGCTCGCCTACGCCCACGCGCGCCTCGAGGCTGAAATCGAACAAGTCATTGGAGACCAAGATCATGTGACTCCCGAGATCGCCATTGGAAGCACTCATGATTCCCTGAGCAACTTTGTTACCGAAAACGCCTGCGATCTGGCTGTGCTCGGTGGCAGAGGTGAAGGAGCCAGAGGCTTGGCCCTCCTAGCATCCAGAATTGGTAGCCTTGCTTCCAAGTGCCTGCGCCGCCTTCCTTGCCCCGTAATGATCGTCCGAAACCGCGATCATCAGGCGTTCCAACGGGTCGTGGCTTGTGTCGATTTCTCAGAGACATCGCTCGGTGCCGCCCGGGCAGCCCTCGAAGTGGCACAAATCGACGGGGCACGACTTGACATCGTTTATGTGGATTCGCACCGGCATCACCTGATGAGTAACTTCGGCTCGTTCTCGCTATCGCATCCTGTCTCCAGTGATGAAGAGCGTCAGAAGGCTCAAGACGCCATTGAAAAATTCGTTGATAGGCTTGGAGAGATTCCCGAGTCCGTTCACTGCACCAGCCACGTCATTGAGGGGAGCCCCGTGGCGCAGACACTATCCAAGTTTCTCAACGATCACGAGGCCGACCTTGCCGTTCTTGGCACTCAAGGACGGGGACGCCTACTGACCACTCTCCTCGGCACGACTGCAGAAGCGATTATTCATGATTCTCCATGCTCAGTCCTCATGACCAAGCCCGCGAACATTAGCGACGATATCAATCCACGCCGCCAGAAGGCCTTAGTTTCTGGGAGGGGAGAGATGTACTCGGACATGGCCTCTACGTGGGAAGCCCTAGCCCGATGAGAAACGTGACCTTGAGTTCTCGTTGAGTCTCGGATCTCGCACCATCCATGCAAACACCCATCACCGATCTGTCCCAAGGCAGTGATGACGACGGATTGGGCGGTGTCTCCTTGCGAGTCGAATTCGCCTTCGTCGCGGTCGCGTTCTTGACTGGCACCCTAGGTCTTCTAGCTCCGAAACTCGGCCTGCCTAGCAACATTGAAGCCATCTGTTTTGGCCTCTCCCTAATCGCAGGAGGCTGGTTCGGATCCAAGACGGCCGCCGAAGCGCTCCGGCAACGGAAGCTTTCGATGGATACCCTTATGCTTCTCGCAGCGGGTGCCGCAGTCATCATCGGAGAGCCGTTCGAAGGGGCCATGCTCTTGTTCCTTTTCTCCCTTTCTAACGCCCTTCAGCGACTGGCTACCGATCGTTCCCGAAATGCTATTGGATCGCTTTTGGAACTCCGCCCCGAGACCGCCACAGTCCTTGCAGGAGGAGGCGAGAAACAAGTCCGGATTACTGAAATTGAACCCGGTGATGTCATCGTCGTCCGGCCTGGAGATGTAGTCCCCTTGGACGGCACAATTATTGATGGCGAAGGATCGCTCGACGAATCCAGTCTTACTGGAGAATCAGTTCCCGTCGATCGACGACCTGGCGACCTGATCCTCGCCGGAGCGGTGAACAGCACTGGAAAGCTCGAAGTTCAGGTCAGCCGCGCCGCATCCGAAACCGCTTTGGCTCGAATGATCGATCTGGTTGAGGAGGCTCAAGGTGAAAAAGCTCAGACCCAACGTCTAATCGATCGTATTGAGCAACCCTATGCACTAGGGGTGATTCTTGTCACGTTGCTCAGCATTCCCCTGTTTCTTCTGCGCGAACCGCTTAGTGAAGCCGTCTACCGCTCCATGACTCTGATGGTCGCCGCGAGCCCCTGCGCGCTAGTTCTTTCCACCCCGACCGCGATCCTATCAGCGATCGCCGTGGCAGCCCGGCGCGGCATCCTATTCAAAGGCGGAGTGTTCGTTGAGCAGGCGTCTCGGATTCGTTGCGTTGCCTTCGACAAGACTGGAACACTGACCGAAGGGCGGGCCAAGCTCACCGACATCCACCCGTTTGGAGGAGCAGAACCAGACGAAACTCTTCAACTGGCGGCTGCCGCACAGGAGGGCTCCGAGCATCATCTGGCCAAGGCCACACTCAAGGCAGCGAAGGCGCATCAACTGGAACTTCCCGAGGCCAGTGACTTCGTTGCTACGATCGGCCGGGGAATCGAAGCTCAAGTCCAAGGACAAGCCATTCGGATGGGTAATGCCGACTTCTTCACTGACTTAGGAACACCGGTCGACGAGCCCGCCCTAGAAGTGCTGAGACACTATCAGGATCAAGCCAAGACCGCCACCTTGGTCACCATCGACGGCGAGCCAGCTGCAGTGCTTGCCTTCGCAGACACACTTCGTCCGAACACAAAAAAGACAATCCGCGGGCTACGCGCCGCCGGGGTCGAAACCGTGGTCATGCTCACCGGAGACAACGAGTCCGTGGCTCGAGCGATTGCGACCGAGGCGGGAATCGACGACGTTAGGTCGGGCTTGCTGCCAGCCGCGAAAGTCGATGTCTTGCGCCGTTTGCGGAAACGCTACGGGCCTGTCGCCATGGTTGGCGACGGTGTTAACGACGCCCCAGCTCTAGCCACCGCAGATCTCGGAATCGCCATGGGTGCCGCCGGCACTGACGTGGCTTTGGAGAATGCCGACCTAGTGCTTATGTCTGAAGATCTCGGCCGACTCCCATTCGCCATCGAGCTATCACGCAAAGCTCGTCAGACCCTGCGAACTAACCTGACGCTGGCCTTCTCCGCCATCATCATCATGGTAGGTCTTATCCTGACGATTGGTGTATCGCTTCCGATGGCTGTGATCGTCCATGAAGGCAGCACCGTCTTGGTCGGACTCAATGGACTGCGACTACTGGCCTTGCGACCGACAGAATCAACCGACGCAATGGCTTGAACAATCTATGCCGCGAAGCCACGGCGGACGGCTCCTATGGTAGAAATATGACTGCACAACCTACGCTCTACATCGACGCTCGGGGTCTCGTTGTCAGCCCCGTCCTCAAGGTCTATGCCACCCGACTTCTAGGGACATTAGCCCGAGAACACAACCTGCGAGACCTTTCGATCGATATCGGCTTGGTCCACGGTAACCAATGCACAACCTTGGTCGCCCACAGCCCAAGTGGTCGACCGATCCGTGCCCGCGCCGAAGGCGACAACCTTTACAGCGTTCTCGATGATGCCGCCCGGGATCTTGACCGGAAGATCGGCAACATCTGCTAGTTGAACACAAGAGCCGTAAAGCTGTCCTCGATGATTGAAGGGGAATTGTGCGGGAACTCACCATAGCAGAATACGAGTAGAAAATCACAACTGAGGGCTAGCCCCCCCCAGCAATCCTTCCAAAATGAAATCAACTAATGAAACACATTCCACTGCTCCTGTGTGTCGTATTGACCGGCTGCACCGTTCCCGATAAAAGAAACGTAGCTCCCCCCGTGGGGACGGACTTGAAACAAGTGCATTCAGGCACAGTCAGCTTCACGAAAAGCATCAAGCCGATCTTTGCCAACAAATGCACCATTTGCCACAATGCCGAGACCCTCCCCACCCGCCCTAATTTCGAGACCGGTGAGCAGGCTTTGCGAAGTGGCGTGATTGTTCCGGGCAAACCCGACCTGAGCCGACTCATTAGCGTCACTCAGGAAGACCCATACGCAGAAACGGCCATGCCTCCAGTCGGCCATCGCCTCCCAAAAGAAGAGATCGAACTGCTCGAAAGATGGATCGCTGAAGGGGCTATCTGGCCCAGTGGAGAGGCTGGCCAAGTGATCCCGGCCTTCATTCCAAAAGAGTAGAACCTACTATCTCTTTAAATGATCCAACCTTTCTCCGCTTTGCGGCATGTTGAATTTCTCCCGCCACCAGGCTCGTTGAACAGGTGGTCGATTTTCAGGACACCTACAGTTTGAACACTCAGATGAACACAACTCCAACACTATATGATCGGCTGGGAGGTAAGGACGCCATCGGCGCTCTTGTCTACGAACTCTACGACCGGATTGGCCGGGACGAGGAACTTGCCCCATTTTTCTCCAACACCTCGTTCGACCACCTTCGTACGATGCAACGAGAATTCCTCACACTCGCCCTAGGCGGAGAAGGAGAATACACCGGACGTCCTCTCTCCCACGTTCACCACGGCATGGGGATCAAACCTCACCACTTCCAACTCTTTGTCGATCATCTGGCGGATGTTCTGAAAGACCACGACATCCCCGAGACAGAGATGACCGAAGTGATCGACCGCGTCAATATCCTCGCCGACGAAATCACTGGTGCCGGAGGCGGACTGGACGGATAGAGTCTAAGCTTCACCCGGTGTAGCATTGGCCCCTTTGGTTACCTCGGGCCCCGTAGGTTTCAGTGGCACACTCTCTTGCGATCATTAGTTCCTCGCGGGTGTGGATTGTTAGAATACGACCTTTAGAACCAGTCTGCGCGATGTCGGAGTCAGCGGGGGCGCACTGGTTTTTCTCTTCGTCGAGAAGCAAACTGAGGCAAGATAGGCCTTTACACACTCGGCTACGAAGTGTGATGGAATGCTCGCCTATTCCGCCTGTGAAAACCAAGGCGTCGATGCCGCCGAGCGTCACGGCGAGGGCACCAATTGCCGCCCGGATTCGATCGACGAACATATCTAGGGCGAGTTGAGCGCGCTGGTTTCCAGACCGGGCTGCGGTCTGCAATACGCGGAAGTCGGAGGAGATGCCTGACACTCCTAGCAGGCCCGAATGATGGTTCAGACTCTCGTCTAGCTGATCTGCGCTAAAGCCTTTTTCCTTCAACAGATGAAGAAGAATACCAGGGTCCATGGAGCCGCTGCGAGTGGCCATCATCAACCCTTCCATCGGAGTGAAGCCCATCGTCGTTTCAACTGGGTGTCCGCCCAGGACAGCGCTCGCCGAGCAACCGCTGCCGAGATGGCAGATCACTAAGCGAAGGTCGGAATCGTTTTTTCGCCCGAGAAGTTCAGCAGCACGAGTCGTGCAATACGCGTGGCTGATTCCGTGGAACCCGTAGCGGCGAATGCCGAATCGCTCAGACCACTCATAAGGAAGCGGGTAAGTGGTGGAGCGAGGTGGAAGTTCTGCGAAGAAAGACGTGTCAAACACTGCGAAGTGATCCGCCTCAGGGAGCACCCGCCTCATCGCGGCAATCATCTTTAACGCCGGTGGGTTATGCAAGGGGGCCAGGTGGGTGGTCTCTTCGAGGGTCTCGAACACCTTAGCATCGATCAGTGTTGTCTCTCTGAACGCGGTGCCGCCGTGAACGACGCGGTGTCCCACTGTATCGATTGGATCGTGAATCCCCTGGGCAGCTAGTGAAGCAAAAATGCTAGAGACGTCCCCGCCGCTCTGCTCAAAGACGCCCGTCGCAAGTTCCTTCTCCGCCGCTTTGTCGAAGACGGCAAATTTCAGTGTACTCGACCCTGAGTTAATAGATAGGATGTTCACTTTTCGGGGCTTGGCCAAGTCCATTGCCGAATCTCAGGCATGTCTTGGCCGTGGGCGTTGATGTATTGCTTGTGCTCGATCAGTTTGTCCCGCAGCGCCTGCTTGAGGTAAGCCTCCTTGGCGCCGAGTTTCGGCACATGTTCGATGACATCTTGAACAAGGTGGAACCGGTCGAGATCATTTAGCACCACCATATCGAATGGCGTCGTGGTTGAGCCCTCTTCCTTGTAGCCGCGCACGTGGAGGTTTTTGTGGTTAGTCCGCCTGTAGGTAAGCCGATGGATTAGCCAGGGGTATCCGTGAAAGGCGAAGATGATCGGCTTGTCGGTGGTGAATAGGATGTCGAACTCCCGCTGCGACAGTCCGTGCGGGTGTTCTTCCGGGGTTTGTAGTTTCATCAGGTCGACAACGTTGATCACCCGGACTTTTAGATCAGGCAACTCGCGGCGGAGGATGTCAACTGCTGCGAGTGTTTCGAGGGTCGGCACGTCGCCGCAACACGCGAGGACGACATCTGGTTCGCCGCCCTGATCGTTGCTCGCCCAGTCCCAGATACCAATTCCGGCGGTGCAGTGTCTAATTGCTTCGTCCATCGTCAGCCATTGGGGTGACGGCTGCTTGCCGGCGACAATGACGTTGACTGCGTTTCGACTGCGCAGGCAGTGATCCGTTGTCGAAAGGAGGCAGTTGGCATCTGGCGGTAAGTAGACGCGAATGATCTCTGACTTCTTATTAAGGACGTGATCAATGAACCCTGGATCCTGGTGGCTGAATCCGTTGTGATCCTGCCGCCACACGTGGGAGGATAGCAGGTAGTTCAGCGAGGCGATCGGCCGACGCCACGGGATGTCCTCGCACACTTTCAGCCATTTCGCATGCTGGTTGAACATCGAGTCGATGATGTGGATGAAGGCTTCGTAGCAACTGAAGAATCCGTGCCGACCGGTCAACAAATAGCCTTCGAGCCATCCTTGGCATTGGTGTTCGGAGAGCATTTCCATCACGCGCCCGTCGGGCGAGAGATGATCATCAGTGGAAAGGATGTCTCCGACAAAGCCGCGATCAGTCACTTCGAACACGTTCCCCCAGCGGTTCGATGCGGCCTCGTCTGGGCTGAAGATACGGAAATTTTTCGCCTTCAGGTTGTTCTTCATCACATCGCGGATGAATGTTCCCTGCACGCGGGTGGCTTCGGCAGTGGCATTGCCGGGATAGGGTACCTCGACAGCGTAGTCTCGGAAGTCTGGCATTCGCAGGCTTCTCAGCAGCTGGCCGCCGTTGGCGTGGGGGTTGGCTCCCATGCGGTGCTCGCCGCTCGGTGCGAGTTCCGCTAGCTCCGGACGCAGCGTCCCACTCTGGTCGAAGAGTTCCTCGGGACGATAACTCTTCATCCACTGTTCAAGTACAGTGACGTGATCCGGCTTCGTGTGCATCTCCCCCATCGGCACTTGGTGGCTCCGCCAGTTGCCTTCGGCCAGGTGGCCATCGATCTCTTTTGGACAAGTCCATCCTTTCGGTGTCCGCAATACAATCATCGGCCAGCGAGGGCGTGTCGCATCATTGTTCTCCCTAGCATGGCGGGTGATCCGTTGAATCTCTGCCGTCACCTGATCAAGCGTCGCAGCCATTAGCTGATGCATTTTCTCTGGGTCGTCGCCTTCGACGAAATACGGTGTGTAGCCGTAGCCGCGAAGTAGATGTTCGAGTTCCTCCTCGCTGATACGAGCCAGCACGGTTGGATTGGCGATCTTGTAACCATTGAGGTGAAGGATCGGCAGCACGGCACCATCACGAACCGGGTTGAGAAATTTATTCGAGTGCCAGCTGGTCGCCAGTGGACCGGTCTCGGCCTCACCGTCGCCGATGACACAGGCCACGATCAGGTCTGGATTGTCGAAGGCTGCTCCGAAGGCATGCGACAGCGCGTAACCCAGCTCGCCGCCCTCGTGGATGCTACCGGGTGTCTCGGGGGCCACATGGCTGGGAATCCCGCCTGGGAAACTGAACTGCTTAAACAAGCGCTTTATCCCGGCTTCGTCCTGCATAATGTTCGGATAGAATTCGGTGTAAGTGCCTTCGAGGTAGGTGTTGGCCACCAGCCCGGGGCCGCCGTGTCCCGGTCCAGCGATGTAGATCATGTTGAGCTGGTCTCTCTTAATGACACGATTCAAATGGGCATAGACGAAATTCAGTCCAGGCGTGGTTCCCCAATGACCGAGCAGTCGCGGCTTGATGTGTTCTTTTTGAAGCGGCTGTTTGAGGAGTGGGTTGTCGAAAAGGTAGATCTGGCCGACGGAGAGGTAATTCGCTGCACGCCAGTAGGCATCGAGGCGGGTGAGTTCGTCTGGACTTGGTTTTACTGACATAAGGTTAAGAGGTAATCAGGACTTTGGGCAGGTCTCGACTCGAATATCGTTGATGCGTGGAAGACGTGAATAGCATTCTCTTCACGGGGAAGTTGGCTATTGTCTCAGACCTTCGATTAGCTTGGGGCACCTGACTCCGCAGCAGTTGTCGAGGGCAGTACCTCTTCTGCACGTTGGTCATTCCCCCGAAAGGCTATGCCTATGGCGTCGGTTGTAGAAGCACGAGACAAGCAATCGTTCATTTCGTGGCTTCAGAGTTCTTCGAATGAAGAAGCTTACTGAATTTTCCAAGCACCTCTTCGACTTGGCCGAATACCGATGACTTGGGAAAACAACCCGCCTTGCCCCGGCTCCCTGCAACGATACCGGTAAGAAATTCGATACCATCTTCTACTCGCGCAACTGGATAGACGTGAAAGTCTCCCCGCTCGCACGCCTCCACCACCTCAGCCCGTAGCATCAAATGCCTAACATTTGCCTCCGGAATCAGGACACCCTGCGTACCGGTCAGCCCCCGCCGTCGACAGACTTCAAAGAATCCTTCAATCTTTTCATTCACTCCTCCGATCGCCTGCACCTGTCCGTGCTGATTCATTGATCCAGTAACCGCCACATCTTGACGAAGCGGAATACCCGAAATTGCCGACAGCAGAGCATACAACTCTGCGGAGGAGGCACTATCACCGTCGACTCCGCCATAGCTTTGTTCAAAGGCGATACGGGCACTCAGGGACAGACGTTCGTCTGGCAGGAACTGACCGAGTAGATAGCCGGTCAGAATCATCACCCCTTTCGAATGAATCGCTCCACCGAGATCGACCTCCCGTTCGATATCAACGATGCCTCCGGCCCCTGCTCTGGCGCGTGCGGTAATCCGGCTTGGTTGCCCAAACCTCTGGCCTCCGAGTCCAAGAACAGAAAGACCATTGACCTGGCCAACGGCGCTTCCTTCGGTGTCGACGAGTACGGTCTTCTCTTCGATTCCGTCGTAGACAAGGCTCGGAATCCTCTCGCCCCGCTCCTCACTGGCGGCCACTGCGGCCACGATGTCTTCCACTCCGACGAGATCACGCCCGTCTTCACGAACTAAAAAATCCGCTTCGTGGAGCAGCGTCGAAACCGTCTCTGAGTGGAGAGTCAGCTTGCCCGAATCGGAAGCGTGGCGCGCGGCCTCTTCGATCACCCGTGCAACAGCCGGTGCGTCGAGAGGAAGCAGTTTGTCTCGCTTCAAAAGGGTAGCCAAACGACGCGTGAACACCCGCTGATTGATCGGGGTCCACTCGAGATCCTCATCAAAGTCAGCAACAACGCGGAACAGACTAGAAAACTCAGGATCGTGACGCTGCAACAAGTGATAGAGTCCGCGATCCCCCACAAGAATAACCTTCACATCGAGTGGAATAGGCTCGGGCTCCAATGAAACCATACTAATCAGACCGTACGCTTGGCCGAGGGATTCAAGGCGAAGAGAACTCACCTTCAGAGCCCTTTTTAGGCTCTCCCATGCGTATGGCTCTAGCAATAACGAACGAGCGTCGATGACCAGGTATCCACCATTCGCGCGGTGCAGGGCCCCAGCTTTCATCAGAGTGAAATCCGTTATCAAGGCCCCCATATCGTTGCTATGCTCGATCCGCCCATTCAGATTGACGAAGTTCGGATTGGTCTCACGAATAATCGGAGCATGCTCTGAACCGGAGTTGTCGACAAATAGGTTGACCCTAAATGGCAGGAACCGATCCCCCTCTTCAGACGGCCCTGGCATCTGTATCCCCGGGATGATCGCCGGTAATTCACTCCGAGGATCGCCAAACAGGTGGATGTTTTCCAAGACCTCGACGGCAATGGTTTCTACATGTTCAACAATGTCCGGAAGATCTAAGTAGTTCTGCAACAGTTCAGTGACAAACGTGCTCACCGCGTTTGCGCCTACATCGCGGTTCAACCCCTTCAGGCTCTGGGAGTATTCCTTCCTCCAACGGGGCACTTCTTGGACGATTTTTTGCAACTCCTCTTGATAGGCCTCAAGCTTCTCATTGAGTTGGACGAGCTCCTTTTTGCTCAGCTTCTTCAACTGATCCTCTCCCATCACCGTGCCGTCCTTTGCCGGAGCGATGGTGATTCCTCCAGGAGATTGAATCAGTAAAAAACCTGACTTCCCGACCCTTAGCTTCAGTAACTCAAGAGCCGATTCGTGGCGCCGCTCGAACTCGTCCTCTAACTCCTTCAGTCGCCCTCGATACTCGTCGCTGTCCAAAGATGCTGGTATCGCAGTAGCAAGGTCTTCAATCAGGGTTTCAACATCAGCCGCAAACTGGCGCCCGCGTCCCGCTGGCAAATGTAGGGCTCGAGGACGTCGCGGGTCTTCGAAATTGTGCACATAGATCCAATCGTCCGGAACAGTTGGGCGCTCATTCGCTTCAGCATCGATCAAACATCCAACAACCCGATCAATTTCGAGTTCTCGACTACCCATGGCAAAGACGTTGTAACCGCGATGACGATTCTTCAGAGCGTAGTCGAATGCCTTTTCAACCCGCGGCTGAGAGGCGCAGTCGTGAATTGGTTTCAGTCTCTCGGTCGTCTTAAACCTGAGCCCCGCCAGTGAGCACCGTTTGCGCAACTGGTCAGAACGAAGTGATTTCAGTTTGGCCATAAAGAGAACCTACTCTCCCACCGCCTTCCTACCCACGCGACGGTTGGTCAAGGCTCAGCCTCTATTGAAAACCCTAACCCCGATCGAGGACAAGCGATGCGGATAGCCTGCCAGAGAACGCAGAGGCCCTCGTCATCGCTAAGTCTAAGCTAAAATCATGATCCTAAACACTCGGACTATCCGGTGCTTCGCCGCCCTCGTTGCCATAGCCACAATATTTGTTCCCAGAGGTAGCTCGGCAGAGGCTTGGCCTACTACCCGCCAATGGACTGCGGCAGAAGAATGCAACTTTAGCAAATGGGTCGCAACGATTGGCTCACGTCAGTGGCAGAACGCCAACAAGATGTTGAGAAGTCCCGAAAACCAACTCCGTGACCGGCGCGACGATACCATGAACTACTATGCCGACTGCGCAGATCTACCCTATCTACTTCGCGGCTACTATGCCTGGAAGCGAGGCCTGCCATTCGTCGTCGACTTCGTTGAAGGCACCCGATACAACCCGAAGCCGAACCGCCATTCTGGGAAGGTAGACAACCAAACGTTCGATGGCGAGGCACCGTCATTCTTCGCCTCACTTCCCCACATGGTCAGTAGCGGAAATTTTCGCATGGCCCCGAACGACCCTCGCTCGTTCGCCTACCCGATCAAGATTCATCCCGAGCAACTAAGGCCTGGTGCCATCTTCTATAATCCGAATGGCCATGTCGCGGTGGTTGTCGAAGTGCGCTCAAACGGCACAATATTTACCCTCGACGCGCACCCTGACGGAACCATCACGCGAGTCCGGTTCGGTCCAAAAGCGGCGTGGCAGAGCGATTCTCACCAAGGAGGATTCCGCTGGTACCGTCCAGTGGTATCGATCGATGATAATCCTAGCCACGGGGCAAAATTCATCACGGATAACCGAAAGATTCCCGGCTTCAGTCTAGAACAATTTTCCTTCGAAGATCGGTTTCACCTTGAGGTAAGGCTAGCTCTCAACGTCGGCGAAATCGATCCAGGGAAGGCCCTAGCTGAGTACATCCGCGAAGACTGCTACCGGGAAGTCCTCGACCGAGTTCAGTCGGTTGACTTAGGCTGGCAGGCCGCCCGAACACAACGTATTCCAATCCCACCCAACCTCTACTTCAGCAAAGGGCTGTGGGAGAATTACTCTACTCCTGGAAGAGACATCCGTCTGCGCTCTTCGTTCCTTCATCTACCAAACTTGGCCAAGCAGTACCTTGAACTCTATCGAAAATCTCCAGACCGCTTTCCGAAGATTCAAAGTGAAGCCCATTTACTACGCAGCCTTATCGAGACGAAGGAATTACTCTTTCACAATCTCCATTTCTCCTACACTCGATCTGATGAAACTAAGCGGAAGCTGAGTCTCCACGATATCGAGAATCAACTATTCGACCTCTCCTTTGATCCAAATCATGTTCCCGAACTACGCTGGGGAGAAGCTCCTCTGACCAATCGGCCGAAATATGGCGAGGGTAGCGACCACACTTGGGGATACCAGAAGCAGCGCTACTGGCGGAATCGCCTCACGCCAAGGTCAGGGACTATGCGCTGGGATGACCTAGACAACCCCCGAACCCCAGCCCCTCACGACCTTACCAAGCTTCTAGAAGAGCTCCGTTCGGAAGCCAAGTAGGCAGTATCAAAGCGTACGCAAAATGCGTACTGAAGCTACGCAGTTTTCCGATATCAAGATCAAGATCACCACCAATATCCGAAAATCCAATATGCAGTCATGATTGTATCAACGCTGACGAAACCATGACCAAAAACGAAACTACCAAGCCACTGCCACTCAACGAAAGAGTCCTCGCCAAGCTCAAGGAATCAGAACTCTACAAAACTTACCACGACGCCTTCCTGCACGCCACGGGACTACCCCTTTCCCTCGAGATCGCTGATGACGAGGGATGGATGCCCTGCCAAGGCAACGAGAACGCCAACAAGTTCTGCCAGCTTCTCAATTCCAAGTCCGCCTGCGACCAGTGTGCTCTCGCCTGCGGAACGCTCAGTCGCGATGCCGACGACCACGTCGAGACCTTGCAGTGTTTCGCCGGACTCAGCGAGACCGTTGTCCCAGTTCGCTCTGGCGCACAGACCATTGCTTTCCTAAGTACAGGTCAAGTCTTCCACGAAGTCCCTGGGGACAAAACCTTCTCCAAAATCCGTGACCTGCTCGCCGCAGAAGGGCGCTCCGAAAAGGAACTACGCTTGCTGGAGGACGCATACCTCGACAGCGCCGTGATTAACTTGGAGCAGTACCGCGGCATCACCACACTGCTCGCCGCCTTCTCCCTGCAACTCTCAGGTCTCGCATCGAACCTCGCCTTGGAAGAAGAATCCGAGCCCGAGCCCGTCCGCCTCGCCAAGCAGTATATCAATGCCAACCTCGACGATAAGGTCACCCTCGATGAAGTCGCTGAGCACGTGCACGTCAGCACCTTCTACTTCTGCAAGATCTTCAAGGCCACCACTGGCATGACCCTGACCGAATACGTCAACCGCCGCCGTGTCGAGCGCGCCAAGCACATGCTGCGCAACCCAGATCTGCGTATCACTGAGATCGCCTACGAAGTCGGCTACCAGTCGCTTTCGCAGTTCAACCGAAGCTTCCTCAAGTATGCCGGCAGCTCCCCTAGCGACTTCCGCCATACCCAATGCACAGGTCAAGGAATGCTCACGTGCTAAACGGTGAAATCCCTAAGGCGTTAATTTATCTATGCAGTAGCCACGATCGATCTCGGGAAAGCCATGGCAAAGAAGCTATCTTATCCTGCGCTCATGCTTCCCCGAGGTCATCGAGGCTCCCAATCGAAGACTCCCAACATCTCTTCATCTACAATGACTCCTGCTGTGTCCGCTCATTCCTCTCCAGACCTTCTCCTCTCTATACAAAATAACCAACTCACGGTTCACCGTCTTTATGCCCTCGGCTCCTACTCTTTAGACGGCCTCCCCTCCTCCTCAGAGATCACTGAACTCGCTCTCGACCTCCCGACAGGTATAGAGAATTTGACGGGCGATGATCTCTCCGAACTCGCCCACCATATTTCTGTGCTCACCGCTAATATTCAATGCTCCTCTTGGCTTCTGGTAGCCCCTCAAAAATTGGCAGACACACTCGCTTCCCTGCTTCTGGAGAAATCGCTCGAACGTCTCGACAGGCTAGTACGCCTCGATCCAAGCACTATTCTCATGAACCATGATTTAGCAGAACTTGCCGTTGCTTAACGGCTTTGGACAAAAATCGCGCGCACCGAGACAACACACGCAAAGCAACGAATTTAGAGGGAGCCTAACCTGTGTAAAACTTGGACGAGTCCCGTCCGATACACACGAAATCATGAACAGCTCAAGCATCACCACATGGGATCCGTTCCGCGAACTCGGACAAATCCAAAGCCGCATTGCCAATCTTCTCACGGGCTCCGAAGTCGGGAGTCCGATGACACCATCGCTAGCTGACTGGGCACCCGCGGTGGACATCGCTGAAGACGATCAATTCTACACCATCACTGCCGACCTTCCCGACGTAAAAAAGGAAGATGTCAGCGTAAAAGTCGAAGAGGGCATTCTGATTCTCTCCGGCAAACGCGAGACTGAGAGAGAAGAGGAAGACAATGAGAAAACGTATCACCGAGTCGAACGCTCCTACGGCAGTTATCTCCGCCGATTTGAGCTCCCCGATACCGTGAACGCAGAGGCGGTTGCCGCAAAATTTCGCGAAGGGGTCCTCACCATCAGCCTACCTAAAGTTCCCGCAGTGGAGCCAAAGCAGGTGGAGGTCGCGGTGGACTAAGTCCACACCCCTGGTCTGCTTGCCGGTCGTCAGCGTTTGATCCGGCAGGCAGGCCATCTCTTCCCAAAACGATGAAGGTAGCTATCTTCAGTACTAAGCCGCATGATCGGGATTCCCTCGGCGTCGCGCTTTCACCGCGACACGAACTATCCTTCTTTCAACCTCACCTTGAATCAGCGACCGCTCCCTTGGCGGAAGGTTTCGACGCCGTCTGCGTCTTCGTCGGAGACAACCTCGACGAAGCCTGCTTGAAGGAACTCGCGGCCCAGAACGTTCGCTTTGTCGTCCTCCGGTGCGCTGGGTTCAACAACATCGATATTCCGGTCGCTGGACGCCTCGGTATTGGAGTGGCTCGAGTTCCAGCCTACGCACCTCACGCGATCGCCGAACACGCTGTAGCTCTAATTCTGGCATTAAACCGCAAGACCCACCATGCCTACAACCGAATCCGCGAGGGCAACTTCTCGCTTACTGGCCTCATGGGATTCGGGCTCAAAGGCAAGACCATTGGCGTCGTCGGCACAGGTTCGATAGGGAAGATCTTCGCTAGGATCATGCTTGGATTCGGCTGTCACGTCGTAGCACACGACCCATTTGCCGATCAGGCACTCATCGATGACGGCGTCACTTATCTGTCACTAGCCGAGCTACTCCAGAGTTCCTTTGTAGTTTCTCTCCACTGTCCACTTACTTCGGAAACAGAGCATCTAATTTCTAGGCAAGAACTCGACCTTATGCCCCATGGAGCGGTCTTGGTGAATACTGGAAGAGGTGCTCTGATCGACACGCCAGCTGTGATTAACTCTCTCAAGTCAGGTCACCTCGGAGCCCTCGGTATCGATGTCTATGAGGAAGAAGACGCCCTGTTTTTCGAAGACCATTCTGGTGAAATTCCACACGATGATGTCTTCGCTAGGCTACTCACTTTTCCCAATGTCTTAGTCACAGGACATCAGGGATTTTTCACGTCGGGTGCGATTGAGGAGATCGCGCGCATCACGGCTTCCAATCTAGATCAGTTCGAGCGTGACGGCATCTGCGAAAACCAGATCCGACTTACAAAGGAGAGCTAACACACGGATGAGCACATCTCTATACTGTGGCGGCGGAGAATGTGCGGGAATGAACCGCTGAAGCAGCTACTCAAGGCCGGGACAGTGGCTGCCTTGCACTGTTCAGTTGCAATTCGCTCCGTTGCTGAAGCTTGCCTGATTCCCTTGCATTCGGGTGTTCGCAGAGGCGGCCGTCCGCGACCGGGAAAGCAATCCAACCCTAGCAGGGTGTTGAAAAACTCGGCAACCTGTCGTTTTGAAGGAATTGTTGAATAGAAAAGCGGCTTCGCCGAAT
>ENA-ORXR01001397-ORXR01001397.1-marine-metagenome-genome-assembly--contig:-NODE-1397-length-25626-cov-43.588086_pt1 | contig 25626 bp, 29 predicted proteins | sample MGYA00237866_ERZ511479 | MGnify/ENA metagenome assembly ERZ511479 | reverse complement strand
TTATGAATTATTAATTTTTATTAAAAATACTAATTTCAAATACTTTTTTCTCACTTCAAAATCAGCGAAATCAAAGTAATTAGTTCCCTTTCACTAGCCTATACCACGGACCATCGACCTCCACATCACAGGCAATACTCAAGATTTCGTCATCATCTTGCAACTCATAATTACATAAAACTCCAAATATATCCGAAATCGTATTATTCGCCTCATCCACAACGACTTGGTATATTCCCGATTCCAACATATTTCCTTCCGTAGAGACATTATTTACGACGACCAATTGGTCATTTTCTACATCAAAAGTCCACACACTCTCCCCTTCATTCAACTCAACCGGCGGACACAAACAAACAATCGACACCAAATGCCAATCGCCATCCAATGCGTTCGTTGGGGGTTCAGGGTTACAAATACAAGTCTCGCATTCCGCTTGCGTCTCGAAACCACGAGGATTGCAGCCGCTATACCCGATGAGTTCGCAAGCGTTTGTATTGGTATCATAAAACCAATTTTCAAAATAAGCAAGGCACAATTCATCCGTAGGTGGTTGAATTTCACAGGCAATCGGGTAGCAGTTTTCATCATCACAAGCCATCCAAGTTAATATAATCATTGACAAAAAAAGAAATGTAATTTTTTTCATAATAAAATAAAGTCTAATGTAACACAGGCATTCTTGTCTGTAATATTTTGCCACAAACAGAAACGTTTGTATAATACTACAAAAATAATCATTTTTTATTTTTAATACAAAAACTGATTATCAATATTAGACTTTATTTAGAAATATTTTGTATGCAGCTAACATTGTCTTTTTCCGATACTCTTCTCCTATTTTTCGCTCCGTACCGTAGGGTATGCAGCTCAAAATGAGGCTCGATTATCGAAAAAATACAAAATTCCATGCATACAAAATATTCCTAAATAAAGTCTATTTTGTAATAAAAAATAATTTGTAGGGTATATTTTTTTATAAAATTCTGCTAATTTTACACAAAATTGAAAATCAAAAATCGTTCAATGTACAACAGAATAGCCAAACGCCTCAACCTGCGCCCAAAAAACGTTGCCAATACCGTTGCTTTACTCAATGACGGTGCAACTGTTCCGTTCATTTCTCGCTATCGAAAGGAGATGACAGGCAGCCTCGATGAAGTCCAAATCGGCGACATTCGCGACCTCCTGCAAAAGCTCACCGAGATGGACAAACGCCGAGAAACCATCCTCAAAACCATTGAGGAACAAGGCAAACTCACCCCCGACCTCCGCCGACAAATCGAACAAGCAGATACCCTCGCCGAACTCGAAGATTTATATTTGCCCTACAAACCCAAGCGGACAACCCGCGCCACCAAAGCTCGTGAGCGCGGACTCGAACCCCTCGCCAATATCTTGATGGACCAGCGCGAACGAGACGTAGAACTCCGCGCCGAACGCTTCCTCACCGACGACGTACCTACCATCGAAGATGCCTTGCAAGGCGCACGCGACATCATCGCCGAGCGCATTAGTGAGGATGCCGAAGTACGCCACCGAACACGTCGTTTATTTGAGAAAGATGCGGCGGTAAAAGCCAAACTCGTACGCGGAAAAGAAGAAGAAGGCGCGAAGTACCGCGACTATTTCAAATTTGAAGAACCACTGCATAAATGCCCGTCACACAGGCTCTTAGCTATTCGACGCGGCGAAGGTGAAGGCATCTTGAGAGTAGGAATCGCACCGGATGAGGAAGTCGCTTATGAAGGAATATCGCGGATGTTTGTCGAAAATAATTCGGCTGCGGCACAGCAAGTTGAAATCGCAGTAAAAGACGCCTATAAACGCCTCATTCAACCGAGTATCGAAACTGAATTTCGTAATTCATCAAAAGAAAAAGCGGATGTAGAAGCGATTCGTGTTTTCGCCGAAAATCTACGCCAATTATTACTCGCTTCGCCGCTTGGTCAGAAGCGTGTGATGGCGATTGACCCCGGATTTAGGTCGGGCTGCAAAGTCGTTTGTCTCGATGAGCAAGGCAATTTGCTACATTACACCGCAATATTTCCCCACCCGCCCCAACGCCACTACCTCCAAGCCATGAGCGACATCATGGAACTCGCCGATAAATACGAAATCGAAGCCATCGCCATCGGCAACGGTACTGCCGGACGCGAAACAGAACAGCTCGTCAATGAAGCCCAATTTGACAATGATATTCAGGTATTTATGGTGAGTGAAAATGGGGCTTCGGTCTATTCAGCATCGGCGGTGGCGCGAGAGGAATTTCCCGATGAAGACGTGACAGTACGTGGTGCGGTGTCGATTGGGCGGCGATTGATGGATCCACTTGCAGAGTTGGTAAAAATAGATGCAAAATCCATCGGTGTCGGACAATACCAGCACGATGTTGACCAAAATTTATTAAAGAAAAAACTCGATGAAGTCGTCGAAAGTAGTGTGAATAGGGTAGGAGTCAACCTCAATACGGCGAGCAAACATTTGCTCAATTATGTATCGGGACTTGGTCCTAAATTGGCACAAAATGTCGTCGATTTTCGTACCGAAAACGGCGTATTCACGAGCCGTGCCCAAATCAAAAAAGTCGCTCGCATGGGCGCAAAAGCCTACGAGCAATCCGCCGGATTCTTACGCATACGCGATGCCAAAAATCCATTGGACAATACGGCGGTACACCCCGAAAGTTATTCAATAGTCAAGCAAATGGCGAAGGATTTGAACTGCTCGGTACAAGATTTAATTGAAGATAAGGAAGCAAGACAACAAATTGATATTCAAAGGTATGTAACAGATACGGTAGGTCTGCCGACTTTGCGCGACATTCTAAAAGAACTTGAAAAACCCGGACTCGACCCACGCGGCAAGGCGCAGACATTTTCATTTGCCGAAGGCATCAAAGAAATAGAAGATGTAGAAATAGGAATGATAGTGCCGGGTATCGTGACGAACATCACGAATTTTGGTTGCTTTGTTGACATTGGCGTCAAACAGGATGGTATGGTACACATTTCGCAGTTGGCAAATAAATTTGTAAAAGACCCAAATGATGTCGTCAAATTGCACCAACACGTAGAGGTAAAAGTGATGGATGTAGATATGGAACGCAACCGCATTACATTGAGTATGAAAGAAGTGTAGAAGAGAGAAAGGAGACGAGAAGATAATACTTTTATTCTCTTGTCTCTTACCTGACCTCTCTTGTCTCTTGTCTCACCTCTCCTATACAATAAAATATTCTCCCTTGCCGTTAAGGAAATATTAACAAGTCAGATGCGAGACAAGGGAGGTGAAATAAGAGATGTGAAATGAGATAATGCTCTCGTTTCTCGTTTTGTTTCTCTCGTCTCAACTCTCCAAACTACTACTTATGAACAAAATCAAAAGCATCTTAACGGGGCTTGCAGTCGTTTTATTGATGGCGGCTTGCGGTGACGATACAGGCACGACTGATACTGAAGCACCTCGCGACGAATTGATTATCGGTACTTGGCAATCGGTGGTGCATCGCCAAGACGGCAATGTGGTGACAGGAGAAGGCTACCGCGAATTCGAGTTTAGAGACAATGGCACGGTGCTGATAGAAGAATTTGAGGAAGACGGCTCGCCGATTGACAATATTGAGGACAATTGGGCACTGACAGAAAGTGACGAACGCATCCAATTTGATACAGAAGGGCAATACGACGTGATTAGTATGAGTACCGATTCTATGACGCTTGAATACGATAAACCCGACCCATTTTCAGGGCAATTGATTCGACATGCGGATGATTTTCTGAAACAATAATGGCGGAGCAAATTCCAAGTAATAAATTCCAAATTCCAATAAAAAAGCGCACAGAGAAGTATATTTTTTTGGAATTTGGAATTTGTTTTTTGGAATTTACCCATTAAAGTGAGTTTAAAAAGCTAATTTTGTAACTGTACTGACGACTTTAGCCGTCAGGAATTTAAAATAAAATTTATATGGCGGCTAAAGTCGTCAGTACAGTCTGCATGTCAATTCAATTTTCAAAATTAATTTATATATCAATACTGCTATGTTGCGCCCAAATGATATTGGCACAACAAAGCGAGGTCAATCCCTTTGAATTGCCCGAACGTACTGCGATAATTGACTCCCTGAAAATGACCGCTGATAGCACAATACTTGATAGCATATTGGCAGTTAGTGACAATCCATTTGAAAAAATTACAGCATTTAATTCCGAAAAATACATAAACACACCCACCGCACCTGAAATTCGTCAGCCACAAGATTCCGAACCTATACCAAACATTTGGATGGGCGGTATCGTACTCATACTTGGCGTCTTGATGGCAATACTGAATACAGCACACGGCGCGGATTTGCAACGTACCTTACGTTCATTTACCAATCAAAACATCCTTAATTTTAATTTTCGTTCACAAAAAGGACGCCTCTCGACCATGTATATTCTTGCGTACATTTTGTACGCGATAAGTGTCGGAGCTTTTCTGTATTTACTGGCGTGGTATTTTGGTGTACCGATAATGACAGGCAGCATTTATTCGGCATTGATTTGCATGGCATTCGTAGCAATAGTAATGTTTGCGCGACATACGTTACTGCAAATTATCGGGTGGATAATGCCTTTCGACAAAGAGTTGAGCGTCTATAATTACATGATAGCTGTGTTCAATCATGTCTTGGGAATTACGCTTTTGCCATTTATTATTGTAGCGGCTTTTGCACCCGATCCGCTTAAAAAATTTGCTCTGTTTGGTGGTTTGGCAGTGATTTTGTTGATATACCTATATCGCTCGGTCAGAGGATTTATGATTAGCGGCAAATTTTTGGCTATGCATAAATTCCACTTTTTTTTGTACCTTTGCGCCGTCGAAATCGCCCCTGTATTGATTTTGGTTAAAGTATTAAACCTTTATACTTAGTTTTTTCACCAAAATTAATATTGATTTCAATAAAATATTTGCGTTTATTTAATTGGTACTTAATTAAAAATAAATTACTAATTAAAGAATCTGGATATAAGGAATGTTGAAAGGAATGATTATTTAGCAACGTGCAAAAATAAGTCGTAATTGTCAAACCATTATAACTTATTCTTTACATGTTACTCAGGGTTTTGATGATCGAAAAATATTAATGTTTTTTTTCATTTTGAAAATCATCCATTCAAAATTATTTTACCAAAGAAAGTTAGGCTTGAATCAATCAAAGAACGGAAAATACAAAAGAGTAGAGACGATTCTCATCTCACAACCCCAACCGGAGGAGACTAAACGCTCACCTTACCGCAATTTGGAAGATAAATACGGTATAAAAATTGACTTTCGTCAATTTATTCAGGTGGAGCCAATGCCGATGAAAGAATTCAGAAGGCAACGTGTGAATCCAACAGACTACTCTGCGGTTATATTTACGGGCAAAAATGCAATAGAGCATTTCTTCCGCACTTGCGAGGAAGCGCGTATCAAAATGTCGCCCGATACCAAATATTTTTGCCTGTCAGAGGCAGCGGCATTATATCTACAAAAATTCATTGTATATCGCAAACGAAAGGTGTTTTTCGGAAAACGCACCATTCTCGATTTGAAAGACCAATTAAACAAGCATAAGAAAAAAGAAAAATTTCTTTTGCCTTGTTCCAATCTTGGTAGCAAAAAAGTCGTAGAGTTTTTAAAAGACAATGAATTTGATTTTCAAGAGGTGATAATGTATCGTACAGTAGCGAGTGACCTCTCTGATTTGACCGATATCACCTACGATATGTTGGTCTTTTTCAGCCCTTTAGGTATCGAATCGCTCTATGAAAATTTCCCCGGATTCAAACAAAACGAAACACGTATTGCTGCTTTTGGTAAATTGACGACCAAAGCCATCTTAGATAAAAAACTGGCGATCAATGTAGCAGCGCCCATTCCCGAAGCTCCTTCTATGACCATGGCGATTGATTTGTATTTGCAACAGTCCAACAAAACTAAATAAGAAATTCCAACTGATACGTAGCACGAAAATGTGTTCTAATTGGAGTTTTATTAAAGAGACTACATCTAACTAGCAATAAATTTTGACATCCCGGCAGCAAACGTTGTTGGGATTTTTTTGTTATATAGATTTAGGAACGATAAAATAATAACCTTTTCGATTTGATACGATTCTTTTGTCGAAATACTTTCCCGAATCAAGTACGGGACAGGCTGTTGCTGCATCAGTTATGTAACTTGGCTACATGCCTTCTTTGCGCCTCGTCTTCCAACAAAATAATTCGTCTGAAATCGAAATCTTATTATTTTATCGTTCCTTACTGAACTTTGGGCATTGGGTAATTAGGGAGCTGGGTAATTAGGCAAATCACTCATTATCAATAATTTACATTGATTTGCATTTTATTTTAAATTAACTTTATTTAAATTTTTATTCTGTTGATAAATAGCGAATTATGCCTTCGTTAGCCTAATTACCTAATGTCCAAAGTCCAGTCACTTAAGTACTTTTAAAAAATAAACAAGCCATTTATGAACTATTCACAAAAAGACATAGTACATTGCACTCTGGTAGGGGTAATAATATAATATCTCGCCTTTTTACAATTAGTAATGAGCCAATAATAGGTTTGCTTGTTACTTATAATAATTTAACAATGAATAACGGAACAGTAAAATTTTTCAACGAAGGCAAAGGATTTGGATTTATTGCACCAGACGATGGTGGAAAAGATGTCTTTGTCCATGTAAATGGATTAAACGGTACTAGAATCACCGAAGGAGACAAGGTTTCTTATGATGTTGAGGAAGGGAAAAAAGGATTGAATGCCGTGAATGTCTCTTTGATATAATGAAAATTGCATTTCAATTCCAAAATTTCTGATTATTGGAAGATATATATCAAAACAAAAAATGGACGAATAACACTTGTTATTCGTCCATTTTTTTGTTCTGTACCGACGACTTCAGCCGTCGCAAAAATCATTAATACCCCATATTCTGCACCAATTTAGCACTCGCCGCCAGTGCATTCACCGGAATCGGATACAACAAATTTACGTTTATCTTGTAAAACGATGAAGGAATGGGAATAGTTGTGTGGGTAGGTCGAGATGCTTATTTTGCTTTTTCGCTAATTTGTTCTTATTTTTGAGTCGAAATGGCAGCCAAAGATAAATATCATGAACATGTGAAAGAAGCCTTGATGAAAGATGGGTGGACGATTACACATGACCCGTATGTGATTAAATTTGGAAAAGATAAAGAGAAGTATGAAGTTGATTTTGGTGCAGAAAAGATAATTGCTGCACAGAAAGGAACACAAAAAATAGCGATTGAGGTCAAAAGTTTTTTGAGTGGAAGTGTCCTATATGATTATCACGCTGCATTAGGGCAATATTTAAATTACAAAATCAATTTAGATGAATTTGAAGCTGATAGAATCCTTTTTATTGCAATGCCTCAGGCAGCTTACAAACTATTGTCAAAGAAAAAATTGGCAATGAAAACTGTGGAAAAACTTACGCTAAAAATCTTCACATTCGACATTGAAAAAAGAGAAATTGTACAATGGATAAAATAACAACATATCGAAAAATTCTCCTCCAATTTCTAAACGAATATAAAACGTATTGGAGTGGCAGTAACGACCCTCTAAAATACAGAATCATAGTTGATTCCGAACAAAATACTTATCAAATGCTGCGTATTGGTTGGGATGGAGACGATTATTATCACGACTGTATTTATCATTTTGATATTATCAACGGTAAAGTATGGATTCAAAAAAACGAAACTGACCGTCTAATTGCCCAAGAACTCGTCAGTATGGGCATCCCAAAACATGACATCGTATTAGGCCTGCTTCCACCAATTATGAGAAAGGATAGTGAATACGCAGCCGCTTGATTGCAATTTTACTACTAAAAAAAAAGGACGAATAACAACCGTTATTCGTCCATTTTTATTTTCTGTACCGACGACTTCAGCCGTCGCAAAAATCATTAATACCCCATATTCTGCACCAATTTAGCACTCGCCGCCAGTGCATTCACCGGAATCGGATACAAGCGTCGGAAAGGTTCGCTAGCTGGTTTCTCCGTCCACGCATCACCGAATTTGCCAAAACGAATCAAGTCAGTACGACGGTGTGATTCCCAGTAAAACTCAAATCCACGCTCTGCCAACAAACCATCCATATCAATGCTACTCAACATCGCCGCACCTCGCGCAGCGCGGAGTTCGTTGACATCAGCCAATGCGCCTCCGGCATCGCCGTTCCGCATTTTCGCCTCTGCACGCATCAGATAGACATCCGCGAGACGTAGCAAAACGGGATTGATATTGGTGTCCCAACGTCCCGGTCCGGGTGTATCGTATTCGTACTTAAATACTCGCGCACCCGACCATTGATTAGAGGTCAGCGTCACTTCTTTTGAATAATCAACGGTTTGATTATCGCGCAAAAAATTCTTCAATTCTTCGATAATCAATTTACCGTCTCCATCGCGTTTGAATGTACCGCCTTCCGTTGGTGTCACGCCGTCTGCATCTACAGGAACGGGTCCGTATTGTACCCCCACTTGTATGCCGCGATTGAGTTCATAATCCGCCGGATCGAGCGTACCTGCCTCATTCGGATAATTTTCCTCAAAATAACGCGGATCCGCCGTATCCCATGAATCCACAAATTCGGGCAGCGTACAGAAGCCATTCCAACCTCTAAAACTCCCTGCATCTCCTGCAAATTGCGCTTGGCTCATCACCATTGCCGTGAATGCACGATTACAAGTCAATCCCGCTTCGCAATTCGCTACCAAAATCAACTCATCCGATGCGCTGTTATTATCGCTATCGCCGTCGAAAAGGCGGAAAAAATCATTTGCCAGCGTGTAGCCACCATTATTAATAAGGTCATCCGAAATCTCGATGACCTTCGTCATATCCGCAGACGAAAAATCGTAGGTTCCTGCATAACGGTCTTGATACACGGCTTTATTCAGGTAAATTCGCGCCATCAATGCTTGTGCTGCACCTTGCGAAAATAACTGACCGGACTTGGCATCATCCTTACCGCGTAGCGCAGGCATCGCCGCTTCCAATAGACTCACCATTTCATCTACCGCAGCCGTTCCGGTCAAGACGGTGTTTTCGCCCGTAGCGAGGTCGATATATGGAATTTGCCCATACAAATCAAAAATCGCCCACATATAAAATACCAACATTCCCTGTACCTCCGCACGTCGTGGCGCAATCGCAGGATTGTCCAATGCCGCAGGCGTATCGAAAGCATCCAAGACCTCCAAAGCCGCTGCAATACCGCCTTGCAACATCATCCAAACATTCGCCACGTCAGGCGGGTCGGTGGCAGTCCATGCGTGTGTATGTAGGCTCACATAACGTCCGCCATCGAACCAGTCGCTCGTCGTACCATCCGTGCGAAAACGGGTCGGCGTCATTGAAATATCCGATGCTGATTCTTGCAAATTAAAAAAGTTACGTTCCGTAAAATTCGGTATCAACTCGGCATAGACCGCCGCCACCAAATTGTCCAAAAATTCAGGGCTTGGATCATCGAGCAACTCCCCGATGTCATCCACTTGTACCTCATCAAAGACCTGTTCCTCCAAATCAGCACAGCCGAAGACAAGGAACATGACGAGCAATAGATATATTTTATTTTTCATTTTTGTTTAAAATTAATGAGTGAATGAGCGAATTTTGAATGAGTGAATAAGGTCGGCAGTTGTTCAGTCCGCAGTCCGCGGATTAACGCAACGTAATTTTTCGCGTTATAACGGCGGACAGCGGACGGATTAGCTGCGGACAAATTCATTCATTCACTCATTCAAAATTCATTCATTCAAAATTAGAACTCAACATTTACACCAAATAAAAACGTTCGTGCGCGTGGGTATGCGGCAAAATCAATTCCGTAGGAAAGGTTGCCACCAACTGCGACGGGCGTATCTACCTCCGGGTCGTAGCCTGTATAATTGGTCATTACAAATAGGTTTTGACCTGTAACATACAGACGTGCTTTTCGTACCCAATTTTGTTCGCCCATTGGTATATTATAACCGAGTGTAAGATTATTCAGGCGTAAAAATGCACCATCTTCCAAGAAGAAACTCGACGCACCGGGCGCAATCATACTCGCGTCTGCGATGCGTTGTGAGACATTTCCACCAAAATTATTCAAGAAATTATCTGTCGCATTATAAATTTTATTACCCGAAACACCTGACAAATTAAAAGATAAATCAGCACCACCAAAACGCAAATAATTATTGATACCATAGACAAAATTCGGTATGCCTGTACCTAAAATTTCACGCTCTGTAGAAGTTCCATCGCCATTATCTACAGGCAAATAGAATGAACCGAGTGATTCGCCATCGCGGATAATTTGGGTCAAAGTTCCATTTATTGACCTGCCACTTAGTACGCCTGTGAAAATTTCCCGACCATCGGGCAAGGACACTTCATTGGATGTAAATGTACCGTTGACATCAATATTCCAAGTCAAACTTGAGTTATTCACAAGTTGGCTTCCTAAGTAAATCTCGACACCACTGTTTTTGATTTCACCGGGCAAATTGACCCATTTTTGTGATACCGCCGGAGGCTCTGAATCGACCAAAAGTAGCGGGTCAGTATTGACCTTGTTGAAGTAATCAATGTTACCGTAAAATTTATTATCCGCTAATACGAAATCAATACCTACATTGAATTGCGTACTTACTTCCCACTTCAAATCAGGATTCGCCTCACGTACCCGTGAGATACCCGTTTGAGTGACTTGGAAGGTTTCCTGTGTGGCTTTATTTGGAATTTCTTGATTTCCTGTTTGTCCCCAACCTACACGGAGGCGCAGGTCTTGCAATGCCTCTAAGCCTAAATTTTTATTGATACGCCAAGCGGCTGCAATCGCAGGAAAGTAGCCCCAACGATTATTTTCACCAAACTTCGACGAACCATCTCCACGCATAGAAGCCGTTAGGAAATAAGTATCATCAAAGGAGTAATTGATACGCCCAAACACTGATTCCAGCTTGTTTTGTTCGCGTGTACCGCTTGGATTGGTCGCATCGCCTGCGGCGGAAAGAATGTTAATCGCATTGCCCGGATCGTCGGAAGCATTGATACTTGGTACAAGGAAATTACTCGCCGCTAAACCAAAACTATTTGAATTAAATTCTTGAAAAGCATGACCCGCTAACAAATTAACTTTGCTTTTTCCTTGTAAAATATCATAAGTCAAAAAGTTTTCGACCATCACATTCGTAGCATCTATCGTCGCAAAACTATATGAGCCATTATTGATGTTGATACCTTCTAAATTATTGGGCGAAAGTTCTTGTTCGCGTGCTGCATTCGAACGGTCAATACCCAGATTCATCTGATATTTTAAACCGTCAACGATGCGTAAGGAAGGCGAAATATTTGCCAACAAACGGTCTGTTTTTGTGACATCGTTCCAAGCATCCAAATAACCAACTGCATTCGTTGGTCCGGCTGAATAATCGCCGTTTGCATCAAATACCTCACGTCCCGGGTCGCCCGCGAGCGCGTTTGTAATCAATTCACCGTCAGTATCCGAAACGTCGGAACGCGGCACCCCATTATCCACGACATGACTGCCAATAAAATTCATATCCAATCGCAAGCGGCTATCAGGCAAGGCAAAAACCGTAGAATTGATCCTCGCTGTGTAGCGACTCAATGCACTTTTTTGAATCACACCTTCTTGGTCGAGATAACTCAATGAAGCACGATAACTCGCTTTTTCGCTGCCTCCTGAATAGGCAAGGTTGTGATTGTGTGAGAAGGCAGACCGCGTAATTTCATCTTGCCAATCCGTCCCTGAACCAACTCCAACGACATCAATTTTTTTCGCCAAACTTGATGTACCGACATAGCCGTTATAGCTCAATTTTCCATCGCCATACGCACCTTTTTTTGTGGTAATCAAAATCACCCCATTCGACCCACGCGAACCATAAATCGCTGTGGCAGAGGCATCTTTGAGGACATCAATCGACTCAATATCATCAGGATTGAGGAAGTTGAGTGGGTTTTTGGAAGAGGCAACGTTGCCGACCGCACTACCTACCAAATTGACACTTCCCGGCGTGATTGGGTCGTTATTGAGTGCTACACCGTCGATAACATAAAGTGGGCTATTGCCACTTCGTAGTGAGCCTGCCCCACGTATTGAGACATTAATACCCGCTCCCGGTTCACCGCTCGACGAGGTGATCCGCACACCGGGAATCTTGGCTTGCAAGAGTTGTTCGGGCGAGGAAATGACCCCCATATTAAATTGGTCGGCATCAAGTGAGGTAATCGCGCCTGTGACTTCAGTACGCCTTTGTGTGGCGTAACCCACGACGACGACCTCATCCAAAATCGAGCCTTCGTCAAGTGCGATATTGAGTGCTGTGCTGCCATTCAAAGCGACTTCTTGCTCTTGAAAACCAACGTAAGAGACGACCAAAACCGCCGTATTTGCATCCGGCACCATCAGTCGAAAATTACCGTCCAAATCGGTAATCGTACCTTTATCGGCATCTTTCAGCGAGACGATTGCACCAATTAATGGCGTGCCGTCTTCAGCGAGAATTTTACCCGTCACTTGTGTCTGCGCTTGGACGATTCCCGCCGTCAGGACACACATTAGCGCGAGCAAAAGCCGCCGTTTGAGGTACACTTTTGTTCGTAAAATGTTCTTCATAATTTGTCTTTGTGAATATTCCGCAAAATGAATTTGATATTTTTTACATTGTAATACTAATAATTTTTTAACAAAAAAATATATTTCTAAATAATTATTTCCCAATAACAGAAAAATTCGATGGAATGTTTGGTGGGAATGTTAATTTTGTGGTTTATTTCCCGTATCCCCACATTTCATACGGGGGCGTATGAACTGAAATGAAATGCGAAAAAACAATCATTATGAAAAACCACACACCATATATATACATCCTCATCCTCCTCGCCGCCTGCCAAGCGGACACTAACACCGCGCCACCACTTTTCACCTCCCTTTCGCCACAACAAACAGGCATCAATTTCACCAATCGTTTACGCGAATCACCGCAGCAAAATGTATTGACTTACGAATATTTTTACAACGGCGCGGGTGTAGCTCTCGCAGATTTTAATGCCGACGAATATCCTGATGTATATTTTGTTTCTAATTTGGAAACCAATCATTTATACCTCAATCAGGGCGATTTTACTTTTCGGGAAACGGCGGCAAAAAGTGGCGTACAAGGTGGGCGCGGTTTTGATACAGGCGTGACCGTCGCGGATGTCAATGCGGATGGAAAACCGGATATTTATCTCTGCAAATCGGGACGTTTTGAGGATGCTGATTTGCGGCGAAATGAATTGTATATCCATCAAGGTGTGGACGAAAATGGCATCCCGATTTTTGAGGAAGCTGCCGCGAAGTATGGGCTTGACATTGTTGCCTACTCCACGCAAGCCGCGTTTTTTGACTATGACCGTGATGGGGATTTGGATATGTTTCTGATTAATCACGACATTGATACTTACGCTGATGATGAAATTGTGGCGCGGCGAAATGCACGGAGTGAGTTGGTAGGGGAGATGCTTTTTCGGAATGATGCCGGGCAATTTACGGAAGTTACGCAAGCCGCAGGAATTGTAAATAACCGTTTGGGTTACGGCTTGGGTGTAGGTGTTGGCGACTTGAATAATGATGGTTGGGCAGATGTTTATGTGAGTAATGATTATTCAGGAAAAGACCATCTTTATATCAACCAAAAAGATGGTACTTTTGTAGAAAAAATACGGGAATTGACCGCACACACTTCCTTTTATTCGATGGGAAATGATGTGGGCGATATTAATAATGACGGTTGGCAGGATATTGTGAATTTGGATATGGTCGCGCAGGATAATTATGGCATAAAAACCAGTATGAGTGCTATGAATCCCGACCAATTTGAGCGACTCGTCTCCGAAGGACAACACCATCAATATATGTTCAATACGCTCTTACTGAATAGTGGCAGTGCGAATGAGAGTGACCCGTATTTTTCGGACATTGGACAAATGGCAGGTATCTCAAATACGGATTGGAGTTGGTCGCCACTTTTGTTTGATATGGATAATGATGGTTGGCAAGATTTGTATGTAACGAATGGTATCAAACGAAATATTCGTAATAATGATGCGATGAAAACAGTCCGCAAACTCAATGCTCAAATGCAAGCCGACCCTGCGAATCGTGCGCGATACATGCAGGAGATGTTGCGTCAATTTCCCTACCATCGAAAAGCTAATTTTTTCTATCGAAATCGTGGTGATTTGTCCTTTGAAAATATGAATAAAGCACTTGGTACGGATAGCCTTTTTACCGCTTCCAATGGTGCTGCCTACGCCGATTTTGACCTTGATGGCGACCTTGATTTGGTGGTGAATAATGTGGATGCTCCGGCGACTGTATTGAAAAACAATTCATTGAATACCAACTATTTACAAGTAAATCTGAATGGCTCTCGTGCGAACCCCACGGGCATAGGTGCGCGTGTATATGTGCGCTGTGCGGATATGTGGCAGAGTCGGGAAATGTACACTACACGCGGCTATCTTTCGGCAGTAGAACCGATGCTACATTTTGGATTGGGTGAGTGTACAAAGGTGGATGAATTGCGGGTACATTGGCACGATGGTCGAGCGCAAATTCTAAGGAATATCAAGGCGAATCAGCGTATTATTTTGGATTATAAAAATGCTAACGAACAAGCAAATTATAATTTTTCATATAAAAATAATTTTAAATTTATAAATAAAAAAATAATCACACGCACGCATCACGAAAACGATTTTGATGATTTTAAACGGGAAAGTTTATTACCTCATAAAATGTCGCAAATGGGACCTGCGATGGCTGTCGGCGATGTAAATGGAGATGGACGTGAGGATGTTTTTGTGGGTGGCGCGAAGGGTTTTTTGAGTGCCTTATACGTGCAAGATACGGATGGTCAAATGTCGGCTTCAAATGAAGGGCTTTGGACATCAGAAAAGGCTTTTGAGGATGTCGCGGCGGTATTTTTAGATGCGGATTCGGATGGTGATTTGGACTTGCTGATTGGTGGCGGGAGTAATGAATGGGAAGCGAGTCACGAAGCGTATTTTTTGCGATTTTATGAGAATGATGGTAAAGGTATTTTTCGGAAAAATGAAACGGCTTTACCGCGAATTTCTGTAAGTGCAGGTGTGTTGTCGGTATTGGATTTTGATGCAGATGGTGATGTGGATGTCTTTGTCGGTGGTCGGCAAATTCCGGGTCGCTACCCTTATCCTGCGGATAGCTATTTATTGCGAAATGATAATGGAAAATTCACAGATATTACGGACGGAATCGTGCCGTTTTTGCGTGAATACGGCATGGTCACGGATGCCTTATGGACGGACATAAACGGCGATAATCGCGCCGACCTTATCACTGCCGGAGAATGGATGTCACCGCGAATTTTGATGAATTATTCAGACGGATTTAAGGATGAAACACCTACGGAAATGGCAGCCCAGACGGGTTGGTGGTACAGCCTCGCGGCGGCTGATTTTGACGGCGATGGTGATACGGATTTGGTGGGTGGTAATTTGGGTTTGAATTATAAATACAAAGCCTCGCCCAACGCGCCGTTTGAGATTTATACGAATGATTTTGATGAGAGTGGAACTTTGGATATTGTCTTGGGTTATCATGCTGATAATGAGGTGTTTCCCTTGCGTGGACGCGAGTGTTCGTCCGCGCAAATGCCTTTTATTAAGACTCAATTTCCGACTTATGATGCCTTTGGAAAAGCGACTTTAAATGAGGTTTATCCTACATCAAAATTAGAAAAATCGGTACATTATTCGGCGCGAAATTTTGCGAGTTCGTATTTTGAGAATAATGGAAAAGGTGGTTTTAGTGTAAAGAATTTACCGCAAATGGCGCAAGTGTCATCCATCAATGATATTTTAGTAAAAGATTTTGATTCGGACGGATATCTTGACTTGCTCGTAGCGGGAAATCTCTATGATTCAGAAGTGGAAACACCGCGTAATGATGCGAGTATCGGCTTGTTACTTCGCGGAGATGGAAAGGGGAATTTTGAGGCTGTGTCGGCACGTGAGAGTGGGGTGCGAATTATCGGAGAAGTGAGGGCTTTATTATCTTTTCAAAATGGGGTTTTGGTGGGGCGGAATAATGGTGAAGTTATTTATGTTTCGCAGTGAACATGAGTTGTTTGTTATGTAATTTTTTTGTATTTTTGAAGAAATATGGCAGCCAAAGATAAATATCACGAACATGTCAAAGAAGCCTTGATTAAGGATGGGTGGGAGATTACGCATGATCCCTATATGATTGTATTGAGTGAAGATGAAAAAATAAAAATTGACTTGGGGCACAAAAAATCCTTGCGGCTGAAAAGGGTAAGCGGAAAATAGCGGTTGAAGTGAAGAGTTTTTTGAGTGATAGTCCGATATACGAGTATCATACAGCGTTGGGACAAATGATTAACTATCAAATCGGAATTAATAAAACCGAAAAGGATAGAATGTTGTTTTTAGCAATGTCGGATGAAGCCTTTGAATTACTCAGTAAGAAAGTGCTGTTCAAAGAATCTGTTCGAATAAACAAGTTGAAAATAATTTTATTTAACATTGAAAGCAAAACACTTGTGTCATGGAAAAAATAGATAAGTATGAAGATATTGTTCTAAGATTTTTAGAGGAACAAGCCGAAGCATGGAATGATAGCAACAATCCGATTGACTTTCAAATTATAGCCGATACACAAAGAAAACGCTATCAATTAATTTCAATCGGTTGGCAGGATAAACATCAGTTTCATGGTTGTATATTTCATTTGGATATTATTAATGAAAAAGTTTGGATTCAAAGAAATAATACCGATTCACTCATTGCAGATGACCTTATTTCAATGGGCATCCCCAAACACGACATTGTACTCGGTGTCATTCATCCAAATCGAAGAAAAGATACTGAATACGCAATCGCATAAATCAACATGGCAGCCAAAGACAAATATCATGAACACGTTACTTACATGGATAAAGTAGAAAAATACGAAAAAATCATCATTGATTACTTTGAAGCATTTGCGGAAAGAAGAAATAAAAACCCTAATTCAACAAAAATTCAAGTAATTGCAGATACACAAAGAAAACATTATCAACTTGTTATGATAGGTTGGAATGAATATCGCTACACGCATATCTGTTTGTTTCATTTGGATATTATTGGCGGTAAAATATGGGTACAGGAAAACCGTACAGAGGTTTTGATTGATGAAGAACTTTTGGAACGCGGTATTCCGAAGCACGATATTGTACCCGGACTTCTTCATCCTGAAGAAAGAAAAGACACCGAGTATGCAGTCGCATAAATCAACATGGCAGCCAAAGACAAATATCACGAACACGTTACTTACATGGATAAAATAGAAAAATACGAAAAAATCATCGTTAATTATTTTGAAGCCTTTGCAGAAAGAAGGAATAAAAATCCGAATCCAACAAAAGTCCAGCTCATCGTAGATACACAAAGAAAGCATTATCAACTCATTAAAATCGGCTGGAAAGAGTATGATTATTTCCATTATTGCCTGTTTCATCTAGATATTATTGACGGTAAAATATGGGTTCAAGAAAATCGCACCGAAACGCTGATTGCTGAAGAACTCGTCGAACTTGGAGTTCCAAAAGATGAAATCGTACTCGGCGTCATTCATCCAAAACGAAGAAAAGACACCGAATACGCCGCAGCATAAAATATGGCAGCCAAAGACAAATATTTATATTTCGCAGTGAAAATGAGTTGTTTATTGTGTAATTTATTTTTGACAAATGATTAATCGTATAGAAATAAAAGGGTATAAATCCATTCGGGAAGTTGGGATAGACTTGTCTCCAATTAATATTTTGATTGGTGCAAATGGGGTGGGCAAATCCAATTTTGTTTCTTTTTTTGAATTAATAAACAAAATATACGAAAAAGAATTAGAAAATTTTTCAATGAAAAAAGGGAGTGAAATGTTGCTGCATTTCGGTAGTAAAACCACTCCCGAAATGGAAGGATACGTTGAGTTCGACCACAAAAACGGTTACAAGTTTACACTCGAACCTACGGAAAACGGTACTTTATTTATCCAAAAAGAACAAGGTACATTTGATGGTAAGCAAGGACTAAGTTTCACTGCATCTAATTGGTTTAATAAAACATTCAGTAGAAATACAAAAGAAAGTCAACTGCGAGAACATGACGAGAGCGGGATAGGTATGTACGTGAACAACTACCTCCAAAGTTTCAAAATCTACCATTTTCACGACACAAGCACGACCTCAAAACTCCGTACACCTTCCACCGCGATTCAGAGAGTAGGTAGAGACTTTGATAAGGAAAATTAAAGTATGAATTACCCCATAAAATCAACCAAAAAACACCTACTCACCATCAAAACTGTCGCTTCTTTATCATCCCACCTTTCAGACTAGTCACGCTATTCATCACGATAAATGCACTGGGGTCGATGCTTAGAATTTCGTTCTGAAACCGACCAATTTCCAAGCGCGTAATCACACAATAAATAATCTCTATGCCGGGGTGTTCGCCATGTTTTCCGTAACCGCCTTTGCCATCGTAAATCGTTACGCCTTTGCCCAATTCTTCTATAATTGCCGTCCGTACTTTTTCGCTTTCCGACGAAATAACCGTCACGCCGATATATTCCTCCACACCTTCGATGATAAAATCTACTGTTTTGGAAGCTGCCAGATAAGTCAGAATCGCATACAAAGCCACTTCGATAGAAAGAAAATAAGCTGCTGTTGCAAAAATAAAAATATTGAATACCAACACAAAATCACCGATACTCAAGCCCGTTTTTCTACTCAAATAAATCGCCAACACCTCCGTACCGTCCAGCACACCACCGCCCCGCACCGATAAACCAATACCCGCCCCCAAGAAAAAACCGCCAAAGACAGCGACCAACAATTTGTCGGAAGTAATAATCGGATAATCAATCATCGCTATTGCAATAGCAAGCCCCACGATAGCAAGAATACTTTTGACGACAAAGGATTTGTTGATTTGAAAATATCCAAGTACAATAAAAGGTACATTAATCACAACAATCAACACAGGCAAAGAAAATTCAGTTAACTCATTGACCAACAATGAAATACCTGTGACTCCCCCATCTATAAAACCATTCGGCAACAAAAAACCTTTCAGTCCAAAGCCCGCCGAAAGGATGCCCAATACGATAAAAATTGTATCTTTGAAAAATTGTTTTAGGGTATCTGATATAGTCTCTTTATTTCTCATTAACATAGCAACAATCCTAAATTATAGTTGTTGTAAAAGCTTAGTTTTTCAAATTTTAAGTAAAAAAAAATCCGAATAGACTCTAATAAATTTCATATCTTCAATCATGAAAATCAACCAATACGACCAAGTCTGGGATTTATGGCTGTCCTACAAAGACAAGCTACACGGCTACGTGATGAAACGCTTCAAAGACGAAGAACTTGCCAAAGAAACCACACAGGAAGTCTTACTGAAAATGCACAAATCCTGCTGTTCGGAGAAGGAAATTAAAAACGTCAATTCATGGTTGTTTCAGATAGCGCACAATACAGTTATTGACCAATTGAGACAACAAAATAAAATCGTACACGAACCGATAGAACGCATAGAGGAAGCCGATGAAAGTATTTGGCAGGAATTAGAAGAATGTGTAGAGCCTTTGATAAAATTATTACCCGAAAAATATGCCATTCCTCTCAAAATGTCCGATATTGACGGTATCAAACAAGCAGATATTGCAACAAAATTAGGTATCGGGCTAAGTGCCGCCAAAAGCAGAATCCAACGTGCAAGAACAATGTTGAAAGAGGAAATAGTCAGATGTTGTACCATTGAAACAGATAAAAATGGTGTGCCGATTTCTATTGATGGAAATGTAAAATGTGGAGGTGTTCGAGTAAAATAGGGAATAGTCGCAAGGCGAATGTTTTTGTGTGAAAATGGGTGTTTTAATACTCAAATATCCATGTTCAGCAAAGGAATTCGCCTTGCGACTCGCGTATAATTGCTCGCCCTATTTTTGTCGAACACCACCTAAAATGTAAAATGTAAAATAATAAATGTAAAAGTACTTGTAGTTACGCGCACACAAATATTTTATTTTTTTTTATTTTTAATACACTTTTAATCAGCATAGTACAAACATAATTAAGCCTCGCGTCCTACAACTTTTATATTTTACATTTTACATTTATTATTTTACTTTTCTAAATCTTGCGTCTTTTTCGCCCCTCTTGCGTCTTGCTGTAAATTTTGTTTCACAATTCGTAATTTCCAATGAATGAATCACTTTAACAACATATCAAATATCGGGATTCATTCATTCATCCCGTATAGCTATCGGGACATTCACTCATTCATTCAAATTTAAAACATGAAAAGATTACATATTCACGTCAGAGTAACTGACTTAACAGAGAGCATTGATTTTTATAATGCCTTATTCAATACATCTGCAAGTGTCGTAAAATCTGATTATGCCAAATGGATGTTGGACGACCCGAAGGTCAATTTTGCCATCTCATCAGGACACTCGCAAGGCGGTGTCGAACACCTCGGCATCCAAGCCGAAAATGAAGGCGAATTGCAAGAAATTTACGGCAATATGAAGAACGCTAAAGGCAAAATTCTTGAAGAAGGCGAAACGGTCTGCTGCTACGCTAAAAGCCAAAAATCATGGATTACTGACCCGCAAGGTGTGAATTGGGAAGCCTTCTATACACACGGCACAGCCACCGTATATGGCGAAGGCGAACATGCCCGCCCCGCCCCCGAAGCTATGGAGCAATGGAAAGGAAATGATGCAGTTGATGCTCAACCAAAACAGGAATCTGCTTGTTGTGGTCCGAGTTGTTGTGACTAAATTGATGTCATTCTGAATTTACCGGAATTTAACATTAATTATGCATAAAGAAACCTATGAGGTTTTAAAAACCTCATAGGTTTTAATTACCAACACCTTATAAAACATAAAATTCCAAATTTATCACTTTTCTTCAGTCAATAGATAACACCAAAATTTATTTCCACAAGACGATTGATTTTTTTCTTACTTACCTAATATCTTTCTAATGATTTGTTACTACTTTTGAGTAAAGCATTAGAGAAGAAGAATAAATCTTAAGTAGATGACTAAAATCCAAATCCGTTCTCCCCACTTAGAAGGCGCAGAAGTCGCATGGTTTGCCCCTTTGTGCAATGGCGATGATGAATTTCTCGGACACCATGATATAAGGTATAAAAGCGATTGGAGCAACACCTCCAACGTCTTGCTGACGGCTGACCGTCTGGGTTATCGCAACATTTTATGTCCGTCATCCTATCAGGTCGGGCAAGATACGCTGACCTTTGCTTCGGCAGTCGCGCCATTGACTTCCAACATTAATATCCTCGCGGCAATACGCTGTGGCGAGGTTCATCCACCCATGCTCGGACGTGCGATTGCGACGCTCGACCACATCTTGCGCGGGCGACTGACCATCAACATTATCTCGTCCAATTTGCCGGGAACGGATTTGAGTTCGGCAGAACGGTATCAACGCTCGCGTGAGGTCATCGAGATACTCAAGCAAGGTTGGACACAAGACCATATCGACTTCAAAGGTGAGTTTTACAACATTCAACTCGACAATACTGCCCCCGTCAAATCCTATCAGCAAAATGGCGGTCCGCTACTCTACTTCGGTGGTTACTCACCGCCTGCGGTTGACCTCTGCGCCGAGCATTGTGATGTCTATCTGATGTGGCCCGAAACAGAGACTCGTCTGCAAGAACTGATGCAAAATATGAGCGACAAAGCTGCCGGATATGGGCGCAAGGTCGATTTTGGCTTACGCATACACATGATAGTACGCGAAACCGAAGCCGAAGCCCGTGAAGCTGCCCACCGATTGATGTATTTTGTGGAAGACGAAGAAGGCAAGAAAATTCGCGAACGCGCCCTCGATGCTAAATCCTACGGCGTATCACGCCAAACCGAAATACGTAACATGTCTGACGATGATGGTTTTGTAGAGCCTCATCTATGGACGGGTATAGGTCGGGCGAGGTCGGGCTGTGGCGCGGCTATCGTCGGAAATCCTGACCAAGTGTTGGAAAAACTCAATCGTTATATAGATATGGGCATTCGTGCATTTATCTTTTCCGGCTATCCACATGCTGATGAGTGTAAGTTGTTTGCAAAATATGTATTGCCGAATATCAAAACTTTTTCGATGCCCGAAGTGCAAGGACGCAAACCGGCTTTTGCACCCGATACACCGCTTGCCGCAGGCGCAAGAACGTGATTCGTTATTCTATGCGTTTATATATCAAAAATATGGTCTGCAATCGTTGCAAAATGGTTGTAAAATCCGAATTAGAACGGCTTGGTTACACACCAATATCCATTGAATTGGGAGAGGTGGAAATAGCCGAAAAGGAAAGCAAAATTGATGAAAAATTGCTTGGTAAAACTATGCTTGATTTGGGTTTTGAATTATTAAATGATAAAAAAAGCCGTCTGATTGAGCAAGTTAAGACCCTGATTATCAATTTAGTCCATTATCAAAACAATAAATTAGATACCAATCTTTCTGACTACATTAGCCACAAATTACACCAAGAATATAGCGCAATCAGCAAATTATTTTCCGAAACGGAAGGTACTACAATTGAGCAATATTTTATCGCTCAAAAAATAGAAAAAGTCAAAGAATTACTCGTTTATGATGAACTTTCTTTGAGCGAAATTGCCGACCAACTACACTATTCGAGTGTGGCTTATTTGAGCAGTCAATTCAAAAAAGTTACCGGATTCACGCCTTCACATTTCAAACAAATCAAGGAAAACAAACGCAAGCCATTACACGATGTCTGAGTGTAATGTTGCGGAATCTTATAAATCAAAACCAAAATTCTATAATACTTTCCTTTCAACAAACACGTATCTTTGTTTTTGAAAAAAAATAATGACACAGACATTTAAAGTAACAGGAATGAGTTGCGGACATTGCGAAGCACAAGTAAAAAATGCTTTGCTTTCACACGAAAATATAACCGCCGCAGAAGTATCAAAAGACACCCAATCAGCAATTATTACGAGTGAAGAAGTTGTTGAACTTGAGCGTTTAAAGAATATCTTCAATGAATTTGACGGAATGTTTGAAATTTCAAATGTGTAGCGGCATAATATTTGACGGTAAGTGGAAGTACAAGTTTAAGTGTAAATAAATAATTCGCTTTCAGCGAATTATGAAAAACTAAAGTGTCGCTTAGTTCAATCCAACCACTTAATACATAAGAAAACATGCTCTTATTTCCAATTGGAATTTGGGATTTATTTTTTTGGAATTTTCATTAATAAATGACATTCAGAATACTACATATCACCTTAGCGTTTCTGGTATTCGTAAGCTCTGCGGGCTTTACGCTGAATAGTCATTTTTGTCAAAATACACTGCAATCTGCTGCTATATTTTTTATCCCCGAAAATTGCCACGAACGCGCCGCACATTGCGCCATGAACGCCGTAAAAAGCTGTTGTTCAAAGGATAAAAATACCTGCTCCGAATCAGAAGACAAAGATTGCTGTGAAGATAAATCTCAATTCGCTAAGGCAGATATTGATTTGAAACCCTTTAATACGAACGAGTTTCAAATTGATTTACTTGTCGTCCTTTCCCCTATTATTCCCATTCATTTTGAAACGATATTGACAGATAAATTAATTCGTTTCAACAACTATATTCTACCACCACTGATAAGGAATATACCCGTTCTTTTTCAGTCCTTCCTCTGTTAGAAGTGCCAACGTAAAACGATTCTGTAAATCGTAATTCAGATAAGTCGTCAGACGAGCGATTTTTTCATAATAATATTCGTCGGACGACCGTATGCAAACTTCTAATTTTCAATAGATGAAAAAATATATGTTAATGGGTATTCTGCTCATTATCAGTCTTGCAGTACACGCGCAAGGTCCGCCCATTACGAGTGACAAACCTATCATGCTCAGTGGTGGTAGCGTGATTTTCAAGACCCTTACCGAGATACGAAACACCGACTACGGTACATATACCCGTGTGCCTCTGATGGTGCATTATTTGCCGACTTCCAATAGCCTCGTAGCAGTACATCTGCCAATGGTTTTTCGGAATATTTTGGGTGATGTGGCGCAGACTTCGGGCTTGGGCGATATTGATTTGATGGCAAAATATCAATTCTATCGCAAAGACGGTACAGGCAAAACCTTCCGCATGGTCGCAAAGACCATTCAGACGCTACCCACCGGACGCGATTGGAATGTCATGGACATCAGCACAGGGGATTATGCTTCGTATTTGGGTATCGTAGCAGGTTATGAAAGTATCAAATACGGTATCTCCAATGAACTCGGCTTCAGGCTCGTTCCCGGTACAGAAGACGATGAATTGCGTTACAAATTGGGCTTCGGGCTGCCTTTGCTAAAGCCGACTTATCCGGTCAAACAGATTAACTTATATTTTGAATACAATACAAATTGGGCAGTAGAAACAAACGACTTGAATATCTTTTACGCGCAAGGCATTCAATATGCCAAAGGGCGTTTGACCGTCGAAGCTGCTATCCAAACTCCTCTTATTCAGACCGTCGCAGAGGAGCAAAAACGAAATTACTCGGTCTTTCTTGGTACACGATATGTGTTTTGACGGTGAACGGTGGACGGCAGACGGACGCTTCGCTTGACGGCTTAACGACCAAATCTATCTACCTATTTTTAAATTAAATTTTCTAAATCAACTATGGACTACGGTCTATGGACTATCGACTAATAATGAAAAAAATAGCATTTGTTTTCAGTTTAATTGCCATGATGACAATGGCATACACCCCGACATTCGCCCAAAAAACAGCTTACGATAAAGTAGAAGTGCAGGTGGACGGCTTGGGCTGCCCGTTTTGTGCTTATGGTTTGGAGAAAAAATTTAAGGAATTGAAGGGCATCAAAAAAGTACGTATTGATATGGAGACGGGTTTGATGGCTTTCAGCTATCCTTCTGATAAAATGATTGATATTGAAACAGTTGAAAATCAAGTAGATAAAGCAGGATATACACCTGTAACAACGGAGATTACACGTAGTAATGGCGAAGTGGTTACATCGGTTCGCGAAGAAGACGCATTGGAAAACGAAGTGTTGGCAAATGCGAAGCAAGCTTCTTTTAAAGTGCGTGGCAATTGCAGTATGTGTAAGGCACGCATCGAAAAAGCCGCCAATGAACTGGCAGGCGTAACCGGAGCAGTTTGGGAAGCTGAAACTCAACTTATACAACTAAAATATGATACGGAAGTAATAGACATTGAGGCAATTCACAAAGCCGTTGCCAAATCCGGACACGATACAAAAAAAACTAAAGCGGATGATAAGGTGTATGAGAATTTACCACCTTGTTGTTTGTATAAACGTAATTGATACGTGTTGATGTGTTGATGTGTTGATGTGTTGATGTGTTGATGTGTTGATGTGTTGATGTGTTGATGTGTTGATGTGTT
>ENA-ORXR01001396-ORXR01001396.1-marine-metagenome-genome-assembly--contig:-NODE-1396-length-25632-cov-5.127177_pt1 | contig 25632 bp, 24 predicted proteins | sample MGYA00237866_ERZ511479 | MGnify/ENA metagenome assembly ERZ511479 | reverse complement strand
TAGATCTGATGGTGTGTTTATTTCATAGTGTTTAATAAAGTAATTTAAAATTCATAAATAAATATACTATTTGTAAATAATTGTTAATCCGTTTACTGGTTAATCAGTAGTCGGTCAAATATTAGGTAATCCTGATGTAAGAGCGCAACCAGGATGGTTACGTTCGCATTGTGTACTATGTGACTGATCCACCGATTAACTAATCAACAACTTAGTGCCGAAGGCACTAGGTTATTGGATTCTGTTTGCATGATTTATGATTTTGCTTCTATAAAAGTGCAGAACAAAAAAGTGATTTATATTGATTTAATTCACTCCCTAGATTGATAATTGTCATTATAAATAGACCAAAGTTTACAGAAATTTGAGAGGAAAGAAATTCAAAAACTTAATTCACTCACGAAATAAAAAATCAATCATGGCACCAAATTTTGAAAAATATGTACAAGATGGTAACAGATTTGTAAACGAGATTGCTACTGAATTAGGTCTCTCTGATGATCGTAGTAAAGCGTATCGTATTCTTAAATCTGTATTGCATGTTTTGCGAGATAAAATTTCTCCGCAAGAGTCTCTTCAAATGATTGCTCAGCTTCCAATGTTTATTAAGGCTGTCTATGTAGATGGGTGGAAATTGAATGAGAAGGGCAGAAAATTACGGAGCATTGACGATTTTGTCAACGCGGTTACCGAAGTAGATGGGATGAGGGCTTATTTTGATTTGACCAGACCAGGAGAAGCAGAAAATGCGGTAAGAGTTGTTTTTAAAGTTTTACAACGACACGTTTCTGAAGGAGAAATTTCTGATATAGTGGCTATTTTGCCTAAGGAATTAAGATCATTATTTGTTTAGGAATGAGTTAATAATAAATTTACTTTATTGACGATTCCAAAAGAGAATTAACAGTATCATTTATTATTTGTATAGTTGATAAAAATCACAACAGAAGTTGAAAAAAGTCAATACTGAAAAGAGATTTGCTACGTAACTTTACCTCATATTTAACCCCTGATAAAAGTTGGGAATTTACTTATCACTTAAAATTTAAAATTATGAACTTAGTAAAGAAAAATGGAAATGGTAGTACCACAATGGTTCCAATGATCAAAAATTTCTTTGACAATTTTTGGAACGCGGATCAATTTTTTGGAAACGATTTTATGCCGGTGCGCAATCGTTGGTTACCAGCAGTTAATATCAAAGAAAACAAATCCAATTTTGCAATTGATGTTGCTGCTCCTGATTTTGATAAAAAAGATTTCGATGTAAAAGTTGAAAACGGAATGTTATGTATTTCTGCGGTGAAAGAAGCGAGCACAGAAGAGCAGGAAGATGACTATACTCGAAAAGAATTTAGTTATAATTCTTTTGAGCGTACGTTTGCACTGCCGGAGAATGTAGATGCTAAGAACGTTGATGCAAAGTACGAAGCCGGGGTTTTAAAATTGACCTTGAAGAAGGTTATATCAAAAGCTCCTGCTGTTAAGAGAATAGCGGTGAAGTAGTTTTTAGTTATATTCCAATAGAATGGTTGTCAAATCTGTTTGATTTGACAGCCATATTTTTTAATTGATCCTTATTGTGGTATGGTCAACTTAAAAGTTGTTCCTTCATTAGGAATACTGGTAAAGGTAATATCTCCTCCCATCAGGCCAAGATATCGTTTTACAATCGTTAAGCCTAAACCGGTTCCCTTAATCGCAGTCGCATTGGAAGCTCGGAAGAATCGACTAAACATATGCTTTTGATCCTCCTCCGGAATGCCAATTCCCTGGTCTTTTACTTGAATGGTTAACAAATTATTTTCGTTTTCAAAAATCAACCCAATTTCTTTTCCTGCTGGAGAATATTTAATGGCGTTGGATAACAAATTGAATAAGATATTTTTAAGTAAATGTGGATCTGTCTGAATGACCAAAGTACCGGTTTTCTCTATCTGTATGCTTTGATTTTGCTTGGTTATTAGTTTTAAGTCTTCCAGTATTTCATCGAGAAATTCATCCAGGGTGATTGATCTTGGTTCGTATCTAACCTTGTTGGATTCTAGTTTTTCGAGGGATAAAAAATCATTGAGAATGCCCGTCAAATTTTTAACGGCAGAAGTAATCCGTTTAAGATGTTTATCCCTTTTAGGTTGTTGTTCTTTTTCTTGATACCGACCAATCAAATCAGCAGAAGAATAGATGGCCGTTAAAGGCGTTCTAAATTCATGTGAGGCCATAGCCACAAACCGGGATTTTAGTTCTCCCAGGTCTTGCTCCTTTTTTAAAGCATCTTTTAATTTATTTTCACTTTCTAGCAGTTCTTGTGTGCGTTCTGCCACTTTTTTTTCCAGTGTTAGATTTAAATTTTTCAAGTCTTGTTCTGCTTTTTTTCGCTCGGTCACATCTATTCCTGAACTAATCGTGGCAAGAGGGATGCCTTGCTCATCCAGGACTAATCGATTGTACCACTGAATCATTCGAGTCGTTCCATTTTTAGTTAGAATCTGATTTTCGTAATGTTCTACGTTTTCTTGTTTTCTAAGAATTAAATCATTAAAAATTTTTCGAGTTTTATCTCGGGAATCATTAGGAATGAATTTATTAAACCAGTTTTCACCAACAATTTCGGCCTCCTCGTATCCTAAAATATGGATGCCTTCCTGATTGACCATCTGTACCTTTTCATCCTGATCAAGAATTAGTATAATACTGCCAGCCATATCCAGGTAAGTCTGTGCCTTTTCTTTTTCCTTTTGTAGAATTTTTTCTTGCAGCGTTCTATTTGTCACATCCTGAATGGATCCAAATATGCTGATTAAATTTCCGTTACTATCTAATTCTATCTTTCGAGTCCCTTCTAGATAGCGAATGCCTCTATTTGGGCAGACGATTCTATAATTAAAATCTAGCGGTTTTTTTTCTTTTATTATCCAGTCTACTTTTTTCTGTACCATGGTCTGATCATCCGGGTGAATTCGTTCGCCAAATTTTTTACGCGTAACTTGAAAGGATTGTGGTGAATAACCAAAAATGCGGAATAACTCATCGGACCAGGTGATAAGGTTGGTTTCAATAATCCATTCAAAACTTCCGATATGCGCCAGGGCTTGCGCTTCTTTTAATTTTTCTTTTCGATCCTTTAATTCTTGAATATTTTTCTTTTGTTGAATGGAATAGCGGATGGCTCGGTCGAGCAGGGCAGCAGAAAGATTTGTTTTATCTAAAAAGTCAGAAGCACCCGCTTCCATTGCTTTTTGATCCAAGACCATATCGCCCTGTCCGGTCAATAAAATAAAAGGCGTTTTTCTTTTTTGCGGAGAAATTTGATTAATTAATGCTAGCCCTTCTTCCTTACCTAGTCGGAAGTCCACCAGATAAACATCATAATTGTTTTGTTCAATAAGTTCAAGACCTTCCTCAAAAGAGGGAGCCCATTCTATTTGGTATTTGGTAGTTAAAACATCTATTAAAAGCTCTTTCGTGATGATATAGTCCTCCTCATCATCTTCTACCAAGAGTACCCGGATGGCGTGTTTACTCATGAATAATATGGTTTTCTGTTTGCTTCAAATTGGTTTTAAAATTAATATGCAGAGTAATGTAATAGATTATTAGCATAAAGTCTTTCTATTCGCCTGGAAGAGATACGATATTAAACCAGTAGTTTTTTAGGCTACTCATCGCATCGAGCATGCCTTGATAAGAGACTGGTTTGGTAATATAAGAATTAACACCGGCGCTGTACATGTTTCGGATATCTTCTCCAGAGTTGGAAGTGGTAAGAATAACTACCGGAATCTTTTTTAATCTCTCATGTTGCTTAATTTCTGCCAAAACATCTCGTCCGTCCTTTTTAGGCATGTTTAAATCAAGCAAGATTAAATGAGGTATGGGAAATTTGTTTTTATCCGTAAATTTTCCTGAATTGTGGAGGTAATTTAAGGCTTCTTCACCATCTTCGACAAATTGCAGGTTACTAGCCATCTGTATTTCTTCTAATGCTTCTTCGGTTAACATTCGATCCTCTTCATCATCGTCGGCAATCAGAATGACTAACTTTTCTCTTTTTTGTTTTGGAGTATTCATTGATATTCTGTTTTTCGGGTATTCTTTTATTGATCCTAAGTATCATAAAGAAATACTGGTTTGAAGGATAGCAAGTTTTATTAAATTAAAATAGCTAACCGCGGATAATAAAATTTGTGTTGAATGTTAGGCTTTAAACAGCGCTTTAAGTTCAGTAAATATAGGGAATAAATTCAAAATAACCAATCTTTTATAAGATACTTTATCAGCTTTCTTTTGTCTGATTAACGGCCAGATTTATAACAAAAGTAGTTCCTTCTCCTTCTTTACTTTTTACCTCAATATCTCCACCGTGAAGATTCGTGATTCGTTTGCAAATAGCTAATCCAATACCGGAACCTTCATATTTTCTACCTTCCAGGCGCTGAAAAATCTGGAAGACCTTGTCTCTATAAGTATCATCAAAACCGATTCCATTGTCCTTTACGGTTATTTCCACGTAGGTATCGCCGGGCGTGGCCACGAGGTGAGGACTTCTTTGAATTTGATGTCCAGAGATGCGGATATGCGGAGGAATTTCCTCTTTTCTAAATTTAATGGCATTGGAAATCAGGTTTTGAAATAACTGACGCATTTGAGTTGGGTCCGCTTCGATCATTGGAAGTTTTTCCACTTCAATAATGGCTGTATTTTTTTCAATACTAATTTCCAAATCGGATAGAACCCCATCAATAACATTGTTTAAATCAATTTTTTCAAAAGCTTTTCTTTGAGTATTGACTCTTGAAAATTGCAGGAGATCGGTTATCAGTTTTTGCATTCTTTCCGCTGCGTTGAGCATACGATTAAGGTAGTCTGTTCCTTTTTCCGAAAGGTTGGCACCATCCTTTATTTTTAAGCGATCACCAAACGCGCGTATTTTGCGAAGCGGTTCTTGTAAATCATGAGAAGAAACATAAGCGAAATCCTGTAATTCTCGGTTACTTCTTTCCAGGTTTTGCGCGGTTCGTTTTAGTTTTTCTTCCGCCATTTTTTGCTCCGTCAAATCATGAAGGATACCTGTATAAATGGTTTTATTTTTGAGATGAACAGCCGTGACGCTCAAATGAAAAGGAAAAGTACTACCATCTTTTTTTCGACCCGTTACTTCCCGTCCGATTCCAATGATTTTCTTGACCCCTGTTTCTCGATGATTTTTTAAATAGTTATCATGTTGACTGTGATCAGGTTCTGGCATCAGCATCTTAATATTGTTGCCGATGACTTCCGCCTCGGTGTAGCCAAATAGGGTAGCGGCAGCCGAATTGATACTTTCCACGATTCCTTTCCGATTGATGGTCATGATGCCATCTACGGCAGTGTTAATCACTCCTTCCAGTCGCAATCGACTTTCCTGTAATTCATTTGCTATTTTTTTTCGTTCGCTGATGTTGCTGATAAAAGCCACGACAAATTGTTGTTCCCCCAGTTTGGTGGCACTCAGACTTATTTCGATGGGAAATTCATCTCCATTTTTTCGTTTTCCAAATAAGTCACGGCCTTCTCCCATCATGCGAGGTACCGGGTTTTGCTGGTAATGTTGCCGATGTTCAGAATGTCCTTTTTGAAAAGCATCAGGTAACAGCATATCCACGGAGGATCCGATAAGTTCTTCCTGGGTATATCCAAATAACCTTTCGGCCAGAGGATTGGCCAGTGCGATTTTTCCAGAGGATTCTGCCACGATAATACCTAAAGTGGCTTCTTTGAACATGGCCTCTAATAAGGACTGTTTTTTCATAGGGAGAGGGAGCGTTTGTTTGCGGCAAAGATAGTTATTTGGGTTTATCCCACCAAATGCCAGCATTCAATTCACTGTCATGTCCTGGAATGATGAACTTGCAGGCCCCCTGGTCTACAAATTTATTTTCATCTTTACAAAATGCGAAAGAGGAATAGACACTACACAACTGCCAACATCTTAAAACCAAGAAACATCATACAGAGCAGCGCAGCAAGCAAGGGCAGAATAAATTTTCGATTGCTCCAGCATTTTACTTTACCAAAATCCTGGTAAGCCAGCTTTGTCTGAGAAAGATTGACCAGTACAAAAACGCTGATAATCACAAAACTGGTGGTATTGGCCAACTGAACAATCGGAATAAAAATGGCCAAAAGGGCAATGCCAATAGAAATGACCACGGTCGCCAGCCAGGGCGTTTGAAACTTCTTATGAACCTGATGAAAAATTTTTGGTGCGCTGTTTCGACCTGCCATTCCGTAAAGAACCCTGGAACCCATTATTACTTGTGCCAATACCCCATTAATAACGGCCACCAAACTGATAAGACTTATAATGTAGGAATATTGTTGTCCCTTGCTGGCAAGTATTTCAGCCATTGGCGCATTGGTAGTATATAAAACTTCGGGTGATAAGGAAAGTACGGCTACGACCGCAACCACTATGTAAAGAAATAAGGAGATAAATAAACTGCCCATAATGGCAATGGGCATACTCTTTTTCGGATTTTTGACTTCTTCGGCTATATTGGCCAAATCTTCAAATCCAACAAAAGCATAAAAAGCCAGAAACGCGCCTTGAAACACTGCGAATACATCATAACCAGGTGCTTTAATAAACATCCGGGAAAACTGGGAAGTCAAATTTTCCATATCAACATCTGTCATAAAAATGACAAACAGGATTCCGCCTACTTCAATCAAGGTAATAAGTCCAATCACGTTTAGTGATTCTGCGATCCCCCAAATAGCAAGCATACATAGAATTGTCATACTTGTGAGGATGACCAAGGCATCGGGAAATTCTATAAAAACATCCAGGTATCCAACAAATCCTTTGATAATGGCGGCAGCAGAAATAAAGCCGGTGAAAATTACACTCCATCCAACCAGGGTGGCCAATCGTTTTGAGTTAAAGGCATTTCTAACCTGGTATAGTTATCTACTAAATTTACTGACAAATATCACCCCTGGTCGATGATTTTTATCACTCTTTGCTGATCTTCTTTTCTGGATCTTGTGATTCGGAAAATGATAGAGGTATAGAAAAAATTAAAAAAAAGCGCAGATGAATATAGCCATGTTTAGCACAAAACCTTACGACCAGACATATTTTGAAAAGTACAATAAAAATCCTAACTATAAGATTTCATTTTTTGAGACTTCCCTAAATAAAGATACGGCTAATCTTGCCATGGGATTTGACATTGTTTGTATTTTTGTAAATGATGAAATTGATAAAGAAACCATTAAGATACTTGCAAAAAATAAAATCAGGTTAATCGCCATGCGGTGTGCCGGGTATAATAACGTGGATCTTGAATCCGCAAAAAATCATCATATAAAAGTGGTACGCGTGCCGGCTTACTCACCCGAATCAGTGGCGGAGCACTCGGTGGCCTTAATCCTTACTTTAAACCGGAAAACACATAAGGCTTACAACCGGATTCGCGAAGGAAATTTTTCCTTAAAAAATCTGATCGGGTTTAATTTATACAGAAAAACGGTAGGAATTATTGGTACTGGAAAAATTGGAGCAGCTTTGTGTAGAATTTTGATAGGATTTGGATGTGAAGTTGTCGCATTTGATATTGTAAAATATAAAAAACTGATTAATCTGGGCGTAAAGTACCTGCCTTTAAAGGAAGTCTTTGAACGTTCGGACATTTTGTCTTTACATTGTCCACTCACCCCCGAAACCAAACATATTGTAAATAAAGAATCGCTCTCCTTGATGAAAAAAGGAGTAATGATTATCAATACGAGTAGGGGAGCCTTGATAAACACTGCGGATGTAATCGAAAGTTTATCTAGTCACCGAGTTGGCTATCTAGGTATTGATGTTTACGAACAAGAAGAAAATCTTTTTTACGAAGATCTATCAGAAAGTATCATACAGGATGACCTGATTTTGAGATTAAACAGTTTTCCAAATGTCTTGATAACCTCGCATCAAGCCTATTTTACCAAAGAAGCGATGAAGGAAATAACATTAACTACGCTGGAAAATTTTGCCGCTTTTGAGAAAAATTCAATACTGGAAAACCTGTGAAATAGGAGATAGTTAAGAAGATTATCAGGAGTACCCACAATAGATATCTTCCAATACTTATCAACGATGGATATTTCTGCAACCAATTTGTTATGTTTTACATTTTGCCCAGGTTTTAGAATGAAATTTATAAGGTTATTAGATAATTTACTGCCTCCAAAGTTTTCTTTTAATTATGATTAAAATATTATTTGCAATTTTTTTATTATGTTTTTTTTCGTGCCAAAATCAGCATATAGATGACCAGATACAACCAAGGTCAGCGGATATAACGGAGACGGTTTACGCTTCCGTAAAAATAATACCTGCCTTTTCTTATTTTTCTCAGCCAGTTCGTTCCGGGATTATAAAGAAAATTTTTATTAGAGAAGGAGATGAAGTACAGAAAGGCCAGAAAATACTGCAAATTTCTATTCCTGCGAATACAGAAAATCAATGGTCTACCGCTAAATTAAATTTGCAAGAAGCGGAAGCAAATTTTAGAGGTCCCAATAATTTATTACGCAACCTTCGCTCAGAAATTCAATCTGTTAATCAACAATTGTTGCTGGATTCGATTACTTTACAACGGCTGGAAAGCCTTTGGGCAAAAAATATTGGCAGAAAAAATGATTACGATATTGCTAAATTAACGTACACAAAAACCAAAAATCAACTAGCTATTCTACAACAACGGGAAGTACAAACACGGATAAATTTAGAAAATAATTATAAAAAAGCACAGAACCTGGTAAAGACTGAATCAAGTCAATTGGCTGATTATACCATCTATTCAGAAATCAATGGAATCGTGTTTAGTCTAAATAAAGAAGTAGGAGATTTTATCAACAACCAGGAACGGTTTGCTGAAATTGGCAGTTCGGATAATTATATCATTCAGATGGATATTGATGAGGTAGATATCACTAAAATTGCCATCAAGGATTCCGTAATTATTATGCTGGAGGCCTATCCGGGCAAGACTTTTATTGCACGGGTAACTAAAATTTATCCTAAAAAAGAAGCCTCCACCCAAACTTTTCGGGTAGAAAGTGTTTTTGATTTTCCTCCCCCGAAACTTTTTAATGGACTATCTGGAGAGGCCAACATATTAGTTGACAGAAGAGTGAACGCAACGGTCATTCCTTCAGATTATTTATTACCCGATAATAAAGTCCTGACCCCTGATGGTGAAGTATCCGTAAAAACAGGGCTAAAAAATTTGGAATTTGTGGAGATTATTGAAGGAATTGATACCAACACTACCTTGATAAAATCAGACAAATAAATAATATGCTAAAACTCATCATAGATATTTCAAAAACGCATTTAATCTCCAAATTAAAGCAAACGATTATTGCCGCCCTGGGAGTAACTTTTGGGATTAGTATGTTTATTGTTATGATGAGCTTTATGACCGGACTTAATCAGTTGCTGGATGGTCTGGTGTTAAATAGAACTCCACACGTTCAAATATTTAACAAAACGGAGGCTACCAAAGTACAACCGGTCGATAGATTTTATAATCCGGTAGGGAATATAAATTATACCCATTCTATAAAACCCAAAAGTCGCATTTTACGCATTCATAATGCCCTGCCAATTTTATCTGAATTAAGAAAAAATAAAAAAGTAAAGGGAGCAACGCCTCAAGCCACCGTTAAAGTTTTCTATTTGGCGGGATCAAACAATTTAAATGGAATAATTAACGGGATAGAGGTTAAAGAGGAAGTTCGATTGTTCAACTTTAAAGATTATATCACAGAAGGCGATGTAAATTGCTTGCAAAAAAAGAAAAATAATACCTTGCTGGGAGCAGGAGTGGCTAAAAAATTATCTGTATCCGTTGGAGATAAAATACAGGTTATGAATACCAACGGAACTATTTTCACCCTTACGATCGGTGGAATTTTCCAAAGTGGATTAGCAGAAATAGACGATGTCCAAAGTTATGTGAGTTTAAAAATGGCCCAACAATTATTAACTTCGAGTGGAAATCATATCAGCCGCATTCATGTCAAACTACACGATATAAAAGATGCGGTACCTATTTCAAAGTTGTTGGAAAATATCTATGATATCAAAGCCCTGGATATTAATACCGCTAATGCGCAATTTGATACCGGCTCGGCAATTCGATCCTTAATTTCTTATGCAGTGTCCATCACTTTGTTGATCGTTGCCGGATTTGGAATTTATAATATTCTGAATATGTTTATTTATGAAAAAATGAATGATATCGCTATTTTAAAAGCAACCGGATTTACCGGAAGGGATGTCATGTACATTTTTATTTTTCAAGCCTTAATGATTGGTTTAATTGGTGGAGTTTTAGGATTAGCCGTTGGCTACGGAATCTCGGTAGTGATAGATCATATTCCATTTGTGACCGAAGCCTTGCCAACGGTCAAAACCTATCCGGTTAATTATGACCCCAATTTTTATATTGGTGGAATTTGTTTTGCCCTGGTCACTACTTTTTTAGCGGGATATCTTCCATCCAGAAAAGCACGAAAAATAGATCCGGTTGAAATCATTCGGGGACAATAATAAAAAAGAATGGAATATATTTTAGAAACTAAAAAAATAAATAAATATTTTCTGGAACCTGTGAAATTTCACGTACTAAAAGATATTTCGATTCAGCTAAAAAATAAGGAGTTTGTATCTATCATGGGGAAGTCCGGATGTGGTAAATCTACTTTGCTGTACATTCTTTCAACCATGGATACGGATTACGAAGGAGAACTGTTTATTGGTGGCCGTAAAATGTCTGACTTGTCCAGAAATGAATTAGCGAGGGTCCGGAATGAAAATATCGGGTTTGTATTTCAATTCCATTATTTGCTTCCGGAATTTTCGGTCTTGAAAAATGTTATGTTACCCGCGCTTAAGCTAGGAAAATATGACGAAACGACGATCAGAAAAAATGCCTTTGAAAAACTGGAATTATTAAACATCGCAGATCAGGCACATAAAAAGGCAGCCAAAATTTCCGGCGGTCAAAAACAAAGAGTTTCCATCGCGCGGGCGCTGATCAATAATCCGAAAATAATTATGGGCGATGAACCCACCGGTAATTTGGATAGCAAAAATGCAGAAAATGTTTTTAACGTTTTAAGGGAGTTGAGCAGGGTACAGGAAATGTCTATGCTAATCGTAACGCACGATCTGGATTTCGCCAAAAAAACCGACCGTATCATTGAAATGGGAGACGGCGTAATTATTAATTCCGATGAAAATACGTAAAAGGAAGGAATATTTATTTAACAATCCGTCATGTAAAGAAGTTCCAGCGCCGCATAGGTCGCGTTTTTAGCGCAAACAGAGAAGTCAGTTGTAATAAAATATGCTTCATTTTTTTAGTATTCTATTTTTGTCAACATTCCTTACACCATTTTCTATTTTGATGACAGAAGAAACAGTGTCTGGTTTTATAACAGGTTTTATGGTGTCGATTACTTCGTCAGAAGATTCCGAACCAAGAAAGTATCGTGTTTGTTTACGCATGCCTATCATCAGGAAAAATCCCAATAGGATACAAAAAAGGATAAAACGGTAAAAGGATCTGGACATAGTAAGGATTTTTAATCTAGTGCCTCATCCCGTAAGCTGTAAAGCGTTTATAAAATGAGGTACTGGAATCAATTAAAAAGGCAGCCGAATGTTACCAGGAATGTTGATAAAATAAATTAAGACACTATGCTTCATCTTTGTCCATTACTCAAAAATATTTCGCCTTTTATCTCAATCTGTTTAATCGCCATTCCTAACCACAAAAACGGGAATATCTTCGCATAAATCCACCAGGAGTTCCGTCACACTGCCATAGAGGAAATTTTCAAAAGTACTGTGTCCTTTTGCTCCCATGATGACTAAATCGAAATTTTTGTCTATGGCATAATTATGTATTTGACGAGCCGCATTAAAATTCATATTTTCCAGGAAAACGATGTCTAGTGCCTCTTCTGCAATCTCGTATTTCTTGATGAAGGATATATATTCTTTTTGGGTTTTAACCAGAAAAGCTTCTTTATAAACAGGATTTGTGTTAAAGTCAAGATGATAGTCTACGGGTAACATTTGAATTACTTTGACAGCAGTAATTTCTATCTCCGGTATAATCTTCTTAAAATTTAAAGCAGCTTGCAAGGCATTGGCAGAATTTTTAGAAAAGTCAATGGGCACCAATATTTTATCAGGAACTGCCTTCGCCTTTTCCGTAACAAATAAAACATGACATCCTGCCTGTTGCGCTATTCTGCGGGCGGTCAGACCACTTGCTTCGCTTTTTTTCTTGTGACCGGTAATCAAAAGATCCACTTCCTTATCATTTGTGTAATTCAAAATTTTGTCATAGGGAGACCCTTCTAAAACATCTACTACCAAGTCCGGATTTTTTTCATCATTGGAAAACTGTTGCTTTATCTTCTTTTGTATTAACGTCTTTACTCGATCATCAATCGCGGTGGCTACGGAATTATCCTCCGCAAAAGATATCTCTGGCCGACCCAGGAAATTGGGAATGACGTGTACAAAATGGATTTTATCCAAATTAAGAAGACTGGAAAATTGGTCACTGTAGCTTAGTAATTGATCATCCATTTTTGATAAATCAACGGCTACAAGGGCTTGCTTGATGAGGATCATGTTTTTTTATTTTTAAGATGGAGTTAGGGAATGTTGATAAAATAATAGTAGAATCCTTTTGGGAAGCCTCTTTTTTAACACCTAATATTTTATAATAATCTTTGTATTTCATTTTTTTTGTACTAAAATATTCTCTATTTAGCTAAGCTTGACTTTACTACTTTGTGCAGCTAGATTAAAAAAAGGAAAACTACATCATTGAAAAAATAAAAAGGTGTTAATTAATAAAATGAACTATAAAAAGAAAAATGCTTAATGTAAATATCTACTGTTAAATAAAAATAGTAAAGTCAAGCTTAGGAACGGAGAGATTAGAAACTTTCTAAGTCGTTACCACAGAATTGGTTGTTCCATAAGGACTTTGTTCATAATCATCCGCAGCCCAATCGTTTTCCCAAATCTGATTATCCATCAGATATCGAAATTGGTATTGCTTGTCTTTTTCTAATTCGACGGTAGTCTGGAGTTGCCCATTTATTTTTTTCATGGGGATTCCTTTTTTCCATTTCCAATTATTGAAATCTCCAACAAGTTTAACCTGCTTGGCTCCATCAGCTGCTGCTAGTGGAAGGCTAAAAGTAACTTTGCAAATGGGTTTTGATTTTAAAAATTTTTTCTTTAGACTCATGATATTGATTTTTTGATAAAATTTACTTCTTGCAGATGCAGAGAAGCTTAAATAATTGTTCAGTACAATATTAAGCTTCATTGACTTTAATTACGATGATAAAAGTCAATGCACGATATGATTTTTATTTCTTGGTTATCGGTATATTTTTAAATTTGGAACTGCATCTTCCAATAATATATTTCATAGCGTTTCATCAGAAATCAGTACCGCTATTGAAGGACCAGTTTTGAAATGATCAATCTTATTGGCTGCTCTATACTTAATAGCTTCATCATTAAACAGGGAAGCATAACATGCTAGGCAAGCATTCAATAAGTCATCATCCTCTGTAAGGTTGAGATGATTTTCCGCTTGTCCAGAACAACAAATTTCTGACAAGACTCCTTCTCTAACACTACATTTTACATGTACCTTAAATTCTCCAATGGAACGATCACGGAGTTTATTAAATGCCGATAAAATAGAAATCTGAGTACCATACGGAATATCACTATCTAAAATCAATTGTCGAATTTGTTTACCAACCAAATTTAAATTAGAATAATGCGGATGATCCAACTGTTGCAAAAGAGTTCTTATACTACCTTCAATATAGTTATAATTTAAAAATTCCTGATACGCAGTTTCAGAGATAATAAATCCATCCGGAATTTTTATTCCATTTCCTTGCAAACTCCAGGACTTTATCCCCAACGAAGTAATAGCAGCTACGGATTTGGATAAATGCTGGGAAGCGATAGTGTTGAGTAGAATAATATGATCACTCATGATTACAAGCTTTTAAAACAGAGTTGATCGTAAAACCAAAGTATGTAAGCTTTGAAGTGGGAACCCTGCATTATTAACATCAACCGAAAAGGAAGCTGTTTTATAAAATGTAATTAAGTATAAAGGTTTGGAGATGCTTTGCCTTTTATTGTACCATAAACTTGGCAATACCTTTTCGTTTACCTTCATTCAATTCGATGATATAACTTCCTTTTACCATTGAACCAATATCAATAGTAAAGGTCTGTTGCCCAATAATGGAAAATTTCTCTTGTTGCTTTAAAGGTTGTCCATTCAAATCGTAGATCAAAATGTTTACAAAACCATTTTCTTTTGAATTGTAATTTATATTCAGGTTCTGCTCAATTATAGGATTTGGGAAATGTGTAAAATCAGGATTAAGCTCGATTACTAAATCATCGATTGCACTGACAAAATCATTGAGGTAAAGCCTGGATATTGCAACACCTGAATTACCGTACCCGGTTATGAGCAAATCTTGATCATTGTCACCGTCCACATCCGCAAAGTCGATAGATCCTTGCTCCACGCCTTCAATTGTGGTGTTCATGACTTCAGAGAAACTACCCGTCCCATCATTGATGTACAGTTTTGATATCCAAATTCCTGAATTGGGTCTACCCGTTAGGAGCAAATCAGGATCATTATCGCCGTCCACATCTGCAAAGGCAATGGCACTTCGAGAGACACCTTCAAAAGAGGTGTTCATGACCTCAGAGAAATTTCCCGCTCCATCATTGGTGTACAGTCTTGATGAAGATACCGTTCCTGAATTGCCTCTGTCAGTAATGAAGAGATCCTGATCGTTGTCGCCGTCCACATCTGCAAAGGCAATGGTACCTACTCTAAAGCTTTCAAAAGGAAGCGTTGTGCTTTCTGTGAAATTTCCCATCCCGTCATTGGTATACATTTTCGAGGTGGGAGTTCCTGTAGTTGATATTCCTGTAATAAGAACATCCTGATCGTTGTCGCCATCCACATCCGCAAAGGCGACGGAGTTTAAATTAGGACCTTCAAACGGAGTACCTGTAACTTCGGAGAAGTTGCCCATTCCATCATTGGTGTATAGTTTCGAAATGCTTACCCCTGTAATGAGTACATCTTGGTCGTTGTCGTTATCCACATCTGCAAAGACTATGGAGCTTGCACCAACCGCTTCAAAGGAGGTGCCCATTACCTCGGAGAAATTTCCCAACCCGTCATTGATGTACAGTCTGGTGATTAAACCGAATAATTCCGTATAGCCAGTAATGAGCAAATCTTGGTCGTTGTCGCCGTCTACATCTTCAAAGGCGAAATAGCTTTCACTAATGTCTTCAAAAGGAGGGCCGGTAACTTCTGAAAAATTGGCCATCCCGTCATTGGTGTACAGTTTCGTAATTAAATCTCCTGAATCATTTCTTCCCGTGAGGAGCAAATCTTGATCGTTATCTGAATCCACATCCACAAAAGAAATGGAACTTTTCAATACGCCATCGAAAGGAGTGCCTATGACTTCGGTGAAGGTTTGAGCGGATAAAAATGGCGTTAATAACAGAAATTGGAAAATTAGATTAAACTTCATTTTGTTAGATTTCAACCTTTTTTGAAAGAAAACTATTGTTGTGAATCCTAAGGATCAATTAAAGAAGCAGCCAAATGTTATAAGTTATTCTTTTATTGATCCTAAATATTTGGCGTCACGATAATTTTATTTTTTACAGTCCATACTCCGGGAGCTTTATATGCCGCTCTGAAGGCTTCTTCTTTTTCCGCCCAGGAATGAACTTCTCCTTTCAATATAACTTCATGCTCATTTGCTTCTACCGATATGTTATTGGCATCAATACGAGCGGCACGTTCCAGCGCTTTCTTAATTTGGGATTTCACCTCTGAAGTTTTAACGGGCGATTTTAAGGTAATTCTATTGACTACACTTTTCACTCCCAAAAGGGAACTTATGGCATCTTTGGCAGAAGTCTTTTGATATTGCCAATCTAATTGTCCATCCAAAAAGACAATTCCGTTTTCTACTTTTACGGATACTGCTTGAGATGGAACAATGGTATTCCACTTTAAGGCATTGACGGTAGCTTCTGCAATTTCTACATCTGTTTTGTTAAAGTTTGATGGGAAGTTAACATCAATTTCTTCAACGACTGCTTTTACTCCCTTCACTCTCGTAGCTGCTCGTTCTGCTGCGCGTTTCTCTATGTAACTATTAACATGACCGGTAAGTGTCACAATTCCGTTTTTGACAATGACCCCAATATCAGTCTCATCAATGCTTGGCTCAAAATCTAGTTCGTCCAAAATATCGTCTTTTAATTTTAAATCTGATTTCATGATTTTAAAGTTTAAGTGGTTAAAAATTATTATTTATTATAGTGCAATTTACATAGATAATAATTGCCATCCTTTGACTTTAATCAGCTCGAGGTAGTGATAATTATCATCGGAGAAAGTCATTTTCATAATTAATTTTCTACAATTTTATTTTCATCCTTGTTGTAATAATCATCTGTACCTACATGATTATTATCATCTAAAACTTAATTTTTTCTACCTAGTATTGTTCAGGAATTCTAGGTTTGCTGAAATGATATAAACAAATGAATAATTTAAAAAAAATATTAAACGTTGAACAAATTCGAGCTACCGATATTTATTCCATCAAGAAGCACTCGATTTCTTCTTTAGCATTAATGGAAAAGGCAGCGCGTTCATTTGTGAATGCCCTGAGAAAACAAGATCTGGCATCCAAAAAAATATTAGTGATCTGTGGGGCAGGAAATAATGGGGGAGATGGATTTGCAGTATGCAGATTATTAAGAGATCAACGTATTGATGCCAGTGCAGTACTCGTAAAGTTCAGAGAAACACTTTCGAAAGATTGCGAGGTCAACAAAAATAAGCTACAAGAAATAACCGTCCTGGATGCTTCCTCACCAATTCCTGATTTTTCTGACTTTGACATTATCATCGACGCAATATTTGGTTCTGGACTTAATAAGCCAGTAGAAGGTTTTGTGGCAAGGGTGATTGAAGCAGTCAACAATTCAGGAAGAGAAATTTATTCGATAGATGTCCCCTCTGGACTTTTTTGCGATACTGTTTCTGAATCCGAATATATTATAAAAGCTAATCTGGTAATCAGTTTTCAGAGACCCAAATTGTCCTTTTTTTTTCCTGAAAATAGTGCTTATGTCGGAAGTTGGGAAGTAGTAGATATTGGACTAAATGAAACGTTTATACAGCAGCAAAAATCAACTAACTTTATCTTGGATCAGGATGTTTCGAAATATGTAATACCGAGACATCGGCAGTCTCATAAAGGAACTTACGGGCATGCGCTTTTAATGGCTGGATCCTATGGGAAAATGGGGGCAGCCGTTTTATCTGCAAAGGCCTGTTTGAGAAGTGGGGTAGGATTGTTGACCGCCAAGGTTCCTAAATGCGGATATCAAATATTGCAAATTGCTGTTCCGGAAGCTATGTGTCTAACCGATGAACATTTAGATTTTTTGACAACCTTGCCAGAATTAAAAAACTATAATTCACTAGGGATTGGTCCTGGAATAGGTAAAGATGCCTTAACTCTAAAAATGCTCAAAAGCCTACTTGCTACAAAACTGCCACCTTTAGTATTGGATGCAGATGCGATCAACTTAATTTCTGAGAATCCTGCACTCGCAAATATGCTTCCTGAAAATACCATTCTTACTCCGCATATCAAAGAATTTGACAGGCTGGTTGGCATCTCTAAAAGTACGCCTGAACGATTCAAAAAACAAAAAGCCTTTTCTAAAAAACATAAATGCATCATTGTACTAAAAGATGCGAACACTTGTATTTCTTCTCCGGAAGGAATGCGCTACTTCAATACTTCGGGCAATCACGGAATGGCAACGGGAGGAAGTGGTGACGTGTTAACAGGGATTATTACTGGATTGCTTGCTCAAAAATATAAACCTTTAGAAGCAGCTATTATTGGAGTATATTTCCATGGAAAAGCGGGTGACCAAGCTGTTAGGCATCGGAGTTATAGTTCGCTAATTGCCTCGGATATTATTGAGCAACTTAACATTGAGCATTCCTGACATAGCTTAACCATCAATTAAAAATACTGACAAACATTACCTCTGTTAATGATTTCTATCATTCTTTTCTGATCTTAATTTCTGGATCTTGTGCTTCATTAATGGTTACGTTCGCATTGCGTACTATGTGACTGATCCACCGATTAACTAATCAACAACTTAGTGCCGAAGGCACTAGCTAATCTGGGTATCCAACAAAGAGATAATGATTAAATCAACAATGTATTTGTTTTTTACGGGAAAAGGAGGCGTTGGAAAAACATCCCTTGCCTGTGCAACGGCGGTTAAAATGGCTGATTCAGGGAAATCTGTATTGCTGGTGAGTACAGATCCGGCCTCTAATTTACAAGATGTATTAGAAAGTCCAATAGATGAAAAAATTAATCCGGTAAACGGGATTAACAACCTTTTTGCGATAAACATTAACCCTGAAAATTCAGCCGAAGAATATCGAAATAGAGCAACCCAAGGTTTAGAAGGCCTTGCTTCCAAAGATGAAATTATGAAAATCAGGGAAGAACTTTCAGGTGCCTGTACCACTGAGATCGCGTCCTTTGATGAATTTTCCCGGTTTATTTCCGATGAAACTGATGGAGAAAAATTTGAGGTGATTATTTTTGATACCGCACCAACTGGTCATACTTTAAGACTGCTTGAATTGCCTGCTGCCTGGTCTAGTTTTACAGATGAACACCCTGATGGAGCGTCCTGCCTGGGGCCCACTTCTGCCTTGAAAAGTGGTAAGGAAAGATATCATCTGGTAGTAGACAGGTTACGGGATGCAACGCTAACCACTTTTTATATTGTTACAAAGCCAGAAAAAGCCTCTTTAAAAGAAGCAGCTCGAACCAGCAATGAATTGAGGGAACTTGGAATGGCCAATCAGCAATTGTATGTCAATGGTGTTTTTAAAGCAATTGAAAAACAAGACCTACTCGCTAACAAGATGGAAATGATGGCTAGCGAGCAACTCAATTCTATTCCTGATAATTTAAGATTATTACCAATTAAGACCTTTCCTCTTTTACCTTATAATGTACTCGGCATCGCCAGACTCCGCTCCCTTTTTGATGATAATTTACAAAAAACTATTGCCCAAAAAAATATTTCAAAAATAGAAATACCTATTCAGATATTAGAAGGCATAAGTCAACTAGCGGATGAGTTATGTCTCAATCAGCAGCATGGACTGATAATGACCATGGGCAAAGGAGGCGTTGGAAAAACGATTGCTGCTTCTGCCATTGCCGTGTTATTAGCCCGAAAAGGCTTCGAGGTATTGTTAACAACTACAGATCCAGCAGCGCACATTCAGGACTTTATAAAACAATTAGGCGAGATGCCCGCCACCTTAACCGTAGAACGCATAGATCCCAAAGTTGAAACACAGCGATATACCGAAAAAATTCTGGAGCATAAAGGACGAGGACAATCGGAAGAAGCACAAAAACTGATTCTGGAGGATTTAAAGTCTCCCTGTACAGAAGAGGTGGCCGTTTTTCATGCGTTTTCAAAAGCCATCAGTATGGCAAAAAGAAAATTTGTAGTAATGGATACTGCACCAACTGGACATACTTTGTTATTGTTGGATACTACGGGGAGCTATCATCGGGATATTATGAGAAACAATATTTACGCTGGAAGTTTAAGGACGCCATATATGTCTTTGCAAGATCCGGAATTATCGAAAATAATTCTGGTGTCCTTACCCGAAACTACGCCCATGCGAGAAGCAGCATCATTACAGGCTGACTTAAAAAGAGCGGGGATAAAACCTTATGCCTGGTTAATAAATCAAAGTCTTTCCATGCTTTCAGGAATTGTAGACCCTTTACTAAAAAGTCGTGCTACTGCAGAAATAGAAGTTATTAATACCATCAAATCAAAACACGCAGAAAGAACTTTCGGTATTCCTTTTATCGCAGAAAAGAAATTACTACCTGCGGTTTTACATGAATTAAAAAACAGCAAAAAAGTATAGATATGCATTACCTCAACGAAAGCCACATCTTGCTTTTTCTTTTACAAATTCTGGTCCTGCTCGGGTGTGCACGAACGCTTAGTGTCATCTGTGAAGCCATCAAAATCCCTGCCATCGCAGGCGAAATTATGGCGGGCATCATATTGGGTCCAACGCTGCTTGGACGAATTTCCCCGTCCTTACAAGGCTCGTTATTTCCGCTTGACCAGACCCAATGGACAATGCTTGAAACCGTATCCTGGCTGGGAGTCTTTTTTCTTTTACTCTCCTCGGGATTTCATGTTGATATTAGAGATGCCTTCCGTAGTGGTCGTGCGGCTATGCTAATCGGAATTGTTGGGGTGCTGTTTCCTATTGCGGTTGGCTATCCTGTATTTAGTACTTTTGATCCCGGTTATTGGGGCGCCAATGCAACGAAAGTCTCCTTTGCTTTATTTTTGTCAGTCGCCGCATCTATCACGGCAATATCAGTAGTTGCTCGCGTGCTGGGTGATCTTGGAATTAGTAAAACACCCAAGGGTTCTCTTGCTATTTCAGCTTGCGCGATCAATGATATTTTTGGATGGTTTTTATTCACCGTGGTGATGTCCCTTTTAACATCGCATACAAAAAGTGCGGTAGAATTGGTTAGTACGGCTTTGGGTATTATCGGATTCGTCGTCTTAAGTCTTACGGTTGGTGCGCAAGTACTGAGCGCTGCGTTGCGATGGGTAAAATCAACATCATTACCTCAGCCGGCCGCAGCACAAACCCTCATTGTCAGTGCAGGATTGCTTTGCGGGGCGATCACACAATGGTTGGGAATTCATGCTATTCTGGGTTTCTTTCTTGCTGGTACCATGGCAGGAAGTGCTAAAGGAGTGTCGGATGACCTTCTGAATAGTGTTTCTGATACCTTGCATGCTATTTTTGTTCCGCTCTTTTTTGCTACACTTGCACTCAAAATCGATTTCCTGGTTGGAATGGCATTTTGGCCAACGGTTATCTTTTGCACGGTTGCAGTCCTGGGAAAATTTGGAGGTGCTTGGTTAGGAGCGAGACTGGGAAAGCAATCTCCCCAGGCATCTATTTTAATTGGTCTTACTTTTATTCCTGGTGGCGCAATGGAGATTGTGGTAGCCACGCTCGCACTTGAACTGCAACTCATCGGACAAACAATATTTGTGGCCATTGTATTTGCAGCACTTGCCTCTTCTATGCTAGCTGGGCCGCTAATTGGTGTCCAGCAACGTCGCATGGGAATTGGAAAAATAGCAGCGCCCATATTACCTTTTGCTTGATACTAGTGCTTCCGGCACTAAATTTCTATGTATAAAGGTACTATGTGACTGATCCACCGATTAACTAATCAACAACTTAGTGCCGAAGGCACTAGTGCCATGGATAGTTATTTATGTTTCTTAACATTCCTAAATAAAAAATTTTAAATAAATTCAATATGACGATCAAACAACAACTAGAAAAATTAGCCACTGAAAAAAACACGCCCTGTGTTACTATCTCGCTAAACACACACCGAACACATCCTGAAAATACACAAGATGTAGTTAAATTAAAAAATCTTTTGAAAGAGGCAAAGGAGAGAGTTATCAACGAATATGGCAAAAGACCCGTATCTTCTTTATTGGAGCGGCTTTCAGAAATTGAAAACGAAATAGAGGTAAATTCAAATCTAGACAGTTTGCATATTTATATTTCTAACAATACCAAAGAAATAATAAAATCTGCTTGGTCAACTAACGAAAATGGGGTGTATATATCTAATACCTTTAACGTGCGCTCTTTGATAAAATCTTATAACAGAAGTGAAGCGTATCTAATTCTTTTACTATCACAAAGTGGTGTAAATATTTACAATACACTCAATGATGAAATATTAAATGAAATTAAAAATGAGGATTTTCCGTTTTCTGAAAATAGACATTATAATACGAATGCAAACAAGGGAAGTGATGCAAAACATTTGGACGATTTAGTCCGAGAGTTTTTAAATAAAGTGGATAAAGCGGTTGTGAAAATTAACAACGAGACAGGGCTGGATTGTTTTGTTATTTGTACGGAAGATAACTATAGTCGATTAATGCAGGTAGCTGACAAACCAGCAATTTATCACGGTCATGCTAATATTGATTACAACAAAATGGATACACATGCTATTGCAAAACAAGCTTGGGAAAAAGTGGAAATTTTGCAACATAGTCGAAGAACCGAAGCCATCCACGAAATAAAAGTAGCAGTGAGTCAAGGTAAAGTTTTAACAGACTTGCAGGAAATCTATCGAGCTGCTATTGATGGAGCTGGCGATTTGATGATGATACACGAAGACTTTACACAACCAGTCTCCATGACCAGCGATAGAACTTTTGAGCTTGAATCTGACAAGATAAAACCAAATGTTGTAGAGGACATTACTGCGAATATTGCCTGGGAGGTGTTTTCTAAAAAAGGCCGCGTATTTTTTACCAAACAAACAGAAATTAAAGACATTGGCGAAATTGTATTGAAGACTAGATACTAAAAAGTGAAAAAATATATGCTTTCTGTTTTAAATCAATTCTTTTTTCTTTTTTCTAGTTTCCTAAAATACCTTCTGAACAAAAAATTATGTTGGAGTGCTTCAAGATCTTCATTCAATAAGGTTGAGCCCTCCCGTAAATTGATCATTATTTCTTTAAAGTTATTGGCAAGCGTAGTATCCTGCAAGATAATACCAGCAAGGCTATTGTCAAGGTTGATCTGTTCAATAATATTTTTTAGTTCGGCAGTTGTTATCGCAATATCTTTACTCGACTGCGCTAAATTATTCATGATCGGTGCAGTCCTGCTTTTAATGAGCGTGTCCATATCATCAATTGCTAGATTGATTTTGGTCTTGAAGGTAGTGTCATTTAGCAAGTACCCTAAAACGCCTTGTCCTTCGTTGACCTGACGCATACTATCATTAAGTTTATTGCTAAGCACGTTAACTTGTTGTGAAGTTTTTCGCAGATTTTGAATAGCCAGATGAAGGTCTCTAACAAGGGCATCATCATTTATTAAGGTAGCAACAGAACCACTCCCTTTATTAATTTTTTCTGAAATTGCCAGTAAATTGATGGTGAGCAGGGCGATATTTTCTGTGGTATTGTCTAGTTTTTCGATGACCGTTTCTGTTTTAATACTGGAGGTAGATTTGATTAGATCCCCATCTGTTACCTTTATGGCGATGCCTTTTCCTGGACTGATATTGATGATCATGTTTCCAACGAGTCCATCCGTTCCAATACTGGCGGTGGCATTCTTTTTTAGAAACGCCTTGACCTTTTTTTCCAGGACCATATTTACTTTAAGCGTACTGTCGTTAAGAATATCAATATCACCCACCGAACCGATACTGATTCCAGAGAAGCGAACATTGCTTCCAGGTTGCAATCCATTAACGTTTTTAAAGGTCGTACTAACCTGAATAGTAGCACCAAATAAATTTTCTTTTTCTCCGATTTTGAAAACGCCAAAGGCAAATAATGCAATAGCAATACTTACAAATAGTCCGAGTTTAGTGGTGTTTATTTTCTCTTTACGCATTGTTTCTATTTTGAACTTCTTTAAAAAAAGCTTTGACTTTTGGGTCTGTTGATTTTGACAATTCGTCGTACGTTCCATCTGCATAGTTGATGCCGTCAACCAAAATAATCATCCGATTAGAAATCACTCGGGCACAATCCATATCATGAGTTATAATTAAAGAAGCGGTGTTAAAATCTTTTTGGAGTTTTAAAATTAACTGAATAATCTCATTTGATGTAATAGGATCCAGACCACTTGTTGGTTCGTCATACAAAATTATTTTGGGTTGTAATATCAATGTTCTGGCCAAAGCTACTCTTCGTTTCATACCACCAGAAAGCTCTACGGGCAACAGGTCAATGGCATCTTCCAGTCCGACACTTTTTAAGGTATTTAGAATTAGTATGTCTTCATCCTGACCAGCCATTCGCTCCTTATGCCTTCTTAAAGGAAATTGTAAATTTTCCCGAACCGTCATAGAATCATATAAGGCAGATCCCTGGAATAAAAAACCAACTTCCGTTCTAATTTCATCCAGTTCTTCCTGTTCCAAATTCGGGATAGATTTTCCAAGAACCATCACTTCTCCTTCATCTATCTCTATCAATCGGACTAAACATTTGATTAACACCGACTTTCCCGATCCCGATTTTCCAAGAATTACCACATTCTCATTTGGATATAATTCAAGATTAAATCCTTTTAATACTTGATTCGAACCAAAAGATTTTTTAACCCCTTTGATTTGTATCATCGGTTCGGTAATTTTGTTTTCCATGTTATTAAATTTCATAAAATATACCTGCTACCAATACCGCCAAAAAATCGACAACAAACAGCAGCAGGCTGGCCAGCACGACTGCTGTATTGGCCGCAGTACCAACACCCTCGGTTCCTTTTTTTGAATGATAGCCTTTATAACATCCCACCAGACCAATTGCAAAACCAAAGAAAAAAGACTTGATCGTTGCCGGTATAACATCACCAAAGGAAAGTGATTCAAATGCCGTGTTGAAATACAACGTAATGCTAACATCTCCCTTGGCGCTTTCCACCAGATAAGAGCCTAATAAACCAACGGTATCAGCGGCAATCACCAACAAAGGAAGCATCAAAGTAGTCGCCCAAATCCGCGTAACTACCAGGTACTTGAATGGATTCGTTCCCGAAACTTCCATGGCATCAATTTGTTCCGTTACTTTCATAGAGCCCAGTTCTGCTCCGATACTTGAACCAACTTTGCCGGCACAAATCAAGGCCGTTATCATTGGTCCAATTTCCCTAACAATAGAGATGCTAATCATTTGGGGCATATATGCCACTGCACCAAATTCCAACATGGTTGGTCGAACTTGCAATGTCAAAACTAAACCCATGATAAAACCAGTAACAGCTACCAGGAAAAGAGAATTATAACCAATAACATAACATTGTCTGACTAGTTCTTTCCATTCAAAAGGTCTTCTAAAAGCTTGCTGGAAAAAGCGGTATGCGAAAAAAGTGATGTCACCTGTTAATTGTAGGTAATCTATTATACTTTTTTTAAGGTAAGTCATAGATTTAATTTGCAGAACCTGAATATTTTTAATCTTGTGTTTTTCATTACAAGATTGGAGAATTTGCTTTTTGAAATGGTGATGAAAGTTAGATACTGAAATGATTTTTATCATGGTTTATCCTTTTTTATAAAACTATTTTATCAACATTCCTAACCTCATTGCTTATGAAAAAAATGTTTTTTATTGGATGGTCCTTTTTCCTTTTTAGTCACCTGTGTTTTACGCAAGAGCTGGTGAACCATCATATTGATTCTATTAATGTGCACGCTGGTCGGGCACGAGCTACCGTGTGGGGTATTAATATTTTAATCAATCGATATGATGCACATATCAAGGGAGGAGGTGGTAGATATTGG
>ENA-ORXR01001394-ORXR01001394.1-marine-metagenome-genome-assembly--contig:-NODE-1394-length-25644-cov-5.133571_pt1 | contig 25644 bp, 28 predicted proteins | sample MGYA00237866_ERZ511479 | MGnify/ENA metagenome assembly ERZ511479 | reverse complement strand
TGGCAAGCACATCGTCGACCAGCACCACTCGCTTGTCTGCGGTCAGGTCGTCGCGGTGCACTTCGAGGTGATCGTCGCCGTACTCCAGCGAGTAACCCTGGCTTCGGGTGGGGCGGGGCAGCTTGCCGGCTTTGCGTACCGGAACAAACGCTGCGCCCAATCGGTAGGCCATCGGCGCTCCAAAGATGAAGCCTCGCGCGTCGACTCCGACAACGGTGTCGATGTCACCGCCCACAAACGGGTCGGCCAGGACTTCGACGGCCAGCCGCAGGCCGTCCGGGTCCGCAAGCAGCGGAGTGATGTCTTTGAAGACGATGCCCGGTGTGGGAAAGTCAGCGACGTCGACAATGAGCGAGGCCAACCAGTCCGCAGAACCCACGGGTCAGCGTGACTTCTTCTTACGAGGCCGGGCGGGAATCTCACCAGATGGTGTGGGACGCTCGGCAGTTGCGGTTGACTGCTGCGACACACCCCGAGGGCCCGCTGTCTCGGTGACTTTGGCTTGGGCCTTGATCTCCCGGGTTCGGTCCGCGGCCGCCAACTGGTCTCGGATGGCTGAGGTGCTGTCCGCACCGTCAACGCCCCCGTCAACGCCTTCGATGCGTTGCCGGCGAGCAATGTTGGCTTCTTCGCGTTCTTTGAGCCACGCAACGATGGGCGTGGCCACGAACAGGGACGAGTAGGTACCGACCAGCAGGCCGACCAGCAGTGCGATGGCGAACTCTCGCAGGCTGACCGCACCGAGGATGGAACCACCGATGAGTAGGACGCACAGCACCGGAAGCACCGAGGTGATGGTCGTATTGATCGACCGCATGAGCACCTGGTTGAGCGAGTACGAAACCATGCCCGAGTACGTGAACTTGGAAGAGGTTGAGATCCGTGACTCGTTTTCTTTGACCTTGTCAAACACCACGAGGGTGTCATAAAGCGAGTAGCCAAGAATGGTGAGGAAGGCAATGACGGTTGCGGCCGTGACCTCAAACTGGAACAACGCGTAGATGCCAACGGTAATGAGGATGTCGTGGACGACGGCGATCATCGCGCCGACCGCCATCTTCCATTCCAGACGAACCGCGATGTAGACAAACAGCACGACGAAGAAGATGATCAGCGCGTTGCGGGCTTTACCGGTGATCTCGTCGCCCCACGAACCGCCAATCGAGTTGACGTTGATGTCATTGACCGAGACACCGGCCGCGACCGCAATGGCCTGGGAGACCTGGTCAATGTTGTTCAGATCTGCGTCCTCAACTTCGGCGCGCACCCGAAATACGTCATTGCCGACTTCCTGAATACGAGCGTCACTGAGACCAATCGGCGAGAGTGCGTCGCGGAGGCCATCGGCATCCACGGTGCTGGAGGCAACCTGCCAGGATTGGCCGCCTTCAAACTCGATACCCAGGTTCAAACCGCGAAAGATCAAGGCGCCCAACGAAATCAGGACGAGGAACAGCGAAACGAGCGCCGCCTTCTTCCACAGCTTGACGAAGTTGATATTGGTGAGACCCAGGAACAGGGCTTTCAAGCCGGTGGGCTCATCGGTGTACCCGCGGGCGGCGGGGAGGGTGGAGTCGCTCATCGTTATGCCTTCCGTCCAGCGAGACCGACCCCGAAGGAGCCGATGTTGTCCTCTGCGTTTTCTCGGTTCGCGAGCCAGTGAACAAATGGCCGCATGAAGAAGTAGGTGGCTATCAGGTCCAGGACCGACGCAATCCCCAACATCAGCGCGAAGCCCTTCACTGAGCCAACGGTGACCAGGTACAAGATGATGGCGCCGATGAGGGTCGCGAGGTTGGCGTAGAAGACCGTTCGGAAAGCAATCGGGAACGCCTTGTCGGTCGCGGTACGCAAGGTTCGACCATTGCTGATTTGTTCCTTGAGGTGTTCGAAATAGACCACGTTGGAGTCCAGCGAAACACCAATCGAAACGATCAGTCCCACGATGCCGGCCAGCGTCAACGCCAGGCCACGAGACGAGGACAGATACGAGACCACCACATAGAGCAGTGACGCCGAAATCAACAGACTGAGGATGGCCGCTACTCCAAGGAGGCGGTAGTACCAGATCATGTAGAGAGCCACCAGCAGGACGCCAATGGCGCCGGCGATCAGACCGGCGTTCAGCGAGTTGTTGCCGAGCGTCGAAGAAACCGAGCTGACGAGACCAGCGGCGGCGGGATCCTGGAACTCAATGGGCAGCGCACCGAAGTCGAGCACCAGTGCGGTGTCTTTGGCTTCTTCCTCGGGGAAACCAAAGCTGCCCCGGCTGATCTGCACGATATCGCTTTGAAACACCGGAGAAGAGAAGCCGAACGAGCTGTCGACGTTGCGGTCGATCACGGTGGCCAGCTGACCAACAGGGCAGGTTTCGAGCACGCCGTAGCAGCTGAGGGCGGTGGCGTTCAGCAGATCGATGCCCTCGGCACCGTCCTTGAAGTCCACCGCGATGGTCCAGCCGCCGGGACCGGAGGTCTCCGCCTCGGCACCGTCCAGTGCGGCACCGGTGAACTCGGTTGGGCCAAGAAGATAGACGTTCTGGTCGTCGGTGAGAATGACCGACCGGTCTTCGAGGTCGCCCTCAGCGGTGGTCAGCACCGTATCCAGACTCCCGCCGAACATCTCGTCGGTACCGGGACCTCCGTTTACCCCGGCCACCCGGAAGAGCACACGGGAGTTGGGGTTCTGTCCGGTTGCGGCTGCGGGCTCCTGCGGGGCCACGAAGTCGCTGAGGTCGATGGTGGCCGGGTCCCCTTCGGTGGTGACCGCGTCATCCTGCAGGGTTGCGGGCTGCATCGCCGAGGCGCTTTCGTCGCCGGGCGTCAGCAGGCCGAGGCCGGACTCGTCTTCACCGTCATCACCGTCAACACCCACGTCACCGTCACCCACGTCACCGTCACCCACGTCACCGTCATCAACGGTGCCGGTGACGGTCGCGCCGTCGGACTCGACAACGATGGTTCCTTCGCCGCCAATTGCGGTTCCCGAGGACCCGGACGAGTCACCGTAGCCATCCAGATACAAGGCTCGGGCGGCTTCAAATTGGCTGATGGGTATGGGCGGATAGATTTGGGGGCGGAATCGAAGCTCGGCGGTCTGTCCGACCAACTCGATGGCCCGCTGCTGGTCCTCAATGCCGGGCATCTGAGCGATGATCCCGAAGACGTCCTGGCCGGCGACGTTCATCTCCTGCACGGTGATGTCCGGCTCGGCAACACCAATGGCGTCCACTCGCCGGCGGATGATCTCCGCCGCCCGCTCGACGTTGTCAGCATTGTCGGCCTGCGTGAGGTTGAAAGGGTCATCGGCCGGCTGCAGCACCACTTCAACGCCGCCTCGCAGGTCCAAGCCCAGCAACGGCGTGTTGCCGGCGAGAATGGTCCACAGGAGCAGGCCGGCGGTGATCACCACAATCCCGATCAGGGATCTTTGTCCAGTCTTCATTGGTTCAACTATTCCTTGGCGCCACAGTTGTTACCCGCAGCGAGGGTTCGGGTTTGGTTCGTACTTTTGGTTTTGGGCGTTAGTCGTTGTCGGTGTCGTCTTGCACGACAGAGGAATCGGCGTACTGCACGCGTTCGGCAATGGACTCGCGGGTGACCTTGATCTCCAGGTTGTCAGCGATCGCAAGAAAAGCGGTGTCGCCATCAAGTTCGGTGATCTGGCCATAGAGTCCGGCCGAGGTCAGCACGTCATCTCCGGGCTCAAGCGCCGCCATGAGCGCCTTCTGGGCGGCAGCGCGGGCCCGCTGGGGGCGCAGAATGACAAACCAGAGCACTGCAAACAGCGCGATGTAAATGAGGATGCCGATTTCCATGTGAGACCCTTGAAACTCCCGGTCGCTTATCTTCTCAGCGACTGGCCGCGAACCGTTCGAGGCTAGCGCCCGCTCAGCCCCAAACCGAGGCAACCTCGGCCAGAAGCACGTCAAGGGTGTCGTTGCGGATTGCGGTCCGAGCCCGGTTCATGAGGTCGAAGGTCCATGCAATGTTGTGCAACGTCAACAGTCGGGCGGCGGTCGGTTCCTGAACCACAAGGAGGTGACGGATGTAGGCCCGGCTGAATCGGCTGATGGGACTGCCCGGAAAACCGGGGTCGACGGGCCGTTCATCGCGGGCAAAGGGCCGGTTCCGAAGATTCAGCCGCCCAACCGATGTCAACGCGGTCCCGTGCCGAGCCAACCGGGTGGCAAGGACACAGTCAAACATGTCGATCCCGACCGAAACCCCTTCAATCAGGCTCAGCGGATCCCCAACCCCCATCAAATACCGCGGTTGGTCCACCGGCAGAATGGCCGTACAGGCCGCCATGGGTTCGAGCATGAGCGAGCGCTCTTCCCCCACCGACAGCCCACCAACGGCATAGCCCTCAAAGCCAATATCGATGGTGCGTTGGGCGCTCTCCTGGCGAAGGGCAACATCGAGTCCGCCCTGGACAATGCCAAACTGCGCCCGCATCCCGTCGGCCACCTGCGGTTGCTCCAGAAAGTGGGCACGAGCCCGGGCCGCCCAGGCGGCCGTGGTGTCCACGGCGTTTCGAAGCTGGCCGGGAGTGGCGGGAAGGGCGGGGCAGATGTCGAGCACCATCTGAATGTCGCTACCCAGATTCAGCTGCACGTCCACGGCCGTCTCGGGGGTGAGTTCGTGCATGCTGCCGTCATAGGTGGATTTGAAAATTGCACCCTTGTCGGTCACCTTCGGTTCCAGGCTGAAGATCTGGTATCCGCCGCTGTCGGTCAGGATCAGCCCGGTCCAGTCCTGAAACTTGTGCAGACCGCCCAGGTCTCGCACCAGCTCATCTCCGGGCCGAAGCATGAGGTGGTAGGTGTTACCCAGAATGATCTGAGCCCCCAGATTTTCGAGATCCTCGGCGCTTATGGTCCGCACCGAGGCTCGGGTGCCCACCGGCATGAAGGCCGGTGTCTCCAGAACTCCGCGGGGCGTGGTCAACCGGCCGGTTCGGGCGTCTCCAGCGGTTGCGGTCACCTCAAAGTTCATGTCGGCGTCCCTTCACGGTTGACGATCATCGCGTCTCCGAAGGAAAGAAACCGGTATGCCTCTCGTTGAGCGTCCTCGTAGATACTGCGCCATCGAGGTCCAGCAAAGGCCGCCAGCATCACCAACAGCGACGAGCGGGGCTGATGAAAGTTGGTGAACAACGTGTCCACGACCTTCCAGGAGTAGCCGGGCGAAATGAACAGATCAGTCCGCCCGGCCAGTTCCTGTCGTGTGGCTGCACTCTCCAACGCTCTCACGCTGGTGGTGCCTATCGCGATCACCCGACCTGCGCTTTGTACCGACTCCCACGTGGCCTCCGGTACCCGGTAAAACTCCTCGTGCATCACATGGTCAGTGATGTCGTCCACGGTGATCGGCCGGAAGGTTCCGATGCCGACCGCCAGCTCCACGGTGACCACTTGGGCGCCTGCGTCCCGGCAGGCATCGAGCGTCTCCGCGGTGAGGTGCAGGCCGGCAGTCGGCGCGGCAACCGATACTTCACGCTCGGCGTACACGGTCTGGTAGCGCTCGGGATCATGCAGGGTCTCGGTGATGTAGGGCGGGAGCGGGACGGTGCCTTCGGCGGCCGCCAGGTCCTGCAGATCACCGTCCGCGGAGGTCACGATCCGGCGACCCGCACCAAGATCGGCCCCCACCTCGACGGTGGCTCCGGTGTCCGATGTCAGCTCGGTACCGGGTGGACACTTCTTGCTGGGCTTGACCAGCGCATGCCAGGCACCGGTTTGCGCATTACCAGCGGGCTCCAGCAGAAACACTTCGGTTGCGCCGCCGGTCGGGCGGCGCAGGCGCAGCCGGGCCGGGAGTACCCGGGTGTTGTTCACCACGATGACATCACCGGGTCGGACCAGCTGCGGGAGATCTGCGGTGTGGCGGTGGCACAGGTCTTCGCCCGTGGCGTCCAGCAACCGAGAAGCGTCGCGCCGTTCGGTTGGTCGCTGGGCGATCGACTCGGCCGGCAGGGCGTAGTCGAAGTCCAAGATCTGCACGGCTGGGAGCCTAACGGCGGCCGCCTGGCAGCGTCAGTCCGGCTCGGGCCAGAACCGTCTCGACGTCAATTCGCCCGTTCCCAGGCGAGCTTTGAAGCAGGCGAGATCTTGGCTGACCGCCGAGCGCTCTCGGAGGGTGGTCACTATGCGTCCGCGGACGCATCTGAAGACGAAGCGTGCCGGCATGCCCACCTCACGCGACTCGGGTGCGTCCGCGGACGCATTTGGGCACTGAGCATGGCGGGTTACCCACCTGACGCGACTCGGGTGCGTCCGCGGACGCACGCTCTCATATCAGATGTACATCCACGCCTTTGGCGTTCGCCGCCAGCGCCCCAATGTCAGCGGCATCACCGGTGAGTACCGTGCCGTTCGGTTCCGCCATCGCCACCACGAGCGCGTCAACGGCGGAGCCTCTGGACGCTCGGCGTCGAAGCTCGGCTGCTCGCCGGGCGATCGGTTCGGTTACCGACGGCTCAATGATGCATGTCTTGAGAAACCGATGGGTGTTTGCGTCCGGTCCGGAGTCGCCGTGAAGCGACTCCACCATGACCATGGTGGGCACCAGGGGTGGCCAAAGGTCCTGCTCCACCAGTGATCGAATCAGCGCGCTGACCGCAACCGAACGGGCGGCCAGTCGGGAGACGCCCCCACTGTCCAGAATCAGCATTCAGCCCCGAGCCAGCGCTCAGCTCGCCTGGTCAAGCGAACCACGACGGATCCGGCGCACAATGGCATCAGCCCGCAATACGTCATCGTCGCCAGGGGCACCGACCTCCGCGTCAAGTTCCTCCAAATAGCGCTCGATCTCGGTCAGCGCATCCCTCCGCTCGAGTTCGGCCCGGACCGCAATCTGGAGCAGTTCAGATGCCGGCAGACCGCGTTCTTTGAGCTCGCGGTGAAGATCTTCTGGCAGGTACACCTGAACCCGTGGCATACGTCCAAGTATACACACAGCGCTCCAGTCCGGCCCCACCTACCGAGTTCAGTCGAACAGGCGGGGATCCACGGCCGGGGTGGCGGTCGTCGGCGGATGCAAACCCAGATGTGCCCAAGCGGCCGGCGTGGCTACTCGACCTTGGCGGGTGCGCTTGAGCAGGCCCTGCTGAATCAGAAACGGCTCGTACACCTCTTCCACGGTTTCGCCGGGCTCGCTCACGCTGATGGCCAGCGTGGACAGTCCCACTGGCCCGCCACCGAATCGGTTGCAGATCGACCCGAGGATGGCGCGGTCAACCTTGTCCAGGCCCACTTCGTCCACGCCAAAGAGCTTGAGTCCGTCATGGGCCTCGGCGCGGCCAATGGTTCCGTCGCCTTCAATCTCGGCGTAGTCCCGGACCCGGCGCAGCAGACGATTGGCGATGCGCGGGGTGCCTCGGGAGCGACGGGCAATCTCCGCAGCGCCATCCTCGTCGATGTTGACATTGAGAATGCCGGCCGCTCGCAGAACGATGAGTTTGAGTTCGTCGGGGTTGTAGAACTCCAGCCGTGCAACCTCACCAAAGCGGTCACGCAGCGGGCCGGTGATCAACCCCAGTCGGGTGGTGGCGCCAACCAGCGTGAACCGGGGTACCTCCAGTCGAATGGAGCGGGCGGCCGGTCCTTTGCCCAGAACGATGTCCAGCTCGAAGTCTTCCATTGCCGGGTACAGGACTTCTTCGATGGCGCGGGCCAACCGGTGGATCTCATCGATGAACAGCACATCACCCGGTTCGAGCTTGGTCAGAATGGCGGCCAGATCACCGGTGCGTTCGAGCGCCGGTCCCGATGTGGTGTGAATGGTCGACTCCATTTCCCGCGCCACGATGTTGGCCAGGGTGGTCTTGCCCAGACCCGGCGGCCCGGCAAAAAGCAAATGGTCGGCAGCTTCTTCGCGCTGCCTCGCCGCCCCCAGGATGATGCCCAGGTGCCGCTTGAGCATTTCCTGACCCACAAACTCATCCAGTGCCCGCGGCCGGAGACCCGGCTCTTCGACCACATCGGCCATGTCCACCGGCTGCGGCGTGGTCGCCTGGTCGCGAACCAAACCGTCCGGGTTGAGCATCTCTTCACGCATCAAATGCCAACCTAGGAGGCAACGGCCAGCCGTTTGAGCGCCTGCTTCAGCTGCTCACTGGCATCGCCTTCATCGGGGATGTCGCGCAGGACCTGGTGGATCTCCTCGTCGGCGTAGCCCAGGCCCAGGAGGGCTTCGCGAACATCTCGGCGAACACCGGCGGCTTCTCCCCCGCCAATCACATTGACCGTGGCCGCCAGGTCACCTTCGGCCACGTCCAGCTTGGACTTCAGTTCCACCAGCAGCCGCGCCGCCGTCTTCTTACCCACACCCGGGACAAGGCACAGCGCGCCAAGGTCGTCTTCGGCCAGTACTCGCCGCAGACCAATGGGATCATGCACCGACAGAATGGCGAGCGCGAGGGCCGGCCCAACGCCATGGGCCGACAACAGCGCCACGAACGCCAACCGCTCTTCGCGGGAGGTGAAACCAAACAGCTGTTGGGCGTCTTCTCGGATGTGGTGGTGGATGTGAACAAAGACTTCGCTGCCCAATTCGCCCAGCGTTACTGCGGTGGAAGGCGACACCGTCACCCGGTAGCCAATGCCGGCCACTTCGACCAGAACTTCGCCATCTCCGCGCTCAAGCAGCGCGCCGCGTAGTGAACCAATCACGACTGTTCGCCCTCGCTCACGCTCCGCCGAAACGTTTGGCACGCAGCCTTCCACGACTGTTCGCCCTCGCTCACGCTCCGCCGAAACGTTCGGCCCGCAGCCTTCCACGACTGTTCGCCCTCGCTCACGCTCCGCCGAAACGTTCGGCCCGCAGCCTCCATACTGGTGCTGGTCATGGTGAACTCCTTGAAACAAGTTGAGGGCTGTGGGCCAGGTGGCACAGCGCGACGGCCACGGCGTCCGCCGCGTCCACGGGGCGAAGCGGGGTGGCAATGCCAAGCAGCAGTTGCACCATCTGTTCCATCTGGTCTTTGTCGGCGCCGCCGTCACCGGTGATGGCCGCCTTGATCTCATTGGGCGAGTATTCGATGACCTCGCATCCGGCGGCGGACGCGGCCGCCATGGTCACCCCGCTGGCCTGGCCGACTCCCATGGCGGTGCTGACGTTGACCTGAAAGAGGACCCGCTCCACGGCCACCACTGATGGCTGGTAGTCCTCGATAAGCGAAACCACTTCGGCCTGCAGCAGCGCCAAACGCCTGGGTATGGGCGCCGATGGTTCGGTGCGAATCACTCCGGCCGCTATGGCTTTGGGTGAACGCGACCTCGAGCCCGGTTGGGGTTGTTGGACAACGCCGTAGCCGCACCGGGACAGACCCGGATCGATTCCCAGAACGAACATATGTTCTTCATCGTACTGCAGGGATCACATCAGCACGCGGAGGCTCAGCCGATGCGGACACTGTTGGGCGGAGTTACCGGGCGGAGTTACCGGGCGGAGTTACCGGGCGGAGTTACTGCGCGGAGAGGGCCGCCATGACCTCGTCGGAGATATCGAAGTTGGCAAAGACGTCCTGGACATCATCGCTGTCTTCAAGAACTTCGATCAGTTTGAGAACCGACTTGGCATCGCTCTCGTTCAATTCCACGGTCTGGGTGGGAACCATGACCAGGTCCGCGGAGGTGAACGCAATTTCCGCGGCTTCCAACGCGTCCCGCAATCCGTTGAGATCGGTGGGCTCGCAGGTCAACTGCCAGGCCTCGCCCAGGTCGGCCAGGTCTTCGGCACCCGCTTCCAGGGCAATCATCATGAGATCGTCTTCTTCGATGGTCGCCCGCTCCAGCAAGATGATGCCTTTGCGTTCAAACTGCCAGGACACCGCCCCGGGTTCGGCCAGTGAACCACCGTTCTTACTGAGCATGCTGCGCATCTCGGGGCCGGTCCGATTGCGGTTGTCGGTCAGCGCATCGATGTAGAGCGCAACCCCGGCCGGCGCGTAGCCCTCGTAGACGATGGTCTCGTAGCTGACGCCTTCAAGTTCGCCAGTGCCGCGCTTGATCGCCCGTTCAATCGTGTCCAGCGGCACCGAGCTGTCGCGGGCCTTCTGGTACATGGTGCGCAAGGTGGGATTGGCGTCGGGGTCGCCGCCACCCTGGCGCGCCGCAACCTCAACCTGCTTGATGATCTTGGCAAAGAGCTTTCCGCGTTTGGCGTCAGCGGCGCCCTTCTTGTGCTTGATTGTGGCCCATTTGGAATGACCGGACATGTGCGGTTCCTCTCAACTGATAGCAACAAAGTATCGGTGCAGGCGTGAATCGCCAGACAACTCGGGGTGGAACGATGACACCAGCACCGCGCCCTGCTGGCAAAGTACCGGAGCACCGTCCACCTCGGCCAGCACCTCGACGTCGTCACCGACCTTTTCCACCGCCGGAGCCCGAATGAAGATGGCGGGGAGATCCGGCTCGCCAAGAACCGGTACCGGCAGCGTGGCTTCGAATGAATCGATTTGGCGGCCGTAGGCATTGCGGCGCACGGTGATGTCGATGGCGTTCAACGGTTCCTGATCGGGTCGACCGTCCAGCACCCGGGCGGCCAGCACAATCATGCCCGCACAGGTGCCAAAGACCGGCATCCCGGCCGCCACCCGTTCCTCAATGGGGGCGCGCATGTTGTTGCGGTCAAGCAGCAGGTTCATGGTGGTGGACTCCCCGCCGGGGATCACCAATCGTTCAACGTCGGCGAGTTGGTCCGGGGTCTTCACCGCCCGGGCGTCACAACCCAACTCCTCGAATACGTCAATGTGGGCTTGGAATGCGCCTTGCAGCGCAAGCACGCCCACCGCCGAAGCGGTCAATGCCGCTACCAGCCGCGGTCAGCGAGCTTGGTTTCCAGCGAGCCGATTTCCAACCCGGGCATGGCTTTGCCCAGACCGGTGCTCACCTTGGCCACGATGCTGGCGTCTTCGAAGTTGGTGGCGGCTTCGACAATGGCCTTGGCCATCAACGAAGGATTGTCGCTCTTGAAGATGCCCGAACCAACAAACACCGATTCAGCACCAAGCTGCATCACCAGGCTGGCATCCGACGGGGTCGCAATGCCTCCGGCACAGAAGATGGGCACCGGGAACTTGCCGGTCTCAGCAATCTGCTGCACCAGCGGCAATGGCGCCTGCAGCTGTTTGGCCCACTCGAAAAGTTCGGGGCCGTCGGCCTGGGTGATCTTGAGAATGTCGCCGCGGATGGTGCGAATGTGGCGCACCGCTTCCACGATGTTGCCGGTGCCCGCCTCGCCCTTGGAGCGAATGAGGGCTGCGCCTTCGGCAACCCGTCGAAGCGCCTCGCCGAGGTTGGTTGCGCCACAGACAAACGGCACATCGAATGCCAGCTTGTCGATGTGGTGGGTCTCATCGGCCGGGGTCAGAACTTCGGACTCATCGATGTAGTCCACGCCAAGGGTTTGGAGCACCTGGGCTTCGGCAAAGTGACCAATGCGGGCTTTGGCCATGACCGGAATGGTGCAGACCTCCTGGATGCCCTGAATCATCTCCGGGTCGCTCATGCGGGCCACGCCGCCATCACGACGAATGTCTGAGGGCACGCGTTCCAGCGCCATGACGGCCACCGCGCCCGCGTCCTCGGCGATCTTGGCTTCATCGGGATTGACGACGTCCATGATGACGCCGCCTTTCAGCATCTCCGCGAGGCCGGTTTTCAAGGTCATCGTTCCGGTCTTGGCACCGGCGGTGTTCTTTGCTTCAGACATGCCCGGCAGTCTACGGCGTTAGAGGGTCTGCCTAGAGCGGAATACTCCATAACTCACAGAATTTGTTCCCGCGGGGGCCGTTCCGACGCGCCCTACGATTGCGCCGTAGGTTGGAAGTTCGTGGATCTGAAAGTTCGTGGATTTGGTAGTTCGTGATGTGAAGTTCGTGGATCTGCTGAAGTTCGTGGGACTGCTGGCTGCGGTCGCAGCGGTCGCTCTGCTGATCGCCCGAATCTTGTTCTTCGAGGTCTACGTAACCAGCAGTGAGTCGATGCTGCCGACCATTGGTCCCGACGACCGAGTGCTCGTTCGCACCGGCGCCGACCCCACCCCGGGCGACGTTGTCGTGGTGACGGTTACGGCGAGTTCGGGCCCATCGGTTGATGTGTTGAAGCGGGTGATTGCGGTGGGACCCGATCGGGTGGATTTCATTGATGGTCAGGTCCTGGTGAACGGTGAGCGGCTTGACGAGCCCTATGTCGCAGAGCCGGGCATGACCTTTCCGATCTCCGGAAACGCCATCCGGCGGTGCGATGTATCGGCGGCAAACTTCTGCGTACTGGCCGAAGGCACCGTCTTTTTGCTCGGTGACAACCGGCAGGCCAGCACCGACTCCCGCATATATGGTCCGGTCGACCGGGCGCAGGTCCAGGGCGTGGTTCGTTGGGACTTCTGACCCGACGCCGAACCAATCAGAGTTCGCGGAGCAGGTCCATTCGCTGACTGAAGGACCACTGGCGTTCACCGGACGGGGAACGGACCCACAGATGCGCAGTTGGGCCGGCAGTGACACTGGTCGGCTCGCCGGACAGCTCCATGGCTTCGAACGCCGACAGCAAGCCCGGCGGGTAGCGGGTCAATCGCATGCCGGCGATGTCCGAAATGGCATCACTGTCGTCATCGATGACCATGCCGGTGACCGCGCGGGCCAGGCCGCCAATGGGAGCCAGGATGCGGCGGATAAAGGGAACCACCAGGGTTTCCTCCTGCGCCCTGCCTTCTCGCAACCGGGCAACTTCACGGGCCATGATGCCTTCGAGCTGCACCACGCTGAGCTTGTCAATGAGGCCCCGCGTGACCGCCAGACACGGGGTTTGCGCAGATGCAAATGCGGCGGCGTTGATGCTGGCCGTTTCGATGACGTACATCTCGGGTTCGGACTGGCCGGCCCGGGCACACAGTTCTTCAATCATGTTCTCGAGCCGTGGTTCGGAGCCCGGGGTGATCGGCTTGGCGTCGATCATGCTGACCACCTGCGCCACCGCAGTGCGGTGCAGGAAAATGGCGACGATGATCGCCACGGCCAGCGGCAACAGGATGGCCAGCCACGCGGGGGCACCAACAATCAACAACACGATGATCAGCAGAACAGCGATCAGGGTGATTGGGGCCGCAAGAATGGCAATCGTTCGTGGGGACATCAGCCCGTCATCGTACGGGGCTGCGGCGCGATTCGATGGCTTGCTCGTAGAGCTCGATATAGCGCTGGGCCAACGCCCGCATGGAGAAATCGCCCGCTCGTTCAAATCCCGCCTGGACCAGCGGCGCGGCGGCCGCGGGATCCAGAAGGAGATCCCGAAGGCCAGTTGCAAGTGCGGTGGGGTCCCCGGGCGTGACCAGTCGAGCCTGCTTGCCGCCCTGCGCCACCCGGGAGTATGACTCCAGATCACTGGCCACGATTGCGGTCTCCGCCGCCATTGCCTCCAACAGCACCACGCCGAAGGACTCTCCGTGGAGGGATGGCGCGCAGAAAACATCAGCGCCCCGAAGACGGGCGACTTTTTCTTCTTCGGAGATACGGCCAAGCCATTCGATGCGAGCGTCCTGTGCGAACTGCGAGCGAAGGGCCTCGGTCTCGGGTCCGTAGCCGGCGACCCAGAGACGAACGCTGTCCGGCAGCAGGGCCAATGATTCCAGCAGCACGGCCAGGCCTTTGCGGGTCTCATGTCGACCAACGAAGAAGATGGTGGGACCGGTTGTCGGCCACGGCTTGGCGCCGAGGTAGTGGCCAATCTCCACCCCGTTGAAGACCTGTTGGTACGAACCGCCCAACGCGTTCTGCACCATCTCCTCGGCCGCGGGTGAGACGCAAACCGGAACGTCGATTCGGCCCAGCAGGTTGCGGCAGCCGCGGTTGATCCACTTGTATGCGGCGCTGGAACCTGCCGCGTGGAAGGTCCCGACGATGGGACACGTTTTCACCAGGATGGCGGTGGTGGTGATGCCGGGGGCCAACGGCTCATGCAGATGCATGACATCGAAATCTTCATTCCAGATGGCCCGCATGGTGCGGAGCTGAGCGGGGATGTCCGGCGCAATTGGCGCCACCGAACCGTTGGCTGCAGTGGGAATGCTCATGCCAAGCGGCGTCACCCCCGGCTCGGGAGGGGGGCCGTCACATGGCCCGAGAACTCGGACATCGATTCCTTGAGATCTGAGTGCGCGCGACAAGCCAAAGATCTGCGCCTGCACGCCGCCAGGGACAGTGAGGCTGTAAGGGCTGAACATCCCGACTCGCACCATGACCAAGCTAGTCCAGCCGGTGGTTGGCCGCGAAGATGGGCACCGGGTGCCATTGGTCACCCTCGGGCTGGTCACCCGCGAGCTTGGGCCCTGAACCGCTCTGGGACCCGCACCCCGGATACCTTCTATCTTCGCATGAGCTCGATACTTGACCTGTTCGAAGAGATGGAGAACTTCATCGCCGATGTCTCCAGCAGTCCATGGTTCTTTCTGCTGCTGTTTCTTGTCGCCATGTTCGACTCCGTCGTTCCGATTGTGCCGTCGGAGTTCAGCGTCATTGCCGGCGGGGTTGCGGCCGGCGCCGGAACGCTCATTGACGAACGGTCGGTTCTTTCACTCATCGGGGTGATCATCGTGGCGGCGGCTGGCGCAATCATTGGAGATTCGGTGGCGTACATGATCGGCTACCGATCGGACAAGCTGCTCACTCGCATCTTCTTCCGAGGCGAAAAAGGCGCCAAACGGCTGGACGCAACCGCCGGCCAGATCCGCAAACGCGGCGGGCTGCTGCTGGTGACCGCGCGCTTCATCCCCGGGGGCCGAACGGCCATGACCTTCTCTTGTGGGCTCACGGCCCAACCGTTTCTGTCCTGGTTCCTGCGGTGGGACGTCATCGCCGTTCTGGTGTGGGCCTCATACGCCAGCCTCCTGGGCTTCTTGGTGGGCGATGCGGTGGAGAACCAATCGACCGCCCTGTGGCTGGCGTTTGGCCTGGCACTCTCGGTCACCGTGCTTATCGAGATCGCTCGCTGGATGATCGAGCGCATCCGAGGCGGTCATTCCGAATAATCGCTTGGCCAATTGGGTTGCAGGACAATCCATTGCTCCGGAGCCAACCGGATCAACGTTTCCATCTCGTTGGCAATCAACTGGGTGATGCGGTGCACGTCTTCTCGCAGCCGCCCCTGGCGTTCGACCGGGATGGGCCGATGAACAACGGCGTGGCTGTGATCGCCTCGGTGGTACACGGCCAGCGGCACGATTGCGGCACCCGTGCGCAGCGCCAGGGTGGCGGCGCCGCCCGGCAGCTCGGTGGTCTCGCCGAAGAACGTGACCTCCACTCCCCCATCACCAATGTTTCGATCGCTCATCAAGCACACGATGTGGTTGGCCTTCAGCGCCGCGGTGATCTGACCTGGGACCTTCGGGCCAAGGGTGAGCACCTGCATGCCGATTGACTCCCGCCAGCCGTGCATGAATTCTCGGACGCCGTCATTCTCCAGCGCCTCGACGACCACCGTCACCTCGTAGCCCGGAACCTTGGTGAGCCAGCTGCCGGCCCACTCCCACCCACCCAGGTGCGGCAGGACAAGAATCGTGCCGTTGCCGGCGGCAACACCGTCTTCGATGTATTCGAACCCTTCATAGCTGAAGCCCTTATCAACATCGACCGCGGGCAAGCCGGCAAGCCGGGCAGTATCGGAGAAGTAGCGGCCGTAGGTGGCGAAGACCGAACCGAGCGCGTCCTCCATCGCGGCCTCATCCATTTCCTCGGTTCGGGCCCGTTGCTGGTGCCGACGCGCCACCGCAGTTCGTTCGCCCAGCAGGCGCGGAACCCGCTTGGCCACGGCGCTGGTGACCGCCGAAACCACCGGCTTTGGCGCCCCCCGCATCACCGCTGCACCCACCCGGAACAGGGCGGTCGTGCGGTCGGTCATGTCACTGGTCGACTGAAGATTGCAGTCGTCCGGGGTTGCTGTTGGGGACCGTCTCTGATGCCTGTCCCCACACTTTGGCAAACCGTTGCAAGGCGGTGACGATCGTCAACGCCAGCATGATCCACATCACCGGAATCAGGATCGACGAGAAGAACAGGCCGATACTGATGACGATGAAGCGCTCCGCCCGTTCCATGATTCCGCCTTTGGCGTCAAAGCCCAGCGACTCGGCTTTGGCGCGCTGGTAGGAGATCAGCAGCGCGGCGCCAAGAATGGCTACCGGCAACATCGAAATCTGACTGCCGGGTCGGGTGACCGAGAGGTGCCAGGCGATTCCGCTGAACAGCAGAACATCAGACACCCGGTCAGACACCGAATCGAAGAACGCCCCGCGGTCTGAAGTGGTTCCGGCGGCCTTGGCCACCGGGCCGTCCAGCAGGTCGTTCAAGCCGGACAGGACCAGCAGCGCCAAACCCAGCCGGAGATGGCCACGACCGATCACCACGGCGGCGGCGCCCGCAATCAGGATTCCGGAAATGGTGAGGAGATCGGCCGTGATGCCGATCTTGCGAAGGGTGTGACCAACCGGGTCGACTGCCTTCTCCACGGTGCTGCGCCAATGACCATCAAACATGCGGACCTCTTTGCCCGATCGACCTGTCTTACCCTCGCCCGTCCCATAGTAGCAGCAGGGCCTCTACCAACTGGTAAGTCGCGGCCACGCGTCGGCTTCTGAGCCGGCCCACGCACCCCCTTTGCGCCAGGTGCGGTTCAGGAGTCAGCCCGAACTGGGGTTGGCCGGGGAGCCGTTGTACGCCGACCAGTCCTCGGGATTGTCTTCGATGATCGCGTCCAGGACTTCACCATCAACGCCGTCGACCAGCACCAGACCGCGACGTTCCGGTTGCGCCTCATTGGAATACAGCAGGATGCGCCAGGTGGGGCGACTCAGCCAGCCTCGCCAGCCCATCTGCGCCGACGCATGTCCAACCGGAAACCCAACGGTGCGGGTGGCTTCCAGCAGCGCATCGTTCTCATCAACCTTGAGATCCCAGCCGGCAAAGAATGAGTACACCGCAAACACAAACAGACCAATTGCGGCGACAAAGCTCCCCTGGTTCACCAGAGTGTTTGTGCTGCTCAGCAGCCACCATACGACGACGCCTACCGCGGTCACCACATACAACACCGCAGGTACCCGGCGGCGGTTGTTGTTGGGGAACAGATACGGCCCCACATGCTCGGAGACATTCAGATCATCGGGCAACACATCGGTGACGTCACCGTCATCGATCGAATCGGGGTCAACCGAATTGGCTTCGTGCTCACTCTCACTCACCCGGAAAAGCTATCGCCTGAATCTGGCACCCGGCCAGCCGAACGTTCCCACGGCCAAGAGCCGCACAGTACGATCGGCGGCCATGACCCAACCACAGCAACCGCTCGCCGGCGTACGGGTTCTTGACCTGAGTCGCATCATGGCTGGTCCATCATGCACCCAGCTGCTTTCTGACCTCGGCGCTGACGTCGTGAAGGTTGAGCGGCCCGGCGTAGGCGATGACACCCGGCAATGGGGTCCTCCCTGGCTGAAGGACGAGCAGGGCAACGAAACCCGCGAAGCGTCGTACTACCTCTCGGCCAACCGCGGGAAACGCTCCATCACCGTCAATATCAACAGCGATGGTGGGAGAGACCTGATTCGCAAGCTTGCCGTGAACGCCGACATCCTTGTTGAGAACTTCAAAGTCGGTGACCTCGCTCGGAAGGGTCTGGGTTGGGATGACCTCCGGACCATCAACCCCGCCCTGGTCTACATCTCCATTACCGGCTTTGGCCAGACCGGCCCCCTGGCCGCCCACCCCGGGTACGACTACCTCGCCCAGGGACTCGGCGGACTTATGAGCGTGACCGGCCGAGCGGACGGCGAAGACGGAGCCGGACCCCTCCGCACCGGGGTGGCGGTGGCGGACCTCACCACCGGCCTCTATGCCACCGTGGCCGCGCTGTCCGGAGTCATGCACAGCCGAGCGACCGGCGTCGGCCAACACGTGGATTTGGCGCTGCTGGACACCCAGATGGCCATCCTGTCCAATCAGGCAATGGCGTACCTGCTCACGGGAACCTCACCCGGAAGAAGTGGTACCTGGCACCCGAGCCTGGCGCCCTATCAGGTCTTCGAAGCCGCGGATGGCCCGATCATCATTGCGGTGGGCAACGATCGGCAGTACGCCACGCTGTGCAACTTCATTGCGCGCCCTGATCTGATCGATGATCCCCGCTTTGTCACCAACCCTGATCGGAACCAGCACCGGCAGGAACTGGCAACGGAGTTGGCGCCAATTGTCGCCACCCACAAGCGAGATCACTGGTCCAATGCTTTGCCGGAAATCGGTGTTCCGTGCGCCTCGGTCAACTCGATTGGCGAGGCGTTTGACCAGCCGCAGGCAATCGCACGCGGGACCCGCATCGATTTGCCAACGGCGTCCGGGAATGCGCCCGGCGTGGCCAACCCGATCAAATTCTCCGAGACCCCCGTGCAGTACGCGGCCGGACCGCCCCGGTTGGGTGAGCACACCGATGAGGTTCTGACCGACGACCTGGGTCTCTCGGCCGACGCCATCGAGGTGCTCCGAACGAACGGGGACATCTAGACCCACCGCCGACACCCAGTCGGTTGGCTGGTAATTGGGTGTTCCAACCAACCGCTGGGTGCCACCCCCTTCAAACGACGGCCAGCCCAATCAGGATCCTCCGGCGATCAGATTTCTGAGGATCTTTCTGCCTGATCAGCTGACCGTGAGCCACCCGGCTCGGATCCGCTGCCAGGACGTGTCAAGCGACTCCGGCATCACCTTCACCTCAGCAATCGCGGTGGTGAAGTTGGTATCGCCGGCCCAACGCGGCAGCACATGACCGTGGAGGTGGTCCGGCACGCCTGCTCCTGCCGCCTTGCCGAGGTTGAAGCCAAGGTTGATGCCGTCGGGCTTGTACACGTTGCGAAGGACCCGATCGGCGAGCGTCATGTGTTCCCAGAGCGCCGCAGACTCGTCCGGTGTGAGATCACCGAGCAGCGGGACGCCCCGATTGGGCATCACCAGCAGATGTCCGGTGCCATAGGGAAAGCGGTTGAGCATGACAAAGCAGTGCTCGCCCCGATGCACGATGAAGGTCTCGTTGTCCGGCACCCCGGCGTTGAGAATCCGTTCAAAGAGCGTGCCGCTGGCGTCGGTGTAGGTATGCGCATCAAGATCCCCGACGTAGGCGGCGCGCCAGCCGGCCCACAGGTTCTCAATGGTCATCGTCGCCGGTCACATTCGCCAATGGTCATCTCGCCGTGGTGATGATCAGGCATCAGCCGGTTCGGCCGGAGCTTCAGGAACTGCGTGCGTCTCGACCTCTTCCGCCAGCCGTTGCGTGAAATCGGCAACCGACACTCCCCGCTCCTCCTTGTTTCCGCGGGCGTTCAGCCCAACGGTGCCGTTGGCCACATCGTCATCGCCGACGACCACCACATAGGGGAGCTTCTCCATCTTGGCGCCGCGGATGCGCTTGCCGAGCGGCTCGGTGGCATCGCCCACGTCCACGCGGAAACCGGCGTCACGCAACTGTTGGCGCACCGAGTGCGCATAGTCAGCGTGGGCTTCGGCCACCGGCAGAATGCGGACCTGGACCGGCGCCAACCACGTGGGGAACGCTCCGGCATAGTGTTCAAGCAACACGCCAAAGAAGCGTTCGACCGACCCGAACAGCGCCCGGTGGATCATGACTGGACGCTTGCGTTCGCCATCGCTGGCCACGTATTCCAGATCGAAGCGCTCAGGCAGGTTGAAGTCCACCTGAATGGTGGAGAGCTGCCAGGCGCGGCCGATGGCGTCTTTCACATCAACGTCGATCTTGGGGCCGTAGAACGCACCGCCGCCTTCGTCGACCTCGTAGTCCAGTTCGGCCGCTTCGAGCGCCAGGCGCAGGCCCTCGGTTGCGGCTCCCCACATCTCGTCCTCGCCCACCGATTTCTCCGGGGGACGGGTGGAGAGCTTGGCCTGAAAGTCGGTGAAACCAAAGGCCCGAAGCACCGACAGAACAAAGTCCAGCAGTGACGCCAGCTCATCCTGCAACATCTCCCGCGTGGCAAAGATGTGGCTGTCGTCCTGGGTGAACCCGCGGGCCCGAAGCAAACCATGGATCGCCCCGGAGAGTTCGTAGCGGTAGACGGTTCCCAGCTCGAAGATGCGCAGTGGCAGCTCCCGGTAGCTCCGCTGATTGCTTTTGAAGATCATCACGTGGAACGGGCAGTTCATTGGCTTGGGGTAGTAGGTGGCCCCATCCATCTCCATGGGCGGGTACATGCCGTCGGCGTAGAAGTCCAGGTGACCCGATGTCTCCCACAACACCGACTTGGCGATGTGGGGGCTGTAGGCAAACTCGTAACCGCCGTTCTCGTGCCGGTCGCGGCTGTAGTCCTCCATCAGCTTGCGGACCAGAGCCCCTTTGGGGTGCCAGACCGACAGACCCGGGCCCAGTTCCTCGGGCCAGGACACCAGGTCGAGTTCACGGGCCAGGCGACGGTGGTCACGCTTTTCGGCTTCGACCAATCGATGCAGATGCCGCTTGAGGTCCTTCCTGTTCCCCCACGCGGTGCCGTAGATGCGTTGCAGCATTGGACGTTTTTCGTCGCCCCGCCAATACGCGCCCGCAACGCTCATCAGCTTGAAGTGACCGAGCTTGCCGGTGGACGGCACATGAGGACCCAGGCACAGATCCACAAAGGAATCGGTATTGCGGTAGAAGCTGACCGAGCCGTCGCTGTTGACTTCGCTTGCAAGTTCGGCGTCGCTGGCATTGGCCACCGCGGCGCGCACTCCTTCAATGATCTCACTCTTGTACTGGTGATCAGCGAACATTGCCAGACCGTCTTCAACCGACACCTCGCCGCGGACGAACGGCTGGTCAGCTTTGATGATCTGGCGCATCTTGGCGTCTATGCGTTCCAGATCCTCTTCGGTGAAGGTGGCGCCGTCCGGCAGCTCAAAGTCGTAGTAGAAGCCGTGCTCGATGGGGGGGCCAATGGCGAAGGTGGCACCGGGCCACATCTCCAACACCGCCTGCGCCAGGACGTGGGCGGTCGAGTGCCGCAGGGTGAAGACGCCCTCGTCATCCTTGTCGGTGATCAGCGAGACCGTTGCGCCATCAGTCAGCTCGACGTTGAGGTCCTGTTCCACGCCATCGACGTTGGCAATCAACGCAGCTTTGGCCAGACCCGGACCGATATCGGCGGCCAGGTCGGCGGCAGTGGCGCCGCTGTCCAGCGTGCGCTCGGAGCCGTCCGGAAGAGAAATGGTGATGTTCGACACGAGCAAAGCGTAACGACTCCAACCACCGGGCCACCGGGTTTTCCAACCGGCTACGCCGCGGGGTTCTCGCTCACGGTCACGGGTCGACTGGTGTCCACGCCCAGCAACATGGCTGCGGTGCTGACACCGCCGCCCTTGGCCGCCTGGTCAATTGCGGCGATTGCTGCCGGCGTGTCCAGGTCGTTGTCCAGCGCCGCGCGCGTTTCGGCCAGACCGTCGTTGCCTTCACCGGCCGCAATCCAGGCATCCAGACGGGCTGCAGCCGTGGGCATGATCTCTTCGTTCCACTCCCAGGGCGTGCGGTAGTGGTGGGCAAGGACGCCCAGGCGCACCGCTCGGGCGTCATAGGTCTTGCGCAACTCGCTGACAAAGACCAGATTGCCCAGTGACTTCGACATCTTTTCGCCGTCCATCCGCACCATGGCCTGGTGCATCCAGTGCCGCACAAAAGGTTGGCCGGTTGCGGCTTCGGATTGCACCGCTTCGCATTCGTGGTGCGGAAAGATCAGGTCGCCGCCACCGCCATGCAAGTCGATGGTGGTCCCCAGTTCTCGCAACGCGAGCGCGGAGCATTCGATGTGCCAACCGGGGCGGCCCGGACCCCACAGCGAGTCCCACGCCGGCTCATCGGGTTTCGATGGTTGCCACAGAATGAAGTCCAATGCGTCACGCTTGTGCGGGTCATCGGGTAAGCCGCCATGTTCGGCGGCAAGCTCCAGCATCCTGTTGCGGTCATAACCGCTGATGGCACCAAAGTTCTCCACACTGGTGACGTCGAAGTACACCGCGCCGCCGGCCTGGTATGCATTGCCGCTGTCGAGCACCTTGCCAATGAACGATCGAATCTCAGAAATTGCACCCGTGGCCCGGGGCTCACTGAAACTGGGCAGCATCTCCAGCGCGACCATGTCGTTGTCGAACCGGGCGGTCTCCCGCGCGGCCAGGTCCAGGTAGTGCACGCCAATCTCGCGGGCCTTCTGCAGAATGCTGTCGTCCACATCGGTGATGTTGCGCACGCACCGGGTCTCGTGGCCCAGATCCCGTAGGCGTCGCTGCAGCACGTCGTAGGTCAGGTAGGTGGCCGCATGACCCAGGTGCGTAGCGTCATAGGGCGTGATGCCACAGGTGTACATCGTGACCACCGGCCCGGGGGTGAAGGGCACTATGGCCTGACGGGCAGTGTCGAAGAGATGCATCGATTCGGTCATCGCCCACAGACTACCGTGGCGGTCCTATGGGAATTCTCGACGGCAAACGCATTTTGATCACTGGCGTCCTCACCGACGCGTCGCTCGCATTTGGCGTTGCGCAACTGGCTCAGGAGGAGGGCGCGGAGATAGTGCTGACCGGCGCTGGACGCGGCCTTCGCCTGACCGAACGCACCGCCAGGAAGTTGCCCAACGAAGCAGCGGTGATGGAGTTTGATGTCACGAGCGACGATCACGCGCAAAAGGTCCGCGAGGCGCTGGAGGCGAAGTGGGGCACGGTGGACGGTGCGCTGCACGCCATTGGTTTCGCGCCCGAATCGTGCCTGGGCGGCGGCTTCACCGACGCACCGTGGGAAGACGTGGCGCTCGCAATGCGGATCTCGGCCTATTCGCTCAAGACTGTGGCCGATGCCGTTGTTCCGTTGATGCCCAATGGCGGCTCGATTGTGGGTCTGGACTTTGATGCGACCGTGGCGTGGCCCGCGTATGACTGGATGGGGGTGGCGAAGGCGGCGCTCGAATCAACCAATCGGTACCTGGCCCGGGAGCTGGGCAAGAAGAACATCCGCACCAACCTGGTGGCTGCCGGTCCGATTCGGACCATGGCCGCCAAGTCCATCCCCGGTTTCTCCGAGTTCGAAGATGCCTGGGGCGCGCGGGCCCCGCTGGGCTGGGACATCAACGATCAGCTTCCGGTGGCCAAAGCGGTCTGCGCATTGCTCAGCGACTGGTTCCCCGCCACCACTGGATCCATGGTCCACGTGGACGGCGGCTACCACGCCATTGGTGCATAGCCCGGGCCATCGGTGCATAGCCGGGCCACCGGTGCCCAAAATGCAAGACACGCAGCCCGAAGGCTGCGTGTCTGCTGCGTGCAACGCTTCGGCTGAGCGAAGCGAAGACGAACAGTGGCTGCTGCGTGCAACGCTTCGGCTGAGCGAAGCGAAGACGAACAGTTGATTCAGTCGCGGAGTTTGCTCAGCAGGCGAAGGATCTCGAAGTAGAGCCACACGGTGGTGACCAGGAGACCGAACGCGGCCTGCCATTCGCTGTCACGAGGAGCGCCAGCTTTGACGGCCCGCTCGATGAAGTCGAAGTGCAACAGGTAGTTGAACGAGGCAATCACGATGATTCCGAGGCTCAACAGGATGCCGATGGGGCCCGAGTCGTGCAGGAACGGGATCTCAAAGCTGCTGCCGAAGAGGCGGCTGACCAACTGCACCACGTACATCGCCATGATGGCCATGGTGGCGGCCATGACGCCTTTGCGAAACTTGTCGGTGACTTTGATGAGGCCGGTGCTGTACACGACGAGCATGCCGACGAAGACCCCGGCGGTTGCCAGAACGGCCTGGATAACAATGCCGTTGAATTGGACCTCGTAGACGTGGGAGATTGCGCCGACGATGAGGCCTTCGACAATGGCGTAGGCCGGGGCGATGAACTTGGTGAGACCGGGCTTTACCCAGGTGACACCGAGCAGCACGAAGCCGGCGACGGTGGCGCCCATGATCCAGCTGGGGAACTGGGTGATTTGGGTGCCGTTGGTTTCAACAGCTGCCCATCCGAAGAAGGCGCCGACCATGAGCAGAGCGGCGAGCATGCCGCTGGCGGTCATGACCCCTCTCATGGTCATGCGGCCTTCGGTGTCCTGGCGGGGAGCAAGGGGGGCGAGGGGCTGGCGACCTGCGGATTGACCTTTGTTGGACAGACCGGCCAGGCCCTGGCCGGGCTTTGCCGATGTCTGGAGTCGTTCGGACGTAAGAAATGCGTTTGGCATGATCCTCATTCTATGGGAAACGACCGGCGGTAATCTTGACGGTCCTGAATTTCAACGCCGCGCGTGGTGCGATATTCCCGGCGAACGGTAGTGGCCGACACACGATGGGCGGGTGATTCTCGTAACCGAACTGCAATATTGGCAGTTTTTGGGCTAGCGTTTGCACCGTGGGAGTTGCGGCGTCGCGAAAAAGTCAACCAACCGACCGCGCCACTTCCCGCGCACGGACGCCGGGCTCGGCCGCTCCGTCCCGACCGCGCCTGGTGGGGTTGCTGTTGCTCACGGGCACCTTGTTCGGCTTGATGCTTCTGGCCACCAGCGCGTCCGCCGCCAGCCCGCTCGACGACGCCCGCGCCGCGGTCCGCTCGGCCACCGAAGACATCGAGTCGCTGGCCGACGAGATGGCCCAACGCCAAGCGCGCGCCGACGCCGTCTCGCAGGGACTTTGGGCCAGCTTCGACAACGTCGTCATCGCCGAAGAGGAGATTGCCGCCCTCGAAGGCGAATTGCGCTCCATCGACTCCGACATCGACGGTCTCCGCTCGGATGTGGCCCGCATTCTCATTGAGCGGTACATGGACAACGGGGCCGACGACCTTGCCTTGGCGACCACCGGTGGCCTCACCGCATCGGTGACCGCCGATGCTCTTGCCGCCATCGTGGCAACCGAGGAACTGGACGCAATGAGCAGCTTTGAGAAGCTGATCGACGATCGTGAAGTCCGGATTGCCCAGCGGGAAGCCCAGCTGCGCCAGGAAGAGACCGCCCGCGCGGACCTGGCGGCGACGCGTTTGCAGATATCCGAGGAGCTGAGCGCACTCACCGAAATTGAGACCCAGTTGGCCGACCGGCTCGTGGACCTTCACGAAGCCCTTGCCACGTTGGAGGAAGAGGAGCGGCAACGCATCGCAGCAGAAGCGGCCGCCGAAGCGGAGCGGCAACGCATTGCGGAGGAGCGTGAAGCCGCGGAGCAGGCAGCGAAATTGGCTGCCGAGCGGCTTCGGCAGACACCGACTCCGGCGCCAACTCCCCTACCGACCGCCTTCCCAACGCCGCTGCCCACGGTGGTGCTGACCACACTCCCCGCCACCGCAGTCCCAGCTGTGGCCGTGACCGCACCCGAGGCGAATTCTGCCGTTGTCGAGTCACCCACGCTTGCGCCGACCGAGGTCCCGCCCAACTCGGAGGTCGAAGCGACAACGGCCGCGGAACCCACCACCGACGGCGCCGACACGGCGAACCTCGGCGACCTCGACACGCAGCAAATATTCAACACTGCCCGTGATGTTGTGGCATTCCCGCACCTCCGGTGCATAATCCATCGCAGCTTCGAAAGCTTGGGAGTCTTTGCGCAAGTGCCCGCTTAGTCCAACCATGACGAAAATCACAACGTCTTGACCAAGC
>ENA-ORXR01001393-ORXR01001393.1-marine-metagenome-genome-assembly--contig:-NODE-1393-length-25645-cov-22.863579_pt1 | contig 25645 bp, 27 predicted proteins | sample MGYA00237866_ERZ511479 | MGnify/ENA metagenome assembly ERZ511479 | reverse complement strand
CGTCAAATTTAGCCAAACATATAAAAAAAATAACTTCTTCATTTGGGGTAGATTATTTTCTTCCTCTTCCCTAAGCAGTAACGAAAAAAGTGCTAAAAGGAACAGTTCAATATTCGGGATTTATGTATTTGTATTTTCCCTAAAAGTACAACATTCATTTCAAAATGTAAAATTTATCCAACAGTAAAATGACATATTTATAAGGTATTCGTATCATTGCGTGTAGAGACGCGATTAATCGCGTCTCTACATTACAATGAATTTCATACGCCGTCACCTTCCGTTGATTATTTTACAAATCTGCACCTTTACTATCTTGGCGATAGCATTGGGCGGTTTTCTATTTAATCCTAACGAAAGGCTCTTCAATCCGGGCGGCGATGGCATCAAAAATTATTACACTTTTGGCTATCACTTAAAGTACGGAAGCGGTTATTGGTTTGATGGAATGACGTATCCTTATGGTGAGCATCACTTGTTTACTGACAGCTTTGCGGTGTATGCCTGGATACTTAATTTTATTGATGATCATATCGTTACGCTACATCCATATTCAGTTGGTATTCTTAATTTGACAGTGCTACTGGCGTTTTGTTTGTGTACTTTTTTTCTCTACAAAATTTTGCGACACTACGACATAGCGGCTTGGTGGGCTGTGCCGGCGGCTTTGTGCATTTGCTTTCTCTCGCCACAGGTGCGGCGTATTGAGTTTCATTACAGTCTGGCTTTGGGGATGTATGTGCCGATGTTGTGGTGGTTTTTGCTTAGGATGTTGCGTGTTCCTCCCCCCAACGCCCCTCCAAAGGGGGAGATAAATGTGGGAAAAAACCCTCCAAAGGGGGAGGAAAATGGTGGAGAAAAATTTCCAAAGGAGAATATACAAACGCAAGACACTCGCTCCGATATACAAACGCGCGGCGTTTTTCGCACAGCGAAAAATCTCCCCCTTTGGAGGGGGTTGGGGGGCGGACTCGGTTGGGGCATCGCAATCGTGGCAGGTATTGTTTTTTTCGGCTTGCTGCATCCTTATTATTTGCCTTTGGGTAGTTTTTTTGTCTTGGCTTTTGCTGGGATTTATTTGTTGGAAAATATTTTCCCTTTCGTAGGGACAGGGCATGCCCTGTCCCTACGAAAGGGAGGTTGGAAAACTATCGCTCTGCTTTTTGCAGTTGCTTTGATTCCTATTTTAATACTCGGCATCTTCACTGCCATGACTGACCCTGTGACTGACCGCCATATTGCGCCCTTCGGCTTATGGGTATATGTGAGCCGTTTTGAGGCGATATTTTTTCCGAATACGGGGCATATTCGCACTTGGTGGGATTTTCTGCATTTGCCGCAAGTGGATATGGAGGGGATGGGTTATGTTGGTTTTTGGGGCTTGCCTGTGTTGGTGTTTACGGTACTGCGCGGGTTGTATTTTTCTATCAAAAAAAGAAACCCGATTGAGTTGTTGAAATTTACGAATCAAGCAACGCTCAATACGACGCTTTGGGCGTCTATTCTCTTGCTAATCCTTTCGTTTGCATTGCCTTTTATATGGTTTGGGTTTTTGTTGGATTGGGTGCCTCAGTTGCGTCAATTTAGGTCTTTGGGGCGGTTTTCGTGGGCGTTTTATTATGTGTATGGCGTGTATATGGCGTATTTGTTTTATCAGTTTTTAAATTTATTATTAATAGAAAATAAAAAAACGTGGGCAATATTAGCGGGTGTTGTTGTGATGGGATTGTGGGCAAATGAAGCAGGTTGGCATTTGCATTATACGGCACAAACGATGTATAAAAGTGTGGGAAAAAACATCTACTTCAAAGACAATAATGATTACGGAAATTATCTCTCACAAACGAATTATAAGCCTGATGATTTTCAGGCGATTTTACCGATTCCTTATTTTAATAATGGTTCTGAAAAATGGTATATCTATCGTGACGGATTGGCAGCGCGAGAGGCGTATAAATGTTCGTTTGAAACGGGCTTGCCGATAGCGGCTTTGCACTCGCCGCGCACGTCGATTTCGCAGGCAGGCAAGCTGGCGCAGATGCTGAGTAGCGACTTGATTAAGAAGCGTATTTTGAGAGATTTGAATGATAAACCCTTGTTAATGATTGTGTTGAATAGTGGTGCATTAGCTCGCGATGAATCAAATTTAATTCAAAAGGCAAATGAAATTTTCAGGAATGATAAGGTGACTTTGTATGAAGTGCCTTTGACGGCTTTTGAGACTCGTTTTGCGGAGATTAATGAAAAATATGCTCAACTAAAATCCGAAAAAAACACTTCACTTGAATTGCCGGAATACGTTATTCGGAAAAACTTTAATACACAAAAAACACCACATACATTTCGTGGAGAAGGTGCGGCAAATAGTGGTGACAGTATTCAAATTACACTACATGACGGGTATTTAAATGCAAAGCAATTTCCTGCAATTTTTGAAACTTCAATGTGGGTGTATGTTGATAGCAGTCAGTCGAGTTTTCCGAAGTTATTTTATTACGAATATAATGAAAAAGGGGAGCGCGTGGGTTTGGAAGTAGTGAGTCCTAAATTTGAGACAGAAATTTATGGAGAGGGGCGATGGGCAATGGAAAAATTCGTTTTTAAATGTCAATCTCCGCGCAACCGCGTTCATATTTATTTGGAATCAGAAGACCAGAAAACAACGGGAATTATTGGTGATGAATGGCTACTGCGACCTATCGAAACGGAAGTTTTTTATGACGAAGATGAGCGCAGTTTTATGTACAACAATTACCGTATTCCAATGAGTGAATGAGTGAATTTTGAATGAATGAATAATTTATGTAATGAAAAAATATTGTAGCATTTCAGTATTATTATTCACTCACTCACTCACTCACTCACTCACTCATTCGCTCATTCATTATTCACTCATTGGATAGCAAGTGTTTGCGCCTGCAATGCTTCTCTATCTCTGACTAAGAGGCGTTTACGATTAAAAGTAATTAAATTATCATTTCTCAATTCATTCAAAACAGTCGTAACTGTTTGGCGTGACGTAGCTGTCAAATTAGCGATTTCTTGGTGCGTATAAAATTTTCTGACGACCCATTCATAGCCCACACGTTGACCGCTTTCTTCTACCATTTCCAATAAAAATTCAACAATACGTGTACGCGAATCTTTAAACACTAATGACTCTAATCGACGTTCCATTTTGAGCAATCTCGAGCCGATAAGATTCATAATAAATACACCAATTTTGGAATGTTCGCGCATGAGGGTACGCATCTCTTCTACGGTTACTACGCAGGTGTTTGTATTCTCCTGTGCTACCGCAAAATCGCGACGTTGTCCTTCGCCCACCAATGCCAATTCGCCAAAAATTTCTCCTTTTCCAAGAATAGCCTTAGTGATTTCCTTACCATCTTCGGAGTACGTGCCGACCTTGATACAGCCTTCGTTTATGAAGTATAATTTATCGGAGCTTTCTTCGGGTAGATAAATATATTCACCTTTTTTGAAGTTCTTGTGGGCTACATTTTCATGTGCGCCCTGTTTGCGTTTGGTTGGGCAGAAAATACCGATTACATCTATATTTTCGAGATACCAAAGCGATTGATTCGTTGCTGTCATATTTAGTTTGGATTTTCCATGTGCTATAGCTAATTAGACTTTGGACAGAATGGGAATTGGGGAACTGAGAAATTAGGTTAAAATTCGTAACCTATTGATTATCAGTTGTTTTAATTTTATTAGTGTAAAAAAACATGTAAATAATTATTTTTCATAAAAAAACTAAAAAATAGGGGTTTACCGAATTTCCCAATTCCCTCTGTCCAAAGTCTAATAGCTAAAAAACCTTAAAAGTAGTTACCATATTTTACACACCCTACAAAAGTAAGATATTTTGTATTTTTCACGACTTATTGTAGTGTAGTTTTACAAAGAAATTATCGTATTTATCTATACATTGGGTCCAATCATATTTTTTTACATAAAATTTAATTGGAGTCGTATTTAATTGGAAATTATTGATGCAATTTTTGAGCATTTCTGTAAGTTGAACGCGATTATCATACAAATGTTGGGTTTGAAACTCATTAGGTACATGTTCAGGGTAGGCTAATCGTTTGGGTAATAAGGGATAAGCCCCGCAGTATATCGCTTCTACTATACTCCCACCGAAAAAATCTTGTTGACTCGTGACAGGCAGAATATCCGCTTGCCACAATAATCGGGCGTAAGTTTCAAAATCCGGCGCATAGTCGAAATGTACGATATGTTTTGCTAATTTTTCTTTTGCTTCCGCAAAAATTGGCGGTGATTCAGTATAATTTTCCCCTAAAATAATAATTTCAAATTCAAAATTAAGGTCGGAGAGTTCGTATAACATTTCAAAAAATTCATTGGGATTTTTATCGTACTCCCAGCGATGGTTCCATAAAATAGTCGGCACATACTTGTTTTTCGTTACGCGAAATTCATCAAATTTCGACAAATCCATACCTAAATGTAACACCTCGCTTTTCGCTCGAATGTTATCTACATTTTGCAAGCCGCGATGGTCGGGATAGACCTTCAGGAAGCCTTGCAAAGCCTCCAAAAAAGAAGCCTTGTGATACGCCGAATTGAACAAGACCAAATCCGCCGAAAGCGCACTTGTATAGTTGATAAATCCGTAATGACGGTCTTGCCGAAGGCGTACATCTGCATCGCGTGGTGACCAGGGATAGGTGAGTTGGTTTTCGTGAAAATACAAAGCTACGGGTATGTGTGCTGTACGTTCGCGCGTGAGGGCGAGGAAGGTCGTGAGGTCGAGCATCGAGGTAGCAAGTATGAGGTCGGGGGCGAGTTCACTCTCCATAAATTTTTCTGCCAATGTCACCGCGCCGCCATGCATTCGCCATTTCCAGTGCCGACCTTTGAGGGTCAGCAATTCTACATTATGCCGACTATTCGCAGCGAATCCCTCTGCCCAAGCCTTGTGGCTGCCGGCATGGAAGGGTTCGAGTAGGAGGATGTTGAGTTGTGTCATTTCTAAGTATCAAGTGTAAGTGCAAGTGCAAAATAAAAAAATTCGCGATAAGTAAGGACGAAATAATAATTCATGGACTTTTTCTTACTTTTACCCTTTCAGAATAAAAATTCAAATCAAAAATGGTTTTAGAATTAGCAATATTAGAAATTAAAAAAGATAAAACTGCGGATTTTGAACGACAAATAAAAAAAGCCCAGACTGTTATTTGTCAATCTCCGGGTTATCTATCACATGAATTTCAGAAATGTATAGAACGAGATAATCGGTACATTTTATTGATAAAATGGACTTCCATAGAGGCGCACAATGTCGGTTTCCGAGAATCAGAATTGTTCAAAGAATGGCGAGGGTTGATTGGTGAGTTTTTTGCTGGTCCTCCTCTCGTGGAACATTATGATTTTTTCTAAATCGCATTTTTTATTTATAGTCGAAATTCATGTCACCAACCAACACACATACCACTTCTCCCACCCAAAAAGCCCTCCGCCGATTATTGAAAAATAAACCGGCGATACTGGGTATGGTGTTGATTGGTTTGGCGGTCATCATTGCGATATTGGGTTATGCGATTACGCCCGATTCTACGCCCAATGCAAATGACCAAGTAAACGAAATCAACCTCAAACCGCCCGGCTTCTCCGTGCCGATGCTCAAAGTCCGCAAGAATCGGGAAGTGCCGCAGCGCAATTTTTTCGGAAAAATGCTGTATGGCGCAGAGAATCCTTACAAATTAGTTCCGATGAGCGATTATAACATAGATGAAAGCCACATTTATGTAGAAGTGTATTCAGAGGATGAAACGCTGGAAAATACGAGTGTATTTGACCTCGCTGATGTGGTTTATCCGCTTTCCGTTACCAATCCCGAAGTGCTGACTGCCAAAGGTGTTGCTGTTTTTCAAACCATTGATAATCAACAAAAAACCGCTGCCGCCGCCGAATTAAAATCTCAAATTGAAGACACGCACGTCTATATGCACACCTATCATTTCGGGACGGACGGCTTGGGGCGTTGCCTCTTGAGTCGCTTGCTGATTGGGATACGGGTGTCACTGGCTGTGGGCTTGCTTGCGGTGTTGATTTCGTTGACGATTGGGATTACTTTGGGTGCGATTGCAGGGTATTTTGGTGGTCGGACGGATGATTTTATTATGTTGATTATCAATACGATGTGGTCGATTCCTACTTTGTTATTGGTCTTTGCCTTGGTACTGGCTTTGGGGCGTGGATTTTGGCAAATCTTTGTCGCGGTAGGGCTGACGATGTGGGTCGATGTAGCGCGTATCGTGCGTGGGCAGGTGATGTCGCTACGCGAAATTCAGTTTGTAGAAGCCGCGAATAGCTTAGGATTTAGCGATGGGCGGATTATTCGGCGACATATTTTGCCCAATATTCTCGGACCGGTGATGGTGGTGGCTGCCGCTAATTTTGCGATTGCCATTTTGATTGAAGCAGGATTGAGTTATCTCGGCTTTGGCATACAACCGCCTACGCCATCTTGGGGAACGATGTTGGCAGAAAATTATAGTTTCCTCTTGAAAAGTAATAATCCATTTCCGGCTATCGTTCCCGGATTAGCAATTATGCTGATGGTGCTGGCGTTTAATTTGGTGGGGAATGGTTTTCGGGATGCTTTGGATGTGAAAACGAGGTTGAACCACTAGCGTAACACAGACATTCCTGTCTGTACTATGCCAAGCGCAGACAGGAATGTTTGTGTTACGTATTATCAAGAAATTAATCATGAAAAACTTCTTCAAGACATCGCTGCGAATCATCTTAATCCTCATTTTGTTGCCTATTATTTATCTGAATATTTCGCTCTATTATCAGCCAAATTTTGCGACTATCAACGGGCAATCGTACAACGAAGATGTTTATCACCAATTACGTTTTATCAAAAGACATATTACGCATTATGAAAACGACTTTTCGTTCGCCCTGTTATTGCGTTACAGTAATATTCACTAAGTTACCAAGACTTCAAAGCCATAAAATTGCCAAACCGGAAACTGCTGCATGGGAATTGCCTTAAGTCCTAATTAGCAGATAGTCAGCGAATTGTATGTTTTTTCAAAAAATAATCTCAAAACGTAACTTTACCTTATCGTTTTTCGTAAAACAGGCACTATAAATCTCTCTACCAAATTATTCAAAAAACACGATTTATACTTCATCCATGTATTAACAATTAACAATCTATTCCTACTAATCTTATTGTTTACTACCTGATTTAAATTAAATTTATTTTAATTTGACTAATGTATTGTCTTGGTACTTAAAGTAAAATAAATTACAAATATCTAATAGTCAAAAATTTAGAGTTGAGTTCAAAATAATAAAAATCGGGTTTATCAAAATTAATTGTGTTAATTGTTGATTGACTATGACCGCATTTGCACACCCTCTCATCCAAACCCGAAAGAAACTAAAAGTCATTTATTATGGCGACCCAATATGCTCAACATGCTGGGTCAATGAACCTTATATCCGCAAATTGGCGGTGGAATACAGCGACTATATCGACATCGAACACCGTATGGGCGGTCTGTTGGAGTCAATAGATGCATTCCAGCGTAAGACCCAAAGTGTATTTAGACCCGAAGAATTAAAAAATCTCTGGGATACGACCTCGGAAGCCTCCGGGATGAATATGGACGGCGATATCTGGCTCGAACAACCCATTGAATCTTCCTATCCGCCCTCGCTTGCCTATTATGCTGCCCAAAAACAAGGCATGACAAAAGCCTTGCTGTTTTTACGCATCCTTAGAGAAATGCTTTTTTTGAAGAAAAAGGATATTTCACAGGAATATGTCATCAAACATGTCGCTAAAATCGCCGAACTGGATATGAAGCGATTTATGCGTGATTTTCATTCATCGGAGATTCGCAACAAATTTAAACGCGATATTCAAGACAAAGAATTGTGGAATGTACAGCAATTTCCTACGCTTGTTTTTGTAAATGATGAAGGCGAATGGGAGAAAGTAGAAGGCACGGAAGACTATCCGGCTTGGGAGGAAGCATTAGTGAAAATATCAAAGCAACCCATTCAAAAACAAGCTGCTACATATGGTGTATTTGATTTACTTTCACAGATAGATTTTTTAGCGTCCAAAGAAATTGCCGTCATTCTTGACCGAAGTGTCAAACAAGTCGAGCAGGAACTGGAGGCACTCTATCTGCAAGGGAGGATCATCAAAGAATCGTATTCGCACAGTAATTTTTGGCGAAAAAAAGACTTAGATATTTCCATTATTCGACGGATGAACGGTAGCTCAAAAGCCATTATCATTGGCGGTGGTATGGCGGGTTTGACGACGGCGATTAATCTGAAAAAAATGGGCTTCAAAGCAAAAATTTTTGAAAGAAGACCACCGGACGGACGGCGCGGGTTGGGGTTTTTGATGTTGAAAAACGGGATTGATGCACTAAATTTGATGGGATTGGGCAATAAGATTAAAAAAATTGGCAATCCAATCAATTATTTCATGGCATTTGACCTTCAGCAAAATGTAATTGCCGAACAAGATTTGAATGATTTTTTGGCATTACGAAGGGGGGATTGTATTGAGATGTTGACAAATGAATTGGAGGAAGAAGACATTGCCTATAATAAGAATTTTTCTCACTTTGAATATAATAAAAACGGAGAAGCGATAGGTGTACATTTCAAAGATGGCACTGCTGAATACGGCGACCTCATCATCGGTGCAGATGGTGTGCGTTCGCAAGTACGCCGCACTTTATATTCCGGTTATGAACTGGAACCTGTGGGCTATAAAGAAATCGTCTGTATGGTCGATCTGCCTGAATTACAAGACAATATACGAGATACATTTTTCAAACTTCAAGATGAAGACCTCGCTATGGGGCTTGTGCCTTTCGGACATGGAAAGTACGTCTGGTTTTTGCAGTTCAAAACCTCAAAACATTATTTGAATAGCAATGATGCCGACCTTAAACGCAAATTTGTAATGAAAGCTATCAAACATTTTCCGCCTACTTTCAAACAAGTTGCCGACCTCAGCGATTTTTCACAAGCCTATTTTTGGGATATTCGACGCATGAAAATGTTGCCGAAATTTAACAAAAACGGCGTCATCCTTATTGGCGACGCGGCGCACCCTTTGATTTCGTTGACGAGTCAAGGGGCAAATTCGGCAATAGAAGATTCTGTATTGCTGTCGCATTTTTTGAGTAAATATCAATCAATAGACAAAATGAAAAAGTGCTTCAGCACCTTCACTGATTTTCGATACAAAACCATTGACGGATACACCAAAGAAGGCGACGCATTACTCGAACAATTTCTCGGTGAACACTGCACCGACGAATATAAAGCACCATTTACACATGCAGACACTAACTACATACAAGCAAAATTTGTTTGATGATAAATCAGTCAATATCAACATATTGCGCGAACGCGCTTATAATTATCGCTGGGCTACGCTCGATGAAGACGTGATTCCGCTGACGGCTGCCGACCCCGACTTTCCGATAGCAGAGGAGATTCGTCGTGCGATTAGTGATTACAGTCGTGCGGGCTATTTTTCTTATGGTCCGGCAGAGGGTTTGCCTGTATTTCGAGAGGCAGTTTCGGATTGGTACGAGCGCGAAAAAAACGTATGGTGTGCGCCCGAACACGTTCTGCCCGTCAATAGTGCCGCCCAAGCCCTTTACATCACTGCTCGTCACTTACTGCAACACGGCGATGAGGTCATTATTCCCAATCCGGTTGATTTTTTATTCAGAAAATCTATTGAAAATGCAGGCGCGAAAGCCATCACCTGTAATGTGGATATGCAAACTGCCGAATTTGATTTACAGGAATTGGAAGCGGCAATTAATCCGAAAACCAAAGCTATTTTTATTTGCAATCCCAACAATCCGCTTGGTAAATTATTGAGTAAAAATCACCTCGAAGCTATTGGCAGACTAGGGTGTCAATACAACCTGTCCATCGTATCAGATGAAATTTGGGCGGATATTGTGTACGCGCCGCATACTTTTCACAGTATCAGTAGTTTGGATAAAGAATTTGCTAAGCGAACGTATATTATTTCGGGGTTGTCCAAAAATTTCGGGCTGGCGGGCTTGCGTGTGGGCTACATTTTAGCTCCCGGCGAAGCTGCCTATAAAGCCCTCTACGAATCCTCCAAACATGCTTCCACGGCTTACGGTGTTTCTACCATTTCGCAGATTGCGGCGGCTACCGCTTTGAATGATTGTAAATATTGGTTGGATGCTTTTCTCGAGCATTTGACAGAAATGCGTGCCTTAGTCCTTGATTTTTTGGACAAGCATTCTTTGTTTGAACGTCCCTATCCTGATAGCACATATTTGGCTTTTCCTGCCATCCAATCCAACGATAATTCGATGGTCGTCACAGAAAAAATACATCAACAAGCACGAGTGGCTCTGATTCCGGGGGCTAAAAACTTCTTTGAGAGTCAATCAGAAGGACATATTCGTATTTGTTATGCGACCTCTGAAAAAATATTAAATGAAGCCTTTGAGCGTATAAATGCAGCAAGCACTTCGTTAATTATTAAATAAGTATTAATTTTATGTGATTATTCTTTTCCAGAAAAATCAAATAGTTCAATAAATATTTACTCATGAGAAATGATGTACAGAGAGTGGTGGGTAAGGAAACGAATCCGGGCGGAAGTACATCAGGTATGAATAACGAATATCAGAAAGTGTATGAAATATATAATAATATATTAAAATTCAGCCATTTAGCTTTTGCATTAAAAGAAGTGAGTACTCGCCGATTTATTGATGTTAATGACGAATTTGTTACTTTATTTGGATATTCGAGGGCAGAAATTTTGCTCGAAGAAGACTTTTTATTGAATCAGGAAGGCAATCGACATGCTACTGCCAGACGTGAAATTACCCTACTCAACGGAGGTATTTCAAAATACACTCGTACTATAAAATACGAGAAAAAAGACGGTGTATTTTTCTGGGGACAAACAACCCGTTCTGTAATCGAAGCAGATAAGAAACGATACATTATCATTAGTATTACAGATATAACCGAGCAAAAAAACGCAGAGGTACTACTCTCCAAAAGTGAGAAAATGTATCGACAACTTTTCGATCATTCACTCAATACAATAGGCGTTTATGATATTGATAGTCATTGTTTTATAGATTGTAATCGGACTTTTACGCAGATTTATGGTTACGAAAGAGATGACCTTGCTGCACTATCAGCACTTGATTTGGCTTGGGAAGAAGTCGATAAAAATGATCCGGTTTATCAACAGCGTTATCAGGAAAATATTGACAGATTACGCAGCAATGAAACGATTCGCTTCGAATCTGCTCATCGCTCAAAAGAAGGTAAAAAAATTATCGTAGATGTTATTTTGATTCCTTTTTATGAGGAAGAAAAACTATATATAAAACAAGTCACGACCGACATTACAGAACGTACACAAGCCAGAGAAAAACTCCAACAGAAGATGAATGAACTAGAAGAAGCCAATGCTTCGCTAAAAAAATATATTGAGTCCAATTTGCAATTGGAAAACTTTGCACACATCACCTCGCACGACCTCCGCGAACCCATCAATACGATTATTTCTTTTTCTAAGATTTTAAAACAAAAATTAAATGATAAGCTATCGCCAAAAGAAGAACAATATGTAGATTTTTTGATAAAATCCGGCACTAAGCTCAAAAATATGATTGACGATATTTTAGCATTTTCAAAAGTCAATCCAAATGATGTTTCTTTTGAAAGTATTGATATTCACGAATTATTAAATGGAATTTTATTGGATTTAAATCAAATGATAAAGGAGAAAAAAGCAGTCATTCATATGGACAAACACTTGCCGGTATCTGTTACAGGGCATGCTTCGTACATTTATCAACTCTGCCAAAACCTCATCAAAAATGCCATTAAATTCAATAAACCCGGTGAAAATCCTGTCGTCTCCATACATTATAAATGCCTCAATACTCACCATCAATTTTGTATAGAAGACAAAGGTATCGGTATCGAAAAAGAATTTTTTGACAAGATTTTTCTCATTTTCCAAAAACTAAATCCAGATGAAAAATATAAGGGTTCGGGTATAGGTTTAGCTGTTTGTAAAAAGGTGGTAGAACTGCATGAAGGAAAAATTTGGGTAGAATCAGAAGTCGGTCAAGGAACGCGGTTTTATTTTACAATCGCTAAAGAACTTGAAGTGTAGATAGTCTCAAAAAAAATCCTTTCTGTTTGAATTGCTATAACAAATTGTTTCATTTAAAGGTGCGAATTTATTACCTTAGTGGCAAAATTAGATTGTCATGCAAAACATACTAATCAGAGACGAATCTGCTACCGGAAAAATCCTCAATGAAATCATGATTGCGGTAGAAAACGAATCGACCACCGTAAAAGAAATCATCGAAGCTCGCGTATATGCAGAGGTACAGGCGTACAACCAAAAACTGCCCGAATACTTCAAAGGACTCGTACAACCCTCTGATACAGAGCGTACACTGAACGGTTACAAACTCAACGCACCTCGCAAGATAGACCCCGAAAAGCAAGTCTATGTTGCTTTAGATGCCTTCCAGAAAAACGGCTATTTCATACTCATCGACAACCAACAAGCCGAAACACTCGAACAAGAAATACTCGTTGGGGCGGATACTTCGGTGAGTTTTGTGCAGTTGACGCCACTTGTGGGTGGGTGATCTTGCGAATATCATTTTTTTAGCTTATTTTCGATATAAATTTTTGAAGAATGATAATTACCACAAATTTTCAAACTATTGCTGAAATTAACGAGGTACATCCCGATTCATGGGTTTTATTAGCAAATCCTACCTTTGAAAAAGAGCAGGTACAAGGTGGGATTGTACTGCACCATGCAAAAGATAAAAGAGATTTGATTGAAGCCAAGCAAAATATAGATATTGAGCAATATGAAGCTATAACATGGACATATACAGGTGTTTATTCAAAAGAAAAAAAATTATGGATGGGTATTCACCGACGAATAAAACCAGAGTAAATGCAAAAAATTTACTTCCATAGAGTGAATGAAGATAGTCTTATATTAGTTCGGGCAGAAATAAATGGTACGCCTGTTTCTATGGCTCTTGATACAGGTGCGTCGCACACTATTATAGATTTGACAGCATTAATGCTTGCCGGAATATTTCCGAATGAGAAAAGCCAAACAGTACTTTTGGAAACAGCCAAAGGGATTATCGAAGCCAAACTCACCACATTAGATTCCTTCAAAAGTCTCAACAAAAAGTTTGATGATTTTGAGATACAAACTTATGACTTCACCGCAGCAGGTATTTTGAGTGAATATGATGGGGTCATTGGTTTAGACTTCTTTCAAAATACGCACTTTTGTATTGATTTGCAGGAAAATAGCATATCATTTCCTTAGTAGTCATTGCGATTGAAACCACTTGTGGGTGGGTGATGCTTTTTTGGAATAAAAAACGTATTTTTGTAGAAAATTAAATTATGCAAATTACATTAGAATTAAATAAACCGCAAGATTTGGAAGTTTTGCTGCCTTTGCTGAAAAGGTTGGATATTTCTGTGGTTTCCAATCCAATCCAATCAAAGGATAAACCACCTTTATCTAAATTTTGGGGTAGTATTCCCGATTTAGATGCAGAAAAATTTGAAGAATATTTAAAAGAAAGCCGAAAAGAATGGGACAGACCTATCTTATAGACACCAACATTGCTATCTACATTCTCAATAATACCTTGAAGCCGGAAGATCATCCTGATTTACAGGCTGCCGAATCACTTTCGTACAATCTCTCTATCATCACTAAGATAGAGCTACTTGGTTGGAATGCACCCGCTACAGAGGAGCAACAACTTGAAGAGTTCGTCAATCAATCAAACGTTATCGGCTTGACCAACGAAGTAGTTGATACAACCATACAAATACGCCGACAACACAAAATACCACTCCCCGATGCCATTATTGCCGCAACCGCCCTCACTTACGACTGGACATTATTGACTCGAAATGAAAAAGATTTTAATCGGATAAACGGTATTAAACTCGTCAACCCTATGCCCGGAACACCTTGACAATCAATTACTCACCACCATTCACCAATCACTAAATTGGCAAAAAAAAGAAGAAAACGAAAACGAAAAACCAGCAACACACCTTCCAACTACGGTTTATCAGAAGGACGAAAAATCGTAGCATTCAATGACTATGCCCTCGAATTTGAATTATTAGGCATCGGACGCAGTGCCACACGCTGGATTAAACCGGATGGTAAAGTACAAAAATCTGTTCCTGCCTTCGTCAAAAAAGACCCTGATTTAGCCAAAAAATTAGCCGAAACCAAAGAAGAATTTAAGACCATCAAAACAGAACTCACCGCCCAACGCAATCGTATTGAACGTTTTTATTTGCACAAAACACAATTTGATTACGCATTTTTTAAAAAACAATATATCGAACACGGTTTATTAGTTTTTTTGTGTGAAAAATTAATTTGGACATTTATTGAAAACGAAAAAAATGAAACGTCGGCTATTCGTATAAATGATATTTGGCAGATGGCAGATGGCACTGAATTTCGCCCGAATGATGAGATGGAAGTCCGTCTGTGGCATCCCATCGAATGTGAAGTCGAACAAGTCATAGCTTGGCGAAACCGCCTCGAAGTCCTTGATATACAGCAACCTATCAAGCAAGCCTACCGCGAAGTCTATCTCCTCACCGATGCCGAAATCAACACCCGCGTATATAGCAACCGCATGGCAGCACACATCCTCAAACAAGGTCAATTTGCTGCCCTCACCCGCGCCCGTGCATGGAAATATCGAATGTTAAACAACTTCGGCGAAGTCGATTGCGAAATCGCCCACATCAAGCTCCCCGAATACGAAATCACCGCCGAATATTGGATAAACAGCCTCTACGACGAGGAAGAAGAGGACGATTGGGATTTCACGTTATTACAATACGTAGTGACCGACCAAATAAAATTTCTGACCGCAGGTGATAAGACGCTGGACATGGTAGATGTTCCGAAAATCGTCTTTTCAGAAATCATGCGGGATGTCGATTTATTTGTAGGTGTAGCGAGCGTTGGCAATGACCCAAATTGGCAAGACAATGGCGGCTTACCACAATACCGCGAGTATTGGGAATCCTACTCCTTCGGCGACCTCACCCAAGTCGCCAAGACCCGCAAAGAAGCCCTCATCCGCCTACTTCCACGACTGAAAATCAAGGACATAGCTCGCATAGACGGGCGTTTCCTACGAGTAAAAGGAAAGATTCGCGAATACAAAATTCACATCGGCAGCACCAACATTCTCATGGAACCCAACGATCAGTATCTCTGCATCGTCCCCGACCGCAAGCAAGACGCGAAGGGCGATAAATTATTTCTGCCATTTGAAGGAGATAGAGGCTTATCTTTGGTATTGAGCAAGGCATTTTTATTGGCAGATGATGATAAAATTACGGATGAAACGATTATAAGTCAGTTGGCGCGTTAATTCATTTACTCGTGTTTCATCAATTTGTTACACATTCAAAATCAGTTGTTTACACGCCGAATTACGAGTTAACGAATACACGAATCGCAAAGAGAAGGAACTTTCTGCAAAAAAATAACGTTTTGAGGGAGAAAATTTCAAACGTTCTTTTGGATAAAAAGAAAAAGCCCTTATCTTTGCACTCGCTTCCACAAGCAAGGTTGGTACCTTAGCTCAGTTGGTAGAGCAACGGACTGAAAATCCGTGTGTCCCCAGTTCAAATCTGGGAGGTACCACAAACGAAAAAAGCCACTCAATTTGAGTGGCTTTTTTATTTTAATGGCTACTTGTCTAACTTTGCCTAAAGCGAAGCCTCGTCAGACGAATCCCTTTGTTCGGAGCGACTATTTTATGCGGCAAATCACTACATTTTACAGCGACCTTCGTCTGCCGAATAAACCCCACGGGCAAGCTTAAACGGATAGCCATTTCAATCTTTATCCGTCTGTTCTTCTTCCAAGTACGCCTTTATCTTTTGTTTATCTTTTAAGATATTGATACTTTCCAACATCTTATTCCATTCATATTCATCTATCATAACCACTGCACCATCATCCGTAGCAATCACCGTTTCTTCGCAATTTTCGATAGTTTGTTTTACTAATTCCGGTAAATCTTTAATCGCTGTATTTAATGTGACTGTTTTCATATTATTAAAAAATATTTATTTGTCGTCATAATGTCCCCTACAATAAGAAATACGGACAAGAAAATCCTCATCGTTAATCAGATAAACCATTCTATCTTTCTTATTGATATGACGACTATACATTTCTTCTGTAAAACCTTTGAGACGTTTAGGCTGACCAATACCATCACGAGGATTGTCAACTATAGAAAGCAGCAAATCAAGACATTTCGTGTAGCTTCGTTTATCATTTTTACGAAACCAATTCATGTCCTTAATCGCCTGTTTACGTATGAGCAGTTTGTAATTCATGAACTACTTCTTCAATATTTTGACGTGTAAAATTATCTGCTGCATCCTCTTCAATTGTCTCCAAAATTGCTCTCATCCCTCGTTTATCCTTCAGAATGTTAATATGTTCTAACATATTATTCCACTCCTTCTGATCCACCATCACCACCGCACCATCATCCGTAGCAATGATAGTTTCCTCTTGATTTTCAAGTGTATTTTTAATGAGTTCCGGCAATTCCTCAATCGCTGTATTTAATGTGACTGTTTTCATAAAAATTATTTTCGTTCTAAGTGTTGCGTTCTTGATACTAAGTTATTCATAAGAAAACGAAGAACATAGAACAACGTACAAAGAACATATTTCCTCCAAAATAAGAACTTTTTCACGATAAATCCACTTATTACCATCAAAATTCGTAGATAAACAAACGTGAATCCCGACATTTACGCATTTATTTATCTACTCATTTACTCATTTACTTCTATAATCGTATTTTTGCCGTATGAAAGAAAATAACCTACACATACAGAATACATTATCCCGAAAAAAAGAAAAATTTGAACCACTCGCGCCGCCTTTTGTGGGCTTGTACGTGTGCGGACCTACGGTGTATAGCCCACCGCATTTGGGTAATGTGCGTACTTTTCTCGCCTTTGATATTGTCAATCGTTATTTGAGATATTTGGATTATAAAGTACGTTATGTGAGGAATATTACGGACGTGGGGCATATCGCCAATTCGGAGGGCGACGAGGTAGATAGAATCGGTGAACAAGCAAAGAAGGAAAACCTCGAACCGATGGAAATTGTACAAAAATATACGCTTGATTTCCATGACGTTACGCACACTTTCAACATGCTTCCGCCTGATATAGAGCCGACTGCTTCAGGGCATATTATTGAGCAAATTGAAATGGTAGAACGCATCCTTAAAAATGGTTTTGCCTACGAAAAAAACGGTTCAGTCTATTTCGATATTCCCGAATTTGCGAAGGCGCATGATTACGGTAAATTGAGTGGTCAAAACATAGAAGAGCAACAGGACGGTTACCGCGAATTGGACGCACAAGACGAAAAACATGACGTGCGCGATTTTGCCATTTGGAAGTTTACAGATAATACCCACCCAATGCGTTGGAACTCGCCGTGGGGTGAGGGCGTACCCGGTTGGCATTTGGAGTGTTCGGTGATGAGTACGAAGTATTTGGGGCAAAAATTTGATATTCACGGTGGTGGTATGGATTTGAAATTTCCGCATCACGAATGTGAAATCGCTCAATCGCTCGGCGCAGACGGGACCGAACCCGTGCGCTACTGGATGCACTCCAATATGCTCACGATGAATGGTCAGAAAATGAGTAAATCACTCGGCAATTCCATTCTTCCACACGAATTGATTAGCGGTGACCACGACTTACTCGACCAAGGATATAGCCCAATGACGATTCGCTTTTTTATGTTGCAGGCACATTACAGTAGTCCATTAGACCTTAGTAATGAAGCACTTAAAGCAGCAGAAAAAGGTTACAAACGCTTGATGGAAGCCTATAAAGTCATCCAAACCGTGCCATTGCGCGATGCGACTCAAGTGACGGATGCTGATAAGGAAGTGAACGACACGCTGAATAGTATTTTCGTAGAAATGGACGATGATTTCAATACGCCGAAGGCACTCGCGCACATATTTGAGCTCGTCACTGTCATCAATAGCTACCGCGATAATCGCCCCGAATACGCAGGCGTAAGCAAAGCAACGATGGAGCGTTTGCGCGAAATATTCACCGTGACTATCGACGATATTTTAGGTTTAAAAGTCGAAGAAACTGCCGACGACAACACCGTTGACGGCTTGATGCAACTCATCATCGACATCCGCCAAAATGCCCGCGCCAACAAAGATTGGACCACCTCCGACCTCATCCGCGACCAACTTGATGCTCTCGAATTGCAGTTGAAAGATGGCAAAGACGGCACTACTTGGGGCAGGAAGTAATGATACAATGCTTAAATGCGATAATGCCACAATGTTTTTCAATGAGTGAATGAGTGAATTTTGAATGATTGAATATTTTAATGCGTCAATACTGCCATTATCACATTATTCAATTCATTCATTAAAAATATTGTAGCATTATCGCATTGTTGCATTGACGCATTATCGCATTAAATTATTCACTCATTCACACATTCAAAATTCACTCATTGTTCTATGAAATCTACACAAATTATATGCCCTTCGTGTCGCTCCAAATTATTGATTCCCAATGAGATGTTGGCGGATGGGGAGGTCATTGGCTGTCCGGTATGCCGCACGATTTTGGAGGTTGAAGTGGAGCGCAAACAACTACCTGCGCCACAGCAAGAAGAGAAGCCTTTCCAACCGGAAAAGGATAAACAACTCGTCATTGTGCCGCCTGAGGGTAGCCGTCTGGAGTCGTATCGGTACAGTCCGTCTGTGATGGAGATATTGGCGCCGCGCCCGGTTTTTAATCCGCGTATGTATCGTCCTTTATTGTTTGTTGGTGGGTGGTTTGTATTGATATTTTTGATGTCGGGGATGATGGCAGGTGCGGGGTCGATTTTGTTGTTGTTTTTTATACCATTATTTTTTGTAGGCTTGTCAATGCTTTACGGCATGTCAAAAACATTGACTGAAAAACAGGATATTGATTTGATTGGCAATCATTTAAAAATAAATAAAACGCGTATTTTTAATTCGGAAAATACGAGTATTCCTTATCATAAAATTGAAAAAATCGGCTTGACGCGCCCCGGTACGAAGCTACTTTCGACGAATCTTAATAATATGGGAACGCCAAAATCACCAAGATACAGCTCAAATGTACCAACCGTATTTTATGATGGCGGCAAAAAAGCAACGTTGCTCGAATATGCTTCGGATAGAGAAAAACAATGGGCGGTAGATTTGTTGAGGGGCTTCATTAGCGAGGTAGCAGACGTGAAATTATAATTGAAAATGGATAATTAAAAATGATTTACGTTATCAATTCTCAATTATCCATTTTCAATTCACTAATTCTTTCCTGTATCGTCTTCATCTTTTTGTGTCTTTGGTGGTATTCCTTTTGGTAATTTTCTCGGTCCTCTTGGTTTGAAATTCAAAGAATCCGGTTTGGCATCTGTTTTACTTTCACCCGTTTTAGTATCTTTTTCATCGTTTTTTTCTTCCTCTTTTGATTCATCATCCTTTTCCTCCTTTGAATCTTCTTTCTTGCCCTCTTTTTCTTCTTTTCTTGGTGGAATGACCGTACCGGTCAAAAATAATTCTTGTTTTGTTGGACGTGCATCTGTCAACAGCGTGATTGTGCTTGTCGATTTGCCGAGTTTGCCTGTACTGTTAAATCTTGCACCGATTTCGCCTGTCTCTCCCGGATTAATCTCCAAAAACGAATAGGTCGGGTGCGTACATCCACAAGAGGCTTCTGCTCTGAGAATATTTATGGCTGTCGTTCCTGTATTTTTGAATTTGAAGATATGATCAATCACATCTCCTTCTTCGATATAACCATAATCAAATGTGCGATCATCAAAAATCATTATACCGCCTCCTGTTCGCGGTGGTGGTGGAGGCGGTGGCGGAGTCACATTTTGAGTTGTATTGATAGGTTTTGGAACTGGAGCTGGTTTGGGTTGTGGGGCTGGCTTTGGAGTAGGTGGAGGTGTTGTTTGTTGAGTTTTAACGGGTGGTTTAGGAGCAGGCGGTGGAGTCGGTTTTTTTTCCACAATGGGTGGAGGAGGTGCCGGCTCCGGTTTGGGTGTTGGTTTTTCGACAATTACAGGAGCAGAGACTTTTTCCGGCGTATTGTCGGACGCGCCACCGCTTACACAAGCTGTATAAGTCAATGTTGCTATCAGAAGCAGTAGAGTATAAGTAAAACGTTGCATGTGTTCTATGATTTGAGGGCGAAGATAACGATATTAAGTTTAAGGCGAAGTTTAAGTTTAAATTGATTTCAAAAAATCATACAATTGTTTAATAATCATATTATTGGACATTAGAAATTAATTTCAAGACTAAAACTTGCGTTTTTACAACATGTATTATCAGACGTTACAGTTAAACAAAAGGCACACATTCCATGCCATTCATTGAGAAATTCCAAATAACAAATTCCAAATTCCAATTTGAGTGTATCTACCATGTGTCTATCTATCTTAACGAGGTGAATAACGAAAAAGTTAGTTGAAAAGAATATTTCTCAATAATTTGAATAAAAAACGGCATTAACCCTTAGGAAATCCTTAGCATTCCATTTAAATAAATCAAAAATCATCCAATCCAAAATCACGAAACCAAAAATCGTTGTACTTTTGTGTCAGATATGAAATTTACAATACACGCCACTGATGCAGCTTCGAGCGCACGTACAGGTACGATTGAGACGGCGCACGGCAGCATTCAAACTCCGATTTTCATGCCTGTCGGTACGGCGGGAACGGTCAAGGGGATTCATCAGCATGAGTTGAGGGAAGTGATTGAGGCACAGATAATTCTGGGGAATACTTACCATTTGTATCTGCGCCCCGGCATGGATATTTTGCAGCAGGCGGGTGGTTTGCATAAGTTCATTGCTTGGGAAAAGCCGATGCTGACGGATAGCGGCGGGTATCAGGTCTATTCGCTTAGTCACAGGCGCAAAATAAAAGAAGAAGGCGTGACTTTTCAATCTCATATCGACGGTTCGCGGCACTTTTTTACCCCTGAAAATGTGATGGATGTTCAACGTCAAATCGGCGCGGATATTATCATGGCATTCGACGAATGTACGCCCTACCCTTGCGAATACAAATATGCCAAAGATTCGATGGAAATGACACATCGTTGGCTCAAACGCTGCTGTGACCACTTTGATACCACCGAAGGATTATACGGCTACGAACAAACTCTTTTCCCTATCGTACAGGGCAGTACATATATGGATTTGCGCCGACAATCCGCCGAAACGATTGCGTCAATGGAACGCGAAGGCAATGCCATCGGTGGCTTATCCGTAGGCGAACCCGCAGAGATGATGTACGAAACTACGGAAGTCGTATGCGGCATTTTACCAAAAGATAAACCGCGTTATTTGATGGGAGTCGGTACGCCAGTCAATTTGCTGGAATGTATTGCTTTGGGTGTCGATATGTTTGATTGTGTATTGCCTTCTCGTAATGCACGACACGGGCTTTTATACACATCCGAAGGCATTATCAATATAAAAAATAAAAAATGGGCGGATGATTTCAGTCCCATAGATACCAATGGTGCTTGCCCCACAAGCCGCCACCACACGAAGGCATATTTGAGACATTTGATTCACTCTAAAGAACTGCTCGGCTCGCAAATCGCCACTTTGCACAACCTAAGTTTTTACCTCTGGCTGATGAGCGAAGCAAGACAACATATCGCCGATGGCGATTTTTTATCATGGAAAAATACAATGGTTAAAAAGCTGACACAAAGGCTTTAAATTAGTCCATAGTCCATAGTTTTACTTTTTTTGCTACGCAAAAAAAATGACTCACGACCGCCTATGGACTATGGACTATCAACTATCGACTGCATTTATGCTAAAAACATTAGATAGATATATTATAAAAAAATACTTGACGACATTTTTCTTTGTCGTCCTGATATTTACGTTGATAGCGGTGGTCATTGATTTTAGTGAAAAAATCGACGACCTGATACAGGATGAAATCCCTGCCGGGTCGATTTTTACAGAGTACTACTTACCATTTATGCCCTACATCAATGGCTTATTGTGGCCCCTCTATGCGCTGATTACAACCATATTTTTTACCTCGCGCATGGCGTACAATTCCGAAATTATTTCGATGATGGGCGGTGGGATGAATTTTTATCGTCTGGCAATGCCATATATGTTGTCGGCGGCATTGATTGCGGGGCTGCATTTCTATGGAAATCATTATTTGATACCCGAAGGAAATAAGAATCGAACCTTGTTTGAAAATACTTATGTTTGGAAAAATAATTTTGATAATAAAACCAAAAATATCCACTTGTTTTTAGATGAAAATTCCAAAATGTATGCCCGCCGATTTAGCCGGCGCGATACGGTCTGTTATGATTTTACATTAGAAAATTTTAAGGATAATAAATTGATTTCCAAACTATCATCACCACGTACCGAGTGGCAAGGCAAGACGAGAACTTGGCTCGTTCGAGACTACCGCCTTCGCGAATTTGACGGAACAGATGAAAAACTCACTTTCGGAAAAAAACTTGATACCCTCCTAAATTTTACCCCCGACGACATCGAACGACGCGACAATCTCAAGGAAGCTATGAACACGCCCGAATTGCGCGTATTCATACGGCGCGAGCGCGAGCGCGGAGCAGCCAATTTTGAAAAATACGAAGTAGAACTTCACCGTCGCAGTGCCGAACCTTTTACGATATTTATCCTAACACTTATTGGTTTGGCAGTAGCTTCGCGTAAGGTGCGCGGGGGGATGGGCTTACACCTCGCATTGGGCGCAGGCTTAGGCGGTACGTATATTTTCCTATCCAAATTTTCGACCACCTTCTCTACCAATGCCGGCTTATCGCCACAACTTGGCGTATGGATTCCCAATTTAATATTTATGGCAGTAACATTGTTTTTGATTTCGAGAGCACAGAAATAGGGGCAGATTGTGTGATTGTATGATTGTATGATTGCTGAATTGTTATTATCTTTTTTGCAAAGCAAAGAAACGCATTAATTTGGCGTTATTAGTTATTAGTCAATATATTGTGAGCATTAGATCGTGAAAAACAGCAATTTCTCATATGGAGAATTAAAAGTGTCGTTAGACACGAAACCATTTGGTAGCCCCGATTTGAAAATCGGGGCTACCAAATCGGTCATGCCTAATGGCATTATTTCAAATGAGAAATTGCTGCGTGAAAAAGATCATTGATTTTTATAAGAGATTATAGCTAAATATTGTATTTTTTAATATTTAATCTTCGATTTATATCGAACCGTAGTTTTCTGTTATAATTTTATCCATTTCGAAAAAGGGGAGCTTTTTCAAAGCGGATAGTTCACAACTAAAATAACCAATCAACCAATCAACTAATTACTAACCCCAAATTACTAATCACACAATTTTACAATCAAACAATCACAACAATCACACAATAAATGACTAATTTTACAAAAAATAAAACACACAAATCATGTTGCATGCTTATAAAGTATTGATTATTAGTTTTTTAGGGCTTTCGATGCTAATGGTTTCCTGCAAAGGAGGACAATCAGAAAGTACCAAAACTACAAGCCCCGCAACACAAAAAGCTACACTTCCCGTACCACCGACAGATTTTCTGCAAGATATTTATGAAAGGGTAGATTATGTTGATTTTATTTTTGATAAAACTAATTTCAGTATCAGCGTGACGGATAAAGCTAATGCCCAACGCAATGTGACCTATCTCTCACAAAGTGCCGTAGAAGATGTAAATTGTACACCTTATATGGGGCGTATGTACTTCAATTCGGAGGGCGTAGGAATTGCGACAGCACAAATGCACTATAGCGACGGTTGCAAATACTTTATTTTCGTAGATTCAAAACAGCGTCCCAAATATGCTTGCCTAATGTCAGAGGCAGCACTGGCTTTCTTTGAAAATATTTTTAATCGGGTACAGGCACAATAACAATGCTACAATGCGATAATGATGAAGTGCGACAATATTAATGAGTGAATTTTGAATAAATAGTATATTCGTTTTTTATTGTATTGATAATCAATTGTTTAGAGCGATTTGTAGTTTGCGTATTTTCAAAAAAAACTATGAACCATAAACTGAAAACTATGAACTAATAATGCAACACTTGTTACTATTTTTTCGTAAAAAAATAAAAAAATGCCCTAAATGGAACTTTTCCTTGATAAGTTGTTGTTATATTTGTCAGGGAATTCCAAATTCCAAACACTAAATCCCAATCAATGATATCCTGTTTAGGAACGCGAAATAAATAAATTTGCTTTCTTGACGGAGAGAGTTTGTTTTCAGTTTGGGCTTTGAAACCCGCATAAATGTTGATATTTTCTCCCGATAGCTATCGGGATTAAAGTGCAAAATGAGGACAAAATATCCTGTCAAGATGGTAAAGTTATTTTTTTCGTGTTCCTCATTTGGAATTTGGAATTTAAAATTTGGAATTTACGCCAGTTTGGTGTATTTATTTTTTTCATTTAAAAATTCAATATTGGCAAGAAGACAAAGAAGACCAAGACGGCCTGAAAAGCCGCGATTTCGTATTAATCACCAAATCAGAGTGCCTAAAATCCGCCTTGTAGGGGACAACCTCGGCGCAATTAGTGATACTGTAGGTAGAGAAATCAAATCTGATATTTACTCAACAAAAGAAGCCCTGAAAATGGCAAATGCCATGGAGATGGATTTGATTGAAATCTCTCCTAAAGCAGACCCGCCTGTATGTCGTATCACGGACTACAAAAAATTCCTTTTCGATAAGAAAAAGAAAGAAAAAGAGATGAAAGCCAAGACGGTAAAAACCGTCATTAAGGAAATTCGCTTTGGACCGAATACAGATGACCACGACTTTAATTTTAAGGCTCGGCATGCCGAAAGGTTTCTGAAAGATGGTGCAAAGGTGAAAGCCTATGTGCATTTTCGTGGGCGTACCATCGTCTTCAAAGAACGTGGTGAAGTCTTGCTATTACGTTTTGTAAAATACTTGGAAGAATTTGGTACAATAGAATCAATGCCACGCATGGAAGGTCGCCGAATGTTTGTGATGATTGCTCCTAAAAAGTCGGCACTCAAGGCATCGAAAAAAGCTAAATCTACGGAATCCAAATCAGAAAAAAAGAAAGGGAAACCGGACGCTGAAGCACCAAAGGAACAACCTGCTATAGAAGCAAAGGAGACGCCTGATACTAAAGCAGACAAGTCTTGATTTGATGTAATAAATAAATACCATATGTTAAAAATATGGTCACAAATATATTACTCCGTTTTTGTAATGAAGGCGGAGTTTTTTTATTTAGTGTGTTGATAGTCTAATAATTAGAGAATATTGGAAGTAATTCACAGCAATTTCCGGTTTGGCAATTTTATGGCTTTGAAGTCTTGGTAACTTAGTGAATATTACTGTAACGCAATAATCGCTATTG
>ENA-ORXR01001392-ORXR01001392.1-marine-metagenome-genome-assembly--contig:-NODE-1392-length-25676-cov-10.731161_pt1 | contig 25676 bp, 16 predicted proteins | sample MGYA00237866_ERZ511479 | MGnify/ENA metagenome assembly ERZ511479 | reverse complement strand
ATAGAAGTACTACTCGCAAGAGAACCCGAATTGGCATTAATACCTATTAGTTCCGTGGTTAGGACTGAGGAATTTATAGGTGATATCAAAACTATTAAAGCAATAAAAAGAAAAATCCAGCAATCAATAAATCAAGGTAAATATCAACTTGCAAGAGATGAGATATCAACGCTAGGTAGTGAGGTGAGAATAGAAACCACTAACATACCAACTATAAGTTATCCGCTAGCTTTAAAAGCTAGTGCAGCTCTGCTTGATGACGGTGAGAATGATCTGGCTTTAGAAAATATTCAGTCTATGTTGAATACCTTAATCGTTACTGAAAAGGTCTTTCCGCTACCTATGATTAAAGCTGAAGTTATGATTAATGAAGCTAACAGTTTAGACAATAATAATGTTAGCGATCAAAAGAAAATCGATCAGCTACTCCACAATATTGAATATCAACTTTTACTTTCTAAGGAGCTCGGATATGGTGATGGATATAATGAAATGATGGATTCGATTAAGTCTTTACGTGAATCAGTAAATACAAATCTGGATACTCATAAACTTTTCGAGCAATTAAAATCTAAAGTTGAGAATTTCACAAAAGGAATTTCTTAAATGTACAAGTTTTTTATAGAGGTGTAGATCTCTATAAACTCAAATAATTATTTAGTAAATAAATAGCAATACAATGAAAAAGAGTTTAATTTTTTCTTCACTTGTAGCGCTTTTTGTAAGTGTTACAACTATTGGTACATTTCAATATTTTGATACAGACCACAATAAGATTACCATACAACATGTGGATAGCACACCGAGTAAAAATGCTATTTTCACATTAGATAATAATGGTAATGCCATACCAGTTGACTTCAACGAAACTGCTGAAGCTGTATTAGATGGAGTGGTTCATATAAAATCTTCTCATTTATACAGTGGAAATAGATTAGATTATCAGTCTCAAAATATTCCAGAACCTTTTAGGGATTTCTTTGGTGATCAATTCTTCAGTCCAAGAAAACAACATAAAAGAAACTATAATCACCTTAAAAAATCACCTACAAGAGTGGGATCAGGCAGTGGGGTCATAATAAGTAAGGAGGGTTATATAGTAACAAACAATCATGTCGTTGCTGAGGCAGATGATCTGGAAGTTACCCTACATGACAATCGTACTTATAAGGCTAGAGTCATAGGTACTGATCCTTCTACAGATTTGGCATTATTACAAATCAAGGCTAAAAATTTACCAACTGTGCCTATAACCGATTCGGATCATGTGAATATAGGTCAATGGGTATTAGCTGTTGGTAATCCGATGGGATTAAATTCCACAGTGACTGCTGGAATAGTAAGTGCAAAAGGAAGGAATATTAATATACTGAAAGACAAGTATGCAATTGAGAATTTTATCCAAACAGACGCTGCTATAAATCCTGGAAATAGTGGTGGTGCATTAGTAGATCTAAATGGAGGACTTGTGGGAATTAACACCGCGATTTCAAGTCCCACTGGAGTCTTTGCAGGGTATGGATTTGCCGTACCTTCGAACATAGTAAGTAAAGTGATCAAAGACTTGATGGAATATGGGGTCGTACAGCGAGGTGTACTGGGTGTTATGATCAGGACAATTGATGGAAACTTTGCTAAGGAAAAAGGCATAGAGCTCACAAGAGGCGTATATGTGGATAGTCTACTAGAAAATAGTGCCGCTAGGAAAGCCGGAATAGAGGTAGGTGATATTATTCAACTTGTGAATAATGTAGAGATAAAATCATCTCCTGAACTACAAGGTGTAATAGCTCGATACCGTCCTGGCGAAAAAGTCAAAATCAGAATTGACAGAAATGGAAAAGAGAAAGAAATAACAGTAATCTTAAATAATAGAGAGGGTAATACTACAATGAATGATAAGGACACTAGAGCAATTATTAAAGTATTAGGCGTTGAACTGGAAACAATAGATTCAAAATTAGCCGCTAATTATGAGCTTGATGGTGGTGTTAAAGTAAAAAGAATCTACTCTGGTAAAATTCAAAAATATACACAGATGAGAGAGGGGTTTATTATTACAAAATTGAATGGGAAGGAAGTTAAATCTAAGGATCAACTTCTTGATATGTTAGAAAAGAAAGAAGGAGGCGTTATGTTGGAGGGTATTTATGAAGAGATTCCTGGCGAATACTTTTACGCTTTTGGAATGTCATAATATATTCTAATTTGTCATAAAAAATAGGGAAGAATAAACTAATCAAATAGATATTCTTCCCTTATTATTTTTTCTTATCGGTAGCGTGGATAGAATTGAAACAAGTAGCTCTAGCAATTCATCTAGATCCCACAAATGATATCTTACATGTTTCTATAAATGGAGAACATGCAATGCAAATGGCCTGCTTATTTGATATGCAAGGTAGGGCTGTCAAAAGTATCAAACCTAGTTTAATTGATAACATCAATTTGATATAAATATTTCCGATTTGGAGTATGGAATGTATTATCTCAGGATGCAAGATCAGAATTATTCATTGATATCATCTATTATAAAAGTAAAATGACATTAAGTAAAATATAAAAGAAAGATGCCCCAACTTATAAAAGTGTCTGCATAATTTTTTTTTAAGATCCTTATTTAATTCAGGAGTTTTTAAAATGAATTATATATTGCTATTAAGTTTAGAGTAATTCAGCACCCTGTCCTATGTGAATGTAATATGGAATTGCCGTGATACCTGTTTTATTAAAATACGCCTCACACATAGATTCTATAATTTTCTCCTTGTTTTTGATCTCAATAAGATTGAGTGTGCAGCCACCAAATCCACCGCCCATCATTCTTGCACCTTTTATCGAAAGTTCTTTGCGACTCAAGGTGACTAAGATATTAAGTTCTTTGCAACTGACTTCATACAAAGTTTCTAATCCCTCATGAGATTCATAAAGTAACTGACCTAAGGCATTGTAATTTTTTTCTTTCAGCGCATTTTTAAATAAGAGGACACGTGCGTTTTCTTCTATGACAAATAGAGTTCTTTTATAGAGCGTCTCAGATAATTTAGTTTTTATGGTTTCTAATTGCAGCTTGTTCAAATCACTCAGGGAATTAATCTTACTAAACTGCTGCTGAGCTATTTTTAAAGCTGCTCTACATTCACTGGGTCTGTCGTTGTAGCCAGAAGATAGATGTGAATGCTTTACATTAGTGTTAATGAGGACTAAGGTATAAGGATCGATATTGACATCATGATAAGTAAAATCCTGAGAGGCACAATCCATAAGCATCGCTTTATTTTTTAGTCCAAAAATAGAAGAAAATTGATCAAGGATTCCACTTTGAATACCTAAGTAATTATTCTCTGCTCTATTACCTATTTTCGCCATTTCCCATTTGTCTAAATTGCTATTTGATAGAGTATTTAAACCCATCACAAAGCCACACTCTAATGCGGCTGAAGAACTTACGCCCGCGCCTATTGGAATGTCACTCATAAATAAGCAATCAAAACCCTCTAAGGATATTCCGAGTGCAAAGACTTCTTGGATCACACCGACGCAATACTTAGCCCATAGTAAGTCAGCATCCAATTTGTCTAACTCGATTGTGACCTTCTCGTTTTTATCATAGGCACAAAGCCTACAACTATTAGTTCCATTGGTTTTAAAAGCAAAGTACATACTTTTGTCTATTGCGGCAGGAAAGACCAAACCCAAATTATAATCAGTATGTTCTCCAATAAGATTTATTCTTCCGGGGGCTCTAGTTATTAGATCCGGCGCTTCATTAAATTCTTTTAAAAACTCTGATTTTAATTTCTGTATCATTGCTTAAGTTGACTTCTTTTGCTTTTAGTTCAGTTCATTATTTTAAATTCAATTATTTCTTTTTAATCTTCGATTTGCGATACTTCCTTTATGAATTTAATTGATTTCGCTTTCATCTTTTCTTCAGTTTTCGGATTCCACTCAAAATGGTTGCTGAATTCCTTCACTATAAAATCTATGTTTTGATAAATGGATTCAATGTCAAAATATAATCGACCAGAGCGTCTGTTAAAAAAATCATCTGGTTCATAACATGATTCATAACGCAAACAATATTCTATTTCTGCAGCTAATAAAGCCTCTGATCGAACTGTAGATTTCGAATTGGCCATCTTGATTATTTCTGTTGCATTCTTTCCATAATTTGTTGCTAGATACCATGCTTTGTAAGGCGTCATAGTGAATTTATGATCTTCTGAGAGCAGTGTTTTTGTATATTCTTCGTATGCATTATAATCAACAAGAGAATCAGCATGGATTTTATAATTTTTTGTCATGCACTTGACTTTTGGGAGCGTCTTATTATTTTTGATTACTAAATCTACAATGCGTTCTGCCATTTTTCTATAACCTGTTAACTTTCCTCCAGCAATAGAAATTAACTTTGTATTGGAAATAAAAATTTCATCCTTACGAGATAATTCAGATGGCGATTTACCATCTTCATGTATAAGAGGACGAAGGCCCGCCCAAGTAGAAGTAATGTCCGAAATGGTGAGATTGTTTACTTCAAACATATGATTTACAGCATCGATAATATAATTCGCATCTTTTGTTGTACAGACTATCTTGTCTAAATTACCTTCATAATTTGTATCAGAAGTACCAACGTAGGTAACCTTCCCTCTTGGTATTGCAAACAACATCCGGCCATCAAATGCATCAAAATAGACAGAAGAATTGAGTGGTAATTTTTCTTTAGGTAGGACAATATGTACACCTTTTGTCAATTGTAGGCTTTTACCGTTTTTAGACTTATCCAAAACACGCAGCTTATCAACCCAGGGCCCTGCTGCTGAAACAACTTGATTACCTTTAAAAACATAATGCTCACCTGTTGTCCCATCAATACATTTTACACCGCTCACCTGGTTCTCAGTATAAATAAAATCTTGTACTTCCATGTAATTGAAGGCATCAGCCCCTTCTCTACGCGAGGCTTTAATAAGCTCTATGGTTAACCTTGCATCATCTGTTCTGTATTCTGAATATTGAATGCTAGACTTCAGAATGCTAGGATTGAGTAAGGGTTCTAAGTTAAGAGTCTTTCTTTTGTTATAGGATTGTCTTCTATCGTTTGCTGGCACTTTTGCTAATAGATCATAGAAAGAGATTGCAAGCATCGCTGAAAATTTATTGAATGTACCTTTTTGAACGATTGGTAAAAGCATTTTTTCTGGGTGAACAAGATGAGGAATATTTTGATGAGCGACGGCACGTTCTAATCCTGTTTCTTTAACAAGTCCAAATTCTAATTGCTTAAGATATCTTAATCCCCCATGAATGAGTTTTGTTGACTTGCTACTTGTACCTGCAGCGAAATCCTTTTTCTCTACAAGTAGTGTAGACAATCCACGTAAGGCAGCATCCAGCGCAATGCCTGCTCCAGTGATTCCACCTCCAATAATTATTAGATCAAATATTTTAGTTTTGGCATCCTTAATTCTCTGTAACCGTTGTTTGTTATCAAATTTGATATCCATAGTCTCAGACTTCATAATTATTCTATTTTAATATTATCTAAGTATATTATAGGATATGAAAACCATTGGAAAATGGTATACTAATGTGAAATCTATAGTCTTTGTTCCATTCCATATTATAATTGCCTTTCATTATTAAATCCTTTGAGTAGAGATAATATTTTAGTTGTTACAGCTAAACCTACAAGTGCCGTACTGGATATATCTGACACCAATAATGAGAAGCCTATAAAACCCCAAGTTAAAGAACGCCCTCCAAGAAACAAATCATCCCCAGTTCTGGCTTTTCTACCAATGAGATATCCTATTAAAAGAACGCCACAAAAATATATGATTATAATGCTTATGTCAATGTTTCCTATTTGATCATTCATGCATTAATTTTTTCAAATTCTACTTAATCTAATGAGGCCCGACTTAGGCACCAAGATTTCGACGATACCTGTTGTTAATGTTATGCTCCCCTCTTCTACTAATTGTCCTGTGCAATTATATTTTAAATAGTTACAATTCACTTCGTCGTCAGTTTTAAGGGCAATTGTTTCCGTCATTTTTGCATTGATGATGTCAAGAGAATTATGTAGTGTTGCTCTTATTACAAAATCTTCGTACAATCCGATGATACAATGAGATCCTAGACTTGAGACAAGACAAGGGTAATTTACTAACGGTCCATGGGCTACAAACTGGCCATCTAGTAAGATGCGTTTGTTCTCATTCCAATAATGCGTATAGAATTTTATCATATTAAAATGATCTTCAGGCAAATCATCTAAAAGCATAGACATCTGTGGAACACCAAAAAACCCATTGAGGATTTGTAAAGCTGCCAATTCTACCTTCTCTTCTCTATGCCAAGTTTGTGGGTCACTATGGACTGCGGTGTTTCCACAGAGTAGTTTAACATCTGTAACTCTTATTCTATTAGAAACAACATCATTAGGGCAATCAAACGCCCTAAACATATTTCCGTATTTCCTAAGGGCTGGACCTATGTATTGCTGTCTGAATTCTATCGCTATGTGAGGCTTTATTTCACGTAGAGCAGTGAGAGCATCCATCAGTAATCGGTCTACAGCTTCATTGACATTCGCATAATCTCTACCGTCATCTTTTGTCAATACAGTCTCAGGATATGTTTTAAAATCATCTATAAAATCAAATTTAAAAGCATCTAAATTCCATTCTTTTAGTGCGTTTACATATATAGAAATGAGATGATTTCGAACCTCTGGATACCTTGGGTCAAATACAGGAGCCCATCTATGATTTTCAGTGAGAAATTTTCCTTTAAATTTTTGATATGCTTTTGATTTCTGACCACAGAAGGGCACAGAAAACCAAAGACCAAATTTCATCCCTGTCTCATGGATTTTTTCGACAAAAGCTGCCATGTCTGGAAAGCGTATGGGTTCCCAATCTCCCGTGTAATCATAACCTCTATTGTTATCTAAAGTCTGCCAACCATCATCTAGTATAATGAGTTCATAGCCAAGCTTATGTGCAATGACGCATTCTGAAAGGAGTATATCAGGATTTAAATCTTGATGAAATTGATACCAGGATGAATACAATGGTGCTCTAGCTATATCAGGAGTGGGATGTGGCTGAAGATTAGGATACGTTTCCCACCACTCAGAGACATCTTGAATGGATTTTGAGAAAGGCACCTCCCTTGTATCTATTCTTATATCGGCTGAATAATGCTTAACGGCGGGGTGGCTCTCTTTAAAAAATGTAATATGACAATACTCAGAATTGTCTTCTTCTCTGAGTAATGCATTCATTTCTATTAAATTGATTGCATCTGAACAAGCGATAGTATGAATGTTTGTATCAGTGTGACTAAAGACAGTTATAATAGGTGCATCTACACTAATTCTTGAAGTTGGATGTTCAAGTTCCCAATCATATTGCTGTCTCTTGTCGTGGATCCCTCCAGCTTTCCACACCCCTTTAATGTTAAAAGAAGGAAGCCGCCATCTCAAGGTGATGGGTTCGGGTTGACAGTAATCTTCCGATTGGATGGAAAATTGGAAAATGTAAATTCCATTTCCATCATTTGATTGATTTAGAGATACTTTAAAATTTTTATCATCAGTGAAGATGTCTAAATTTGGAAACTCATTAATTGGTATATTTCTATCCATCTATTACTTATCTTTAATTGAATTTGATTGTTGAAATTTGTGAATTAAAACAGGCCCGTCATTACTCGCCGCTATTAAATAATCCTCATTCTTACCTTTTACACTTATGACTTTTTTTACATCTGTGTTCAACATTAAACCTGACTGCGTGTAGGACTGAGGTTTAAAATTAAATTTTCCATCTCCTAAAAGTAATAGGCCAATTCCTGCATCTGATCGCGGTGTCTCTACTTCAGAAACATAAAGATTGCCTGCTACTAAAATATCAAGATTGCCATCATTATCGAAATCTTTTAAAAGAATATCATTTATTGCGGATAATTGACATTCATTAGGCAAAACGTGTTGTTTGTATTGTCCCTTTCCTAAATTTTCTAAGGCTATGCTAGAGAAATCCTTAATTTGATAGTGCTCTGCGTTGTTGAGTTGTGCTTCGCCATAAATGTCATCAATAGTGGCTACAGCAAAAGATTCGTAATTTTTAAATTTAGTCTTTATACCGGGAATTTGGTCTGAAGAACATTGTCTTCCGCGAACAGGGTATTGTTTTTTATCATTATAATATCCTAATACAATATCATTTGAGGCATTGTTGTCGAAGTCATCTACATACAAATCAAATGAAGCATTTGGAGATGCTTGATACTTGTAGTTTCTTCCCAAATTTCCCACCACATAGTCCATATCGCCGTCATTATCGAGGTCACTACTTGAGATACTGAACCACCAGCCTCTACTTTCACTAAGTTCATATTTATCAGTAGCATTTTGATACTTGCCATCTTTATGCAAGAAAATTGTTATGGGCATCCATTCTCCAACAACGACAAGGTCAACGTTTCCATCATCATTATAATCTGACCATTGTGCATCTGTAACCATACCGATGCTGTCAACTTCAGGTATGATTTCTTGGGTGACATCTTCAAAAGATAACTTTCCTTGATCAAGATTATTTCTCAGTAAATAACTTTTGCCGGCTTGCGGATATTGAGCTGGCATTAAACGTCCCCCAACAAAGATGTCCAAATCTCCATCTGAATCGTAGTCAAATGGCCTTACGCAACTACCACTACTTAAAATTTCTGGTAGATTTTCATACAGTATAAATTTGCCTCCTTCATTGAGATACAATCGGTCACTGTAATATTTTTTTTGATAAGGCAATTCGTAAGCGCCACTCACCACAAAGAGATCTAAATCCTCATCATTGTCTACATCAAAAAATATAGCATCATTATCTTCTTTCATTTTTTCACCTTCAAACGCCTGCAAGCGCTCGTATCCCCCTTTTTCATTTTGCAGATATATGCCTCCTGTTGATCTGCTGGCTGCACCAAGGAAAATATCTTCTAGTCCATCACCATTAAGATCTGCTTGACAAAGAGCGGGGCCCCATTGTGACATTTTATGAGGAAGTAAAACTTGAAACTTATAATCGTCAAAGACATTTTCAACATGATCGGGTAGTCCTCTATTATCAGTTACTAATTTAAAAATCTTTTTCTCAGCAGAGGTCTTCAAGGCATATTTTTCTAAATCACCTTTGTTTATTTTCAGTTTTTGATTGACGTCAATTTTTGTTTTATAAGCTTTAGTTCCATCTGGCCATGTTACTATTAGGCTATCAACAATTGTGGCAGATGCCAAGCCAAAATAGAGCTTAGGGGCAACTGACGATTGAAATCCTCGTGTCAAAGTGAGGTGTTGGAATTGAATATTGTTCTTTGTAATAACTTCGACTTTAGCTCCTAAGCAATTTCTGTTGGCGTCGAGCTGATTTAATTCTATAATTAAATAATTGTGATCCCCATTATTTATTTCATTCTTATATATGTATGCGGGTTCATCAATATTATTAACAACAAGATCGAGACGTCCGTCATTATTAAGGTCTGCATAAGCGACCCCATTTGAAAATCCCAATCTTTCAATGCCCCAAGATTTGTTCACTTTTGAGAAAGTAAGGTCACCATTGTTTTTGAATATATAATTTGCTATAGGCTCTGAAGGAATTTTTTTAACTTCTAGTTTAAGTTCATCTTCACTTACTTTGGTAAGATCCTTTTTAAGACCTGCAAAAAAATCACGATTATTAATATCCCTCCGGGTTCCGTTACTTACGAAAAGATCTTTCCAACCATCGTTATTAAAGTCTGCAAAAAGAGGACCCCAGCTCCAATCTGTCGTAGCTACACCACCTATCCATGCAGCATTGCTAAAAACGGGTATATTGTCTTCTATACCCCTATTGAGCTGTAATGAATTGAACATGTATTGATAATGCATTCCAAAATCTACGGTACTCCAAAACAAATCAGGATTCATACTTGCCATATTTGCTTTTGCTCTTCTATTATCTTCTGCAGCCATATCCACCTGAACGATATCGAGAAGACCGTCATTGTTGTAATCTGCAATATCAGCACCCATTCCATAAAAAGAAGTTTGCTTGGTCGATTTCTGAAGAGACTCCGTAAAAGTACCATCCCCATTATTTAGGTATAAGTAATCAGGCGTACTAAAGTCATTAGAAATATAGAGGTCTTCCCAATTGTCATTATTTAGATCACCTACCGTGGCGCTCAAAGATAAGCCGAAGGACAATAGGCCCGACTCCTCTGTTACATTTTTAAATAAGCCATTACCTTCATTTCTATATAAGTGATCACTGTCCTTAAGCTCTACGTTATCCATTAGCTTTCTGTACGTTCTATTCTTAGTAGCAAAAGGTGTGATTGGATAATTTGTAACGTACAGATCTAAGTCTCCATCTTTGTCATAATCAAAAAAAGTAGATTGAACACTTTTACCATCATCATCTATTCCATATTTGTTTGCTTTTTCTGTAAAACTGAGGTCACCATTATTTATAAACAATTGATTTTTTGAAGAATTCTCTTTCCCGGAAACGGAAGTATATAGATCTAGATAACCATCCGCATTAATGTCTACCATGGTCACTCCTGAGTACCATCTGTTGTCTCCTCCAGTTCCTGACTTTAGTGTTATGTCTTCGAAAACAAAATTGCCTTTGTTTAGATATAGTTTATTAGATGTCATATTTCCAGTAAAGTAGATATCATCTAGTCCATCATTATTAATATCTCCAACTGCTACACCACCTCCCATATAGAGATAAGGATAGGTGAAATAATTTAAGTTATTATCTTCTTTTAAAATATTGCTAAAGCTAACTCCTGAATAGCTTGCATTAATCTCAACGAATTTATTTAATGATCCTTCGTTCTTGCAAGCAGAATTTATACATATCATAGCCCCTAAACATAGCTGTAATGAAAGCACGTATATTTGCTTTATGCTGCTTTTTTTAGAATGGTATTGATATACTTTCATCACATTGAATGTGCTATCGATTATGAAGTAAATAAAGTCTTTGAGAAAAAAATCACCCCGATAGAAAGCCATGCGGGGTGATAATTAAAATTATATGAAAAAACTATTTTTTAGTACCCAGTATTTTGAACTAAATTTGGATTAGCTAACATTTCTGATCTCGGTATCCAAATAACTTCGTCTCTATTGCTCGTGAAAGTTCCACCAGAAATAGATTTTGGATGTGGCCCTTCGTGAGCAGAGTTAGTGCCTAGATAAGTTTCTGCTAAGCCCCATCTTACAAGATCAAAGAATCTGTGACCCTCCCCTGTCAATTCCATTACTCTTTCGTCGATAATAGCCTGACGCATATCAGCTTGACCTAAGCCAGACAGTTCAGAGATGCCTGCTCTGCTTCTAATCATGTTTACATATTGTAGGGCATTGGCATTATCCCCACTTTCATTTAATGATTCTGCGAGCATTAATAAAACATCAGAATACCTGACTATCCTCCAGTTAGGACCGTAATCATCTCCTAAGAATCCAGTAGCTCCGAGGGGTAGCTCAAGTCCAGAATATTTACGTGTAAATATGGGTTCCAGTCCCTCATTGGCATCGTTAGAAGCTACAAGTGTATTTACAACATCAATGTCTGTGGCCATTCCCGTTGTAAAAGGTGTACCATCGTTTACTGTGGAGCCAGCATAATCGTAGGCTAAGGTCGCATTTCTTCTTCCTTCATCTCCATTTGATTCATAAAGATTCTTGACCCATGGATTTATAACATGTCCTAAATCTGGAGACTGAGAAGGTGGTGCATATTCGATAACAAAATTGCCTTGAGTACCAGCATTAGGAATATCTTGACCCCATACAAAATTACCATTGCCAATAGGATGATATTGTAATTCAAAAATTGATTCCATATTATTCTCATTCACTTGAGTGAAGTTATCACTGTATTGACTTAAGGGTAGTAGATCAAATTGGCCGCTGTTTACAACTGACATAAATGCATTCGCCGCAGCTGAATAATCATTAGTTCCTAACAGTCCACTTCTGTATAATAAACTTTTACCTTTCATGGCTGCTGCACTCCACATAGTTGGCCTTCCTAAATCTTCGCCACTCCAAGAGTTAGGAAGTAAAGCTTCCGCTGATTCAAAATCACTCACGATTTGATCCCAGATGGCAGCTGTACCTGACTGCGTAGGAAATAGCTCATCATTGTTTGTTGGATCAGGAGTTTTAATAACGAGAGGGACATTGCCGTACATATTAGTCAGATAAAAGTAGGTAAAGGCTCTGAAGAAATAGGCTTGACCTAAGACGCTGTTTCGTGTCGCTTCATCGCTTACATTTTCGGAAGTAACATTCTCTAAAATAGAATTGGCTCTGAATATTACTTTATAGCTTTCTTGATAGGGCTCTACGGCCCATCTAGTGGTACCATCTGATTTACCATCAAAAGTAGAAAGAGCTGTGTTACTTCCATTGGGAATTACATTTATGGCATCTGTTCTAAGTAATGCACCTACATGCGTGATTCTTCCCCAGTGAAATGTTCCTGTAAAAGGGTGGTACATTCCATTTACGGCAAGCTGTGCATCAGTAGCGTTACGCCAAAAAGATACAGTTGATATTTCATTTGGATTTGCCTGGTCCAGAATATCATCACTACAACTGAACGGCAATATAAGACAGACCGTCAGGAGTGCTGCTGTTATACTTAATTTTATTTTCATGATATTAAAGTTAATCTTTTAATTGATTTAAAATGTAAAGTCTAGACCAAATAGAATACTTCTAGAGTTGGGGTAAGCTCTAATATCTATTCCTCTACCCGTGATAGAATTAACGGTAGGTCTAAATCCAAAAAATCCATCATTTTCATTTGATCTCGCTCCATTGGTAGAGGCTACATCTGGATCATATCCCGAATAGCTTGTCAATACAAATAGGTTTTGTGCTGTTATAGAAAACCTCAAGCCCTCGACACCATTAAGGTTGAGTAAGTTTCCTAAATCATATCCTACAGTAAGATTCTTTAATCTGAGGTAAGATCCATCCTCAACGAAGTAAGAACTCGGTGGCCTTCCAACTGAAGAAGCCTTTGGAACTGTTCCGCTGGTGTTTTCTGGTGTCCATCTGTCTAGCACTTCTGTCAACTTATTACCATCTGGAAACAAGGTGTTATAGGCTCTGGCTTGATTGTAAATCTCATTACCTTGGACACCATTAAAGAACAATCCAAAATCGAAATTTTTAAAAGAACCACTCAGATTAAATCCATACGTGAAATCTGGAACTGGACTTCCCAATATTTTTAGATCTGGTCCTTCTTCACCATCTGTATCTGCAAATACAAACTCTCCAGTTGATGGATCAATGCCCGTCACTTCGAATCCATAAAATGAACCAGGCGCTTCGCCTTCTCTAAATATATTAACACTTTGTAAATCTTCATTAACTGAAGGTCCAAAGAATTCATTGGGTAAGGCATCGATGATGCTGCTCTGCGTACCTATATTAAAACCTATATTATATTGAAAATCTCCAGTTGATTTTCTGTAGTCAATTTCAAATTCAACGCCTTTGTTAAGCAGTCCTCCTGCATTTTGAGTGACAGGTACGCTTGTACCATTTGATGCTGGAATAGGAACGGAAACAAGTAAGTTGTCAATGTCTTTCACATAATACTCAAGCGAGCCTCCAATTCTCCCATCAAAGAGTTCGAAGTCTGCTCCAATATTTGTTGTTTTTGATGTCTCCCATCTTAAGTTCTCATTGGCAAATGAAGTTTGGGCAAAACCTGGTAAAATACCGTTTCCAAAAGAAGCTGCAGAAGTTGTTCCAAAAGTAGACTGATAGAGATAGTTTCCTACGTTTTGTGCGCCTAGTTCTCCGTATCCTACTCTTAATTTGAAAGATGAAATCATACCGTTTTGAGGGAAAAAACTTTCATTGCTTAATTTCCATCCTACTGAAAATGAAGGGAAAATATCAGATCTAAATCCTGGGGCAAATTTCGAAGACTCGTCTCTTCTTATTGTCGCTGTCAGTAGATATTTATTTTGAAAAGCATAATTCAATCTTCCAAAAGCAGAAAGCAATGCATCTACTTCACTTGTTCCTGCACTGCCTAAAATGTTACTTGTTCCCGCTGCTCCAATAGTCGAAATTTCATCTGAAGGTAGGTTACCAACATAGGTACCTAATAAATCAAAATTTGTTACGATTCTACTTGTTCCTAGAACAACTCCAAAGTTGTGGTCTCCATATTCTCTTTTATAAGTCAGCGTAGGTTCTATTTGCGTTCTTAAGAATTCTGAACGTACATGGGTCAGATCATTTTGAGGATTGTCATTGAATCTAGCATCCGTACTACTCATAAAAAATGCTGGACGGAAAGTTCTTTTAAACCCATTAGTATATTCAGCTCCTAAACTTATTTTGGCGGTTAAGCCTTCGATAATTTCGTATGAGGCACTTAGGTTTCCAAGTAAATTTCTTCTTGTATCTAAGTTGTCTTCCAGCGAAGCTAAGGCATAATTGTTGATTCCGCCAAATCCTGTTTCGTTGACTTCTGGCGCTTCAAATCCGCCAAGATTATCTGGGTTTTCTAATCTCAATATTGGTGCAGTTGCTGCTTCAAAACCAAAGTACTCATTTTCCTGAGTTTTGGTTTGAGTTATACCCAAGGATTGAGAAATTGTTAATTTCCCGATTTTAAATTCACTGTTTCCTCTCAGGTTTAATCTATCAAAGCCTGACCCAACTAGAATTCCATCTTGCTGGAAGTAGTTAGAAGAAATAAAATATTTTGAATTTTCTCCACCACCTGAAACAGAAAAGCCAATATCCTGAATGGCTCCAGTTTCAAAGCTTTCATCTTGCCAATCTGTATAGATGAGTTCTCCATTTTCAGTAAAAGCTGCTCTATCGATTTGAAACCCTGTGGCGTCAGCAATTTCTAAATCTTCTCTAAAGTCAAGAAACTGCTCACTGTCAAGAAAATCTAAGCGTTTACTCGCCGTTTCAAAGCCCGTTTTTAAGCTTAGGTTTAATTGAGTTTTGTCACTATTACTTCCTGATTTCGTTGTAATTATAACGACTCCATTAGACGCTCTAGATCCATAGATAGCGGCAGAAGATGCATCTTTCAGAACCTCTATAGACTCAATGTCACGCGGATTTATGTAATTCATGTTTTCTGCAAACGTACCGTCTATAACATACAAAGGGAATGAGTTTGTCAACGAACCAACACCTCTAACAAAGACATTGGCAGGAGCCCCAGGCTGACCACCGAAACTTTCCACTTGGATACCTGGCAGTTTCCCTTGTAAGGCAGCCGTAGGATTACCAGTAATTATTTGAGTGATTTCAGATCCTTTTATCGAAGCCACGGCCCCTGTAAGATCACTTTTCTTTTGTGTTCCATAACCAACGACGACAATCTCATCTAATAGCTCAGAGTCTTCAGCCATCGAAATCGTTAAGTCTGTCCTGCCATTTAGCAAAAGCTTTTGAGTCTTATACCCTAGGTAAGAAATTTCAATTTCATTAGCTCCTCCTACATCGAGTGAGAATGAGCCGTCTAAATCTGTGATTGTACCTACATCAGTTCCAGACAATAGTATGTTCGCACCTATTATCGCATCACCATTTTCATCCAAAACGGTTCCACTCACTGTTTGGGCATGTACACCCGCCGAAATAAAAAAGATAAACGCCAAGGTTAGCATTTTAAATATCCATGTAGGTATTCGCTTCCTTAATGGATGTGGTAAAATTTTCATAATAAATTTTTAATGTTTTGATTGATAATTATCCGTCCTTCCAAGGATATTTGATTTAAAGTGATTTTCTTATTATTAATTTAATAGGAACTATTTCCTTTACCATTTTTCTGTTTTTTAGATAGTTAGAGGCCTTTAGTGCCATTAAAGTAAAGTCCGTAGATAAAGTAGTTATACCGCCTTCGACTAATTCTTTCACTGGCGAGTCGTTGTGAGATAAAATACCAATGTCTTTGCCTATAGTGTAATTGGTATCCTTGGCATCTTTTATAAGAGCCCATAGATCAGCATCTCCAACAGTGAAATAGGCGGTATCTTTCTGAAGTAGATGTGAATCATACTGCTCGTGTATCTCTAAATTGATTTTTTCTTCAGCACAAAATTTATGGAACGCTTTCTTGATTCCTATTGGATAATCAGAATCCTCCCTGTAAAAAAATATGACCTTTTTGAAAGATTTGAATCTTTCTGACAATTTTTCAAAAATTGAAGTAAGTGTCAACTCAAATTCTTGAGTTATATGAGCAACATTTTCGTTTATATACTGATATCTATCTACAAGAAGTAGCTTCTTTGAAGGGAAGGTATGTAGCATCTTTTCCGCTTCAGGTTTCTGAATGGGAGCTATGACATACATGCCATACTTCATCCTAATATTTTGTAATATGCTCTTATATACATCTAAATTGTTATGATGAAAAAATACATCGATCTTATATTTTTTACCTAAGGATTTTCTGAATGAGTTATAGAACGTTTGCTGGAAGGACTGAAAACCATACATAATAAGAGCAATGTTTATTTCTATATCGAGCTCATCATTAGCGATATAGTAGCCTAGTCCATGTTTGGAATTTATAATCCCCTTATCTTTTAGTGAATTGTAAGCTTTGACTATTGTCTCCCTAGCAAAGCCTAACTCATTCGATAGTTGATTGATAGATGGGAGGGCATCTCCCCTTTTTATGATTTCCTCCTCTATACAACTTGCTATGCCTTCTACTATACCATCATGCTTGGTGTAATCAGGGTGATTGTTAAGTACTTTTATTTGCGCAATAAGTTCAGACATTATGGTTTGTTATGAGTGCTGTACTATACTATACTATTGCTAATATATAAAATATTTATTAAACCAATAATATCTGGCAAAAAATTAATTTGTATTTACACAATAATGCAGAATAGAATTGTCCGATATAGAATGATGTCAGAATCAAATTCTAGATATTCTCTTATTTGGCTTTGATGAAGTATGACCGCTTTTTACACTTCACTTTTTTGTTAACTACTCACAGCGATTTTATAGTATTTACCCATTTGACAAACTCCACTTTTGTACCGATAAAATTAGAAAGAACTGAGTATGGACTGATTGCATTTGAGACAAAAAAAACGATTCATATAAATTATATCAATTGAATCACTTTTCAACTTTTCTACAAATTCTAATTCCTCTGCTTATTTACTCATTTAACACTCTGTTCTATTCATGTTCTTCTGTTATTTTTGAGCTGGAATTGCAGGAAATAGGAAAGTAAAAGCCATAAATTAACTATAAATGCAAATAGTTAGAGTAACTTTTTAAAAAATGTTACCTTCGAAATAATGTAATATTCTAGCTATGATAGAATAGTCGTAATTGTACATTTAATCTTGGCAGATCAAAGTATAAGACCTTAATAGCTGCACTAACTACTAAAGAAAATAGTCTGAACATCAGAAAAAATATAAAAATAATATCCTCTTTAGCAAACTAATTATAATTTGAATCATTATAATTACATAAACTACTATAATATGTATGGTATTTCAGATTTTTCTTCGGCTATACCGTCTTGTTATATTTCAATTCAAGATTTTGCGGAACATAAGAATATAAATTATACCGATCTCAAGTTCGATTTAAGTTTACACTCTGATTCTACTGTAAACAATTTTGTATGTCAATTTAATCTTCAAAAAAAATTAGACAATCGGATGAAGATAAGCTTCGAGATCTACAAAGAGCACCGTATTTGTAAAGCGACAAAAGTAGGTAACACTAAAGGTAGAAAGGATCGCTTACATTCTATTGGAATTGAAGGATTGAATTACTGTGCTCGGATATATAAGTACATGAATTGATGAGCGTAAATAAAAAATCTAATTTAACACCCGAATCATTTAAATCAACAAAAGATTACCTAGATAAGCTTTGTGATTTAGCAAATGTCAAATATTCAACTATACAAGTTGACTTTAAAAATTTTGAAGACGATTATATTAAACTATCATTTGGATATTGTCAAGAAATTATTAAATATCACAGTAAGACTTTTAGTTTAGCAACGTCATTATTGGATGGTGATCGCCAAAACGCTATCATCTCCTTATATGGATTTTGCAGAATCACTGACGACATAATTGACAAAGATTTAGATCATGGTGAAAAGATATTAGAAGAGTGGCAGAAAGCTACTCACAGTAATCGAATCGATATAACTGATCCAGTTTTATTCTCATGGTTATACACACGTCAGAAATATAAAATACCTATCGGATATATGGATCAATTAATTCATGGGGTCAAAATGGACACCATTAAATTTCGGTATGAAACATTTGAAGAATTAGTAGAATATTGTTATAGAGTGGCTAGTACTGTTGGTTTAATGAGTATGCACATAATTGGTTTTTCGAGTGACAAAGCGTTTAGGTATTCTATACAAATGGGAATCGCGCTTCAATTGACAAATATCATTCGAGATGTTGGAGAAGATTATAAGATGGGTAGAATCTATTTACCACAAGAAGAATTAAATCACTTTGGTATTACTGAAAATCATTTTAAAAATCAAATTGTTGATGACAATTGGAAAAAATTAATGGCATTTCAGATTGATAGAGCTCGGAAGTATTATACTGATTCTTGGAAAGGCTTGGCTTATTTAGAGCCAAAAGGGAAATGGGCAATCGCCGCCGCGGCTACTATGTACCGCGAAATTTTAAAAATTGTAGAGCGTAATAATTATGACAATTTAAATCAACGTGCATTTGTCAGTAAAAAAAGAAAGCTCTATTTATTATCAAAATTAATAGTCAAAATATTACCCAATGAGTAAAAAAATAATAGTTATAGGAGCGGGTTTTGGAGGCCTGTCATCCGCAATTCGATTGTCTGCAGCAGGTTTTGATGTTACACTTATAGACAATAGAGATAAGCCTGGAGGTCGAGGTTATCAGTATGAAGTAGACGGATTTAAATTTGATGGGGGTCCTACTGTGATAACTGCTCCCTACATGATTGAAGAATTATTTTCAGTCTCTGGAAAAAAGATGGAAGACTATATGTCACTTATTCCTTTAAGTCCATTTTATAGAATATTTAATGAAAAAGGAGAAGCTTTTAATTATTACCGAGAACCTGAAAAAGCTGAAAAAGAAATTGAAAAGTTTAGCCCTGAAGATGTAGAAGGCTATAAGAAGTTTGTCGAAAGTACAGTAGAGGTTTTCGAAAAATTTCATCCCTACACGGAAAAACCATTTTTGAAGTTTTCCGATATGATGTCTATTATTCCTTCCATGTTAAAAACTAAAACATTGAAGTCAATGTATGCATATGCTTCTATGTTTGTAAAAGACGAATTTATTAGAAAGATATGTTCATTTCATCCATTACTCGTAGGTGGAAATCCATTCGATACGCCCTCAATATTTAGTCTCATTATTCAATTTGAAAAACAGTGGGGTGTTTTTTATTGTAAAGGAGGCACTGGTGCGATGGCCCAGGCTATGCTTCAATTATTTAAAGATAACGGCGGTAAAGTCTTAATGTCAAACGAGGTTAAACAAATCCACTTTACAAATAAAACTGTATCATCAGTCGAATTAAAAACGGGAGACAAGATTAATACTGATATTGTCGTTAGTAATGCAGACAGTGCATATACTTATCTAAACTTAATATCAAATAAGGATCGTCCTTTTGGTGTCAAGACCTGGTTAAATAATATAGAATATAGTAATTCACTTGTTGTAATTTATTTCGGAACCAATAAGCGTTATTTAGATAGTAAACTGCATCATCATAATATAATTTTGAATGAAAGGTATAGAGCACTTTTAAAAGACATTTTCAAAAAGAAAAAATTAACTGAAGATTTTTCTTTATACCTACATATGCCAACCATAACTGATGAATCCATAGCACCTGATGGTTGCGAATCTTTTTATGTCCTCTCGCTTGTACCAAATCTTTCTAAGGAAAATGGTATCGACTGGCCTTCTATTAGAGAAGAGTATAAACAAAAAATTCTTCAGTTTTTAGAAGAAAATTATTTACCTGATCTACGTTCACACATTATCGCTGATCATATGATAGACCCAATTCATTTCAGGGACGAATTAAAAAGTCATGTAGGTGCTTCCTTTTCCATTAAACCATCTATGACTCAGACAGCTTGGTTTAGACCTCATAATAAATCAAAGTTTTTTAAAGGACTATATTTTGTCGGTGCAGGCACTCATCCAGGAGCTGGTGTTCCTGCTGTAATTGCAAGTGGTAAGATTGCAAGTGATCTAATACAATCTGATTTGGATACAAATTCTCGATCAAGTGATACCATGTCAAAACCAGCTTATGGAAAAAGCATTTGATATAGCATTCAATCACACACAAGAGGAGCAGGAACAAATAGAATTAGAGGTTCAGGGTCAAATTCCTAAATGGATTCAAGGTTCTTTCTATAGAAATGGTCCAGGTCTCCTAAAAAATTCATCTCAATCTTTCAAGCATTGGTTTGACGGATTAGCAATGTTACATAAATTTGATATTTTAGATGGGAAGGTAATGTACCAGTCTAAATATATAGAGTCTAATGTAAAGGAATCTATTTTTGAAAATAAAAGAATAGGATTGCCAGAATTTGCTACTGATCCATGTATCTCTATATTTAAGAAACTAATGTGCACCTTTACTTTTTGTAATCCCAAAGTCAATGTACAAGAAATTGAAAATCATTTATTCGCTTTAGGTGAAACAAGATTACAATTAGAAATTGATAAGACTAGCTTAGAGTCTTTGGAAATTATAGATTATACAGATACCTCATTTTCCCCGGTAGTAACTACTGCCCACCCACATGTTATAGATGATAATTTATATAATCTCGTTTTAAGCATGGGTCCATTGAATTTTTATAAAATTATAAAATACAACATTCACGATAAAACTACTAAAACAATAGCGAGGATTCCAATTCAGAAACCTGCATATATTCATAGTATGGGGATGTCAGATAACTACTTTATCATAGCTCACTATCCCTTTACATCAAACACAATTGATTTTCTTCTGAAAAACAAACCTTTTATTGAGAATTTTAAATGGCGTAAAAATCAGAAAGTCAAGTTCTTTATCATATCAAAAAAGACTGGCAAAGTAGTCCACAAAATTAAAGCAGATCCATTTTTTGCGTTCCACTTTATTAATACTTACGAAGAAAATGATTCCCTAGTTTTTGATATGGTCGGATATCCAGATGCGGAGATTATTAATTCTTTCTATTTAGATAAGTTATCCAATTTGAACGATAAACTTCAAGAGTCAGGTCTATATAGATTCATTTTTAACCTTAAAACTAAAACCTTAGAAAAAAAAGAGATTTCTAGAGAAACTTTAGAGTTACCTCGAATAGATGAAAGATATTTACAAAAAAAATATACTCATACTTATGCCGTTGGGGTGTCAAAAGAAGGTAATAAGCAATTCTATGACCAGCTAATTAAGATAAATATGTATAGTGGAAAAACAAATATATGGAAAGACCCTGATTATTATCCAGGTGAACCCATCTTCTTACATAATCATGATTCAATAGACGATGATGATGGAATCATAATTAGTATTCTCATTAACATTACCAATAAATCTAAAGGTTCTAAACTTCTATTTTTAGATGCCAAATCATTTACTGAAATTGCCTCAGTTCATATTAAACATTCAATTATGCCAGGCTTTCATGGTTGTTTTGTAAATTAAATTTGCTACTTATGAAATCAATTATAATTGTACTCACATTCTTTTTCTCTTTTAACAATCTGTCTCTATTTTCTCAAGTACCCGATAAACATTCGTCGATAATTGTACACTTAGACAATCTCAAAAATGACAAAGGACTTATAGCAATAAATATATTTATTGAAAAAGAAGGCTTTCCATCTGACTCTAAGAAATCGTTTATGAGCCAGACTTTTAATATTAAGGAGCATGAGAACACATTTGTAATTAAAGATGTTCCTGCAGGAACTTATGGGTTGAGTGTCCTTCATGATGAAAATTCAAATTTAAAAATGGATACTAATTATTTTGGAAAGCCAAAAGAGGGTTATGCCGTTTCTAACAATATCAAACCCAGAGTATTTGGTCCTCCAAAGTTTGATGATGCATGTTTTACACACTCCCCTAGTGATAGCATACTTGAGTTGAAATTAATTTATTGATGAACAAGTTCATTATACTAACTTATCTAGTAGCCCATATTTCTTCAATTCTTTCTGCGAGTTGTGAAAAAAATAATTTAGCACAAAATCAACTAGAGGAAGGTACTTTTATTTTTAAAGGTATCGTAAAAGATGAATCAACTAACGAATTATTAGCTTTCGCATCATTGCTCATAGAACAATCTTACCAAATAACTCTGAATGAAAAAGATAAACCTAGTATTCAAAATAAGAAAAAAATATACTCTACGCTAACTGATAAAGATGGAGCCTTTTCAGTATCAATAGAATCAATTCCATACGCTACAATCCAGGTCACCATTAATTATATCGGTTATACAGAAAAGGTTATTTCAATACAGGCTGCAAAAGATCAGAGAGATCATATTATCTTATTAAAACCGAATGTAGAATTAATTGATGGAGTCACAATTGTAGCAAGCTCATATAAAGATATAATCGGAGTACCAATATCTTTAAAGACTACTTCTGCACAAATGATTCAGACTAATGCAGGAGGAGGTGGTGACTTTGCAAAATTAATACAAAGTTTACCTGGTTTAACTACACTCAATTCATTTCGTAATGATTTAATAGTTAGAGGTGGTGGTCCCACTGAAAATACATTCTTTATTGATGACATAGAAATACCTTATATAAACCATTTGTCAACTCAAGGTTCAACAGGCGGTACTATATCATTATTAAATGCACAATTAATAAATGAAGTAGACTTTATAGCAAGTGGTTATCCTGCTAACCGACCAGATGCGATGAGTGGTGTTTTCAATATATATCTATTGGATCCATTCAGAAAAAGCTATATCGCTACTGGCGCAGATCCGACCAATCTTTTCCTACACGGATCTACTTCCTACAAAAAAACTGGAGCTACATTCAGCATTCGCAAATCTTACAGAGAATATGTTTTAGATTTGATCGGACTAGCAGTATTACCGAATTATAGTGATTATTCCTTCAATGTAAAGCATATGCTAAACCCTAATAGTTACTTGAGTTTTCTAATGCTTGGATCAAATGATGATTTTACAGTCAATGACGAGGTCAACGACAGTGAAATACAAAAGTTTTTGCAAGACAATCTTCCGACAAATCAGCAGAAAACAAATACTTATGGAATAGCCTATAAAAACATCAGTGCGACATCGACTAAAAGCCTTAAATTTTCATATTCCAGTTTTAAAAATGCAGCACAAAGATCAAATGATGTAGGCAATGAGGACACACAGATTTTAGATTATAATTCACTTGAAGAACAAGCCGTTGGTCAATTTGAAATATTTAATGACTTAGGCAGAATTAAAGTAAAATACGGCGCAGGTTTAAAATTAAATTATACTGATTATGAAGTTTTCAATCAATACTATAATTCATTTGGCCTCAATGAAATAAATTATACATCAGGGATTGATTATAATCTATTCTACACATTTCTTCAGACCAGTATTGATGTCATTCCAAATAGGTTTCAATTAACATTTCATAATACTTTTCAATCTTCAAACGTGAGGACGGAAGGAATCATAAGTAATTTATCATTACCTAATATCAATGGTACAATCAATATAAATACCTCAAGTGCTTTTAATTTTAGTATCGGTCAATATGCTCAATTACCTGAAAATATATTACTATCCTATTTAGAAAATGATGAATATGTCAATTTAGAGTCTACAGAATTTATCAAAAGTTTCCAACTTGCATCAGGTTTTGAATTTCTCAAATTAAATAAAGAATACAAATTAACTGTTGAAGGTTATTATAAATCATATTTTAATTATCCATTCAATACCCGAGAAGGCATTTCCTTAGCAAATTTCGGTGCAGATTTTGGTGTAGTGGGTAATGTTCCCGTAGATTTTACGGGTGAAGGTAGAGCATATGGAATAGAATTGTATTTAAAGAAAGCAAATACAGATAAACTCAATGGATGGATATCATATGCATTTAGCCAGAGTGAATTCCTAGATAGAAATCAGGTATACAGTCCTTCTTCCTGGGATGCGCGGCATATAATAAATGCTGTACTATCATACAAATTTGGAAATAATTGGTTACTGAGTGCGAATCTAAAACATCAGTCTGCTTTGCCTTATACACCATTCGATGTTAAAAATTCTTCGATAGTTAATGTATGGGACGTCAATAGAGTCGGCATAAGAGATTATACTCAACTTAACTCCAGACGAGGTAAAGCAACTAGCTTAATTGATCTTAGAATTGCCAAAACCTACACACTTAGAAATACCAAAATCAATATTTATCTAGACCTAGAAAATATTCTAGCAAATGCAGATAGTCAACAAGTATTAACGTTTGATCGGGATGAGAATGGTGACTCGGTGGTCTTGGCTATAGATCAAAGTAACCCTTCTCCTCGCTACCGCCTAAAAGAAATTCAAAACGCGGAAGGAGTCTTTATACCATCTATAGGTTTTCAATTAACTTGGTGATCTGTAATTTTAAATTATCTTATTCTATATAATTTCTGATAATATATCAAACTTCAATATTACGCAAAGCTCTTGTAGACTTGCGCTAAAGTAAGATAGTATAGTGCTTGCTATATATTGTTTATCCAGGGCTTTCTTGGTGATTATCATTTTGTATACTTTTCGTATTCTTGAATTTTAAAATCTATACGTCTATTTAAGTATTCATTCTTTTTCTTCAATTTTGAACTTATTATTTTTGCTTCATTTTGGTACGATAATATTTTTTCATTTGTCCAATGGTTAGGTGGTTTTTGTAGATTTGTAATTCTATCTGCTAATTTAACCAGGCCCACTTCGTCCTTTAAATGCTTAATCCTATTCAAGCTATCTAGCATTTGATCTTCTTTAGTCTCTAAGCTATTATTTTTGGTTAAAGCTTCAATTCCTATAGCAACATCCTCTCCAAACAATTGACTTATTTCACTGAAAGTACTATCCGTATCTTCAATTGTATCGTGTAATATTGCTAATTGAATTGCATATTTTAAATTAAAATCAGCGGATGCATTATAAGCCATTATCACCTCCATTGCAACGTTTGATAAGTGCAACAAGTAATTTGATTCTGATCCTGGAACTTTTTGATCCTTATGCTGCTCACCAGCATACTTCATTGCTTTTTGATATATCTCTTGAATCATAATTCTTGTTGAAGTTTGTTTACTTTAGATTGGCTATAATAGGAGGCTGGACCTATTTTTATAACAACGTAATAGGATAGGCGTCCTTTCTGTGATGACCATTCCTATTACTACTTTCGTCCCTTTGTGCAAAATAGTAATAATACCAATTCTAGTTTAGAATGACGGTAATTATTTATTTTGTTCTTCATGTTCCTTCGTTAAAAAGCCTCGTCGAACCTATGGGTTCGCC
>ENA-ORXR01001390-ORXR01001390.1-marine-metagenome-genome-assembly--contig:-NODE-1390-length-25683-cov-3.658400_pt1 | contig 25683 bp, 22 predicted proteins | sample MGYA00237866_ERZ511479 | MGnify/ENA metagenome assembly ERZ511479 | reverse complement strand
ACCACCAGGAAACACCCATGCGCTCGGACCGAAGACGGCTCGCGAAGTCCGCTGCACCATTAAAATTTCGAGGCGCGGCCGATCCTGCACGATCATGACCGTCGCCGCATGGCTAATGGGCACCTGTTCGGGATCGTCGACAGATGGCTGATGGGCGTAACTCGACACGTTCGCAAAGTTACTGCGCGACTCGGCCGGCTGGTTAGAACCAGCTGCTGTCTGCATCGGCATCAGAGTCATCGCTTGCACTTGGTCGGTGCTTTTGACGTTTCGGCCTATAGCTGGGCGGAGCAGGCCGACTCTTCCAATTTCCTGGTGATCGGGCGAAAGTCTGGAATCACGCACCGCCTGTGACCAGGGCACGTCCGGGGTCTAGGTTCTGAGCCATGTGGATGAGATTGCGACAGATTGCTGTGGTGGCTTCGGACCTGCAGAAAGTCGGCGCCGAGATCACCGGCGTTCTCGGCGTCGAGGCGTGCTTCACCGACCCCGGCGTGAAGCAATTCGGCTTGAAGAACACACTGTGGCCGATCGGCACCCAGATGCTCGAAGTCGTCACGCCGATCACCGACGGCACTGCGGGTGGTCGCTATATCGAGCGCCGCGGTGGCGACGGCGGGTACATGGTCATCACGCAGGTCGACGATGTGGCTCGGCGCCGAGAGCGGGCCGCCGAGCTCGGCGTGCGCATTGCGTTCGATCTGAACTTCCCCGACGAGGGTCACGATGGCATTCAGCTTCACCCCGGTGACACGGGTGGTTCGTTCTTCGAGATGGATCAGATGCTCATGCCCGGCGGCAACGAGGTCGGCGGTCCGTGGTACCCCGCCGGCAAGAACTGGCAGCCGTATGTGAACACCAGTCGGGTCAGCGGCATCGGTGCCGCCGAGCTGCAGAGTCCGGAACCGGATCGTTTGGCGCAGCGTTGGGCCGAGATCGCCGAGATCGACCTGACCACCGACGGCGACGGCCACCCCACCATGCAACTCGACAATGCCGTGCTTCGCTTCGTCGAAGACACAGACGGTCGAGGCGAAGGCCTGGGAGGCATCGATGTGGTCGCCACCGACCGCACCGCAATCCTGGACGCCGCCGAACGGCTGAGCGCTGCCGTGAGCGACGATCAGGTCAGCATCGCCGGCCTACGCGTCAACCTGACCTGACGTGCGATGACTACAGAACCGGTTCGCCCACTCGGAGATGTCGACGGCTACGGCCAGTTCTGCGCGATTGGCTTGGCCATGGACACCATCGGCGACAGGTGGACGATGCTCATCTTGCGCGATCTGGCCCGAACGCCATTGCGCGTTCGTGACCTCGAAGCCATCAACCCCGGCATGTCACCCAACCTGCTCACCCTTCGGTTACGCAAGCTCGAGGAGGCGGGCATCGTCGAGCGCCAGCAAGAGCCCAACTGGGGCGGCCATATCTATGCACTGACCGACGAAACTCGTGCTGTGCTCGTGCCGGTGCTGACCGCAGTGGCGAATCTCGGCTCGTTCCTGGTCGATCGTATTGCGCCCGAAGAGATGGTGGCCATAGACGTGCCGGGCGTCTTGATGGACCAAATGAACCTGAACGGGCACTACGTGAACGCTCGACCCAGTGAGTTGGCGGGCTACATGGTGCTCGACATATCGGGCGAGCCGATCCATATCTTGATCACCCCCGGCTGGTTCCACGCCAGCACCGAGGCCCCGGATACAGCCCGAGAGGTCATGTCTACATTGACGTTCTTCTCGGCAACCGTGCTCATGCGAATCATGGCTCGTGGCCCGGCGATCGACGAGGCCGAGACGGCTGGCATGTTGCAGGTAGAGGGTGACCGAGACGCAGGCCTCCAACTGCTGCGTCTGTTGAGTTTCGGGGGCTAGTCAGCCAGCACCGGCGCCAGCCATTTCGCGGCTTCGTCGACACCGATGCCCTTGCGCTCGGCATAGTCCGCAAGCTGGTCTTGCTCGACTCGGCGCACGCCGAAGTAGCGACTCTCGGGATGGGCGAAGTAGAGCCCGCTGACCGAGGCGGCTGGATCCATGGCGAACGATTCGGTGAGATTCACGCCGATGGTGGCGGGTGCGTCGAGCAGCTCGAAGATGGTGGCCTTCTCGGTGTGATCTGGGCAGGCCGGATAACCAGGTGCAGGGCGTATGCCCTGGTAGCGCTCACGAATGAGTTCATGGTTCGTGAACGTGTCGCCTTGGTACCCCCAAAGGTCGGTCCGCACCCGGTGGTGCAGGAACTCGGCGCACGCTTCGGCGAAGCGGTCGGCCAGGGCCTTGAGCATGATCGATGAGTAGTCGTCATTCGCTGCTTCGAACGCCGCGCAACGCTCGCTCACGCCAGCTCCGGTGCTGACTGCGAAGGCGCCGATGTGATCCTTTGCCCCTGTCGCTGCGGGAGCAACGAAGTCCGATAGCGCCCAGTTCGGCCGGTCATCGGCGTGGCGCACCTGCTGGCGCAGTGTGTGCAAGCGAGCGAGTTCAGCCGACCGGCTTTCGTCGCCATAGACGGCAATGTCATCGCCGATGGCGTTTGCCGGCCAGAAGCCGAGTACGGCCTTCGGTTCGAGCCACTGCTCCGCGATGATCGAGTCGAGCATGCGCTGGCCGTCGGCGAACAGGTCTCGCGCCACCTCTCCGACCACCTGGTCGTCCATGATCTTGGGATAACTGCCCGCCAGGTCCCACGCCCGGAAGAACGGCGTCCAGTCGATGTAGTCGCGCAGATCGGCCAGAGTGATGTCGGTCAGCACCCGAGTGCCTTCGAAGGTCGGCGCAACCGGCGAGAACGAGTCCCATGCAATCGGTGCCCGGTTGGCACGAGCTTCGTCGATCGGCAGAGGCTTCTTCTTGGTCAGGCCAGCGGCACGAGCGACACGAATCGTGTCATATTCCGCCGTGGTTGCGTCGAGATAGTCCTGGCTCTGTTCGCCCAGTAGTTCTGTTACCACTCCAACCGCTCGTGATGCATCGGTCACATGCACCACGCCGTGTTTGTAGCTGGGTTCGATCTTGACGGCGGTGTGGAGCCGGCTGGTGGTGGCCCCACCGATCAGCAACGGGATGGTGAAGCCTTCGGCGGCCATCTCGGCGGCGACATGCACCATCTCGTCGAGGCTGGGCGTGATCAGGCCGGACACGCCGACGATGTCGGCTTCTTCATCTCGGGCCGCTTGCAGAATCTTGGCTGCGGGCACCATGACGCCCAGGTCGACCACGTCGTAGTTGTTGCACGCCAGCACGACACCCACGATGTTCTTGCCAATGTCGTGCACGTCGCCCTTGGCGGTGGCCAGCACCACCTTGCCTGCCTTGCGTTGATCGCCACCCTGGCTCTGGATGAACGGCTCCAGGTGAGCAACGGCTTTCTTCATCACTCGGGCGCTCTTGACCACCTGGGGCAGGAACATCTTGCCGTCGCCGAAGAGATCGCCGACCACGTTCATGCCGTCCATGAGCGGTCCTTCGATGACATCGAGCGCCCGGCCGCTTTGTTGGCGAGCTTCCTCGGCATCGTCGACCACGAACTCGTCGAGCCCGTGCACCAGCGCGTGCACCAGCCGCTCGTGAACCGCTTCTTCGCGCCAGCTCATATCGGCTGCCGATGCCTGAGCCTGGCTCTGGGCATCGCTGGCGACTTCGGTCAGGCGTTCGGTGGCATCGGCACGTCGATTGAACAGCACGTCTTCGATTCGCTCACGCAGATCTTCGGGGATGTCCTCGTACACGGGAAGGCGCCCGGCGTTGATGATGGCCATGTCCATACCGGCCTTGACGGCGTGGAACAGAAACACGGTGTGCATTGCTTCGCGCAACGGGTTGTTACCGCGGAACGAGAACGACAGATTGCTGAGACCGCCGGAAATGTGCACGGCGGGCATCCGCTTCTTGATCTCGCGAGCAGCCTCGATGAATGCCACGCCATATTCGGCATGCTCTTCGATGCCGGTCGCAACGGCAAAGACATTGGGATCGAAGATGATGTCCTCGGGCGGGAAGCCGACCTGGTCGACCAACAGGTTGTACGCGCGTTCGCACACCGACACCTTGTGCTCCAGCGTCTCGGCTTGGCCCGTCTCGTCGAAGGCCATGACGACCACCGCAGCGCCGTAGCGGCGTGCTTCGCGTGCCTGCTGAAGAAATGGTTCTTCGCCTTCTTTCAGGCTGATCGAGTTCACGACGGACTTGCCCTGCACACACTTCAGGCCGGCTTCGATCACATGCCACTTCGACGAGTCGATCATGACCGGCACTCGGCTGATGTCGGGTTCGGTGGCGATGTGGTTCAGGAAGCGAGTCATGGCGGCGACAGCATCGAGCATGCCCTCGTCCATGTTCACGTCGATGATCTGCGCGCCGTTGTCGACCTGATCTCGAGCGACGCCCACGGCGGTGTCGTAGTCCTCTCCCAGGATGAGCTTGGCGAACCTGGCCGAACCGGTCACGTTCGTGCGTTCGCCCACATTCACCAGCAGCGAATCGCTGCGAATCGCCATTGGCTCGAGACCGGATAGCTGAGTGATGCTGGTTCGTTCGGGAACCACCCGAGGCGCAACGCCGTCGACCGCTCGCGTAATGGCGGCGATGTGTGCTGGCGTGGTACCACAACAACCGCCGACCAGGTTGAAGGTGCCGGCCTGTGCAAGCCCGGCAATGACGCCCGCCATGTGTTCGGGTGTCTCGTCGTATTCACCCAGTTCGTTCGGTAAGCCCGCATTCGGGTGGCAACTCACGGGTGCGTCGGCGACTCGTGCCAGTTCGGAGATATGGCTCTTCAGCTCGTCGATTCCCAGCGCGCAGTTCAGGCCGACGGAGAGAGGTTCGGCGTGACGCACTGCGTTCCAGAACGCTTCGCCGGTCTGGCCCGACAGTGTGCGCCCTGACAGGTCGGTGATCGTGCCCGAGATCATGATCGGCAGATCGAGATCGGGGTGGGCGTCCTTGTATTCGAGCAGCGCGTAGATCGCGGCCTTGGCGTTCAGGGTGTCGAAGATCGTCTCGATCATGACTGCGTCGACGTCGCCTTCGACCAGGCCGATCAGTGCGTCGGTGTAGGCATCCTTCAGTTGGTCGAAGGTGATGTCGCGAAACGCAGGATCGTTCACGTTCGGCGAGATGCTGGCGGTGCGACTGGTTGGACCCAGCACGCCAACGACAAATCGGGGCTTCGCCGGATCAGCTGCCGTTGCCTTGTCCGCGACGCGTCGAGCTATCTGCGCGCTGATCAGGTTCAGTTCCTGAGCCAGGTCCTGGGTCTCGTAATCGAGCTGAGAGATCGTGGTGGCATTGAAGGTGTTCGTCGTCAGGATGTCGGCGCCGGCATCGAGAAAGCTCTGGTGGATCTCGGCGATCAGGTCTGGTCGCGTGATCGAGAGCAGATCGTTGTTTCCCTTGAGACTTGTCGGGTGATCTGTGAACCGTTCACCCCGGAAGTCGTCTTCGGTCAATGGGTAACCTTGAATGCTGGTGCCCATCGCACCGTCGATCACCAGGATGCGATCGGCCATGGCCGCGCGCAGCGCGGCCAGTCGTTCGGAGCGGTTCACGATGCTTGCGCCTCTCGGGAGCCGGCGGTGGTGGGGGTGACGCCCAGGATGCGGCAGGTCGCGGCCGTGAGTTCGGGCTTGTTCATGGTGTAGAAGTGGAATTCGTTCACGCCGTGTTCTGCCAGGCGGCGGCACTGTTCAGCGGCGACGGTCGCAGCGATCATCTGGTGGACCTCGGGCGCATCGTCGAGATCTGCGAACAGCTCATGCATCCAGTCGGGGATCGTCGTGCCGCAGCGGGCGGAAAACCTGCAGATGTTTGTGAAGTTCGTGACCGGCATGATGCCGGGCACGATCGGTGCGGTGATCCCTGCGCTTCGGGCCCGATCGAGGAACCGGAGGAAGGCGTCGGTGTCGAAGAAGAACTGGGTGAGCGCCCGGTCGGCGCCGGCATCGAGTTTGGCCTTGAGATTGTCGAGGTCGGCTTGGGCCGATGCCGCCTTGGGATGGACTTCTGGGTAGGCGCCAACCGAGATCTGCATGTCCTTTGCCTGGGTGCCGTCGACATGGGAGCGGATGCCGGCAACCAGCTCCACCGCGCTGCGGTAGCCACCGTCGACCGATCCATCGGGTCGGCAGTCGGCACCGTCGGGTACGTCGCCACGCAGCGCCACGATGTGGCGCACGCCGGTAGCGATGTAGTCGTCGATCACCGATGCGGTGTGAGCCCGAGTCGCTCCGACACAGGTGAGGTGTCCGGCAACCGGCAAGTCGGTCTCGGCGACCAGACGTTGCACCGCATGATGCGTGCGGTATTGGGTCGTGCCGCCGGCGCCATAGGTCACGCTGACGAAGGTCGGATCGAGGGGCGCAAGCTGGGCGGCGCACGATGCCAGATTGGCTTCGGCGGCGGGTGTTGCCGGGGGAAAGAACTCGAAGCTGACGGCGATTCCGGGGCGAAGCGGCGTTGCCGGCCATGGGCGGCGAGCCAGGCGATCGGCGGTTTCTTGTTCGAAGCTCATGATGCGGCCTCCAGGTTGTAGAGCGCAGGTGCGTCTTGGTGTTGGGTGGCGGTCCAAAGGGTCACGGTCAACCCGTCCTCTTTGTCGGTGAGTGTCAGGTGTTCAGTGGTGACGTCGATCAAGCCGACGTTCGTGCACCAGTCGGTGACCTCGTCGTCGGCGAAACCGAGCCAGTGGTGGGCGTAGTCGGCTCGCATGGATTCGTCGCGATGGGGTCCGAAGTCGACGACGAGCAGGCGACCACCGGGCCGCAGGGCACGGGCCGCTTCGGCGATCGAGGCGGCCGGATCGTCCAGGAAGTGCAGCACATGGTGCAGTACAGCCACGTCGACTGACCCGGCGTCGACGCCCAGGTCGTAGGCGTTTGCCTGGCGCACCGAACAGTGCCGGTGGCCGAGCTCGTCGAGGCGACTGCGCGCCAGGTCGAGCATCTGTTGGCTCAGGTCGAGTCCGATCCCCCGCTCGATGTGATCGGCGAATACTTCGAGCACTCGACCGGTGCCCGTACCAACATCGAGCAATTGACCCACGTTCAGATCCTCGACAGCTGCAATCATGGCGGCCTCGACCTCGTCGTCGGCCACATGGCGGGTGCGCATGCGATTCCAGTCACTGGCAACCGCTTCGAAGTACGCCGCTGCAATTTCGGCTCGCTCGGCACGGATTGCAGCGAGTCGGCGAAGATCGCTCTGCAGACCCGGGTCGTCTTCGTCGATGAGCGGAAGTATGGCATCGAAGAGTTCTCGGCCACGACCGCTTCGAGCCGGTCGGTAGAAGGCGCTGGTTCCTTGGGCATTACGCACCAGCAGGCCGGCCTCGCACAGCAGGCGCAGATGCCGGCTAACTCGCGGCTGGGTCTGACCCAACACTTTGCAGAGCTCGCTGACCGTCAGTTCACTGCGGGCCAGAACAGCGAGAATCCGCAGTCGGGTCGCCTCGCCAGCAGCTCTAAGGGCAATGAGTAGATCATCCATGAAGACATAAACATATCTTGATGTAGTGATCTGCGCAACCGTGCCCCGAGATTGCTGGACTGAGTAGCGTGTCGAGATGACCGACCATGCCTCTGCCATTCCACTCCTGAGAAACCATCGCTCGATCCGCAAGTTCACCGACCAGCCGCTGAGTGACGAGATGGTGAACGACATCATCCGCGCCGGACTCAGCGCGGCCACGTCGAGCAATCTGCAGGGCACCACGGTGATCCGGGTGCGCAATCCTGACACCCGATCGGCGATCGCCACCCTGGCCGGCGGTCAGTCCTATGTCGAGACAGCGGCCGTGTTCTTCGTCTGGTGCGCCGACCTTCACCGCTCTGCTGTTGCCTGCGACATGGGCGGCGGCGCCTTCAGCGAAGGAATGACCGAACACTTCGTAATCGCAACGACCGACTGCGCGCTGGCCGCGCAGAATGCGGTGGTCGCCGCCGAGTCGCTTGGGCTCGGCATCTGTTACATAGGCGGTATTCGCAACGACCCGCAGCAGGTGGCCGACCTGCTCGAGTTGCCGGATCAGGTGTACCCCGTGTTCGGGCTCTGCATGGGTTGGCCAGACCAAGATCCCATGCTCAAGCCTCGACTTCCATTGAGTGTCACGCTGAAGGAAGAACGCTACGACGAGTCCCGTGATAGCGACGGCATCGCCGCCTACGACGAGACACTGCGCTCGTATTACATCGAACGGACCGGTGGCAAACGCGAGAGCACCTGGACCGCCGACATGTCCGCACTACTCGGCAAAGAATCACGCCCCCACATGAAGGACTTCTTGGCCAACCGCGGTTTCACCATGCGCTAGCCGGTGCAACACTGTCTACATGAGAGATCTGCGTGTGAGCGAAATCTGGCGATACCCGGTGAAGTCGATGGGTGGCGAACCTGTTTCTGTCGCCACCGTCACCGACCTGGGCGTTCTGGGCGACCGGGCCTGGGGGATCTTCGATGTCGAGACCGGCACGGTGCTGACCGCTCGGCGCACTCCGGAGATGTTGTTTGCTTCGGCCGCGCTGACCGGCGCCGACGTTGCGCTCACCTTGCCCGACGGCACAGAATTGAGCAGCGCCGATGAGACCTGCGACCAGCAACTCTCTGCCTGGCTCGGGCAACCGGTCGAGTTGCGAGCCGCCGGTGCCGAGGGGGGAACCTATGAGGTTCCGCTCGATTTCGAGAACGACGAGAACTGGGTGAGCTGGCAAGGCCCAGGTGGCGCGTGGCACGACTCTAAGGCGAGCCGCATCTCGCTCGTCAGCCGGGACACCATGCGTGACTGGGATCCTCGCCGATTCCGGGCCAACGTGATTCTCGATGGCGGCGGCGAAGACGATCTCGTGGGCATCCACATCAACCTGGGCACCACCGAGTTGGCGGTCATGAAACCGATCGATCGCTGTGTCATCGTTTCCCGGCCTCAGCCTGGTATCGATCGCGATCTCGACGTGCTCCGCACGATCAATGCCGAGCGGGAGACGTTCCTGGCGATCGGGGCGCTCGTGGTGACCGAAGGACGCATCGCACAAGGTGACACCATCACTGCGGTGTAGCGATTCGCATTTAACCAACTGCACCCGCCGACATAGTGTTGGCACATGGAACTCAATGACAAGGTTGCGGTGATCACCGGCGGCACCGGAGGTATAGGCCAAGCTCTGGCCAGAGCCTTCTTGGCCGAGGGTGCTCACACGGTCGTGATCTCGGATCTCGATGCGGATCTCGTGGCCCAGGTCGCGGCCGAGATCGGCTGCGTCGGCATCGCTGCCGACGTGACCGCCGAGCCGCAGGTCGATGCGCTGGTCGAACAGACGCTCGCCGCTCACGGCCCCATCGACCTGTTCTGCAGCAATGCCGGATCGGTGACTCGGGGTGTGCTCACCGATGCCACCAACGAGCAATGGCAACAGCAATGGGAGCTGCACGTCATGTCGCACCTCTACGCAGCACGAGCAGTGCTTCCATCGATGATCGCGCGGGGCGAGGGGTATTTGCTGAACACTGCCTCGGCTGCTGGGCTGCTGGCCGCCATCCCGTCGGCGCCGTACTCGGTGTCGAAGGCAGCCGCCATCAAGCTGGCCGAGATGCTGGCCATCACTCATGGCGACGAGGGCATTGGCGTGTCGGTGCTCGCACCCCAGGGTGTGAACACCGCCATGGCGCCATCTGGCCTGGCCGACGGTGGCACCGACGGCATCATGGAAGCTTCCGAGCTGGCTGACGTGGTGGTTGCGGGGCTGCGCGACGAACGCTTCCACATACTCCCCCATCCCGAAGTCGGCGACTACATCAAACGCAAGGCCGATGATCCCGACCGCTGGCTCAAGGGCATGCGCCGCCTGAAGGCACGAGCCGAAGAAGCCGAAGGCAAGATCGGATGGAACGCATGACCGACTACACCGCCTTCAACCTGCTGAACGTCGAGATCCAAGATGGGGTCGCGTTCGCCACCATCGACGCTCCACCCATGAACGTGATGGTTCGGGACCTGTTTGCGCAACTCGCCAAGTTCGGCAACGCCGTGGCCGCCGACGACGACGTGCGCGCCGTGGTGCTACGCAGTGATGACCCCGACTTCTTTATCGCCCACTTCGATGTCTCACTGATCTCGACGTTCCCGTTCGAAACACCGGCCGAGAAGCCCACCGAACTCGGTGGCTTCCACCTGATGTGTGAGACCTACCGCACCATGCCCAAGCCGACCATCGCCGAGATCGCAGGCCGGGTCGGCGGCGGCGGCAACGAGCTGGCAATGTCGTGTGACATGCGGTTCGGTGCCATTGGCAAGACGGTCATCAACCAGATGGAAGTCCCGCTCGGCATCCTGCCCGGTGGCACCGGCACCCAACGACTGCCCCGGCTTGTCGGCCGAGGCCGAGCGATGGAGATCATCTTGGGCGGCGTCGATGTCGATGCGGAAACCGCCGAATCATGGGGACTACTGAATCGAGCCCTGCCACCCGACGAGCTTCGGCCTTTCGTCACCGCTTTCGCCAAGCGACTCGCCACCTATCCCCCGGTCGCCATGGCCGCCGCCAAGGCATCGGTCGCCAACGCCGACACCATGAGCCTGCACGACGCCATGTTGGAAGAGGCTTACCTCTTCCAGACAACCTTGCGCGATCCCGAAGCCCGCCGTCGCATGGAGAAGTTCATCGAGGTCGGTGGCCAAACCCGAGATGGCGAAAAGAACCTGATCGAAACGATCGACAAACTCGCCTGAACCGCAGCGGAATGGCGAGCGTGAATTCGGACACTCGGGGTGGATTGGCCAGGTGCTACCTATGGCCTGCTCACCGTCGTGATGGTCGTGGTCGCCCTGGCCGCCACCTTGATGGTGCTTCCAGCCTGCTCGTCTTGATCACTGACGACACGATCGACCTGACGGACACACCGGCTACGGCTGACACCAGTGCCGTCCAAATCGAGTGGACGATGACGGCCTCAACTACCGGTGCGAATGATGTTGGCGGTTTGTAGTTCTGCGATCTGTTCGGCGGTGTAGCCCAGTAGCTCACCGAGGACTGCAGCATTGTCGGCACCGAGTTCGGGGGCGAGCGGTTCGGTGGTTCGTCGAGGTACGCCGCTGGCGTGGATGGGAAAGCCGGGCACTCGGATCGGACCCAGGTGCGGATCGTGCACTTCGGTAACTGCGCCTCGTTCGACGTACCAGGCGTCGAGGTGGGCGTCAGCCGGGTCGATCACGGGAGCGACCGGCACGCGGTGCGATTCCAGGTGCGCGATCAGTTCGTCGTTCGACGGAAACGTCTGCATCCATGCTTCGAGGATCTCGAGCAGTTCGATGCGATTGTCGGCGCGGCCTCTGGGTGTCTGGAAGCGCTCCATGCCGGCCAGGTCGATCGCCACCGCAGCATCACACAGCCGGGACCATTGCCCGGCGAGCACGTGGATGGCCAGCCAGCCGTCGGGACCCATGAACGTGCCCGCGGGCGGCACGGCGCCGAAGTGGCGACCTGTGCGCTTCAACCGGGCCTTGCCGTCGGTCATGCTCGGGCCCTGGATGGCAAATGGGTGCATATTAAAAATCGACTCGACCATCGATACGTCGATGAACTGGCCCTCGCCGGTCGACGCCCGCCCGTACAGCGCCGCCGAGATCGCCCCGAATGCCATCATGCCTGCACCCACGTCGCCCATAGGAGCAGCCGAAGCCAACGGCGCTCCATCACGCTCGCCGGTGAGCGCCGCCGAGCCGGCGTATGCCTGGGCGATCAGATCGAAGCCCGGCAGATGTGCCTTGGAACCGGTGCGACCGAAGGTCGAGATCGATGCATAGATCAGTCCCGGGTTCGCCGCTCGAAGCGCGTCGGGCCCCAGGCCCCGTTTCTCGAGCACGCCATGGCCATAGTTCTCGACCAACACGTCGCACTCGGCCGCGAGCGAAGCGATCAACTCATGGCCTGCTGGCTGGTTCATGTCCACGCAGACACTTCGCTTGCCACGATTCTGCTGCACGAAGTACGAGCTGTGCTCACCTTGCACGACCGGCAGCACGCGGGCAGCGTCGCCACCGGGACCGGGCTCGACCTTGATCACATCGGCACCCAAACCCGCCATCAGCAACGTGCAGGCTGGCCCTGACAAGTATTGCGTGAGATCCAGAACACGAACGCCTTCAAGCATGCCGAGACACTATGTGGCCAAGGAGCGGCCTTCCGAATGTGATTTTCGCATCGGGCCCTTGGCTGGGCAACACTGGCCCCATGGCAGGACCTCTCGCAGGAATCAAAATCGTCGACCTGACACAGGTTGTCGCCGGCCCGGTGTGCACCATGCTGTTGGCCGAACAAGGCGCCGATGTGATCAAAGTCGAGTTCCCGACCGGCGACATCTTGCGTCAGAACAAGCTCTACGCCAAGGGCGGCATGAATGCGCTCGAGCTGAACTGCAACCGCGGCAAGAAGAGCATCGCCGTCGACATGAACACCCCCGACGGTGTCGAGATCGTCAAGCAACTCGCCGCCGACGCCGATGTGTTCATACAGAACTTCAGGGCAGGCGCGATCGAACGACTCGGCATCAGCCATGAAGCGCTGCGCGACGCGAACCCGAAGCTCATCACCGTGTGGATGTCGGGCTTCGGCCACAGCGGCCCCATGGCCGACGTGCCCGTGTTCGATCCGGTGATCCAGGCCGTCAGTGGGCACTGTGCGGTGCAGTTGAATCCCAACGTGCCATTCAACGACGTGCATCGCACGATCATCATCGACAAGTCCACTGCCTTGACCACGGCCCAGGCCATCACCGCTGCATTGTTCGCTCGCGAGCGCAGCGACACCGGCCACGGTGAACACCTGCAGATCTCGATGCTGGACACGGCGCTGTACTTCTTCTGGCCCGACGGCGGCATGGCCAACACGCTGCTCGACGACGATGCCAGCGACGGCTGGACGATGGCTCAGGTCATGTCGGTCACTGCGTGCAGCGACGGTCACCTCGTGTACTACCTGCAGGGCGACAGCAACTATCAGGGCATGCTGCGCGCCATCGACCGCCACGACATGGCCGACGATCCTCGCTACGGAACCGCTGCTGGCCGAACCGCTGGAGGCGCGGTCGTCATCAGCGACGTCGCCGCTGCGGTCGAAGCGGGCTTCTACGCCATGACACGCGACGAGGCCCTGTCGCGACTCAAGCACTACGACGTACCGTCGGCACCGATGCTGCAAGTCGACGAGATCCACGAATACCCGCAAGTCATCCACAATCAGACCATGCACGAGTGGGAACACCCCAAGGCCGGCAAGCTGCGTCAGCCTCGGGCGGCGGCGCAGTTCTCGGACCATGAGATCGAGCCTCGCTGGTGGGTGCCCGATCTGGGCGAGAACACCGACGAGGTCTTGGCGAGTATCGGTCACGATGCCGAGGCCGTTGCTGCCCTTCGAGCCGCCGGCACCGTGACCTGATCGAAAGATGGCGTGTCTCGCAAGCTGAGCGTCAGTAGCTCTTTTTATCCTTCGGATTAGTGAGTCTGTTCAACGAACCGAGACTTGGGCCTACATCGTAAAAGGCGACGTCGTAGTCATCACTCATGTGGCTATGGAGTGAGTTAATCCAGTTCGTCTTTCGCATCCCAGCGACGTCACCGCCCAGTCCCGTCCTCCAAGCGTCACTGAGTATGTCTTCGATCACAGACATTCTCGGATGTCCGGGAAGTAAATCGGTACCAAAGCGGTTCGATTCGCCAGGAAGAGGGGATGGAGCTGTGGTGCCAGCGTCTCCCGTCATGATCGGGTCAACCACTTCGAGAAGAGTCGGCACGGGGGCAACATCGACGCATGTGAGGGTTTACAGGACTTTGAATCTCGACTCGTGGATGCCAAAGTTCTCGTACATCAGTGCCGTGTCCCCGCTAAATGGTGTGCGTGAATCGACATCTTGGCAAGTGTTGGTCACGATGCCGAGGCCATCGCTGCCCTTCGAGCCGCCGGCACCGTGACCTGATCGGGTTTCGCTATCCGGTGAAGACGATGGTGCCACCGCCGCCGGGAACCGAGGTCGATGTCGGAGCGGGTGTGACCGTTGGGGCTGGCGTGGCTGTCGGCCTGGGCGTACTCGTCGGCCCGCGCGTACTCGTCGGCCCGGGCGTCGGGGTCGGAACCGGCGTGGCCGTCGGCTCAACCGTTGGCGTCGGTGTTGGTTCCACGGTGGGCGTTGGGGTGGGCGTGGGTTCCGGCTGCGCCGCAACCGACACCGACACAGGCGAGTACGTAAACAGTTCGAAAGTGCTGCCGAGCTCTTCGAGTTGACATGAGGCCGACAACTGGTAGGCACCGCCCTCGGTGGGAGCATCCGCTGGCAGCGTGAAGATCGTCGAGGCGACACCATTCGCATCGGTCCCCACGGTGGTCGACTCGCTGAACGGTCCTTCTGTTCCGCTGGGAGGGATCAGGTAGTCGAGCGTAAACGTGACGAAGTAGCCGCCGCCAAGGAGCGGGCCTTCGGGATCGGGGCATTGGGTGGCGGTTGCCGTGACCGAATCGCCGACGAGGATCGACGTCGGTGATGCGCTCAGCGATGGCGTAGTCGCTTGGGCCGTGACACTCTCAGCTCCCGCGATCGAGACGGCACCGAGGCCCACCGCGATCGTCAGCAGGATCAACGCAGTTACCAGCATGGATTGGCGTGTGGGCATGTGGCAGATTATCACGGAAGTGATACTTGCGATAAGGGTCCTGGCACCTTTGGTACACGCATGGGCATCCCGAAATGGTCCACCGTCTTGTGAGCTGTCAAGATTGCGTTCCAGCACTGTGCGAAGACCAAGGGGACGAAATGGGTCAACTAGACGGACGAGTAGCCGTGATCACCGGCGCGGCGAGCGGCATGGGGTTGGCAACCGCCGAGCGCTTCACCACCGAGGGTGCCAGCGTGGTGATTGCCGACTTCAATGTCGACAACGGCACCGCCGCCGCCGAACGCCTCGGCACCAACTGCCGCTTCACCAAGTGCGATGTCGCGGTGGAGGACGACGTCGCTGCCGCCATCGAGAGGGCGACCGAAGCATTCGGTCGCCTCGACATCGTGTTCAACAACGCCGGCATCGGCGGTGCCTTCGGACCGATCACCGACATCAGGGCCGAGGACTGGGACACCACGTTCGCCGTGTTGACCAAGGGTGTGTTTCTGGGCATCAAGCACGGCGCCCGAGTAATGATCGATCAGGGCGAGGGCGGGTCGATCATCAACACGGCGTCGATCGCCGGCGTCGGAGGCGGCGCAGGCCCTCAGCCGTACTCGGCGGCCAAGGCGGCAGTAATCAACCTGACCAAGAACACGGCGGTCGAACTGGCGACGCACAACATCAGAGTGAACACCATCAATCCCGGTCTGATCTTCACCCCGCTCATGCACTCGGGTGACGAAGACGATGCCGAGCGAGTGATGAACGAGTTCCAACCGCTCAAACGACGCGGCGAAGGCAGCGACATCGCCGGCGCGGCGTTGTTCCTGGCCGCCGACGACTCGGCATTCATCACCGGTCAGTCGATCACCGTCGACGGCGGCATGCTCGCTCAGGGCCCAGCGGTCCACGGCCAGGCCAAGAACACTCGCAATCTGCATCGCAACGTCGGCATGGCCCACGGCACCACCGGCCGCCCGGTCACCGTCGAGCGTTTGGACACCTGAAGCCGTCGGACAACGCGTCTCTAGCGCATCGACGTGGGTTGCGGCGGTCAGGCGCCAGAGGAACGGTCCCCAAAGACACGTCGCCGTGAAACAGGCATGATCTTGGCTCATCAGCGACCGCCGGGGGATACATGTCCGAGATCACGGACCAGACAGGTGTTGTACGGCCGCCAGCGCCGCTGCATCCGCCTCCGGTTGAGCCGACACCGCCCAAGCCTCGTGCCCGGATACCCGTGCTCAGCCCACGAAATCTCGGATGGCTGGTCCTGGCGGCACTGCTCGGCGACATCGCGCTGCGCACCGGCGTGCACACACTGAGCAGCACCGTCGTCGTCGCAATCGTTGCCGGGCCGATCTTGGCGTCGGTGCATCGAGCCGGGGCGTGGTCTCGGCTCTACCTCGTTCTTGCCATGGTCTTCGCCGTTTGGCTACCGGTCCGCGCCAGTGCCGGATTGACGCTGCTGAACTTCGGCGCAGTATCGGCATGCCTCGTCGCCGCGGTGGTGGCCCAGAGACCGGCCGAGTGGCGTTGGAACACCGCCACCGCTGGCGTAGTTCTGGCCCGCACCTCGCTCGGTTTCTTGTTCGGTGGTGTGTTCGCCGGGTCGATCCATCCGTTGCGCAAATCGCAGCTTGAACGAATCGGGCCCGTCGTGCGAGGCATCGTGATCGCTGCGATTCCGGTGACGATCTTGGGCGCACTGTTGGCCTCTGCCGACACGGTCTTTGCCCAGTCGTTCGACTTCGACTTCGACTTCGACTTCGGCTTCAATGCCACGCGTACATTCGAACACCTGCTGCTGGCGGCGTTAGTCGGCGCAGCAATCGCCGGGTTGGTTGCAATGACCGGCGTGCCGCGAAACGAGACCTTCGACGAACGGCGACCCCTTGGAGTCGTGGAAACCACGATCCTGCTCGGCGCCATCGCAACGCTCTACGGAGCTTTCTGCGTGGTCCAACTCGTCAGTGCCTTCGGTGGCGCCAACGCAGTGCTGCAAGAACAGAGACTCACCTATGCCGAGTACGCCCGAAGCGGCTTCTTCCAACTGCTGTGGGTGGCGGCGCTCACCGCAGTCCTGCTCGGCGCCGTGCGCGTACTGACCGCCGAAGCGAGCCCGCAATTTGATCGACTTGTCAGACTGCTCGGCGCTGTCGTTGCACTCTTCACGCTCGTCATCGTCGGCGTGGCGATTGTGCGACTGCGGCTCTACACGGACGAATTCGGGCAGACGACACTGCGGTGGTATTGCACCGCATTTGCCTGGATGCTCGGGGCGGCGTTCGTGGCGATCGCAACAGCACATGTGCCTCGCTTCGAGCGAACCCTTCCGGCGATCCTGATCGGTCTGGCGGTAGGAACACTCTTTGCGGTGAATCTTGCCAATCCCGAGGCGCGCGTCGCCGAGCACAACCTGACGCGCAGCGACGCCGCGGAACGCCTCGATGCCGACTACCTGGTGCGCCTGTCCGCCGATGCATGGCCGGTACTGCTGCGCTACGAGCCGCTCGTGAACAGCCGACTCGCCGCCAACACCGAGCCGCTCAGCGATCGCTGTGAACGAGTCATCAGACCGAATGGCTATGGCATTGCCGGATTCAACCTGGCAGAGCAGCTGCTCGACTGTGGTTGAGGCCGCCGCAGATTCTCGATCATGGTCCCGAGCCGACAGATTGCTCGGTGTAGCTTCGAGCGGTGGCTGAGCAGACACCATCGACCGTCGACCCGGCCGAGCCGATCGCCGACGACCCCAGCACCGATGATTCCAGCGTCGAGGAAGCCAAGGCGGTGCTGCGAGTCGGGTGCCCGATGTGGGCGCATCGTCCCTGGGTCGGCCGCTGGTACCCGCAGAAGACACGACCCGGCACCGAACTCAGCTTGTATCCCAAGCTGTGCAACGCAGTCGAAGGCAACACCACGTTCTACGCAGAGCCGTCTGCGGAGAACGTGGCCCGATGGCTCGAACAGACTCCCACCGACTTTCGCTTCATGTTCAAGCTTCCGAAAGAAGTCACGCACGAGCGCCGGCTGAACGATGTCGCCCGACCGGTGCGCAGCTTCTTGACCGCAATCGAACCCCTGGGCGAACGGCTCGGTCCGGTGCAAGCCCAGCTCCCACCCGCCTTCGGGCCCGAGGCTCTTCCGTTGCTGTTGAACTTCGTGCGACGACTGCCCCAGGACTGGCAGTGGGCGCTCGAGCTGCGCCACCCCGGCTGGTTCGACGGGTCGGCTGCGCACCAGGAACTCGACGCGCTACTCATCGAGCGCAATGTGTCGCGCATCGTCTTGGACACCCGGCCGCTCTATGCGGTCGATGCGACCAGCGAGGCTGCAATCGACGAGAAGGGCAAGAAGCCGGAGTTGCCGATCACGCTCGATGCGGTCGGCCCACGCCCCATCATCCGTGTGATCGGCGAGGACTCACCGCAGGGCACCATGAAGGGTTTGCTCAAGTGGGTGCCCAAGCTCCGAACCTGGCTCGACGAGGGGCGTGAGCCGTACCTGTTCGTGCACCAACCGGAGAACCTCGACTCCCCCGGCCTGGCCCGCGGCCTGCACACCGCACTCGGCATGCAGTACTCGAATCTGGCACCCCTCCCCGATGCGCCGTTGGTCGAAGAACCCGAGCAGACATCGATCTTTGACTGACCCAATTGTCCATGCGCCTGGCGCCAGGACAATACGGACGCATAGCTTGCGAGAGTAAGCCACCCAGGGGGATTGTCATGTCGGTATTCGTGGAAGCACAGAAGCCGATGCACGAGACGCACCGCATTGCGGTCAACGGTGCCGTCGATGCCGACGCGCACATTCTCGAGCCGCCGGATCTGTGGGAGAACTACATCGATCCGAAATATCGGGATCGAGCGTTGCGGATCCGGATCGACGAGAATGGCCTCGAGGAACTCGAGATCGACGGCCAGCGCTCGATGATGAGCCGCCGTGGCTTTCCATCGACTCTCGGTGCCATGGGTTACCCCGACCTGGGGGCGCTGCAGAAGGATCCCGACCGGACCTATCTGCGTGAGGCGCCCTACGGCACCATGCATGCGGGTGAACGTATCGAGGTGCTCGATGCCGAGAACATCGATATCGCCATCCTGTACACGACTGTTGGACTGCTGTGGGAAGCCGAGCTGAAGGACCCCGAGCTCTGTCAGGCCTACACCAGGGCCTACAACCGCTGGATCTGCGAGTTCGCCGCCGATGAGCCGCGCCTCGTTCCCACGGCCCATCTATCGCTCAGCGATCCGGCAGCCGCGGCGGCCGAGATGCGTCGGGCCGTGCAGGCCGGGGCCAAGGGCGCTTACGTGTGCCCGTTCACCCACGATGCCAAGCCGCTCGGCCACCCCGATCACGACATCGTCTTCGCCACGGCTCAGGACCTGGGTATCCCCTTCGCCATCCATCCCACGTTCGAGCCTCAGTGGACCAAGGGCGAACGCATGGGTTCGTGGGAGAACGTGAAGCAGCTGCGATTGCTGGCTTCGGTCACTGCCAGCGATGGCGTGCGTCAGCAGTTCACGACGTTGTTCGACTACGGCGTGTTCGACAAGTTTCCCCAACTCAAGGTGCTGGTGCTCGAGTCCGGCGGCGGGTGGATCGGCTACTGGCTCGACCGGATCGATGCCGTCTACGGGCACACGTTCATCGGTGAGAAGGTCCCGCTGAAGCACAAGCCCAGCGAGTATTTCCAAGAGCGCATCTGGATCAGCTGCGACCCCGACGAGCGAACCATCCCCTCGCTGGCAGAACGCTTCGGCGTGGACCGGTTCATGTGGGCGTCGGACTTCCCCCACGCAGACCACACGCCCGAGTACGTGCACGACCTGAACGCCCTGGTAGCCATGTTTCCCGACGCCGACCAGCCAGCCTTCGTGGGCGACAATGCCCGGGCACTGTTCGATCTCCCAGCAGGTCGCCCGTAGGACTGCTGCGCTTTGGTGCGGCCTGGTGGCGACGGGTACGTTCGCCACCGTGAGCACGATTCGAGTTCCGACCGAACGCCAGGGCCAGACGGGCATGGGTCAGGGTGGTTTCACCTGCCACGAGTTCGTCGAAGCTATCGGCGAGCCGGTCACCGTGGCGCTGCGTAGTCCAATTCCACTCGATGTCGATCTCGACATCGTGCATCAAGAGGATCGATGGCACTTGGTGAACCCGTCGGCGCCGGACACGGTGATTCTCGAAGCGACCCGCTGGACCCCGGACTATGCCAGCACGGCACCGGTCAGCATCAAGGCCGCAGCGCAGGCCCGCGAGGCATTTCCGATGACCGCGGAAACCCACCCCGCTCCCCACTGCTACTCGTGCGGAATCCACGACCGCTCGTTACGCGTTCACGCCGGACCGATGCCCGACGGTCGATGGGCCACCCCGCTTCGCCTGCCGGAGTCGTCTTTGGTCGACGGCCGCGTGGACATGTCGCTGGTCTGGATGGCAGTCGACTGCAGCTGCGGCTGGTACATCTCGGGTAGCTCAGCCGCGCAGGCACGAGCCGTCACCGTTCAGTTCGCCGTCGATGTCATTGCTCCGGTGAAAGTCGAGACCGACTATGCACTCGTCTCATGGCACGGTGACTATCCGCCCGACTGGGACGGCCGCAAGCGTGGTGCGGCCGCGGCGTTGTTCGATGCATCGGGAAGCCTCGTCGCCAGCTCTCGTTCGTTCTGGGTCGCGCCAAAGTGAACGGCACGAAGCCGATTCGCGTCGAGCAATGGTTTCAGGGTCCAACCGGATCGGGGCAAGGCGGCTGGACGGCGCACCGGCTGGCCGAGGCGATTGGTGAACCGGTCACCGTGTCGATTCGTCGCCCGATCCCGCTCGAGACCGACTTGCGAGTGATCGCCCTTGACGACGGCTGGTATCTCCTTGATCCGGCCGAGCCAGACCAACCCGTGTTGATTGCGACCCGGTGGGACGCTGTCCACGCCAATACCGACGCAGTCTCCGTCGCCGTTGCCGCCGAGGCAGGGAAACGATTTCCGCTTCACGATGATCACCCGGTACCGGTCTGCTTCTCCTGCGGCCACAAACCAGACTCCATGCAGGTCCATAGCGGCGAGCTCCCCAACGGTCGATGGGCAACCGATTGGACCGTGCCCGACTGGGCGGTCGACGCGGATGGACAGGTCGACGAGGGAGCGCTGTGGGCTGCGATCGACTGCGCCCAAGCGTGGTACGCCGGCAACGCCGGCGGGCGCCGTCACTCGGTGACTGTGCAGCTCGCCGTCGAGGTCCTCGTGCCGTTGGTTGCCGGTGCTACGTACGCACTGGTGGCATGGAACGGCACCTATCCCCGCGACTGGGACGGCCGAAAGCGCGGCGCTGGCGGCGCCGTGTTTGCTCACGATGGCACCTGTGTCGCCCGGTCCAGCAGCTTCTGGATCGCTGTCGAGTGAGGTGGTGCCTGCAGGTCGCGCAGATAGCGACAAGCTCAGAAGCCTCCGGGCTCATGTTCCCGCTCTTGTTCGCAAGCAACCCGCAGGGTCGACACTCACGGGCCGCTGGGCCACGGTTCAGCTTGCTCTCGAGTCGAAAGTCCTCAGCTATCCGCTGAACCTCCTGGCACCACCTCACTAGGTACAGTTCTCAGCGCCAACCGTTCGTGACGGTGACGACAAGTCCCGGTCCGCGCCGTCGAACGACGATGGCAGATCTAGACCGGCAACACGACGGTGGCGTCGCCTTGCATCAGGACCTGACCTTCTGTGTATCTTCTGGGTCTGACCCAGAAGATACACACCGTGGTTAGGCGTCGGCGGTGACTGCTTGCCAGACCTTGTGCGGAGTGCAGGGGATGTCGATATGGCTCACGCCGAGATGGGCGATGGCGTCGAGCACGGCGTTGTGCACTGCCGGTGTTGCCCCGATCGGTCCTGACTCACCGACGGCCTTGTAGCCGTTGGCGTTGAACGAGCTGGGCACGACCTGAGCTTCGAGGTCGATTTGGCAGAACTGGTCGATCGACGCGATCTGGTAGTCCAGGAAGCTGGCGGTGAGCGGGTTGCCAGCCTGGTCGAACAGCACTTCTTCGCCCATGACCTGGGCTGCCCCCAAGGCAATTCCGCCTCGGATCTGGTCTTCGACGCTCTGGTTGTTCACCCGCACACCGGCGTCGTCTACTGCAGCGTATTGCACCAGCTTCCAGGCACCGGTTTCTGTGTCGACCTCGACCACGGCCACATGGCAACCCGAGGGGTACACGTCGTTTCCGTCGTTCTCATAGACATGATCGCAGCTCAACTGCTTGTCTCGAGCCTGCATCTCGACCGCCAGTTCGGCCCAGCCCAACGCCCGACTCGGTGTGCCGACAACATGGAACGCGCCCGCCACGCGGTCGAGAACGATGTCGGCCGGCGCAGCTTCGAGCAGCGCCGCGGCCAGCGCGGCCGCCTGCGACACGACCTCGGCCGAGGCTTCGTGGATCGCCAGACCGGCTGTCTGAACCGAACGCGACCCAATGGCGCCCACGCCGGTGGCGATCTCGTCGGTGTGGCCTTCGGTCACCGTGATTCGAGCGGGGTCGATACCGAGCTCACCGGAGGCGATTTTGCGCCAGGTGGCTTCGTGAGCCTGACCTTGCGAGGTGGTGCCGGTCACCACGGTTGCGCTGCCGTCGAGGTTGATGCGAACGAGGGCCGACTCGCCACCGCCACCGCAGGTCCGGTGGTTGTAGCTGGCTATCCCGATGCCAATCTGTGGTTCGGACGGCGCGGACCGTCGAGCTTTCTGTCGAGCGCGCAGCGAGTCATAGTCAGCCAGGCGCAGAACGCGTTCCAACGCGTCGCCGTAGTCGGCATCGTCGTACGCCGCTCCAGTCGGCGAGATGTACGGCATATCGGCGGCCGCCAGCAGGTTGCGTCGACGTAGCTCGGCCGGGTCCATGTCGATCTCGGCCGCGAACATGTCGACCGCTCGTTCCAGCGCAGCGATCACCGACGCACGGCCTGCACCTCGTAAGGCGGCGACCGGTGGCCGGTTGGAGACATGGGTCACTTGCTCGAACTCGGTGTGGCCAATGCGGTACGTGCCGGTCAACATCGGCGCGCTCCACTGGTTCGGCAAGCCCGCCCCAGAGCTGAGATACGCACCTGCGTCCTTGTGCATGTGCACCTTCACGGCTTGCAGATCGCCGTCGCGCGTTCCCGCCAGCCACAGGTGAACATCTTCAGCGCGCCCTTGCGGACCAGCTGTCAGGTTCTCGGTACGTGACTCGACCCAACGAACGGGGCGGCCCACGAGTCGTGCCAGATGGGGAACAAACTGCTCCTCGGGACCCGGCGCACCCTTGCCCCCAAAACCGCCACCAACGAATGGCCCGGCAATCACATGGATATCGGCCGGTGCCATTTCGTAGATGGCAGCGATGCGATTCCGGTAGCTGTGTGGCGTCTGGCTGCTCACCCACACATGCAGGTTCCCGTCGTCGGTCCACATGGCCGTGGTCCCCCGGCACTCGATCGGCGCTGCCAGCTGGCGTGGGTTGCGGAACACGCGCTCGACGACCACGTCGGCTTTGGCGAAGAGCTCGGGATCGAAGCCCTCGACATCCATGTCATCGTCGACATGAGTACGCACGACGTTGGTTGGCTCGGCGTCGTCTGCGCCCGAGTTCGCATGGCGGCGGGCCTGGTCGTTGGTAGCGAAGAGCCGCACGTCGTCGGTCAGGGCATCGGCGGTCGACAACACCGGTGGCAGATCGTCGTAGTCGACCACCACGAGTTCGGCGGCGTCGACCGCTTGCTCTCGGGTTTCTGCGATGACGACGGCGATGGCTTCACCCACGTGGCGCACCTTGTGTTCGGCCAGGAACGGCTGGGCAAAGCGAAGCGGGTGGATCGCCGAATACGCGTTGATGGGAAAGACCGAGTTACCGGTCGAGTCGATGACGGCGAGCACGCCGGAAGACTTCCGAGCATCGTCGAGGTCGACGCTAATGCGGGCGTGCGCCACGGTCGAACGCACGAACACTGCATGGGCTGCGCCAGCCAAAGCGGGTAGACGAAGGTCATCGACATACGTCGCCTGCCCGGTGATCATCAGCACGTTTTCGTCACTCATTGCGGCACTCACGGGTTCTTGTGTACACGGCCACGAGCGCAGGCGCTCTGAATTCCATCAGCGACTATCGGAAGCTGGCCAGCCGTTCGTCGGTATCGGTGATCTCGTAGTCGTGGCTGTACTCATAAGCCAGACCCGCCTCCAAACCCGACACCTCGGCCACCCCGTAGAGATCCTTGTAGGCCGCGAGCGACCCAACACTGCTTTCGCCGATCGAAGCCGCCAGCGCAGCCACGGTTTCGTCGAGTTCATCGAGCGGGGCCGACTGGCATGCCATTCCCATTGCCGCGGCCTCTGCTCCGGTGAAGGTACGTGCGGTGTAACTGAGCTCGCGCGCTCGGGCCATACCCACCAGTGCCGGTAGACGCTGGCTCATTCCCCACGTGGGACGCAACCCGAACTTGGCGTGGGTATCGGCCATCTTTGCGCCGTCGGCGGTGACCATCAGATCACACGCCAGCGCCAGTTCGAGCGCACCGGTGAAGCAGAACCCGTTGACCTTGGCGATGGTGATCAACCGTCCGTTGGCCAACTTCGCAGTCATACTGCGAGCCGGGATGTCGAGAATGTCGCCCACGCTGCCGCCGGTGAGTTCACGATCACCGAGAGCCTTCAGGTCGACGCCTGCGCTGAACGCTCGCCCCGCACCGGTCAGAATCAGCACCTGCACATAGTCGTTCGTTGCCAGTTCGTCATACGCCTGATTCAGCTCGCCCAGCATGGTGGGCGTTATCGCATTCAGCGCATCGGGCCGATTCAGCACAACCGTGGCCACACTGCCGTCCACGGAGACATCGATCTGTTCAAAGCTCATGCCGCGACCCTACTGTCACGGTTTCTCCAGGCGAGTAATTGTCGCTATGTGGCCATAGCTCACCCCAAGAGTCTGCGTCAGTTCGACAAGGTGAACATCTGATCCCCGCAGCTACAGGCGAAGGCAATCCGGTGCTGGCCCAAGTTGACCTCGCCGTCGACGGTGAGAAGCATGGAACGTTCGGTCACGTCGAGATCGCCGCCGATCCCTTCGGCGGACCAGTCTTCGTACGCATCCTCGAGTGAAGGTACCACAAGGAGGAACGCCCTTCGATCGTCGTCACCTGCCTGCGACACTCTCAGCGCAGTGGTCAAGAAGTCCGCCTTCTCGATGCACTGTCCCGAGCCGATACCGAGCTCAGATTCCTCGCTCTGCGCCGTGACAACACACACCTGGGTCGTCTCGAGATAGAGGTAGATCTCGAGTCCGGGAACCTGATGTAGTGGGTAGGCAGCCGTGATCATCGAGCCGTCGGAGCGACGCGCACCCAAAGCCCATACCGCATCAGACGGCGACTCCGGCTCGGGAAGCCAATCGGCCAAGAGCTGATCGATGCGCTCCAGCTCGACAGGGGTGACAACATCGAAAACTCGAAACATGAACTCGTCGCCCGACACGCTGCTGTTGGGGTCCAGGCTGAACACTGTCGGGGCGCCCGTGATGGGATCGAACTCGAACTCCCGCACTGTGTCGGCGGTGGAGATGGCGGCGAACATGTCGTCGACGGTCCAAAGCCGAATGTCGACGTCGGGTCCCGCTGACGGCTCTGTCGGGACCAGCTCACCGGACACGACCTGGCACGCACCAGGACCGACAGGCCCTCCGATCGGAGCTCGGAATACCGCAGGTAATAGTCCTGCACGCCTTGCGACTCCCAGCGTTGGGATCGCTTCGTCTTGCACCAGGCGTTCCGCCTCGAGTGCGAATTCCTCTTGCGGCGTTGCCTGCTCGGCTTCACGCAGTAGATCCGTAGCCAGCGGTGGCGGGATAAGCAGCACCTGACCGATGATCAGGTTCTGCCCGTTGTCGTCCAGAACATTGGCGTCGACGAGCTGTTGGACCGTCACGTCGTACAGCTCAGCGATGGAGCGTCAGCATCCAACAAAACCGCAGCAGCTGGTCTGCCTCGGTTCTGAAGAAGTCGGCGAAGTCCATCACTGGTA
>ENA-ORXR01001389-ORXR01001389.1-marine-metagenome-genome-assembly--contig:-NODE-1389-length-25684-cov-123.946304_pt1 | contig 25684 bp, 13 predicted proteins | sample MGYA00237866_ERZ511479 | MGnify/ENA metagenome assembly ERZ511479 | reverse complement strand
CTGTCGCCGGGCAGGCGGTAGGTGAACACGCGGCAGGCATCGACTTGCATGGCGGCGACCATCAGATCGTACATGACCGCCACTTCGGGAACGCCCTCGAGGCTTGGTGCGGGTTCCTTCACCGGACGCGTTGGTTTCTTGGCGGGGATGTGCAGCCATTTCTCCTCCTTGTTCAGCCGGACTTCGATATCCCGAACCGCATCCGCGTACTCGTCGACTTTTTCCGTGTCGGTTTTGCTCAGGCCGGTCTTCAAAGAACGCATGTCGGACAAGACGCAATCCAGCGCCGAGTGTTCGCGGCGAAGCAACTGCTGGCGTTGTTCCAAGGGGACCTCGTTGGCCGAGAACAATTTGTGGTAGAGCGCGACCGGATGGGCGAGGCCGGGAATCGGTTTGCCTTGGCGGTTCCACGAGATCGAACCGGGTCCATGCCCGGCAAGTTGGCCGCCGTTGAGATTGAACGAGCTGTAGCGGGTTTCCTGTCCCAGTTGCGCCGCCGCGACTTGGTCGACCGAGATGGTGTTGTGGAAGCTGCGTCCGGGAACCGCGAAGCGGTCGGCGCCGGTCAGCCAGAACGTCGAACCGGCGTGGCCGTCGCGGGAGTGTTTGTGTTCGAGGTTTTGAAAGATGGTGAAATCCTGCTTGCGCTTGGCCAAGGGCTTGAGGCTTTCGGGCAGGGTATAGTCATAGCCGGTGTCGGTAATGTCCGGGTGCCAAGCCTTGGCGGTGACGCCGAACCCGGTGCCGAGAAAAATGAGCCGTTTGGGCGGAGCGGTGGCCGCGCCGCGAACGAAAGGGGTGAAGCCGGCGGAGGCGAGAAAGGGCAGCGCGAACGAGCTGGTGGCGCTGCGCAAAAAAGTGCGTCGGTTGGTGTGCATGGTGTGCATGGTGTGCGTGGTGTGCTTGGTGTGCATAGCGGAACTCATTTTTGTTGAAAGGCATTGGACTGGACCAGCGCATGGACGAACGCGGCAATGTCGTTGCCGTTCTCCCGAGCTTGGCGGGTGATGTCGGTCGCGAGGTTGTAGTCGGAGATTTCGAACGGGCGGCCGAGTCCGTAGGCGAGCAGGTGTTCGGCGAAGCCGCGGGCGAAGGCCTCGTTGTATCCGGTCGCGATTTCATCGCGCATGCCGAAGTAATTTTTGAAGCGTTCGGCCCGCGGCAACTGGCCGGAAGGATCGATCGGGAAGGTTCGAAAATCGGGAACGCCCTGTCGCCGCGGGTTGCCGGTTTGTGGCAAAGCCACGCGTTCCGTCTCGCGCCAAAGTCCGGCGGCGGTGAAGTTTTCCAGGCCGTAGCCGATCGGATCGATCTTCTTGTGGCACTGAGCGCATTGCGGTTCTTCTTGGTGGCGTTTTTGCAAGTCGCGGATCGGCAGGATGGCGTCTTCGTGTTCCAGCATCGGGACATTGGCCGGGGCAGGCGGTGGCGGATCGTGGAGGAGATGACGCAGCACCCAGGCCCCGCGTTCGACCGGCGACGAACGTTGTCCGTCCGAACCCATGACATGAACCGCAGCCATGCCGAGGAAGCCGCCGCGCGGAGAATCCGGCGGAACCGCCACCTTGCGAAACGCCGGACCACGAACGTTTTCGAGTCCGTAAAATTCGCCGAGCACATCGTTGACCATCACGAAGTCCGCTTTCAATAAGGTGTCGAGAGACAGCCGCTCGTTCAGGGCATGACGCAGCGTTTGCACCACTTCCTGGCGCGCGCTGCGACGAACCGTTTCGTCAAATTTCGGATGGATCAGCGAGTTGAACTCGAACATATCGAGCCGCTTCATATCCAGCCACTGGTGACTGAACCCGGCCAGAAAATCTTCGGCGCGCGGATCGTGCAGCAGACGGTCGGTCTGTTGCCTGAGCACGGCGGCGTCGTTCAGTTGTCCGGCAGCGGCGAGTTCAAGAAGCGCCTCGTCCGGCGGCGAACTCCACAGGAACATCGCCAACCGGACCGCAAGTTCGCGGTCGCTGAGCGGACCGGATTTTTCCGCGTCCGAACCGCCTTCTTTGAGATAGAGAAAGCTGGGCGAAGAGAGGATTAGAGCGAGGCAGTCGATAGTGGCGAGCCGTCGGGTCAGCCCTTCATCGCGGAGCTTCTGATAGTACTGGGCCAGCTTGGCCGCGTACGCGGGTTCGGGCGTTTGACCGCGGAAAGCGACGGTGGCAAATCGGTTAATGAGTGCTTTGGCGTATTGCGGATCCTTTAGTTTTTCGATCGGTTTCAGCAACTCCGGCAGGCGCTTGAGGCTGTCGTCGAAGAACGGCCCTTCGACTTCCATGTAGTCGACCCAGATAGCGGGCGGACGTCCGGCGCCGTTCTTGGCGCGCCACTGCATGTCCACTTTGAACCGGTACAATTCCTCGTAGTTGCGTTGATGGAGTCGGATGTTGGCGGCGTGGCCATGGGGGTACTCCATCTCCAGTTCGATGATTTCGGGTTCGGAAATCGGCGCGGTCACTTTTGCGACCCAGTCCAAGTTCGCGATCCGCTCTTTGCCCGCTTCGAACGCGAACTCCACGTAGCGTTCCATCTCCGGCACGTCCGGATAACTGGCGGCGCGGATTCGCACCTTGTAACGGCCGCCGGGATATTGACACGAAAGTTTGAACCGCGGCACGTTCTTCCACGGACCGTTGTGTCGGCCCGGCGGCAGCACCGAACCCGTGGCGCTTTCCGGACGGTCAGAGAAATAGTACGCCCAGGCTGCCTGCGAATGCTCGGCGTTCGCCAACTGTTTCTCGGCTTGTTGCTTGTCGCGGAATCCGAAGGCGCTGGCGGGCTTTTCCTGCTGCGCAAAGTAGGCCTTGGCCTGACGCGTTTGAATGGTCTTGGCATCCGCTTTTTCGCTCACCGCTTTGGTGGCGGTTTCGCCCTCGAACCGCACGGTTTTGGGTTGGGGCCGCTGTCGGATCGGCAAGGCAAAATTCAGCGCCTGTTTTGCGGTGGCCCGGTATTGTTCGAACTGGTCGCTGGAAAAATACAGCGAGGCCCCAGCGGTGTCGAAGCCGCCGGTCTCGTCGTCATCGGGCAGGTTCGAGACATCGGGGCGGAACCCGAGCAGCGCTTCGAGACTGTTTTGGTATTCGCGGCGGTTGAGTCTGCGGATGGTAATTTCGCCGCCGCTGTCACTGAGAATGTTGCGCGCCTTGACCATGCCGACGGAAAGATCGGACAAGAACGCAGCTTTTTCTTCCGCCGGAATCTGCGTCTTTTTTTCCGGGGGCATCTCGCCGGCATTGATCGCGTCGAGAATGTTCTGCCAGTGTTCCGCCGTCGGGATATCGCGGCTGATTTGCAGCGGTAGATCCTCCAAGTTGAGCTTGCCTTTTTGGGTGTCGCGGTCGTGGCAGTCGAGGCAGTAGTTGTCGAACACGGCCCGATGTTTCGCGGGCATCCACGCGTGCGTCGGCTTCTCTTCCGCAAAGCTGAGCAATGGAAGCAGGAAGAGAAGCACGGGTAGGGCGCTTGCCCTTTTCAGGTGATGTTGGCGGATCATGAGGTGCGAGGACCATACAGAAAACTGCGGGGGCGTCACAAAATATCTCTCGGGCAGTTGTATTCCCTGTTGCGAACGCCATTCGTTCCCGACAGGTTTTCGTCCGGCTGCTACTATGTCTGATTATCCCATCACCAACGGCGTCCGCGTTTTGCGCGCGCACAAGATCGCGTTCCGGCCCTGTCTGTACAACTACGTGGAGAAGGGCGGCACGCAGCTGAGCGCGTTCGAACTCGGCGTCGACGAACACGCGGTGGTGAAAACCTTGGTGATGGAAACCGACCAAAACCAAGCCTTGGTCATTCTGATGCATGGCGACTGTTCGGTCTCGACTAAAAATCTGGCGCGGCATCTTGGCGTGAAGAGCGTTCGGCCCTGCGAACCCGCGATCGCGCAAAAGCACACCGGCTATGTGGTCGGTGGCACCGGGCCGTTTGGGATGCGCAAAGCATTGCCGGTTTATGTCGAGCGGAGCATTTTCGACCTGCCGCTCCTCTACATCAACGGCGGCAAGCGCGGCTTTCTGATCGAGATCGAACCCACAATCCTGACCCGCGTCCTCTCGGTCGAACCGGTGGATGTGGCCATCCGCTAAGGAACGAAAACGATGTGATGCCGGCGGGCTGCTAGGCCGGGATCGTTCTGGCAATTTCCTTGCTCAAATCCTCGTGGCTGAATGGCTTTCGAAGAATCGGGATGTGTTCGGCACCGATCTCATTCAGTCCGAACCTGCCATCGTTTTGCCCGGAGATCAAAATCACCGGGATGTCCCGATCCTGTTCCATTAGTTTTTTCACCAGTTCGGTCCCATCCATTTCGGGCATCATGATGTCGGAGATTACAAGATCGATCGAGTGTTCCTTTGAATCGAGCATTTCTTTAGCCCGTCGGCCATTTTCCGCTTCGAGAATCTGGTAGCCGTCCAGTTCGAGAATAACTTTAAGAAAGCTTCGAACCCCGTCTTCATCGTCCACCAGCAGGATGGTGATTTGTCCGGGTTCTGAACCGGGCATGTCTCGGTCCAGTGGGTTTTTGCGGTCGGGAGGGCAGGCCGCCGCCTTGAAGATACAGGAGATGGCGACGCCATCTGGAGAACTCTGAACGTCGAGTTGTCCGTCCAAGTCATGCATGATGCCCTGAACAATCGACAGTCCGAGTCCGGAGTGAGTTGAATTCGCCTTGCTGGAGACGAAGGGATTGGTGATGTTGGGGAGCAGATCAGCCGGAATACCAGGTCCATCGTCGCTGACCTTGAGAATGACCTGGTCGCCCTGTTGCTCGCTGGTGATGGTAATGCGACCTTTGTCGATCAGGGCATCTGCCGCATTCAGCACGAGGTTCATCATAATTTGATGAAGCTGGGTTGGTGTTGCGAGGACCCACGACTCGCCGTTCCGCTGGACGTCGATCTCAATCTCGTTCGGCACGGCATTTGCGAGAAAGGAACGCAAGTCGCTTGCCAGTTGTCCGAGTTCCAATGTTTCCACCTGCTTGTTGATCGTGCCTCCGACCATCGACAACTGAAGGACAAGATCTCTGATCCGATCGGAGGCATTCAGGATTTCACGCACGGATTTTTCAATTTGGGTGGGATCGGGTTTGGCTAATATGCATTCGGCAAAGCCACGGGCGATCATGATGGTGTTGTTGATATCATGGGCGACGCCACTGGAGAGCCGACCGATTGCCTCGTGGCGGCGCCGATCCTGCAACTCGGCCTGAAGACGCTCGCAACGTTGGCGTAGTTCATCGCGCTCGATGGCGAACTCGATACTCTTACGAAGATCCTCACGCGAAAACTTGCCCTTTTCGAGAATATCCTGAGCGCCCCCGCGGATCGCCATTTCAACCAGATCATTGCGGAGTTCCTCACCAGTCAGAATGACAACGGGAGCGCTGCAATGCTCCAACACTTGTTGGATGGTGTCGACCCCGCTGCTGTCGGGCAGGGTGAGATCACAGACGAGGATGTCCGGTTGTTTTTCCCTCAAATACGAAGCCGCTTCGCCTAAAGTGCTTGCCCGAACGCATTCTGGGGCCGACACTCCACTGCTGGAATAACTTTGTTGCAGCATTGCTTCAATGTAGGCAAAGTCGAGATCGTTATCTTCCAATACCAACAATGACCGGGGAGAGGATAAGGCGTAAGTTGTTTCCATGAGGCAAGATAGCGCTCTCTATCGTGTTTTCAACCCGTGAAGATTTTAACAGAAACAACGCTTATGAACATTTGTACCGAATGAAATTTCCTACATAAACAGAACGTGTTTTTTGTCGCACGCGGGAGGCGCTGTCACAGCAGTGACGCCTCAATCGTCTCGCCTGTCGGCAAAAAACTTTGAAAAAATCTCGGTCAGCACCTCGGCCGACAGTGGTTTCTCATAAAAGGCTTTGACCGCTGGAATTTGGTCTGCGCGGGCTCGATCCTGAGGATTGATGGAGGTTGTGAGCACGACGATTATGATCGACTGAAAATCTGTGGAGTTGAGGTCAAGCGAGGCGACGAACTCCCAGCCGGTGACGGAGGGCATGTTGATGTCGAGAAGAACGAGCGACTTGCTGTCCAGGGAGGAGATGGCCTGGCGTCCACGTTCTGCGCTTTCACACACCGTGACGCAGGTCTCGACCTCATGTTTCTCCAACACAATTTGATGCAGGTAGTTGTCAGCGGCATTGTCATCAATGAGCAGGATGTGGATGGGAGGGGGCATGGCGTTCATTTTGGAAAGTTCAGGTGGAAGGTCGTCCCGGTCTCCGGCTTGGAGTCCACGGAAATTGTGCCACTATGCAACTCCATGATGCGGCGGCACTGTGACAAGCCAATGCCGGTTCCCTCGTACTGCGACTGCGGATGCAACCGTTGGAAGATCTGGAATATTTTCTCGTGGTGTTTGGCGGCAATCCCAATCCCGTTGTCGGAAATGGAGATGTTCCAAGAATCTGCATTCTCGTTGGCATGTATTTGAATGAACGGCGGACGTGCTTTGCTGCGGAATTTGATCGCGTTGGAAATCAGGTTTTGCAGGAGCAAGCGGAGTTCGTTCGGGTAGCCGGAAAGGGTAGGCAAAGTATCAGTCTCGATGGTCGCTTTGGAAGCCTCGATCTGGGAAAGCAGGTTGTTCTTCACAACATCGACAACACCTTGCAGGTTGGCCTCTTCGCGCGTTCGCTCTTGGCCGATGCGCGAGTAGTCAAGCAGTGCCCGAATCAGTTGGCTCATGCGGGAGGCTGATTGATTGATGAAGCCTAGGCATTCGCGTCCGCGGGTATCGAGTTGGTCGTGATAATCCTCGCCTAATAGGGAGGAGAACGAGGTGATCGCGCGCAAGGGTTCCTGCAGGTCATGCGAGGTGATGTACGCAAACTGCTCCAGCTCTCGGTTGCTGCGCATTAGTTCGTGCAGGTCGGAGGTGTCAACCAAGGTGACTTCAACGAGCGCGGTACCCGCTTCCTCGCCCGCCCCGCAGGTGGCGTAAAGCAAAGCGGAAAAGGGTGTCATGGAACCGTAGGTAAGGCAGATGTCCACTGGTTCGGGCCCTGTGGCTGAGGCCGATTGGATGGCAAGCTCGACGCTCGCATATGAGCCCAACTCCACCAAATCGCTTAAGGGCTGACCAATGAGGGTTTCGGCATCCTTGATCCCGAAGCGATCGATCAGGCGTCGATTGCATGCCACGACTGCGCCGCTCTTGGCGTCCACGCTCAAATGCATAACGGGAGAATTCTCGTAGAGGATGCGGAAACGTTCTTGGCTTCGATTTGCTTCTGCTTCCGCGCGCCGGAGATCGGAGATGACCCGTCCCTCGGGAATGATCAACGCAACGTCACCCGCAGTGTTACGCATGGGCTTCAGAGAAAAGTCGATGGTCTCGGGGCCAGCGGCGCCCTCTACGACGACATCGTACCGAACCGTCTCGCCAGCAGCGGCCATTTTGATCGACGCTTTCAACTGCTTGATTCGAGCATCATCACCACGCCACCAAAACGCATTCCAAAAGGGCTTGTCGATCACATCGCTGCGCTGAAGTCCGCCAAACGACAGTGCAGTCGTGTTGACCTCTAGCAAGGTTCCGTCGATGCTGAGCAGGCCAATGAACTGGTACATTGAATGAAAAATGGCACTGAAGCGCTCCTCGATCTCCTGCAAGGCTTCTCGGGCCCGGTGGGTGGCTGTGACGTCTTGAATCACGATGGAGACGTAGGGAGGACTTCCAGTATTTCCAGTGACTAGTTTGGTATCGGTTTGCAAATACAGGGTTGTCCCACTGCGATGAAAGCAGCGCGCGAAGAAGTGAAAATGCGTGAAGTTCTCCCCCTCATTCGCAAGCATTTTCTCGAAGTTGCCCAGGTACTCGTCCTTGTCGCTTGGATGGAACCAATCGAGCACATTTGAGCCGACGAGTTCCTCCTCCAGATGTGCGAACATCTGACAAAGGCCAGGATTGACCTTCGTGACGGTTCCGTCGAGGTCTACCATCGGGAATCCCACTGGGCTTTGCTCATAAATGGTTTGGAAGAGCGCTTCGCTGCGGTCTGCCCGTGCTTCCGCTTTTCGGATGCCCGTCATTTCGACAAAGGTGATGATCGCGCCTTCAAGTACACCCCGTTGATTGTTGTAGGGAAGAATCTGCTGCAAAAAGAGCCGATCGTCTTTTGTTCGCACCTCCCTTTGGGGAACCGTTTCGCCCGCGAGAACCTGTTTCACCAAGTCGATCAGGTTGGACCCTGCGGTCTCTTCAATCTTGCTGTGGAAGTTGGAGAGGGAACGACCGATATCGTTTTCGTTCAAATCGAAGAGGGAATTGATCTCAGCCGTGAAGCGACGAATGCGCAACGACTTGCCCACAAAAATGGTGCCGATCATCGAGCTTTTCAAAAAGTTGTCCATGTCGGAGTTCAGCCGGGCTAGATCTTCAATCCGCTGCTGTAACTCGGAGTTGACGGTGTGTAGTTCCTCGTTGACGCTCTGGAGTTCTTCGTTGGTACTTTGCAATTCCTCGTTGGAGGCGAGCAATTCCTCGTTGGTGGCCTGAAGTTCCTCGTTGGTGGTTTCGACTTCCTCGATGGTAGACTGGAGGTTTTCCTGCGTCGTGTTCAGTTCGTCTTCAAGTGACTGAATCAGCTTGGATTCGAACTCGGCCGGTTTAAAATTGTGCACCTCGGGCAAAGGCTGCGAGACGGTCGCTGCGGGTGGCTTAAAAAAGGCCAGCATGTAGTGGGAAGCGCCTCCCGAACTGGCTTCGAGTTCGAACGGGCGGACGAGCAGCTTGAGCAGCTCGGTCTCGCCGCTGGGCAATTTCATGGGCAGGTTCTCCTTGAACACAGCCTGATTTCCCTGTCTCGCTTTGCGCACCGCCGTGCTTACGACGACAGATGCCGAGCGGGGCAGCATGGATTGCAGGTTCACGCTGAATCCCTTTTCCGGCAGTTCTAAAAATCGGCGAACCCGGCCGACCGCACTAAGAATGTTAAACCGGTCGTCGATGTACAGCGTGGCAATTTCGAGTTCCTCGCAGAGGGTTTCGTTCATCACCTCGGCCATGCGGAAATCGAGAAGGCGTCGGCGGGTGGTGGAGAACTGGGGGTTCCGCGTGGCGAGCCGCGAGTCGAAAAGCATGTCGGCTTCCAGCGTGCGCGCCTCCTCCAGATTGCGGAAGATCCGAGCTTTTCGGTCGACTTCTTGCAACGCGTGCTGGCGGTCACTCGGCATCTCGCTCGAACCCATGAGCAGAATGCCGTGCAGCCGGAGCGAGAAGTGAAGAAGGCGAAGCACCTTTCGGTGGCTTTCCTGATTCAGATAGATGAGCAGATTGCGGCACACCACAATGTCAATTTTTTTGAACGGTGGGTCGCGTAGCAGGTTGTGGGCGGTAAAGACGACCATGTTGCGTAACACTTTGGCCACGACATAGCTGTCGTCCCCTTGGGGGGTGAACCACTTGGCGAGGCGCTCCGGGTCGAGATCTTGCACCACGCTGGCTTTGAAGATTCCCGCGCTGGCCATGTCCAAGGGCTCGCGCTGCACATCGGTGGCGAAGATCTTCACATCGACTTTCACGGCTTGGCGTTCAATCTCCTCGCGCAACAGCATCGCGAGTGTGTACACTTCCTCGCCGGTGCTGCATCCGGCGCACCACACGCGTAACGCTTCGCTCTTTTCGGCTTTCTCGCGGACCAGGTCGACGATCACCTTCTCCGCGAGGGTGTCCCAGACCTCGGCATCGCGAAAGAATCGGGTTACCCCGATCAGGAATTCGCGGCTGAGTACCTCTGATTCACTGGGATTGTCATAGATAAACTGCAGGTAGTCATCCAGCGTTTGGCAACGGTTCACCCCCATGCGCCGTTCGATGCGGCGGGCGAGGGTAGGGCGTCGGTAGGTGCTGAAATCCAAGGTCGTGGTCGCTTCGACTTGGGAGAGCACACGGAGCAACGTCTGCTCGTCTTTCTGAATTCGTGCCTGCGCCTCACGACGGTTGGTCGGCTGATCCAAGATGTCGAGAAGCTCCCCCGGAATTTGATCTACCGGTAGCACATAATCGACCAAACCGGTTTGGATCGCGCTCTTCGGCATCCCGTCGAACTTCGCCTCCTCCGGCCTCTGAACTAGTATCATGCCACCCGCCTCCTTAATGGCCCGACTGCCGATGGTGCCGTCGCTGCCGCTGCCACTCAGGATGACGCCGACGGCTTCCTCACCACGCTCCTTTGCCAATGACTGAAAAAAAATGTCGATCGGCAAGTTTAACCGATGACCTGTCGGCTTGTCGGTCAATTTCAGGAACCCGTTATTCACGGTCATGTTCTTTCCGGGTGGAATCAAATAGATGTGACCGGTTAGAATCTTCATCTCGTGCTTGGCGGCTAAAATGGGGAGTTCCGTATTCTTCGCCAACAGTTCCGCCATCAAACTTTTATAGTCTGGCGACAGGTGCTGGATGACCACGAATGTATGGGGGCATTCCTCAGGAACGTTGTCAAAAAACTGCTTCAACGCTTCCAGGCCACCTGCACTCGCTCCAAGCGCAATAAGACGGTTCGAGTGCTTAGACGACTCTTTAGGTTCCATAAATATCATTAGTCATGTTTCTAAAACCAAGTCGACTTTTTCAGACGGTAATATTCTGTCCTTAAGTCCCAATCTCCTCTACTCTCAACAATGTCCCTCACTAATTATACCGAAGAAGTCTGCGACGCATTGTGCGGAAAGGGCAGGCATGACATAAAAGCCCATTTGAGGGCGGTTCTCCAATTCGTCGAACTCGTTCGTGAAGATCTGAACCCAGAAGATCCGCAACATGTTGATTGGGAAAAATATCTGCAGATTTCCTGCACCAGCGCATCGCTTCTCGGCGACCTCATCGACCGCCTCACGACCCTCATCCGAATCGAACAAAGCGACGCGCCGGAGGCGGTCACATTTGCGGTGCTCCCCGTCATCCAATCGCAGGCTGAAACGTCCCTGGTGTCCGTGCGAGCGGTCACTGGCTTGGAGCATATGGCATGCCTCGGAGATCCGGCCATGTTCGAACTGGCGATGGGTGAATGTTTCGACAACATCGCAAAGTATGGCGGCAAGGTGGCATCTATCAATCTAAGCGAGGCTGCGGACAGGATGATCATCGATATTATGGATGCTGGGCCGGGACTGAACAAGGAACAACGCGACCTGGCGTTCGAACTATTCCGTCGGTTTGTACCAGTGCACAATCCGCCGGGCGCCGGGCTGGGATTGCCGATCGCATCGGCCGCTTTGCGAAAGATTGGCGGGAGCATCCAACTTGTCGAGCCGCCAGAAGCGAAAGAAGGATTGTGCCTGCGAATCCACATGACCTCGCACTCTTGAACTACCACTCGTTTATATCAACGGCGACTAGCTGCCGATGTCGTCCGACGACATGTTCCTGCCGATTGCCCTGTTCGGGACTGGCTGCGGCTGTTGTTCGGGGGAGATGGTGACGCGGCGTTTCCTTCCGTCGCGTGATAATGTATGATAAGATTTGACATTTATAGATCTTTCGTGATACCATCCCTCTCAACTTATGAATTTCGCTTTCCACAATTTTAACCCGTCGTCATCACGACCCCGTTCGCAGCCCCTGCAGCGTCTGCAGCGTTCGCAACGGTCGCAACAGTCACAGCGTCCTCGTGCCCAAATGGCCGGAGGTAGTATCGGTTAATCCCTAAACGAAATCGTTTGGAAACCCTGCCTCTCGTCGCCGAGCCGCAGGGTTTTTTGTTGCCAAAATTTCCAAAGATACCTGGGAAACATCGAGTTTTCCGCGAATTAAAGGCCTTCTGGGAGGTGTGCCTGAAACACCGAAACGTCCGCTGAAAATCCTGCGGCTGTCCACACGGGCATGGGGTGTTGGAAAACAAAGATGAAACCCGTGCAACCTTTGCTGTTAACGCCGTTAACGAGAGCGATGGTCTGGCCGGATCGGAAACAAATGAATTTGCAAACAAGATCCTATCGTCAGCCCAATCAAACGTAGACCGTTCCCGCAAATGGTGCACGATTTATATGATCCATTGTCTATTTATAGGGGGTGGATTATTGATTTTATGCCTGGCGCTCCTCCTTCGGATTACGGATCCGTTGGCTTAAAACTGGAGGGTAGAAGCCAGGGGTGCAACTCCTCCGCCGGGTGCCATTATTTTTCTCTGTGTAGCTCAATCTGGCGAGAGCACCCGGTTTGGATCCGGGGGGTTGTACGTTCGAATCGTACTGCGGAGACCATTTTAAAACTGTCCTGTAGCTCAATTGGCAGAGCGGCTGATTTTGAGTCAGCGGGTTGTCGGTTCGAATCCGACTGGGACTTCTATTTTTCTTTTTGGAGACGGAAACGGACAAGCGCGCCGTCGCTGTTTTGAATGCAGTCGATCCCGTGCGAACGGGAAGGGGGGCAGGACCTCCCGTCTCCACCATTCATCTGTTGGAAACGGAAGCGGACAAGCGTGCCGCCTCGGATTGGAATTCCGTTGATCCTGCGCAAGCGGGAAGGGGGGCAGGACCTCCCGTTTCCTTATTTTTTTTTTGGAGTCGGATGTGGACAAGCGTACCACCGCAGCCTCGAAACCTGTTGGTCCCGTGCAAACGGGATGGGGAGCATGACCTCCCGGCTCCGCCATTTTCCTTCGGCTTTGCGTGATCAGTGGTCCGAACCTATCGTGGCTCGAACGTGATCGAACTCACATGCCCGTCCCAGTTTTGTTCGTTGTACAAGTCGTTGCCGAGTAGGAGATGGCCGGCCCGCCAGTTGGACAGCGAGCCCGTGACCGCGTCGATCACGCGTGGTTGTTCGTTGATGCTGCATACCAGTTGGCCGTCCGCATAGCGCAGGCGTAGGCGGTTTGGTTTGCCGGGTTCAATCGTGGCGAGCGGAACGGCTTGGGGGGCTTGGTGCACCGAGGTACGAAGTTGCACGGCCAGCCAGCGGCCGTCTTGAACGACGACCAGATTCGGTCGGTTGTAAGCATCGACGAGCGAGAACAGGCGGCCGCGTTGAACATCGTCCGGGGTGATCGTCATTTCGAGTAGCAGGCGTCCGCTTTTTTGCGTCGCGGGGACGAGTTCCTCGATGTTGGTGATCTCGACCGCGCCTTTGCGTAGATCGAGTTGTCCGGCTTTATCGATCCACGCACTGCCGTAAGTTTGTTTGTTGTCCAGCGCCTCACCGGTCTTCCAGCGCACCTCGGCGGCGTTTCGCTTTGCCTCGGCGGCCGCCACGGCGTCTGGGTTCTCTGCATCCATAATCGTGACCGAACGCGCCATAAACTCCTGCAGGCTGAAATCCTCGAAGCCGTCCTGAGCCCGGGTGATGCTAGTGAGTTCGGGGTGGGCGGAAAACAGGTCGCAGGCGATTTGGTGTTTCATTCCCAATGTAAACCGCGCCGCTTGCGTGGGTTCGCGATCCTGCATTCCCCAATGCACCACCATCACCTTGGACTCGTCAATCGGCGTCGAAAGGAAGCGGGTGATATCGTATTCGATCCAGGTCAGCACGGCAGTATAGGGCGCGATTTCGGACGCGTCGGGCACGGTCGAGACCCGCGTGATCACGCCCTCGAACTCGAGTTCGCGGTTGGCCGGCAGAGTGGTCACCTCGGGTAGATTCAAGCTGGTGGCGAGGTCGGCAGCACGCTCGGAACCAGCGGTTCCAGCGTACGAGAAACGAAGCCCCCGCGCTAGCGGCACCATCCGCACCAAGGTCGCCTGGTTGCGGTTGAAGAACCCGAAATCGGTGAACGAGCGTTCGGTGCCTTCGATTTCGACCAAACTGTCGTCGAGCGACTCGAGCGTCTCCCAGGTCTTCCAGGCTTCGAGTTCGCGGGTGAGCTGCGGCCCCTGCAAACTCATCTCCGCGAGTTCGCCGACTCGGCTGCCGGCATAGGTGGCGGCGAGTTCGAAGTACGTGGCCCGCGCATCCAGCGGCGTCATCTTCGCGGCCGCGTAGAATTTCTTCCAGCCTTGTTCGATGATGACGTCGACGATCGCGCTCGCCTCAGTGGTTTGCATCCGTGTGAGATCGTTGAGCATTGGCGTGTAACAAGCCGTGCGGGCGAATTTCTGGCGGTAGGAGGCGAGCGATTCCGGCAGGTCGAGATCGTCGATCGGCCCCGGCGGATCCGGTGACAGTTTGGTCCCGGACTCCAGCCACAACTTCGGTGCCCACCACCCGCGCCCCAACGAACGCAACGGCAGGGAGCGTTTGCGTTTCATGTCGACCAGTACCGGCACGAACCCGCCATCGAACTTCGCCGTCGCCATGCACCAATCCGGATGATTGCTCCACCGCGGGGTCTGCCATTCCTCGGAACCGACCGGCTTGCTGATCTGCCAGAGTTCCCGCCCGTATTCATTGCGCACCACGAACTTGTCGTGTGGCAGGACCAAGTGCATCAAGCGGTAGCTGTCGTCCGGACTGATGGTGGCGTTGCACGCTTGGCCATCGAACAGCTTGTGCGCCTTCTGGTTGGGCAGGTCGACGATCAGTGCGGTGCCGAAGGCTTCTCCGAGTCGGGTGCCGTCGCGCGAGAGTCCGCCATCGCAGGGGAAGTTGAACAATTGTTCCTGTTTGCCGTCGCTCAGGTCGACCAGCCAGGTGTTGCCGGGGGAGGGCTCGCGCGGGTCGTAGTGGGCGTTGGTGTCCGCGTCGCAGTAGACGATGTGCAAACCGCCCGAGCTCGGGTCCCGCCAGTAGCTTGGTTCGTAGATGTTGTTGAGGCCGGGAAGCGTCTGAACGCGTTCAAGCCCGCTGTTTCCTGCCTGAATGGTAAACGCGCGCCCGCGGGTGCTAAACAAGATCGACCGTCCATCCTCACTCCACACCGGGCGCGACAGGGCGGGATCGGTCAGCAATTCCCGACTCAGATCCAGCGGTTCCCAGTCGGCGAAGCGCAGCGCGGTGATCCGACCGCTACGGGCCCCGACGAACTTCGCGTCTTTGAAGTCGTCGCCTAACCACGCCTTCACCGTCGCCATTTCATACGCGCGATCCTGCCCGGAAACCAGACTCGCCATGACGAGAACCATTCCCGTCACCAACATTCTTAACTCAACACGCATCGACGGCCACTCAAGGGGAAGAAATCCGATAAGTTCAACTCTTTAAGAGTAGGGAGTAGTCGGTCGTCGGTCGTCAGTAGTCAGGTGTGTCCTCATTCTTAACCTGCCCTTGGCACTTTGCGAAAACGGCAAGCACGCCTCGCTAAAAAACGAACCCAAGACCGACTTTGACCATCGAGGTATCACCGTGGTCCACGCTGCGTTTGCCGTCACCTTGGTCGTCGTAGAGGGCCTGCTTGTATTCGAGACGACTGTGCATCACATCGGTGAAGCGCCAATAGATCGCGGGACCGGCCATGATGGTCCGGCTGCCATCGCTTTCGCCAAGAAAATCCGACTCGATCAGGGCTTGGCCGCGGTCGAGAAAATTGAGGCCAGCGTCGAGGTGGAGATGGACCTCGTTCGGCCAGTCGCCGTAAAACGTCCAGAAATCTGTGCCAGCGGCAAAGAAGGTTTTTGTGGTTTCGACCTCGTAGCCAAACGCCACTCCATTGCCCCAGGCACCATCGAAGAATTCGAATTCGTCGTCCTCGTGGTCGAGTGGAATCCGTACCTGCGGCACAAGGCTCCAACTGCCCGAGCGCCCGTCCTCGTTGAAGTATTTCTTTAGCGGGAACGAGAGGGTCGCGTCGCCGATGCCACTGTCACGCTGGGTGGTTGTTTCCCCCAAGGGTTGCTCGGGGTCCACGGGGGTTTCGCGTTCGGCGTCGAGCAGGAACGGGATCTTCAGCGTCATCCGGTACTCTTTGGTCCACGTGTAGACGCCCTCGAGATGAAACAGAAACACATCTTCCGACAGGTCGGGATTGACGGTGTCGCGGCCGTCGAGCAAGCGCGGATTGTGTCTGTGTTCGAACGAACCCTGCACGCCCCAGCCGCCATCCCAACGCGGCATCATGTTCATGATCGGCTGGTCGCCGACGCTAACGGTAGCGCTTGCGCCGAGAAGGAGAAGAATCAGCCAGCCGCGTGCGTTGCTCATACTGCCAGCGACTATTTGAGGAAGCTGCGGACCACTCTACCGGCTTTCTTCTGGTAGAGTTCGACGGGTTCGTAGCCGGCCTTGCGGATGGCTTTGGCGATAGACGGACCATCGGGGGCCGCGCCGGGCTTGAGCGTGATGATGGCGAGCTGCGCTTTGGCATCGAGTCCGACACCGGACTTCGGCTTCTTACGATCAACAAAGGGGAGTTTGGAAATGTATTTGCGGATGCCGATCGCGCACGAGGAGCAGCAAAGCCCCTTCGCGTAGACCGCAACGGTGTTTACATTGGCCAGAGCTTTCTCGGCGCCAGCCTCGCGAACCGCAGTCGATGGGACGGTCGAGGGAGCAGCGACATCCTGCGCGAACGCGCCGAGGAGACCGAAGGAGAGGAACAGAAATAGTACGATGGCTTTCATTGGATTGTCTTTTGATAAACTAGACTCTTTTTCATTCGACGTCAACTTCATTCGACGTCAACTAGCGGAAATAATTCACGCGATGCATTTCGAGCGTTTGGTTCGAAAAACCAATGATTGGCAGTGTGCCTTCGCCTGAGGTTCGCTTGGTTTAAGCGAAGAGTTTGTCGACGACCTTGCCACCTTCGGGGCCGGTCAAGCGGTGGTCACGGCCGGCATGGCGGAACGTCAGTTTGTTGGGTACCAGCCCCATCGCATGTAGAATGGTTGCGTGCAGATCGCGGAAATGCACCTTGTCTTTGACGGCGCGCGCGCCGGTGGCATCGGTCTTGCCGTGAACGTAGCCAGCTTTCATGCCGCCGCCGGCCAGCCAGTAGGTAAAGCCGTTGGCGTTGTGGCCAGTCGCGTCTTTCCCCTTGAGTAAGCCGGGGCGTCCGAACTCGCCGCCCCAGACCAGAAGGGTGTCTTCGAGCAAGCCGCGTTCGGCGAGGTCTTCGAGCAAGGCCGCGATCGGCGCGTCGATGGTGTCGCAGTTTGCCTTCAAGTCGCGGCGGTGGTTTTTGTGCTGATCCCAGCCGCCATGATTCACCTCGATAAAGCGGACGCCCGCTTCGGCGAAACGGCGCGCCAGCAAACATTGGCGTCCGAAATCAGTGGGGCGGCAGGTGCCCACGGTGAGCTTTTTGCCGACCCGGTAGCGTTCCAGCGTCTGCGGTGATTCGTCGGACAAGTCGAGCAAGCCGGGCACGACCGATTGCATGCGAAACGCGAGTTCCATCGACGCGATCACGCCTTCCAAATGTCGGTCTTCCGGTCGCGCCGCAAAATGCTCGGCGTTCATCGATTGGATGAGATCGAGTTGGCGGCGTTTGTCCGCGGTGGACAGAGCTTTGCCGGACGCTTCGGCCGCGCGCGCGATGTGACGGATGCTCGCCTCGGACATGTTTTCGCCGTTGGTGCCGATGGGGGTGCCTTCGAACACGGGCGGAAGAAAGGCACTGGAGTACACGGAGGGCTTGGCCGCGTTCAGGCTGATGAAGCCGGGCAGGTTTTCGTTCTCCGAACCCAGTCCGTAGTTGATCCAGGCGCCGATGCTCGGTCGCTTGCGCAGGCGTTCGCCGGTGTGCATTTGCAGGAAGGATTGCGCGTGGTTGCCAGTGTCGGCGTGCATGCTGTTGACCACGCACAGTTTGTCGGCTTGACGCGCAATTTCGGGCAGCAGTTCGGAAATCCACAGTCCGCTTTCGCCGTGTTGCGCGAACGCGAAGCCGGAGCCGGGGTGCGGTTTGTCGGTGGTCTGCGGTTTATAATCGAAGGTATCCATCTGTGCCGGGCCGCCGCTCATGCACATGAAAATCACCCGCTTGGCGGTCGGTTGGATTTGCGCCATGCGCGGACGCAAATCGGTTTGGATCACCGGTCCGGCGGCCAAGGCTTGCTGGCCGCAGAGCGCCTGCATCGCCAGATACCCGAACCCGCAGGAGGCTGTTTGAAGCATGCTCCGGCGAGAGCAGGCGGAACGGGCCGACGTGGGGTAGGGGGAAAGGGAGGGAGAGGTGGAAGGGGGAGGCGTTTGCATGATGACGACCGTTCGCTGCAGTCTTGCTGTTAATCAGTATACCGGAATTCGTTGGAGCAAAACAAGGCTTGTGCCAAATCGACCAAGCGTCCGTTCGCGGCGAGAAAGCGGGTCGCGCGTTCGAACTCGGCCGGACTCGGTTCGCGTTGCAGCGCACAATGGTACAACGCGCTCACCGGATCGGCTGCGTCCGCGACCCGTGCCGCCAGCGCCGTGGATTGCTCCATGACAAACGGACTGTTGAGCAGAAACAGCGAATGCCCAGGCAAGGTCGTTTGATCGCGTCGGCCGGTCGGCTGCACCGCCGTCGGAAAATCGAACGCGGCCAACTCATCCGGCGGGTCGTGGCGCAACAGACACAGATACACACTGCGGTGCCGGCTGGCCTGATGAAAGTTTGTCGCTTGGCCGGGCGGCCAGTTGATCAGCTGCACCACCTTTTCAATCGACGAACCCGTGCCCGGACGCGGATCGAGTTGGCCGCTCGTGCGCAGCAAACTGTCGCGCAAGGACTCGGCATCGAGGCGACGACGCAGGTGCCGACCGTACCAGCGGTTGTCGGGATCGGCTTGGACCATGGCGTAGTCGGCCTGACTGTCGAGTTGGTAGGTTCGACTCAGAACAATCCGCCGGATGGTGTCCTTGATCGACCAGTCGTCTTCTTCGATCAAGCGGGTGGCGAGAAAATCGAGCAACTCCGGATGGCTCGGACGCGCGCCGTAGACGCCGAAATCATCCGGCGTGTCGACCAGCGCTTGGCCAAACAAATGAAGCCAAATACGATTCACCAAAACCCGCGAGGTGAGCGGATGTTCGGGATGGGTTAACCAGGTTGCAAGTTCGCGGCGACCGCTCCCTTCCTTCGGCATCTTCACCTCGAACTGCGGTAGCACGTTGGGAAAACCGCGCGGCACCACCGGCCCCGGTTTTTTACTTTCGCCGTTGATCCGCACCTTCGTATCCGCCGCCTTGTCCTTTTCTTGAACGCCCATCGCGAAGCCGATGGATGCCACCCGAGCCGACGCTTCCGGACCGGGTTCAAAGCCGGAGGCCGCGTACAGCCGATGCGCTTCCGTGGGGCTGAGCGCTCGTTCGAACAACGAGAACTCACCGACGTTTCCGGTCAACGGCGCGAAACCTTCGCTGCGAACCGCGAAGGTAAAATCGGCGGTGCCTTTGTGGGTGACCGGTACTTGGTGGTCGAGTTCCGGCCGCGTTTGTCCGTTCAGCCAGCAGCGCAGCCGTCCGCCTTCGCGCACCATCACCACATGGTTCCAGGTCTTCGGTGGGATGACGGTGGTCCCCGCCACTGAAACTTTACCGGCCGCTTTGCCATTGAAGACAAACAACTTTCCCGAACGCTCCTTCTCGTGGCTGCCACCAATCCCCAGATGGTCGCCGGGCAGATTTTTATCGCCGAACGTCGCGCGCGAGAACAGATAGGCGGTGATCGGACGCGCGAGATTGTCGATGTCGTTCTTGAACCAGAACGCGATCGAATAATCATCGGTTCCCGCCTTCAAGGTCCCCCGGATCCTGCTGTCATTTACCGCGGCGTATTGCTTCGGGCTGTAGGTCAGTTTCTTCAGAGGCTTGATCCCCTTGGTCTCTGGCCGCTTGTCGAACGCGGCCTGAATCGTGGGCTTCAAGGTGGTCACTGCCGCCCCGTAGTCCAGCGGTAGCACCAACTCCTTGCGCGAGGGAACGTTCGTTTTCGACGCCGCTGCCACGGGCTTGGCCAGACTCGGTAATAACGCGATCAGCGGTGTCGGCGGCGCGGTCAGTTTCTCATCGCCGCCGCGTCCGTAGAGGGTGCGGGTACTGGAGAAGATGCCGGCCAGCGCGTAGTAATCCTTGGTGGTGACCGGGTCGTGTTTGTGGTCGTGGCAGCGCGCGCAGGCGACGCTGAACCCCATGATGGCGGTGCAGACCGTGTTGATCTGGTCGTCGACAATATCCATGTCGAAGTTGGTGTTCATCGCCTTGGCCGGCTTCGAACCGAGCGCGAGAAAACCCGTCGCGATCATCAAGCGGTTACGTTCATCGGCGGTCAGGCTGTCGTCCTTCGTGCGCAGCCGCTCGCTCACCAGCAGGTCGCCGGCAATTTGTTCGGTGAGAAAGCGGTCGTAGGGAACATCTTGGTTGAACGCGTCGACCACATAATCGCGATAGCGCCAGGCATGCGGAAAGGTCGCGTTGCGTCCGAGTCCGTCGTCGCCGTTGGATTCGGCGTAGCGGGCGACGTCGAGCCAGTGGCGTCCCCAGCGTTCGCCGAAGTGCGTACTCGCCAGCAAGCGATCGACCAGACGCGCCACCGCGAGTTGGCCCGAGGCCTCGTGCGCCGCGACGAAGTCCTCCACGTCCTCCATGCTCGGCGGCATGCCGATCAAATCCATATACAAGCGACGCACCAAGGTCCGCGGTGGGGCGTCGCCGGTCGGCTCCATTGCTCGTGCCTCAAGACGGACACGGACAAAGGCATCCAGTTCGTCTCGAACCCAGTCCGAGTCCTCGACCGCTGGTGCTGGCGGACGGGTTCTGGGGGCCAGTGACCACAAGGTGGACGCTTCGCTCTCTGGTTTGCTGTCCGTGGCCGCGACGGCGTTCACCGGTGCGTTGCGAGGATCTGGCGCGCCCCGTTTGATCCAGGTCACAAAGTCCTGAATCACTGCGGCCGGCAGCGGTTCCTCCGGTGGCATTTCGAGGTCGTCGTGATAGCGGAGGGCTTGGATCAGTAGGCTGTCATCCGGTTTGCCCGGGATCAGCACCGGACCCGACTCGCCGCCTTCGATCAGGCCTTCGCGATGGTCGAGCCGGAGTTTTCCGCCCAGTTTTTTCGAGTCGGCCGCGTGGCATTCGTAGCAATGTTTGACCAGAGCGGGGCGGATCTTCGTTGCAAAGAACTGCCGCTCGGCCGCGGATATTTCCGCCGCCGACACGCTGGCGTTCGGCAAGATGTAGAGGGCAAGAGCGGCGGTCGCAAGGACCAGTTGCAACAGCGTTGATGGTGTACTCTTGCCCCGCATCGATTCCCTTCTGAGCGTTTAGAATCCTGGCAGGACCTGGGGCGTGATCGGTGCGGGCAACACGGTCTGCGGGAGATTCGGGATTTGCCCGTGAAAATCGAATCCCTGCTGGAGCCAGCTGAGGAAACCCGTCCAGGTAATGGTGACGTTGTTGTAGACGCCAATGTCTTCCTTGATGTTCGGGTCGTCGCGCTTGGGTAGGCTGATGCTCGCTCCACGCAGATCGCGCATGACCATCAGATCGATGACCTCACCTTGGGCGAGCGCAAACGGAGAACGCACCGCGAAGCGCTGGCCCAGATTGCTTTCAATCAACGCGTTCTTGCCACCCCGCTGGACCTTCACGCTTTCCAAGAATTGAAACTCCGGTCGTGGGCCGGTCAGCATCGACACGGGAATCGTGGTCGTGATGGTTGGCTTGGTGTGGGCGCCGGCAGCGGTGGGTGTCAGGGGGCGACCCGGTGCGGTGTGCACCCCTGGGTTGGTGGCCTGACCGATGCGTCCGCCTCTGCCGAGCGTTTTGGTGACGCTGCCGTTGCGGATGGTCTTTCCGCCGCCGGTGCGACCGGTGTTCCGGTTGGTGCCGGTCCGGTTGACGCCACCTGCTTGCGTCGGTCCTCCGAACCGGCGTTCGCGGTTGATCAGTGGATTGATTTGGGCCGGCCCGCCCTGAGTGCCGAGTCCGCCGGGCGTTGTGGGGGCGGCGATGCCGATGCCACCCGTCGGGTTGGTCTGGCCGGAGTTCCTGCGGGCAGCGAGTTCAATGCGTTGGCGTTCCAAGGCGGCTTGCTTGATCGATTGCATCACCTGCCAGTCGTTCACGAAGGTGTCTTTGGTGATGGGTTCGGTCATGCTACCGCCGAACACATAATTGACCTTCACCTTGTCGTAGTAATTTGTGAGGACCGCCAGAGTATATTCTTGGCCTAGAATCTTCATGCTCGCCGGTGCTCCAACGACTGGGGCAGGAGTTGGCGCGGCAGGAAGGACTTTGCTGGCGACGGTACCAGGAAGTTCGATCACCCGACGAGGCATGGTGATGTCAGGGGCGGGGATTATTTTGGGCGTGTCGCCTGTGGGTGCTTTGGGCGAGGGGGAGGACTGGGCGTTTGCTATGGCCAAGGTGCAGGTGAGGAAAGCCAGAAGAATAGGAAAGACGTGGTTCATGATGGTTTTTTGTTTCAGTCGGTTCGTTACTTCACTCGCTGGGATCGCCGGACTTGTCGCCACCAAGGGCGGACTTGCGTTTAAAGCCGCCACTGGAAGAGTCGTCTCCATTGGCTCCGCCGAGTGCGGATTTTCGTTTGAAGGTGGTGCCGCCGCCCGACCCATTGGCATTGCCCACGCCGTCGAGGGCGGACTTGCGTTTGAAGCTCGTTCCGCCGCCACCGTTCCCGCCACCGTTCCCGCCGCCGACCAAGTCGAGCGCCGATTTCCGTTTGAACGAGGTGCCAGCCGTAGTGCCGGTCGTAGTGCCAGCCGTAGTGCCGGCCGTAGTGCTCTGGGTTCTGTCTGGGGTGGCGGTGGCATTGCTGGTGCCGGCGGTTTGCGGGGTTCGGGTCTCGCCAAGGGCGCGCGGTTTCCCGGACGGTCCACGGGCGAAGCCAGAGGTGGCGACGCCGCGCAGTTCGGGGAGGGCGTCGTTGAGTTCGCCTTTGCGCAGGAAGTTGAGAAAGTCGCGTTTACTTAAGGTGTAGTTCTGGTAGACTTTCACTTCGAACGCACCTTTGGCGGTGCGGAAGGTGTCTCGCTTTCGGTCCGGGTCTTCTTTGAGTTTAAACATCTGCGCTTGGCCGGTGGCGGTGAGCAATCCCGAACTCTCCACCTTATAGTAGGTGCCACCTTCATCCATGATGATGACATCCCGGCCTGGACGCACCACCACCGCCTCAACCTCAATGAAGCTCGGTTGGTTTTTGTCGCGGACCGAAATCCCGTTCGAACTGCCCGCCTTGATGGTGGTCGAGGCACCACGGGTTCGGTTGAACCGGCTTTGATTGTTCTGGTTATAATTTCCTGACTGGCTGTTGCGATATTGCTGCTGGAGGGCGCGCTGACGGTCTTGTTTTTCGCGTTCGCGGCGTGCCTGCTCGTCGCGGTAGGTCTGCCAAGCTTTCACGTAGGCCGACTCCGTGACCGGCTGGCGAAGGCCATCTCCGTAGACATAGTCGGTTACCGCTTTGTCGTACGCTTTGGCGATACTTGCCATCGGAACGTTGACTCCGCGGATCGAGGTTGTCTGTCGTGGCGTTTGCTGACCGCTGGCCATCGTCACCCCTAAACTCAGCCAGACCAGCGGGATGATGGCGATCAGCGCTGGGACCATGGAAATTCTCATACAATAGTCTACGAGTTGGCCTCCCTTGTTGTCAAGATCACCGCAATGCTTGACATTTCTCTCAGATCTTGACTACCGTCCTAAGCCGAAAATTTACGAAGAGCTTTTTTATGGATGACATTGATTTTACTACCGCTTTAGAGGCCGCGCCTCTGGAAACCGCACCGCTTCTAGAAGCGATTGGCGAACTCGTTCAGGAGGGGAAACAGAAGACCGTCGACTCTTGGATGGGACGACTCACTGACGCGCTGATTGACAAGAAAGACTTGACCGGGGCCGTCCGGGTGCTGGCGCATTCGACGCAATGGTACCCCCGCGACCGGGCGTACAAAACGACCTGCAAGCGCAAGATGGAAGTGGTCTTTGCCGATTCCGAACGCGACCTGCAACTGCTGAAATTCAGCGGCTTCGACAACGTGCGCCTCAAAGCCTCCGAATGCATGCGCCGATTCGAAACCCTCCGCGGCTTGGAAAAAGACGCCAAGATCTACGACAAAACATGGGGCTTCGGCATCGTGAAGGGTGTCGATGAAGACACCAACAAAGTGTTGATCGACTTCACCGAGAAACCCGGCCACCAAATGGCGTTGCCTTACGCAGCCGAGAACATGGATATCGTCGACGACACCCACCTCTTGGCCCGTCAGCATGCCGATCCCGACGCGCTCGCCGAAATGGTCAAAAAGGACCCGGCGGAAGTGATGCGCATGGCGATCCGCAGTTTTGGTTCGCGTCCGATCCCCATTCTCCAAGAACGCTTGGTACCGCGCATCGTGCCGGAAAGCCGCTGGAAACGCTTTTGGGATGTCGCCCGGAAAAATCTCAAAGAAGATCCCTTGGTGATCATGCCGGCAAAACGCAGCGAAGCGATTGTCCTGCTCGAAGCCGCGAAAAGCTTTGATGACAACTGGTTTGACGGCATTTCTGAAGAACGCGACATGTACAGCATTCTCGACCAAGTCGGCGAGTACCTCGGCCAGAAAGAACGCGAAGAGGCCACCGATGAACAGAAAGCCGTGCTCGCCGAACGCCTCGGCTTCTGCCTCAAGGGCAGCGCCTCGCGCTACAAGGAGAACGCGGTGCGTTCGCTCCTGCTCGCCAAGCAAGTGGGCATTCCGGCCGAGGACATGACCGGTGGTTCGGACTTCCTCGAAAGCGCTTGGCAACTCGACTCCTTCCTTGAGATCAACACCGCGCTGCACGCCCGCGAACGGAAAAACTTTTTCGCCTACATGCTCGAGCTGCGTGAGGAAGAAACCCTCGACCTGTTCGAAGAGGCGATCCATCAAGTCGACTACACCTCGCTCAACGAGATGCTCGACATCCTGGTCACCCGTGGCCGCGAAAAGCAGGCCGCCAAGCAGATGCGCGGCGTGTGGAACCAGTGGGACATGAACGTGTTTCAAATCTACTGGGTCGCCAAAAACATGCATCGCTTGGAAGAGTGGAAATTTGGTTCGACCTACGACCTCGCCCAGCGCGGCCTCGCCAACCTCGAGTCCGAACTCGCCGGTGAAGCCAACCGCGTGCAAAACCAGTTGCGCGATCTCTACGCCAACCCGGACTGGATCAAACCTGTGTTCGGTCCGATGGATGTGCGCCAACGCCGCACCATCACGGAAGGCGTGAAGAAAAGTACCGGTTGGGAAAAACTCGAGAAGAACTCCGTGCTCGGACAGATCGTCAAGATCCACCCCGAGATGGAAGAGATCGTTTCCGGACGTGGCGCCGACGGCGAAACCACCGCCTCCCGTGCGGCCCTGCTCAGCTTCCGCACCTTCGCGGAAATGCAGGCCCAGTACGAGAAGATCACCCGAGTCGACATTCCGCAGAACAGCAAAGACATCGCCACCGCTCGCGAGTTCGGCGACCTGCGTGAGAACTTCGAATACCACGCCGCCAAAGAAAACGGCCGTCTGCTGTCGACCAAGCAGGAAGAACTCGCCCGCCAACTCACCTCGGTGATCCCCACCGACTTTGCCGGCCTTGAAGTCGAAGGCGCCGGCATTGGCCGCGGCATCGAAATCAAGTACGAGAACGGCAAAACCGAAACCTACTTCATCCTCGGCGAGTTCGACACCGACGAACCCCTCGGCATCATCTCCAGCAACAGCCGCATGGCCAAGTCGCTGGTTGGCTCAAGCGTCGGCGACGACCTCATGGTCCCCTCCGCCGAAGGCGAAGTGCCGGTCAAGGTCGAGAAGGTCCTCGAACTCACCTCCGAGATCACCAAATGGATCGGCACCGAAGACATGATTCGTCCGGTGGA